>ERZ773139.21-NODE-21-length-187567-cov-9.701427_pt1 | contig 187567 bp, 318 predicted proteins | sample MGYA00580854_ERZ773139 | MGnify/ENA primary metagenome ERZ773139 (study PRJEB29015, sample SAMEA2737809) | human gut metagenome | biome: human gut; feature: human-associated habitat; material: faeces | place: China | collected 2012 ...
ATCCGAACTGGGCACCGTGGAACATGAACCATTCATGGGGATGTGTTCCCATAGGTTTCATACCATACTTCATTGCCAAATAGCAATTAGAAGTTCCTGTGCAATACTGAGAATTATGAGCTATATAATCTACAACCTGCTTCTGAACATTAAAGTTAAATCTTCGTCTTGTTCCAAACTCGGAGAATTTAATCTTATATTCATTAGACAGTTTGATTTTAGGTATTAACCTATCAATAACCTCATTAATGTCTACAGTATACCCCAGCATTTTATTTCTTAATTCAGAAACTAGAGCTAGAATAGGAACTTCATATAAAGTTGCCTTATACAAATGATCAGTAACTTCAATGTGTAAATTACCTAAAACATCTATACAGGCATTAACTTTATTAGGATCGAATCTAAATGAAGACAACCATTCCCAATACATCTTTGGAATAAATCTACATTTTGACATAAACATAGATTCTTCCAAAGTAAGAGCCAATCGTGACATGTTACAAAGTTCCATCTTGAATTCTCTTACAAATTCATCAGTATACTTTGTTTTATCACGATCTACAAAAGTAAAAGTTCCTATTGCATTAGGAAATAGTTTCATGTAAGCATACGAAGTTGTAAACTTATACAAATCCGTATCAAGAATAGATTTAATTATCATCTTTTATTAAATTTGTTAAACAATTCTTCTAATTTTTTACCCAATTCCTCCAATCCCTTTAAAGCCTCAACTGGATCTTCAACTTGAGGGTTATCATGGTTAAACATCAATACCAACAGTACTATTGTGTTCAAAATTGGAACAAAACAGAGAAAAATAAAAAATGCCCAAATTCTGTGAGGAATTATTCCTAAAGTGTCTTGTGCATGATAGCTAAGAAATACTGATAGTAAACAGAGCGTACAGAAAACATAAATAATGAAAAATACCATTAAAGTAATTTAATTTTATTTTCTGAAATATAAGTATTTAATCTTTCACCACCATCAATAGATGCTACTCCACCTAAATATACTGTAGGATATAGGGGTTGTAGTTGTTTTAATGTTTCCAACACACAAAAATCTCCCGCAACTCCGCATACAATGATATTTGCTCTTTTATTGATAAATACGGTATCTGATTTAGAAGATAACTCATAATAGGTACGTTTATCTTTAATTTCAGATATAGCCCCATATTCTTCAATGTTGAAGATAGTTCCCTTCTCTAAAACTTGATAGGGAATATTCTTTTCGGCACACTTAAGATACAAAGACTCATAAATGGAAGCACCCTCAGTATATTGAACACAATGTTCAGGCCATTCTCCACCATTCTCTTTAAAAGATTTATGATTAAGAGGATGCCAATCAACTGTAAATATTACATTATCAATAATTCCAGTTGATAACAATTCTTCGATCTTACAAACCGCTTTAGTTGCTCCCTTAACATATAAGGGAGCATTGGGTAAAACAAAATCGTTTTGACAATCTACAATAATTAGAGTATTCATTTTAAAATTTCATTTTAAGAAAACAATAAATTGCGAAAATTAAAATAAATAAAATAGTTAGCAGGAAAGGAATCCATAATGGTGAGAAAACCCATACCCAACTAATGCTAGCTCCAAACAATTTACAAACTAATAAAACAATAAATAACAGACTAGGAAATCCTATTCCATTTCTAACAATAATTCTATTAGACATCAAGATATAAAGGTTTAAAGGTTTCTGAATAGGTTTCATCTACTAAAGATACATTTACCATTCTCATATCATCTAGGGATTGTAATGTATGTTCCCCACTATGAATATGACCACAGAATGTATATTTTGGATGTTTTCTGAGCATTTCATCTGCTAACCAAGAATTACCAGCATCCTCTCGGTTAAATCTTTGATGAATAACTCCTAATCCACACAATTTAGGGGCATCATGTGAAAGAACTATATCGCAATATTCAGGCATTGTTTCATATGCCTTTATTAATGTTTTAGGTTCATACATAAATGCCCAATTACCAAATGGTTTACAGAATGGAGTTCCCCAAATAGTATAGGTTTTTCCAATACTATCTATATAAGTACATTTAGTATTTTCTAAAAGTACTAACTTACCATCAGTGGGAAGTTTTAATATCTGATGTTGTTTAAGAAAATCTTGATACATATTAGCAATGGCAAAATCATGGTTTCCTCCAACCATAATCACTAAATCGCAGGGCAGACTTTTTATCCAATCGGCGAATGTAGTTTTTAGCCATTTTTCGCTTTGTGGGATATTCCTTTGCATTATTAAAGGTACAACATCTCCACAAATTAATACTAATTCACATGGCTCTATTTCTGGTAAAATACCATGTAAATCACTTGTTGCGCAGATTTTCATTTAATTTTATTTATAACTTTATCACAGAACTCCTCATATAATCTCTTATATTTCTCACCATATACTATTTTAGTTTTATAACCAAATAAAGTACCAATATTATACTTATCGTATTCTAATAAATAAGTATCCTCCATAGTAATTGGGTTCTTTATAGTAACATAGCTAAAATATATATGATAGAAATCAATTCCTCTAAACTTAGAAATTCTATAAATAGATTCTCTCTCTATTGTTTCAATAGGTAAAGATTTGTCTATCTTTTCAAAATTGCATTCAATAGTATAGAATTCTATTTTAGGAAATTCACTAATGTCTTTGAAGTTATATTCAGAATAAACAGAATCTATGATAGCTATATTCCATTCACCTAAACATATACCCTCTAATTCTTCCATAATAGATTCTTTAGATAAAATAATAATATTATAAGACCATACATCTTTTTCTTTATAATGATAGCTTACCTTATTATTATTCATTTTAAATACTAAAGCATCATCTGGAATTTCAATAGACTCTTTAGTATATTCTCCGCCATAATAAAATTGTAGATAATCTAGTTTTTTCATATTATTCTAATTTATGAGCTAGTCCATAGACATTTTTAGTCCATCCGTTCATATGACCTTTATTATTGCCTATTAAACATCCTTTCTCCTTATCTATTGCATATACTTTGTGGGTAACACATGAACCATGTACTTTACAAAATACAACATCACCTACTTTGCAATCTTCCCACTTTATAGGAGTAACAAGATGTTTCTCATTACTCTTATATAATGGAAGCATTGAATTGCCAGGTTCACTTGTAATAAAAGACTCCCCACTGAGGAGTCTTTGTATTTTTCTGAAAGTGTTAGGATTCATATTCGTCTAAAACTTCTCTTAACGCTTGTTTTACAGTATTAACTAAGTAAGTCTGACCAATCATTAAAGAACAAAAAGCATTAAGAAGTTCTGTTCCAGTTAAATCATCTTCAAATTCAATAGTATTCTTAACACCGTCATTTTCTAAGGTTATTTTAGTCATTAGATTTAGATTTTTCAATTTGCTGATTAATCTTATCTTTTACTTGTTGCCAGGATATAGGAGTATAGTTATTATTATCAACACCTACATCGTACTGGTAAGGAAATAGAATATCTAGTCGATTATTATCTGCACCATTGACATGAGGTCCAGAATGACAATGTCCAAAGAGTTGCCATACAGCACTATCAGGATTTCTCCAACTTCCTCCATAACAAAGGAAAGGATAATGGTTTAGATAAATACTACGTCCTTCTATCTCTATTTGCATCTGTGGGGTAACTAATTCAAATTTTTTAATATAATTTTCTCTTAAGTTGCCTCGGTCATGATTTCCTAGAATAAGATATATTTTTCCGTTTAATTGGTCTAATACTTTATTCCATAATTCACTACCACCAAATGCAAAGTCTCCGAGATGAAATACTATTCCATTTTTAGGAACAACTTTATTCCAATTCTCTATAAGAGAATTATTCATCGCTTCAACGTCTTTAAAAGGTCTCTTACATAACTCAATAATACGTTTATGTCCCCAGTGGCTATCTGAGGTAAAAAACGTTAGATTAGGGTCAAATTTAAATTCCTTCACCATATTCAAGAAACTTTGTTAAAAAATTAATAGCTTCTAATTCACCACGAGTTAAATGGAAATGCCTATCATTGATAGTCACATCCCACCCTTCCCCATTAGACCATTCTGTAATCTCTATAAAATCATTGGTCTTAGCAATGGGACAATATTTTGTCAAATCATCATTAACAGTAGGTCTTTCACTTCTTGTCATATTTCTAAAGTATATGAATATATAAAATCACCACATTGTTCACAATGTCCTAAATCTTCAAATTCTCCAGCATATTCTAATGCAGATATAAGTATATCTTGAAGAGTAGCTATATCTTCAACTTTATTTAATGATAATACTATAGCTTCCTTGATATCTTCCACTGGCATATCAATAGATTCTTTGCCATCAATAGTAAGACTATCGCAAGTACATCCTGTTGTATAATTAATTCTCATAGACATATATTTTTGCTAGAATTAACCCATAATTCATATGTATCTTGAGAAATGCCAAGATATCTCAATGTGTTGTCTACTGAATCATGATTTAGTGCACCTTGTACGGCTTTTATTCCTAATACCTTATCAGTATAGAGGCTTAGCAGTTTTGTAGCCATTGTTTTACGAAGAGTATGGGTAGATATATTATTTACATTAAGATTATATGTATATTTCCATTCTTTCATTATAACATTTAATCTTTGTATAGTATATACCATTCCCTTTTGGGATAATAAAAAGTGTTGTTTTTTATTTGGACTACCTGACTGTATGTAACATGTATGCAATAATTGAATAACCTTATTAGTAAGTGCAATATACTTAAATTTTGAAGTTTTTTGCTCTACTATAGATATATTATCTCCTAATAGTTGTTCCCATGTTAGCATTCTAATATCTCCTATTCTGAGTCCAGTATGTATTCCTAAAATAACCATTGCTGCCAGTCTTGGATAATTATCTTTTAAAAGAGATTTATATAGTATTATAGCCTCATCCCATTTTAATGGTTCAGCACTGGTATTACTTCCCTTTAATGACATAACTCCTCTTAATAAATTCTTCATATAACGGTTTAGCTAACTCTTGTGCTTGTGGATGTGCACTTCCAGCATCCCTTAACTTAAAGAAATGTTTCCAATCAGATACAAAACCAGTCATAACTAATTCTGTCTTTAAAGAATTAGGAAGAATGGCTCTAGCTTCTTGAGGTTTCCATCCCGATTCAATAAGCGTCAAATAATCCTTTTCAGCATTGTTAAGACTACAAATAAATATGCTTTCAGGTGATTTATTTCTGCTGACAAGATGATAAGGCCCGTATTGAGCTAACTCTGCCTCATTTAAATAACAAGGTTGGATAAAGGTTAATTCATTGCCAAATTTATCTTTAGAATAATTGCAATATCTGGTGGATTCCTGAGCAAAACTAAAAACACGATGTCTTACAAATTCATGTGATACACCTCGGTCACAGATAAATCTGACAGTGATTCTTTTCTCATGATATTCTGTAGGTTCACAGGCATACTGTAAATCATTCATCCACCCATTTTCTACTAGAACCCTCAAGTTAGTAGTAACATAACATCTATATTCTTCATATCTACTATAATATCCACTAACTGTTTGAGAGAAACTTTTAAATTTAGAATAAGGATTTTCAGAATATTTTCTCAAATTACTATACTCAGAATAATTAGAACCATCTTCTGTCGGCTCTAACTTTAGATATACAGTACCATGCTCTAACATAGCACCATGTCCAGACTTAATCATTCTCTCCACAAAGCCTTTAGCTGAATCTTCTGTAATCTTATTTTCTGAACGGTAGCAGGTCCTCCCTGCCAACTCTATCATTTTATAAATACCGTCTATACCTGGTTGTTGCTCTAAGATTTCAAAAGATGGTTTAATCAGCCTCATCAATTACTCTTTCATAGGTTTTCTCAAATATATCTGGCTTACAAGGATAAAACTCTCCATTTACTCCTTTGATAACATAATCTAGCTCAGACACAATCATTTCACCTTCGAGAGTGAATATAACTACTAAGTTACCTCTTACTCTGAGATTGCGACCTACAAAGTTAATTATTTCAGGTAGATTCTTACCAGTATATTGGATTGCTTCTACCTCTACGGGTTTCTTTCTATATTTCATTTACGAACCAATGAATCCCTCCAATCATCCCAAGCCTTAGCTTCAGCACGTGACTTCTGAATAGCTTTCCAAGATGTTTTAGAGAGTGTAGAGTTATAATAAGTAGTATCTTGTGTTACTTCTTCACCTAACCACTGAGGTTTATCAAATTGGGTATCCTCGGTTGGTAATTCTATCTCTGCAATTATTAAGCCTTCATCTTCTCCATGAAACTCATCTACTTCCCACTTCAACATATCTGATTGAGCGGGAATAATATAACGAGTTTTATGAATAATCCTACCACAGGTTCTTTTAAGTAATTCTTCTGCATCCTTCTTAGGAATAGGAATTTCATACTCCAACCTTGACAGTCTTTCATTAGATTTGACTATAATCCATGCTTTCTCATCTCTTATGGATACTCTAGCTTCTCCTTTACTTGTAGTCCCTATGTATCCTTGCTGTATATTCATAATTCTAACAGCCTGCTCCATGAACAAGCTGTTAGAAACTAAGAACTTCCTTTCTATTTCAGTGTGCATATTAATGAATCCAGTGTGGTCCAACCTCTACATCAGCACCTAAATGTGCTCTAGTACAGAATGGTTCGCCAGCATTAACCATACATTTAACTAAAATATCTGCAACTTCTTGTGCAATCTCTTCTGGAGCTTCAAGGTTTATTTCATCATGAACTGGAATACAATACTTAACTGTGAATAATAAATTATTCTTTAATAGCCAGTTAAACAACTTTATAGATGCAAGTTTAAAGCATAATGCCCCAGCTGCCTGAATCGGATAATTGATTGACTGCTTTTCAGACTCTGCTTTTCTTCTTGCAAATCGACTTACAGCTTGTACTGTATCACATCCTGGAGCATCACGCTTCATTTCACGATAATATTCCCAAAACTCAGGGTCATTTTGTTTTTCCATTTGTCTCTTTAACTCATCATAATCATAAATATATGCTTTATGACCAGTAAGAGGACTAAGTAGAATATAACCCTTACGCATTACATCAATTCTTCTAAAATCTTGATATCTCTTTAAACCAGAGAAACCTGACATATAATTATCATATATTTCTTTAGCTCGCTTAGCATCAAGACCATAGTTTCTTATCAATGTACTATCTTGACCTCCATAATTGAAACAGAATTCATATCCCTTAGCTTCTTGTCTAAGGTCTTTGAAATTCTTCTTAATATCTTTTAATGGCATATCTCTAGGTATCTGTAAGAATACCATCTTAGCTGTTAGACTATGCAAGTCACCACTACCATGAGTAAGTTCATCTAACATAGCTTTATCATTAGCTATAGATGCCATGAGGTACGATTCCTGTCCCGAGTAGTCAGCAGAAATCCATTTATTGCCTTTTTCTGCAATAAAACATGATCTAGTTAAAGCATCATGAGGTAGATTTTGCAAATTAGGTTCAGTTGAACTAAGTCTGCCTGTATCAGTTCCTAACTGATTAAAATTGGCATGAATTCTTCCAGTAATAGGATTTATTAAACCTAAGAACTTTTGACCAAATGTATTAACAATAATAGCTGCTTTCTTAAATTTAATATAAATGGGTATTAAAGGACTTTTATTAGCTTGAGGTTCTACAACTTTAATATCCGCAGACTTTTTATAATGTTTAGTCTTTTTGTCTAGAACTTTTAAATCTAATCCTAAATCTTCAAATAAAGGGATTACTTGTTGCGAACTAGACCAATTTATATGACATCTAGGCTTGGTATCAAAACCATTAAACAAGTCACCTTGCATATTAACAGTACAATACTTATCGGCAAACGGACTATTCTCAACCCATTCATTTAACTCGGCCTCATACATTTCCAAGTTATTTAAATCAGAAGTCATTTTTACTTTCCATTTATCAATATCAAGTTTTGCACCACAATATTCTATATAAGCTAGACATTTTACAAATTGATTTTCAAAATCAATGGCTTTTAATAATCCTTTTTCCTCTAGTTCAATAAGTTGTTTATCCCTAATTTTACCTAGATAAGATACGTCACCAGCAGCATACATAATAACATCTTCAGTAAGACCTGTCTGGATAATTTTACCTCGAACGGACTTATCCATATCTACACCTAGATAATTTATACTTGCTGCTTTCAAACTCATTTCATGCATACCAGCAGGATAACCTAACCATAAAAGTTTTTCTGCTAAATATCCATCGTAAACTTTTCTAGGAATAATTCTTTGATGGTATAGAAATTTCAAGTCAAACTTGATATTCCATCCCAAGAACATTCTTTGAGGATTTTCGATATAATCTTTAAATAGATGTATATCTACAGATGTACAATCTATAACAATTTGAAAATCAGCACAGCCTAACTGAACAGTTAATAGTTCTTTAGTATATGGATCTAATCCCATAGTTTCAGTATCAAGTTCCACTATATCAAGAGGTTCTAATAATTTAAGAGCTTCTATATAATCAATAACTTTATACCTTTCAGATTTCCATAATGATTGCTGTTTAGTAACTAAATATACCATTAATAAATAGACACATCACTAGTTACTATACTAATATCTCCAAGTTGTGATAATGCTGATAATAATCTTTCTTTAATAGTTTGTTGTGCATCCTCTGTATCTAAATCTCCATTATATTCCCAATAGGCAATACCTTTAACTTCTAAGTCAAACTTAAAAGCTTTTTCTTTTATATTAAATGGAGCATCTGGATCAAATTCTGCACCTAAAGGTAAATTACTCATTGTGTTTAGTTTTATTTATAAATAACGAGTAATCTTTAACAGCACCTATTTCTAGGTCTTATATTTTCGCATAATATAGTAATGTTGGATTATCCTTTTGAATATCAATAGGATCCAAATTTTCTATAGCCAATTTTTGGTTAAATTGGTTAACATCAAACCCAATGGTTATTAAATGATATCCATTTAAAGTAGGAATTATGTATTTAACCTTATTTTCCTCTGCACCTCTACAACTATTAATTATGTTACTGATTTTATAAAAATACTTACTGTCTTTTGAATCAATATCAACAACCCACAATGGTTTATAGCCTCTTGCTCTAGTACTTCCACAAGCACTATCATATACTCTATATCCTTGGTATGCATTACCTTCAGATATAAGTTGGGCATACTGCTGTATAGCGGATAAGGCCACCTCTTCAGCATTTCTCCTATTTACATTTATATATGCTCTGGCATTATTTTTAAGGCATAATTCCTTAATTTTGTCTTCCTTCTTACGAAGTTGTTCAATACTATAAATGTAATAGGTTTTAATAGTTCTATAACCATTGTTCCCTGTGTCAGTTACATTACCATCTTTCTTTCTCTGAATGATTTGTAAGAAATAGAATTCATCCTTTTTATTAAACTCCAATATTTCACAAATTCTATCGAAGTTATCTACTTCAGTTATACTATTCTTACATTCATCACATAAATCATACCCAGAACTTGTCTCTTTATATTCTGAATATGGAATACCATTTTTAATTATGGTGCTACAGCTATCACATACTATAGCACCATTTCCTCCGTTAATCTTAAACATTACTTTCCATTTTGATATAAACGTTCATACTTATCATTATATATTTCAATAGTAGCGCGCCCATTATTTTCTTCAGGAGACAATGTTGTATATTCGTCTAGAGCTTCTATATCATACTCTTCAACATCTCCATCTACAATCTTTTTACTGCATCTTCTATTGTTTCAGCCTCTACTTCATAGTAAAGTCTATCCCAGGATGCGTATTTAACGTCTTTATAAAGTTTAAACAAGTTCACGATATATTTTATATTTAGGTTTCCATGGTTCTCCAATCTTACCTACGTTACAACCTAATCCCAACCATTTAATATTAGGGAAATAGCTAAATATATATGCAAACAAACTAGCATTTACATTAGGAACTTCAAAGTCATTCCAATATAGGATAACGTATTCATCATCCTCTGTTTTCATATAATATCCTCTTACAGTATGTACATAAGGATAACCTATGGCACTAAACCATTCAGCATGAGATAAATTTGCATATTTACCAGTTGCAACTTTTATGTTCAAGTTATCATCTAAATACAAAGATTGTCTAATAGTATGAAATTCTTGTTCTGTCATAGTCCTGTTTGAGTAGTATAAAAGTTAATGTTTCCCTTACCAATAATACGAGCATCCCCATCATTGTCAATATGGTAATTTATCTCTCCATCAAAACCTTTGATTAATGTAACACACCAATCATGCTTTTCCATCCATTTATTGAAATCTGGATTATACTTTAAGACTTCATCAAGAAGGAATACAGCTACCATTCCAGCATCCGCACAAAATATTCCCAATTTCTTCATATCCATAGTAGCATCTGCCCATTTATCCCCATAGATTTTACTTTGTATAGAATCTCTTCCATATTTCTCTTCAGCTTCCCAAGCTTCTTTACAAAGTTTATTGAGTTCTTCTATTTGCTCTTCTACATCTTTACGAGGGGTAGACCATGTAGTACAACTCCAATCGCCATAGATAGTAGACTCGGAAATATAGTTTGTAAGCCCTAGTACATCCATACATTCACCATAACCGCATTTCTTCCAATCATCATATTTAGATTCTTCTGCCCAATATTTACTACATGCTGCTTTATAAGCAAGTTCTTCTGGAGTAGAATATTCTGAATATGGTTTACTATAAATAGTGTTTGGAAGATTAAAATCCTTTGGTTCTGGATGCTTCATAGGATTTCTTCTCATAATATAACAAGGGTCTGTAATTATAATATCACCAGTAGCTTTCATTCTTTATCAAAAATAATAGGTTCAACTCTTAAATCTGTTATATAAAATTTATCATCTTCACCTTGTATAAAATACCCTTGAGCTAAAACAGTTTCTCCACTTAGAGTATGAATATAAACTTCTCTATCAGAACTATACTGCTTAAGAATTTCAATCAGCTGTCCTACTAGCATACTCTAAATCTCTTTGATAAATTACTGATAGAGGAGATACTCCTGCTTCAAGAGTTTCTATAATCTTAAATCCGTTTTCTTTTGTAATTAATGAATCTTTTTCTGATACACAACCTGTATATTTTGAACCATAATCTCCTTCTACTTCTTTAGTTGCAGGATTTATATCACCCCAATCTGCGGGTCTACCATTACCTATAGGTTCTACATAATAAGTCTTACCAGTAACTAGAGATTTAACTATAAATCTACCAGTTTCATCAGTGTTTGTTAGAAATCGTTCAGTTATATTATTCATGTGAAACACCCAATTTTAAATACCAAACATCATCTGGGCAATCATTTAGCCAACTTACTAGCCATACATTTTTACAATATCCTTGTAGTCCGCAAATGATGCGTTCTACTTGGTCTAAATAATATAATATATCTCCACGACCATTTAATCCGCCATGGATAGAAATAATACTATAATCTTTGTTATATTCTACAGATGAAACAGAAATACGTTCAAGTTCAAGTGCGTCAATAATTTCTTTATAGTCTTTCATTAATAATCAGAATTTTGAGGTTGTAATACTAATAGTCCTTTATCCCTAAACATTTGGACACAAGCATTATTATCTTCAAAAACCATAATTACATCGTAATAAGGTTCGATTTTTTCTACGTATGTTTTTTCTTTAAAAGCTGCTGTTTTAGAATAATCTCCAGGCTTTCTCATAAACAGCTTATCAGGGTAAAACCAATTTGTTTCTAGCCATGCTAAAGTAGCAGTACGTATATCTTTGGTATCATTACGTCCAGTCAAAATCAATAATTGCATCTCGTAATTTTCAAGATATGTTCTAAGCATATTTATAATATCTGTATAAGGTGCATCAGTCATCATACCATCTGCTGCACCCTCGCCATACCAAGGTCTACCTGTTACATTTTCACAGATAGTTCCATCCATATCAACAATTATCGCTTTCTTCTTCTTCATAAAAATTCCTATATCGTTTATAGGTAGCAATAATTACTCCAACCCCAATAGGATTTTCTCTTTTTTTATCTCTTTCAATGCAAACTTCTAATGGAGTTTTAAAATCTTTAAATTCTAGGATGTACTCTTGTAGAGTTTTTAAACATTCTGGGTGCCCTATCCAAGAATTATGTTCTTTTATTACTTCTTTAAAGAAATCTACCTCTTTAGGATTAAGATTCATATTATCAATAACAATATCGTAATTATGAATCATAGTATATTTTAAGAATTGCTTCTTCATATCGGTTACTAAGGGTTCTCTTTTAGGAACCCAATATTTACCAAGCATATTACGAATATCGTCATTATTAAATCTTACTCTATGTTCTGGATCTTCTTCAGCCCATTGTCTAGCCCAAGTACTTTTTCCTGAACCTTGTATACCTCTAGTTAAGATTATTTTTCTTACATTATTCATAAATCATACCTATATACCTTTCCCATTCTTCATCATCTCCATTGAATTCTTCTATACTATAATTATAATAATTTGAATCATCTACTTCTTCATATAACCTATCCCAATCTGCTTCAGTCATTTCGTCTAGGTCATAACCTTCTTCTCTAGCAATTTCTTCCCATAGGTTGTATGATTCAAAGTTATCATAGGCTAGCTGCCTAGCTAAATTGTATAAATTTTCTTCATTATCTGTGATTGCACGGAATGTATCATCCATTCCACACCAATTAGTAGAAACGTGTATTAGAAACCTCATCGTCTTTTAGTTTAGTGACTTTAATGTCTGGTACCATCATATACCCATTTATCTCATCGGAAATGTAATCTGATATAAACAAAACATCAATTATTTCGTCTGTAGGTACCTCGTCTAAGGTACTAGCAGGAGACGAATCGGAGTCGTCCCTGAACTCATTTACTAGTTCAAGTAACTCCGAATCATCTACCTCCATTATATATTCAAGTTTGAATTTCATTTCTTATACTTGAGTTTCAATGTCTACTTCACCCTTATCAAGGGATTTAGATTCCCCAAACTGAAACTTAATACATTTAAGTTTATAAGCCTCAGATAGGCTGTTTTCAATCTTGATAACAAGTCCTTCATGAGGAACTTTGTTATTACAAGTTGGAGATTCACACTCCATGAAGAATCTCTTATCGCTTGCAAGTCTTTGTAAGAAGTTTTCATTCCAATGTTCTGAAACATTTAAATCAGGATACAAATCCTTAGCATAACCATAATAATATTCTTCTACAGGCTTCAAGCCTTCTTTATTGCACCACTGTTGTACTTGTCGAGCACTGAATTCAAATACTCTACCATCAGGATTAGTATAGGTCAAACGATAAATTTGGATTCCAAAGTTTTGACCATACTTATACTCTTCTAGCTTTCTAGGAGGTTCAAAGCCATAATCAAATGTTTTTCCTCCCAGCTTCTGGATTGCACCACCATTAGGTAGATAACCTATAATTTCATAATAGGCTGTCATACCTTTCTGTAAATGAGGTCTAACTATATCATCAGCATATTTCCATACATCAACTCCATAGAAGCCACCATTTACAGTTGTATTGTAGTAAGGATTCTTTACTACTGAACGTGAAGACCATAGATAATCATAATCCTGAGTCAGTGTCTCAGTATGGTTAGAACCCAATCTTAAGAATTTCAAGACAGGATTCATTATATGATTGTTAATCCATGTAGATACCTTAGTAGCTTTGCATATATCCTTAGCACATAATACATAGGCAGAAATACCAGAAGTACCATGAACTTTTGCAGTAATACTAATAATATCATTAGGATGAATAACATCAGGACACTTCTTTATTAAAGTAGTATCATAATGGAACCTAAATTGGGTATCAATTACTTTATTAACACCCTTTTGTTTCTTAGTTATTTTACCTCCTTCTTTAGGTTGTCCAGGAGTTAAAGTAATTTTAGGAACATACTTCCTACACACAATTATTCCGTCTACTGAATCAAATTCAATTCCAGGAGTAAGTTTATTTATTACTTCCTGTGATTTACCAATATAAGTAAGCCAAGTATATAATGATGTGATAGGAATAATAAAGCCTTCAGAAGGATAACCTTGTAGCTTAATAATTTTAACTCTACAATTATCTTCAAAGAATCCAGCTTCATTTTTATTTTGGTTCTTTTCTTTATCCCTAAATAAATTATTAGCAGCTAAGAATTGATTATCAATAGCACATTCTATTGGAAAATAGACATATGTACCAGGATTTGTATCAATACTTACTGCAATTGAATAGCCATCAACAGCACAACATTTTAATCTCTCACACTTAGGATTAGGATGCTTTATAAAATCCTTAATCTCAATAATCTTAGCAGCATAATTTCTGTTAAATTTAGGTGATTGAGTTAATTGCATTATAGCAAATTTAGAAAACTAATACATGTGCAATCTTTGTATTAAGTAATCTCGAGAAACTTAGTCCTCAAAAACTTTCCAGTCGTCCTTCAATATTGCATCCCAATAGATTTTTATTTCTTCTCTTCTACCTTTAGGATATTGAGATTTGGGAATACAAAAGACTTTATCGTCCTCTATAAAAAGAATATTACCTCTGGAATTGGTAATTTTCTTACCACATTTCATAAGAGTATATGCCTCTCCGAAGCTGAGTAGTTTTTCTTTCATTTCGATTTAAATTAACGTTTATTTTTGAGTTCTAAGTATTCATATAATTCATCAGTAGTTCTTATTATTTCGATTTGTTCGCCTTCATCATTAATTTCATAGGCTTTCAATTCTGGATTTTTAGATTTCTCATAAATCCACCATTGTACCCACTTTAACCCCTCCAAACCATAAGAATCCATAACTACTGAGTCAATGAAATTATATATTTCATCAATTGTGGGATTTTCGGTAATAATTATACCAAGTTGCCCTAATTTCTCTAAATAGTTTTCTATATTAGATACTAAATTTAACAATTTAAGAAATGTTACTCTACTCATCCAGTAACTTCTTTAATTGTTCAGTAATCCTATTGTATTCATCCCTAAATGCGCCTACGTCTAATAAAGTTTCTTTAATGACCATAGTACTATTGTCAGGTTTAAAATACTTTAGTATTGCTTTAATAACATCATCTTCATCACGAATCAATGTTTCTTCTTTATAAGCTACATCAGATTCATCACGATAGTTAAAAAAGAGGGAATTGAATATCCCCTCTTTTCTAAAAGCCACAATATAATTCATTTCCTAGTCAATTCGAATTCTCGCATAAAGTTAGCGAATGTTTGTGCTAATGCTTCATCTGTTTCATTATTCCAATAATAGTTAAATGCATGAAATAGTTCATGCCAGAAAGAGTTTTTAATTTGTTCACTGGTTAGTGGTATAACATCACCTCTTTCTAATTTAACTTTCATGGCAACTTTAATAACCAACTCTGCATCAGAATGGTACCCATAAATGGTATCACCATTATCATCTTCTACGAATTCATCTAACTGAATAGTATAGAGATGATTAGCGATTCTACAAGTATGAGGAATATTGTACAATTCGTAAAAGTCACATGCTAGAGGCTTCATTCTGCTTCAGATGTTTCCATTCTTCAATAAATTCATCTGGAATCTTTATACTATTCTCACTATCCTCCCAATACACATTACCAGTATTCATTGCATCATGCAAATCTAACTCTACCATAAGCCGTAATTCATCTTCCGTCTCACAATATAGGTAATCTTCTGGGTCAAGAATTAGTTCTGATTCAACATAAGAATCAATAAGCCTTTTAGTCAAACGACATTCATACATTTCACTCATAATCCCTTATACACTTTAATACTGGCTGCAATGGCACACCTTCATCACTTAAATAAAAGTATTTAACAGTAGCCATCTTACCAATGATTTCATCCATTCTATCTAGGTATTCATACTTAAGCTCTCTTGGCCCCATCGGTTTAGCTTCAAACTTAGCACCTAATTCTGTTTGGCATACAAATACCATATCCTCAGGTCTTAGTCCTTCTTCATAACCAACGATTTCAAACTCAGCGTCCTTATACATTTTGACTTTAATCATAGCATTAGTTCTACCTCCAAAGTTATATACTTTAGATGGATCTCTAATAACTACACCCTCAAAGCCTTCACTAACATATTTATCATGTAGCTTTTGTATATTTGTCCAGCCCACAACTTTCTCTTGTGGAACCATTTGGAACCTTAGTTCTCCTTCTTCCCATTCCTTATTAGGATTGAAGCCTAGGGATAACTCAGATTCAATATCATGGAGAATCTCTAACCTTTCTTCAAATGTCTTAGTACTATCCATTACATCATAGATGTAATATTCAAGCCAATCCATTCCAGAAGTAGTTTTCTCCAATCTGGCAGCACCACTAATTTGCTGTAATGATTTGCCATGTTTGTACAATTCTCCATCTAATACAATGTCAGGATGATTTTCAAAGAATTGTATTAATTTTGGATTATTACGCATAAATGTAGTTGAGTAATCATAATGCTCTCCACCTCTAGATGCAGTTCTTACTTCCCCATCCTTATAATAGAAAGAACATCTTACTCCATCAATTTTTCTTGATGCATACCAATATTTAAGTTTATCAAATACTGATGTAGCTACTTTATCCGCTTGTTTTGCCAACATATGTTTCTTGAATCCATTAGAATCAGAAACACCCTCACCCATCTGTTCTTCTACAAATGCCTGAACAGACGGACTATCTTTAAGGTCGATGTTGGAAGGAAGTAATTTATAACCTTTATCTTGATATTTCTTCAAATGGGAATTATATTCTAGCTTTACTTGCTCAGAAACAGTTCTTTTAGCTTTACCAGTAAATATCCAAATTTCTGGTTGAACTGTTACTTTACCGCCATATTGGGAGGTTTTACGTCTAATGACGTAACCCCTCCTATTATCATCCCATTCATAGTCAATCTCAACAACTCTGATTTTGCCTTTATTGTCTTTACTGACTAAAATATCCATTATTTTATTCCTGTACTTCCAAATCCACCATTTCTATCTGTTTCGTTAAGTGAACGTACTTCTTCCCATTCACAGGTGTCTTCCCAACCAAATACTAATTGAGCAATACGTTCCCCATCCTCAATCCAGACAGCTTCGTAACCATGATTAATAAGGATAACACCTACTTCATCACGATAATCGGAATCAACAGTTCCAGGAGTGTTTAGTACAGTAATTCCCTTCTTTAAAGACAAACCACTTCTAGGTCTTACTTGACATTCTGCTCTATAGCCATCCATAGGTTCAGGCAAAGCAATTCTTAAACCAGTAGGAATAAGTGCTCTAGCACCTGGGTCTAGTCTGAGCATAGTCTTAGCATGTCCTTCTCCTTTAAAGACTATTTCGCAATCTCCAAATGCTTTAATAGGTTTATCTGGTGTAACTCTACTAAAGTCTGCCCTTACATCCATACCAGCAGACTGAGAAGTTTCATACTTAGGAAGTTCGTTTTCTGAGATATTAATTACTTGTACTTTCATTTTTTAATTCTTCAAGAATTGGACGATAATCAATCTCTGTAAATTCAAACTTATATCTTGAATTCATGGTAGTAAACTCACCCTCATCCCAAAAGATGTTTCTAATAGTAGTAGTTTTATACCATTGTTCAACTCCTGCAATGTAAAGGCCCACACCTTCACCAAAAGCAGCAGTTATTCCTTCTTCAGAGTCACCTTCAGCTAGATAGCCTCCATTAGAGGATATTTTAGTAATCTTTATATAGCCCACCTTAGAATCTTTAATAGCTTGATGTAGTTCACAATTACCTCCAGCTTTTATAAAATCCTTAAGGTGCATATTTCTATATTTAAGCATTACTTGAATATAGCTATCATTCCACATTACGGTTTCACTAAATGTCATTTCAAATACTTTACAATATTATCAAATGTACAATCTCCAGTCTCAGAATAAAATGCCTTTACCAGCTCTTTATTGTTATCATAAACAGCTACAAAAGGTAATAATCTGGCCCCACAAGATGCCTTAATTGTAATAGCTTTCTTTTTATCTTTATAATGAGATTCATCATAAGTTTCTACTTGAATTTTGGGAAAATGTTCCCATAAATAAGCAGTAATTCTATTTTGCAACGGTTGGCAATCCTCATTATAGATTATTTTGATAGTCATAAAAGCAATTATTTTATACTAATATATAAGCATCTGTTTTAGTACGAGATAAAGACACATATTGCATCTGTCTAATCTCATTGATATCTTTACAGGTAAGAACATTTGCCATATCAACAAACACAGTTTTTAATGAACTACCTTGTATTTTATGAATAGTAGAAGCATAACCATAATCAAAAGTTTTCTTTTTAATTACTCTATTATCCCACATAAGATCTCTAGGAGTAGCAAAACTTTTAACTATAGAAAAATATTTCTTCCAATGCATATTGGAAAGTGTCTTCTTACCTTTTAATTTAGCTTCTATTGCAGATATTCTAACATCTTCTATTCTAGAAGCTAAACCATTTATATCGCTTTTGCTTATGTCTTTATCCAATATAAAAACATTCATCAATTCCTTATAAACTGTATCAAACAATTCCAATTCATATCCAGGAAGTTTTGTATAGTGTGGTATATGCTTTTCTACTTTTTTAGGCTTACTGGTTACTATATAATCCAATGAATTATAAAATTGCTGTTTATTAAATTCAAAGTTCTCATAACCTGTAAGAAATTCAAACTGATTGTATTCGTTTTCTATTTTATCACCCCATAGCATTCGTCGCATACATTGATTAAAACCATTAACTCTGGCATTAGTATATGCTATAATTTTTACAGCATTAATGTCTTGATTTTCTATTGCCTTTTTAAAGAACTCTGTACTTTTTAGCATAAAGTCCTTAGCTTGGTCATAAACAATTAAAGACCCTTCAGGAGCTTCAATAGGCTGAAATCTCTTCATGGGTCTTTCTCTTAGTTTTGACAATAATGGCAATAATCCATTAGTATCAACTTGTCTATGAATTTGGGTTAATGTAATAATATTGGGACAATTAAATACAAGACTAGTCCCTTTACTACAAACAGGCTGTATTTGAGCCTTATCACCAATGAATAAAAGTTTAGTGCTAAATTCTTTGCACATATCTAAGAGTAACTTATAGATTTCATCATTTATCATAGAAGCTTCGTCTATAATAACTATGCCATTATAAGGTATCTCTCCAAAACCTTTACATTGGAACTTTAAATCTTTATAATCCAATTCAAAAATCTCGATATTTGGGGCTAAAGACAACAATTTATGTACAGTAACAGCATCATATCCTGTTACTTCTTCCATAACCAATTTCGCCTTATGTGTTGGAGCACATAATACAAAATCTACTCCAGTGGAATCAAGAAATTGAATATACTCATTAAGAATAGAGGTTTTACCAGTACCAGCATATCCTTGTAGTACTAATACTGGTTCCTCATCATCAAGAAAATTCTCCATTCTTTCTAAAGCATCCAATTGCTCTTGGGCTAATTGTATCTTTTTCCCAGTAGTTTCCTTTATTTTTTTGGATGCAAAATCCTTAAATGAAAAACTCATTTCCAGAATATATTTGTAATATCTTCTAAACCGTATATTGGATTATCCTTTTCGTCTACTTCCTTACACATTCTAACCTCATAGAGTCTTTGATTAGTTGTAGGACTTTTTAAGCCACCAAGTTCCTCTATATAAGGACCAAGTTTAATAAAATTAAAATTCTTCAATTCTATTTCTTTGGCTAATTCTTGTCTGCCACTATACCACGCAGTCTTTAATTCTGGCTTCATTCTTTTAATTACTGAAGCTAGAAAACTAATATCTTCAGGAGCAGAATCTCCTCCCATAAAGGCAACACAAGTAATTCCTTTATTCTTATCACATAAATGTAATAAGGTAGACATTTTCAAATATTCTCCAATATCTTCTGCCAAGTAAGCACTATGGCAGCTCTTACAATGACAAGGACAGTTTGAGATATTAATGGCAAGTGTAGTTTCATTTGGAATTTCCTGAAATACTACATCTGTGTTTACATATTTTAGCATATGCACAACAAGAATAATATTAATAAGAAAAGCATCTGAAATATCCACTTATCTGGAAATTGGTTTCTTATGTAGTCTTCAATATCCATATTTATGAATAATGAAACTAATTTGTCTTGGAAACCATTATAGTTATACTTTATAGCTAAACCTACCCCTATTTCTAAGAGTAGGATAACTATAAATATGATTTGAAATATCAACATATTAATTAGATTTGTAATAGAACCTTTGTTTTGCTTCTTTTTGTCTAGCCTCACTAAAGTTACTAATTCTCTTTAAGTAACCAATCACCCTAGTAGCATAATCAATATTCTTGCTTCCGCATTTAGGACACTCATGTAAGTATCTCTTATCAATATGACCACAATCATTACAAATAGTGTTTGGTATATTAAAGGTGAAATAATTAGTTCCTTCTTTAGCTGCAACCTTTAACAGGTTTCTGTATTGGTCTTTAGTTAAGTGTTCTTCCAGATTCATATGTAAAGCAGAACCTCCGTCTAAATATTTTACATACTCTTTGCCATGAAGTTTAAACTTATCCAGAATATTTAAGGAAGTGTCCTCTACTGCATAGAAATAACTATTATAGCAATCTCTAGGTACTACGTAGCCATCCTTTCTATCCCAGTTTGCATGTTTAACTCCAAGGTTTTCAGCTGGAACAAATTCAGTATTGAACATCAATTCTTTAGTCTTAGCTTTCTTATTCTCATCACTGATAGTTTTAAGAATAGATTGCATGAACTCTCTATAAGTTGGATTATCGTTAACAGGTATTCCTAAGAACTCAGCTGCCTCAATAACACCATTAACACCTATAGTAAGATATTGTTTCTTTAAATTAATAAAGCCAGCAGTGTAAACTGTTAATAAACCATCATTTAGATAGTCTTTTAACAATTCATTATAAGCTGTCTGGAATTTATGAACTTTACGAACTTGTTCTCTTAGATAGTCAATCATATCATAACCCTTATTAACAGCATCTTGTATAAGTCTATTAATGTTAAGGGTCATTACAGATTTACTGCCAGTTGCAATACCTCCTGCTCCCAATGAATAAGAGAATTGGTTATCACTAACCTCATTTCTTAATCGGCAACAAGAAGATAATGAGTCTGCACTATCAGACATATAAGTAAAGAATGAGTGACCTTTACTATACATCTCTGCGGTGAAATCACCCCATTCTTTATCCTTCACATCTTCCCCATCTGTAAGTAAAGCTACAGTTTCTACAGGGAAAGTAAGGATACACTTAGTTCTTTCTTCATTGAACCAAGTCATAAATTTCTTTTGAAGCCAATTTAAAGAATCCCATTTAGGTCTAGTACCATCAGGAAATACAAACTCTCCAAATAAGCCTTCAAAGTAATATTTATCAAAATAACTTATATTCCAGAACACTGACTGGAAATTACGAGCAGCAGCTGGTTGATTTATTGAATAAACAATTTGTTGGAATTTTTGTTCAATTACTTTTTCAATGGTAAGCATGCCAGTTACTTCTGCTGAATTTATAGGTTTATCACTATTTTCCAAAGTTGGATTAGTAGTAAATCGCAACTGGCAATTAGCATCAGCATATTTCCAATAATCATCACCCCATTCTTTACGAGCAAAGTAATCAAAATACATCAAGAATTCTCCAGTAGCAACAGCTCCTGCAAACTGTGATGAAACTGCAAATACCAAGTTTACAAACATACCACAGAATGAATCCAGATTCTTAGGTTTGGCAGATAAACCACCAATAGGTTGTAGACCTTCTAATAGGAATGGATACATAGTGATAGCCACACAATACGGCATTATACTTGTTTCATCATGCTTATATAGCATATGAGTTTCTAGCATACGAATATATTCTTTAGCTAAATCCTCACCATATAATTCTCTAATCTTGTCGGTTAATATAGCACGATTCACCTTAATAACATCACCTTTGAACAATTCACCATTTAAGGTTACTATATTCTTTTCAGTAACATTAGCATTAGAATCATACTTACTACCTGTTGCAGCATTACTAGCTTTAGCATAATCTCTGATGAATTGCTTTTTATCAGTGATTGCTCTTAGTTCTGCTTGTTTTTGTCTATATAAGATAAATGCTTTAGCAACATTGTAATAATCACAAGCCATTAGAGCTTTCTCTATTTGGTCTTGTATTTCTTCTACAGAAATAATGTTGTTAAAGTAAAGTTCATCTTTAACATCGCTAAGAATATCTTCATCAATAGGTTCGTTTACTGCATGAAAAGCCTTAACGATTGCATTGTCAATTTTTTCCCAATTAAAGGGTTGTACTGTTTTATTCCTTTTTACTACCAGCATAAAAACTCCATTTAAATCCTCCTGCTGTTTTACGTCTACCGTTGCAACAGGCACTAATACTAGATTCCTTAATCTTAGTTACTTCTTGAGCTTCGTACCCATTTCTAAATTTAGCTACCAACTCTCCATCCTTAGTGAATTGATATACTTCCTTAGACTTAGTATTATTGGCTCTGAGATTTCTAGTACCGTAATTGATGTTGTCCTGATGGGATACCCATTCCAAGTTGGAAAATAAGTTATTGTGTTTATTTTCATCCTTGTGATTAACATCTCTTAGCCCACCTGGATTCTCAAGAAAGTGAGTAGCTACTAATCTGTGGACTTTAGTAGATTTGGCTTTACCATCCCTACAGAGATTTACGAATAGGTACCCACGACCATCATCATTTTGTTTTAATAGGAGATTCCTCTTACAGGACCTTACTTTACCTGTGTTGCTGATTTCATACAGACCTTCATATCCTATTATAGGTACAAATATCTCTTCTACTAGCATTGATTAAAAGTCTAAGATTGTTCTTAAAAGTATTGTCTTTTCAAATAAATTAATTAAATCTTTACCTTTATCTCTAGCATCCGTAATTTGTTGAGTAAATGCATTATATACATCGAACATACTCACCTCTGAAGAACTTTGATAGTATTCAGAATCTTCCTTCATAAAGAGAGATTTATAAGCCTGAATAGCATTATCAACAGAGAGTTTCACCTTACCAAATCCACTATCATAGTCATTCATAATAACATTTCTAACCCACTTACCAAGATTGTTTTGTTGGTTAAGGATGCTATTGTTAAATTTGGTTTCATGTAAAGTTATTAACATTTGTCGGGTATCATCCTTCAAATCCAATAATCTATCTAAAGGTTTAAAATTCAAAGGAGATTCTGGTTCAATTCCTTGACATTCCAAATAATCAGGATTGAACACACATAGATTAGTGCAAGCTGCATTTAATGCCCCATTATAGAATTTAGCTACTGGTTTACGGACATCTAATCCCATAACCATGCCAATCACTTTGTCGTGGTTTGTGTAACACATATCATCGGGCATCACTGCCTCAATATAGACTCTATTATAAGTAATATCATCCATATTTATATCACCTTCTACTGTTCTTGTAATCTGGTCAGGTAATTGCACATGTATTCTAAAATCATCAGTAAATTTTGATAATCTATTCAGGAATGGTTCTACATACCCAGCAGTTGGTAAATAATTCTTTCCCTTAATAATAGTTGCTTTACCTTTTAATAATTCATCAAGTGTTATGTCCATTTATCATTCAGTCTAAACATTGTAGATATATATCTCTCAGTATATTATGTAATTCCACGGTATCAGGCATTTTATAAACCCTAAATGGTATTTTATGCGACAGCATTATACTTTTTAACAATGGGTCTTTCCATGTGTTACTTGCAGACTCCTTAGTTAGTTCAAATGCAGGAAATAAATCCTTAAACAATTCTTCCAAATCAGAGCGCAATACATAAGTATAAAATCGTTCAGAATTTAAGCAAAATACTTTTACTTTCTTATCTCTTTTAGTGTTAAGGGTATCGTCATAAAAGTATTTAAGTGCTTGCAATAATTGCTTTCTAAACTGCAATTCTGTGCATGGGACTTTCCTTTTAACTTCTTGATAGCCAAAGAATATTTGCCCAGGATACCTAAATTGCATCCAACCATCACTCCAACCCTTCTTAACAATTTCTATATTTGTATCTGAAGCTATTAGAGTTTTGTTATTATATATTGTTTCTATTGCAGCTTCCTTCAATAATTCACCCGTATCATCATCAAAGAAATCTTCATAAAAATCAGTACCTTTTAGTGGAATTAGTTTAATATGTAGTCTTGTACGCATCGTTAGATGTTTTAAAATTAGATAGCAGTTACGCCTTTATATAAACATCTTTTCAGTTTAGACAATCTATCAAAAAAATAAGGGACTACCTTATTCACATAAGATAATCCCTTTGATATTTAAAGTTGTAGAAGTCTATTAGGCTTCAACTCCAAAGCAGATGTAAGTTCCTTGTTTAGCACTCTTAGAAGGAGTGTACTTAACTTCAAAAGCTCCAACTTCACCTTCAACTACATCCTTGATGTACTTGCAGAAAATGTCGCCTTTATAATCTTTCTTTGTGTACAATTCCTTAGCTACCTCCTTAGCTTTGTTCTTAGTTTCGAAGTTAGTGAAAAGAATTTCACCAGTTGCAGGATTAATACCCTGATAACCAGTTTTATACTTTCTCTTACCCTTTTCGTTCTTAATATCCTTTACAGTGTAAGGACGTTCACGAGTATCGGCGGAACCTGCTTCGAATGTAATAGAACAACCAATACCAGCAGCATATTTAGTATGCTTAGCTAGATATTCAGCACAGAACTCTTTCAAAGCCTTTTCTGAAATTGGCTTACCTGCTGTTTTCCATGCCTGAGTTGCATCACGAATAACTTGGAAAGGTGCTTGATCAATTGCTTCTTGTTTTGTAAAACCTTTTACTTCTACTGTCTTAAAATTTGTTGCTGTCATAATTCAAAAATAGTTTAAACATTATTTCATACGTCTTTATCTCTTTGTTTCTGTATTACAAAGATACTACTTATTTTTTAATTACACAAGTAGTTCTCGTATTAAATAATCTAAAAATTTGAATTATTATCTGTCTATTTCTCTATCGAAATGTGATACAAAGATAGTATATTTTGTCCACCTATACAACTCATTTAGTCATTAAATTTTGTTAAATTAGTCAGAAATAATTGAGCGAACAATAGGATTTTTCAAAACCTCATTTAAGGTATCTATACTTTCTTCATAAAACAAATCTTTCCCATCACGGGAAGTTATATCTATATTTTGCAAGATTTGTTGGAATCTCCAATCAGGATAAGCTACTACTAGGTCACCTAATATTTTAACTATCTTCAGATTGGCGTCATATCTACTAAATATTTTTTCGTCAATATTCATATAGTTAAAAAGGTAACCAAGTTTTCAGAATTTCCTTAATCTTGCCAACCATTGCTTTGGAGGTTTTCAAATCAAAGGTTAGGAACTCATTGCTATGTTTCATCATATCTGTACAGACAATAGATAGACCTCTTATGAATTTCATATCATATTGAGATTCTTCTCCATCAATTATTTTCATTATAACTTGATAACAAGTTGCATCAGGATTTTTTATCCTAGCTTGTTTAGTAAGAAAACAAATGAGTGAAATCAAAGCAAATTTATTCCCTATATCACAGTTTAGATTGCCTAAACTGAAATATTCTTGATAGTAATCCTCTAAGTCTTTATAAGATGGTTCCCATGCTTCCATAAGAAACGACTCAATCATGTAATTCTAAATAGGCTACACGTTGCAGCAAATCTTTAAATTCTAAGAACCCATTACGAATTTCGTTATTAGTAACTTTAAATATTCCAGCTCTATAGTCTGGAACTGTACTTACTAACAGCATATTCGCATACAGACTACTTGGCTTAGTATTATACTGCTTCATTACATATAAACGCAACATCCACGAATACATAGCCATTTGTCTATTATAATGATACTTCTTAAATGAATCTTTGAAATCTATTAGTCTGTGTCCAGTAGTTTTCAAGTCATTTAAGGTCACTTCACCTGTTTCTGTATCAATAGTAAAGTTATCCAATTTACCTTTCAGCTTTAGGATTGTTTCCTTACCATTGTATTCAGCCTTTACTTGTACAAATAAAGCAGCTTCATTCATAGAAACAGGATCTTCAAGAACACCTTTAGGATGTAATAAACCTTGAATTTCCTGATTACTACTAACAGAAGCCAAGCAAAGTTTTAATTTTTCTCTTGATTTGGGGTCTAGGAATATAGGAGTTTTATCTCCTTCATACTCCTTATGCCATTTTTCTCTATCTTCCCAATATGTATCACATGCATAACGCACATTCATAATTTTGGATTCGTCCATCTTACCTTTATAGTAGTTAATTTCATCAGATGCCTTAATAATAGTAGCATCATCAATAAGATGGTTATTAAGATAGGATTTGAATAGTTCGTCAGCCATAGCTCCTAACTTAGCAGTAGGTCTATCGACATTTTCTGCCAATATAAAGGATTCTGGCTGTAGTACTAATTCATGAACGGCACTACCAAATACAAGAGAATCGGAATATTTCTGATGTTTGCCCAAACCTTCCTTATACATCTCTGGGCTTCCATCCTGATCTGGATTTATTAATGCAAGTTTTGAATTGCTAATCCATTCAGACCATTTATCACTGAAATATTCTTCATCATCCATCTCAATTAATTGTATAGTGTCAGGTAATGTTGTTATCTTTATATCCCTATGCATACTTCTTCATAAATAAATATGAATCAATTATTTCATCTTTATTAAGAGAGAATACTTTAAACATTGGAAAATCTTCAGTACGCTCTGTATGAAGTAATAATGTAGGAACTCCAGATTTCTGACACTGTAATACATTAGTGAGAGAATCATCAATAAAGATATCCACTCGACCTTTAATCATATCAGCTTTATTACCATGTTGATAATACATCTGATAAATAGGTCTGTCTGGAAATCCATTACTTAATAGCCATTCTCTGGTCCATCTTTTATTATTTACACGTTTAGTACAATATAATTCAGGCACAAAGTCAGGTCTATTTTTTACTTTTAAATTTAACCAAAAATCTTTATCTTGTTTTAAAATGCGTTGCACATTACGAGTGATGATATAATCTTCTAGCATTTTGGGATTGTGTTCTGTATCGAAATACTCACAATATGCTCCCCAAAAATCTGCTAAACAATCATCAATATCTAAACCTATTCTTATTTTCTTCATAAAGTTTCAGAGTACTTTTTGAGACGAAATCTAAAAACACATCAAACGGTATTTTTACAGTCAATTCTTTGGGTCTTGATATTCTATGGCTAAGTTTCCATAATGGAGCACCATCAAATAAACAAGATGGTTGTTTTCGTAAAGAAACAATATCAGGTGTAATATTTAGGTGTTTGCATATAAAGTTAGTAACCTTTTTACGATTAACTACATACATACCATCAGGAGCACCAAACACAATAATGTCAGCATCTCCTAATCCCCACCCAGCATATCCATTTACGTTAAGAAGTTCCCACAAAACATACTCACCCCAACCTTTGGTTTTGGCTTTTGTTTCTACTTTTAAATCTACTTGCTTACCCTTTTTCATTCTAGTCCACCAAAAATCAAAATGACATTCCATATTCTGATATTTAGTAGAAGGGGTTAGTGTAGTATTTGGAAACATAATAAGCCATCTATGAGGAAATATTTTATCTTCAAAGACTTTACCAAAGGCTGTAGCCTCTTCGTGATTCAAAATTCCTCTATATCGTAAATTTCACCTATAAATATATCTGCTTGTTTCTTTAGAATATCAACTAAATCATCCCAATCTGATGGAATATCAATATTCTCATAATCTACTGTAAATGCGTTTATAAATTTCTGTTCAGCATCATCAAAATTTCTCGCACGCACTTTTTCAATCCAGCAACCATCTTCCTCACTATAGCATGGAAGTAAGTAAGTTGTCATAATTGGATAACTTGTATTGGTTTTAAGTTAAAAGAACTCGGTGTTATTTGTACCTTATCTTTAGTAAGGATAATATTCTTACTTAAAGATTCAGGCGGATAAAGATAAGTTTTAATTTTAGATGTCTTTAAATATTCAACAAAGTGAGCACCAAAAGCAGCATTTTTAATATCATACTTTTGGATAGTCTCTTCTAAATATTCAAATACGCCTGGTTCCATACCTTTAGTACTTCTACCACTAGGCATTAATGGAAGTAATACATGATAGTAAATATTATTACCATACTTGACACAAGCCTCAAAGAAATCATCTACTGACTTCTTATCAGATATAATATGATGAATATTTACATTAGTATCACCCCAATTAAGGAGTTTCTGTATAGCTCTATGAGCTTCAGAGCGTATTTCAGGATTTCCTAAACTAACGGCAACTCCCCCAACATACTCCTTTGTATAAGCTAAGATTTCTCCGCTTTTTACATTATCCCTAGCAAATATCAATCCATTAGTAGTATAATTAGGAACTACTCCTGTATTATATACTGTTTCCAAGAATTGACAAAACTCAGGATGAATGGTAGGTTCACCAGTAGAACCAATAGCAATTTGAAACGGCTTATTGGTAATAATGATACCTTCCTTTAGCTTATTTTCCCAGAAAGTATCCATCCATTTCTTCCATGTTTCACAAATATCAGGATAATTTACTCCTTCTTTATTAGCAGAAACATAACAGAAATCACACATAGCATTACACTTTGTGTTTATACCAACATCATAAAACTCAGCTTCATTAGAAGGTAGTTCTTTAGCAACTCCCTTCCCTAAGCGTATGGTCTTTAAGTTATTCCAAATTGCTCTATAGTTATATTCTGGGAAATTACGCATTTTAATTCCCCAACCAGCCCAATCTTTCATTACTCAAATATTATTTCATAATCATTTTTAAACTTACTTTCCAAAATAGCCTCTAATCCCACTTGTAGGATATTTGACACATTACAATAATCATAAGGCATGTGAATTTCAATCCAATTGTCTGGATAGTCTTTAAAACACTCCTCATCGTAATATTCATCTTTATGTTCTAAATATATACTAATAGATTCATCAGAATATCCTACTCCTATAGATTCTTTGAAAAATTCGTATATATCATCTAGATGCCTATCACTAAAAATAGTACAGAATAATTCTGAACTACTATTAGTAATGACATCAGATATACTTTGTATTGGGATAATTATTTTAACAGTAGAATACATCACTTTTAAAAATGTTATCAATAGTTGACAATATCTTTGCAGCTTCTTTACATTCTGGAATATTTAGTTTAGGAATAACCTTGATACCTATAATCATAGGTGCCCCTTCCATATATTGTAAACGTTCATCCTGTAAACATTGACGGTACTCTTCAAGTGTTTTTCCAGTTCTTTTTAAGCCTCCGTCATCGTTATAATATTCCTCCGCAATATCATCCCATTTAAATTGTATATCAAACAAGTCGTCGCAAGAATATTTAGACTCAGATAGCTTCAATATGGAATTGACAAGATTTTTAATTGTATTTATGCCTTCTTGGTTATATATTACGAATACTTCTGAGCTACTGTTAGTAATAACATCCGAAACCGATTGAATATTAACCATCATATTGTGCACTAAGAGTAAATAAATCATTAATCTTGTTTAGAATGGTAATATCCTCTTTACTACATTCAGATTTTGGAGTTATTACAACATATGAATTAAAATAACTACACCAATCATTATAGTTACTATATGAATCAAGAAATTCATTGAAAGATATTAGTTTATTTTCTCCAACCAATCCTTCTTTCACAAATATGTTATAAACATCTTCATGAGACATTGAACTACTTTCTTCATATATTTTATTTACTTTATCAACAAAAGATTTATCCTTAATATATTCATCCAAATACCCAATATATCTATCGAAGTATTCTTCATACATTTCGCCGTAATCTATTGTTATAGTAAATAAATCATCACACTTTTTATCAGACTGAGCAATCTTTAAAATTGTGTCTATAATTTTTTTAATAGAACTAACAGTATAGTCAGTAGCTTCTTGATAGACTTCCATACTACTGTTAGTTACTATATCATTGAAAGATTGTAAATAAAATTTCATTATTTGTCAGGTTAGTTTTTTCGTATTAATTCATAAAAATAATCAACAGGTATAATTGCAACTGTGCCTGGGCTTACTGAACCCTCACCTGCTGATTTTTTCCAAAGTAATACAAATGGTTTAGATTTATCGGAACACTCTTCCTTAATATTAAAATATGAAGGCGTGTTGGCATAATGTTTACACTGAATATTAATTGGTAATTCACCATTGGTATCAATAATGTCAATTTTATTATTATCTACCCTCTTTGACTCTCCTTTTGCAGTTACACACCCCTCGTAGCCAATTTCTTTTAATTTCTTGACTACTTCATATTCAAAGGCACTCCCTTTAGATTTACTCTTCTTTGCCTGGAAACTTCTTTTAGTATGTTCATCTAACCATTCGAAGGCAGTTCCGTCCTTTCCTTTACATCCCTTTTTATTGCATCTAATTTTAATAGAAGCAATAGAAATACCTGTTGATTCAGATGCTTCTTCTATAGTATTAAAAGTTTCTTCATGGCCATCTTTAAAAATAGCTTTACATGAAGTATTTAATTCTTTAACTTTTCTAGACATTGTTGTATTAATTCTTTAGTTTTTTCGCAACCATACATCTTATAAAAATCAGAAATATCTTTAGCTCCATAACTACGAGGAATCCATACACATTTTACATCAAATGACTTTCTGATTTTATTCATATTATGAATACCAGGTAAATCATTATCATAAAATACAATAATCCTCTTAAATCTACTTTTTAATTTAGAGAACTGACTCTCGGTTAGGAACAGATTTTCAGAAATAGGTGCAATAGCTGTTATTCCTAATGAATATAAACACATCACATCTTTCATACTTTTAGTTATTACAAGTAAGTCACCTTCTTTAGGTAGCTGTTTAGAGCCTTGCAATAAAAATGATCTCCAATTAGATAAAAACTTAAATTCGTTTCTCTTATGGAAAGGAAAATAAATTCTCCATAACTCTGTTTCATTTTCGTTCTTACCTCTGTAATAACCAAATATAGGAGAATTTTTAGTAGCTGATGTAAAGAAATTACCATTAAGAAATATGGTCTTACAGGAGAAGACTCTAAATTTTTTTAGAATCTCCTCTGTAACACCAAATTGCATCCACCAATCCAGTTCCTCTTTAGAGTAATCCTGGATTTCCACCTGTATATTAGCTTCCTTAGATTCTTTAAATTCTGAAGTGCTAATAGTAACAGGTTTGGGATTTTTTTGATATTTAGGACTTTTAATATAACCAAAATCAGTAGCAATTTGTCTTAATGCTCTATAATAAGTAAGATTATACTTATACATAACAACACTAATAAAATTGCCATAGAAAGCCCCACTAAAGTCCTTAAGAACAATATCTCCACTTTTATTCCTATAAAAGGAACAAGTGGGATTATTGTCTGCTCTCAAAGGTGATTTAAACAAACCTTTTTTAACAGATATGCCTAAATAATATTCGAGATATGTTTCTTGAGATGCTCTGTCTAATAAATATTGCTTAGTAATTGTAGGTTCAAATTCAAGTTTCATATTAAATTATATGGTTTGTATTAGAACCACAAAGTTACCAATTATTTATTATACTTCAAAATCCAAGTCTTCGTTACCTGCTTCAACGTTGTCAGTATCTTCTGCATCGTCTTTTACAGCAGTAGGCTTAGCATTTTTCTGTTCATTCATCTTCTTAACTTCATAATCAGAGAATGCAACAGTTTCACCTAACCAGTTGTTAGAAATATATGCTTCACCATCTTTGTTAATATTTACAAAGGAAGGAAGGGCAGCATAACCTTTACTATCACCAACCAATTTCAACTTAGTTTTCTTATTGACAGCTTTAGATAATGCCTTATTCATAGTTTCTACCAGCTTTTCGAAATCATCAGGTAATGTAAGACCAGTAACAGCTTTAGAGAACTTCTCCATCATTTCAGGAGCCAAGTTAGTCATAACATGGGAAACAGTATACTGAAGTTGTTCCAGAGCAGAAGGAAGTTCCCATTTCTTACCTCCAGTTTCTCCAGTTCTACGTTCATCACCCTTGTCACCAGGACAGAAAATCATAGGTTCGAAAATACCTTCATCGCCAGAGAATTTAATCTTCATAGCTTTCCAAGCATTTCCTTCTTTATTTGTACCTTTCATAAGGTCAATACCTTTGAATACTACGTCATAGATACCCCAAGCTTTCAGTCTTACTACTGCTGTTCCGTTTACATTATTTAAGTTAAATGTCATTCCTGCCATAATAATATAGAATTAAATTTCAAATGATAAGTCATCAATCTTGTATGCTTCTTCATTATCTAATTCAGTGTCCAATGGCAAATCTTCCACTGGGTTTTCATCTTCTCTAATACTAATATTATCATCTTTTATGGTAGGTTCTTCCTCAGAACGGTCTTTATTGCCTATCATTACAAATAAGCCTTCATGACCTTTCCAAGGAGTTACTGTAAATGTATCACCATACTTAGAAAGTAATTCGTTTGCATTACCTCTACAACTTACAGTCAAACTCTTAGTCAGTTTATTTCCTGACTTAGTTTTCCATGCAGTATCAGTACCTATAATAGGGAACATCATTCCACCTTTCTCTACAGGCTGATATTTAATATCTAACCTATTCTCCCACTCAACCCCCATTAAGGTTGCTGCTGCTTTATTAAGGACATACTTATTTGCCTCTAAGGTAATCTGAGGTTCAGCAGAATCCTCTGCTTCCTCAGCCTTAGTAGCCTTCTGAACTTTGTCTTTAACTATTTCCTGCTTTAACGGTTTATATTCGTTAGTTTCAGGATCATAGTCAAAGGTTATCATCATTTTTACAATCATTCTTCTCCGTTATTATAATCATCAATTACTCTGATAATCTCTTTTAGGTCATTATCAATGAGTAAATCATCGAACATTCCCATAGGAGTTTTAGCTACACATTCACCATCAGTGTTAGTAAGGAATTTATATTCCATACGACCAGAGTCTCCCTCCTGAACTTTAGTAAAGAATACATAAGTAAACAAACCTTCAAGAGTTACTTTCTCAGCTAATAGTTTACCAATGGTTTTGATAGTATATTTAGGATTGATTGCATCACCAACATTTTCACTATGAGTTAGGAAAATCATTTTACAGTCCTCCCTCATCTGTTCAGCATATCTAAGTACCTCCATAGCATGCTGTGCTAATTCGGTAAATTTAGTAAAGCCTACTTCAGTTGCTCTATCAACAAACTCATAACTCAACATATACTGCCAATCGTCAATAACGACTTGCTTAATGTGAGGCATCTTGAGATTTACAATCTTTAAAATATTTATGATTTTATCATATTTAGAGCTAACATAATAATTACCAACCCATTCAGAACCTTCTTTCTTTATTTCTTTATACTTCTTCTTATAACCTTTAAAAGGTAAAGGTTTACCAGTAGTAGAAATTAAAAAGGTTTCTTCTGGATTTAGGTTTCTTAAACTAGTACTTTTACCAGTACCACTTTCACCAACGATTGCAATTGTTTCTGCTGCCATTAATTACAAAGTCAAAGTCATTTTACTACTAGACATCTCTGTATTATCAATAGCATCTTCTTGTTGTTTGTAATCTAGCAAACTCCAATTAGGAGTTTTATAAATTTCATAATCTGTAATTTCTTCACCTTTAGGAAGTTCCTTATATGTACTACAATCACCATAAAAACCTAAACCTACTGCAATATCGGAAGTACCAAACCTTGTTTTTAGTAATATACATGCAACAAAGTTCTGAGCTAATGCTGTTATATTATACTTTCTATACTTAGTAAGTTTAAATTTAATAGGACTATGCAAGGCCATAACTACCTGACTATCCTCATACATTGCAGCTGAATCCTTAAAGTCGCTAGCATCAGGCTCTTGTAAACCTTGTTTTATTCTCTCCTGACCATTAGCATTTCTATTGAACTGCATAATATGAATAGGAGAAACAATTTTACATTTATTTCTAAAACCAACAGAATAAGCTGAGATTAAGTCCATTTCATCTTTCTTAGATTTACCTGAACTTGCTCTTACTAATGATAAGTGGTCTATTATAATTCCAATAATTTGATGTGGATTATTAGGAATATAAATATCCTCATTAAATGTTCCAAATAATTTTAAATCATTTAAAACATGCTTATAATATTTTTCTGCGGTTAGAGTTCCATCATGGAATATTAGCCTTTTGTCTAGGATATCAAGGAATTCATCACATTGTTTAATCATCTCATATCTAGATGCAGATAACTTCTCTCCCTTACCTCTAGAGAACATTTCCTTATAAGTCATTTGTTCTCCAAAAGTTTCATATATATACATAGATACTAACTTTGCATATATTTGTTCTGGAGTCATTTCAAGATTAAACATGATCCAATAAGGATCCCTATCTACTTCATATTTATTAGATAAATAATCTATTAAAGGCTTAAATACTAAAGTATATAACATGAAAGTAGATTTACCAACACCTGATTGTGCTGCAATTAGATATGAAGTTCCAGGTAAATAACCATCAATATATGTTTCCAATTTAGGTAATCCTAAAGATAATCCTTGATTACTTCCCTTTAGACCCGAGTCTATTAGTTCATAGAACTTAGATTTTACAGACATTTAAATAGAAACAGTTGGATTAAAGCTCATTACACCTTCTCCATCCTTTAATTCTTCAACACTATTCCACATCTTACTTATTACAAAGTCTGCGATATTCATGTTTAGAAGGTTGCAATTATTGTCTTTAGCCCACTTTAATAATTCAAGTATCTCTTCATGTTTAGACTGTTTCCAACCAATTGCTTTCCCATAAGCATAAAAGAATTCTTCTTCTGTAGAGAACTTTTTTGCATAATTCTTTAAAGGGGCTTCTGCACCATTAATAATAGCTACAGAAGGATATTCCATAAAGAACTCTGCACCTAAATCCCCACTGAATTTTCTATAATTATTAAGAAAGTTCTGATTAAATATTACACATTCTGGATCAAATTTCTGACCTTTATCAGGAACTTTATACTGCTTAGTAATAATTCCTTTATTCTGGAGACTAATTAATAAATCCCTTAGGTCAGTTCTAGTTACAGGCATAGTAAAATACTTAACCAGATATTCTTTATGCCCTTCTTCTACACTTGCCAGAAATAATAATTCAATTAATAATGCTTCTTCCGCTGTCAATCTGTACTTTTCCATCATTATTAATTGATTGTCTACTGTTAAACTTAATTTTTCCAATTAAATAAATTGTTAGTAAATAACTAAACAATCTATTAACTGTAAAGTGTTTATTCTGATTTCTCAGCGTTATCAATTACATAGGGTTCAAGGAACTCTTTTAATAACTCTAATCTTCTTCTATTAAATGCCTCTTCATTAATGCGCTTACCATTAAATACTTTAGCATAAGAAAAATAAGTTAATAAATAGAGTTCTAACATTCTTTCACACGTCATATCTCTGATGTTAAGAATACAAAGATAATAAAAATCTTTTAGATAATAAAATAATCTAATCAAATTTGAGGTTTTCAACAATAGAATCAATATCTAGCTCTTTATTATCATATTTAATAGAAACTATAGCAATACTATGCTTGCTATGCCTTTCTAAGAAATACAATAATCTAACAGCATCAACTTGCACTCTGTTCATTTTAGTACAGAAGATGTTATAAAATTCTACCGTAAACATCAGAACCTGAATATCATTTTAGTAGACTTTTTCTTTTTTGGAGTAAAAGGTCTACCTAATAATACATCTAACAGATTATCTTCGCTAATAGGTATAAAGTTAGTAGAAGTAGATTTTCTAAACCATTCTTCCTCAACAGTCCCTTTAAGAACTAGAGTGAACACTTCAGCAACCTTACCTTCTTTTTGTCTAATTACTCTACCTATTCGTTGCTTCTTAGCTGTCTGACTGCTATTAAATCCCAATATAACAGAAACACTAATATCGGGACAATTAAATCCCTCATTAAGTTTCATTACAGTGTTTAACACGCCACCATCCTGTTTTATAAATTCGTCTATGGTCATTCTTCCTTTTTTCTTGGAGTCTTTACCAGAATAGACACATCCATACCTAATCTGCTCAGCTGTGCTTATATAGGCACTAAAAGTTATACACTTCTTGTCTTGCCTATGTTCTAAGATTAAGTTGGTTAATTCTACTTTTTTAGGATGGTTATATATATATTTCTTACGAGCCTGAAGAGTTCTGCTGAATCCCATAGCATGTACAAGAATTTGTTTATTTATGTCCTTCCAAGTATCTTGGTTATGGACATCTTTAACTCTTTCTTTAGCTAAGAGTACTCTTGCTTTCCAATCTTTAACACAATTCATTGCTAAGGTGAAGTTATGATCAAAGTATGCAAAGTGTTCATAGAACTCTTGATTGAGTTTTCTGTATACCTCAATATCTTCTGGCTCAATAAGAACCTCATATTCTCTATAATCAGCTAGCCATTTATTCTTTATAGCTTCTTCTATCGTAATTGTATCTACAATAGGACACTTCTTACGAATAATTTCATCTTTACCATCCAATCGCTCAAAGGTTGCAGTTAAACCTAAGATTATGCTATAATGGATGTTTTTAAATATGTTCAGCAATGTGGGTGCTCCAATTTTATGAATCTCATCAATAACAAGTAATGTACAAGTATATTCATTCTTGGAAGTATCATTCATTGTCTTTACAGAACATTGAGAAGTCAAATTCCAATCTGCTATTTCTTGTATCCATTGTTTTTGTACAGGCTCACTAGGAACTACAACTATGACAGATTTAGTTGGATTCTTTTTTAAAAATCTACTAATACCCATCATCCCGCCTCTAGTTTTGCCTACACCTGTAGCCCAATTAAGAGTCCCACATAACTTGTTATCTACCCATCGTTGAACACCTTGTTCTTGGCGTTCGGTTCTACTTAGATTACCAAACAAGTCTGCCATATAACTATCAAATTACCCTTGAATTTACTCTATATTCTATTGATAGCTATGAAAACAAAACTCCTATAATGAGCGAGTAAAACTCAGGAGTAAATGAATAGAACCAATGTAAATGGGTATAAATACTAATAAGTTTCTTATAGAGTAAAACCTTTAGCATCACAAACCATTTTAATTTGGTTCTTACGAGTTTCCCACTGACTAATATGGAATTTTACTTCATCTTCCAATGAGAACAGGATTCTATTCCTCAAAGTTTCCAACTGAGGAGTAGTAAGTTCAGAGTATTTCTTACTCTTAAGATTAACCATAGCACGTAATTGAGTAAATGACAATCCTTTAGGAGTCATATACAAACTTACCGTTGGTTTCAATCCAAGACGTTCTAGAGCAACTTCAGCTTTCTCACGAAATTCTCCATTTGTAGTCTTTTCAGTTAAGTCCTTAGATTCTTGTTGTGTGAACCAAAGTCCTTGTTTCAATATAAAGGTTAATGTTATATGCTGTTTATTAAATTTTCCTAACTTGTCCAAACAGCCTTCAAGTACAATGTCAATAGGAAGCTTAGCAAATTCAGCTGGACAGTCTCCTACTAATGCCTCAGAGATGAATACTTTCTTGGTATCAATTTCTTTGTTATTATCAAGAAATACTCTCAATGAAGCGAGGAATGTAAATCTTGGCACACCTTCTTCTTGCTCTAACCAACGAAGGAATAATTCAGCATTACATCTTTCTCTCTGGTCTTTGATAATATCCAAAAGGACATATCTTCCTGGATATTCTTTGCTATCGTTATATAGCATTGATTCACAGTGATTGTAGAAAGTTCTTAGTTCTTCTTCAGAACAGTCAATAAGACGTTTTTCTTCCTGAACAAGTTGTCCATTTACTTCTACTTTACGACCTTTCCAAACGAAAGTGTTAATATCATTATTCTTCTTAGCAATAGCAGCAGCCAATTTTTCCTTCATCATATTGTTATTCTATATTAAGTCTTTTTCATATAAAATAATCTCTTTATTATCATCATCTACTTATTTACAAAACTAAATCTGATTCTGCTGGCTTCTCATAAACAAAATCCATAAAATATACACCAGTATAGAGATAAGGAACTTGCTGACCAGTATTTCGATCATACCAAGTATCCTCACCTGCTATTACTTCATTATATTTTAGGAATCCCACATCACCTATTCTAAGAATTGGAGTTTCCCATCTAGGTAATCGGGTACACATTTCATAAGTTCCATTAGCTAAATTCTTGAAAACATAGACAATATAGCCGCCCATGTCTTCTCTGTAGGTTATCAACTCAGCATGAATAACTTCCATCTTAGTTACATCCTATTTCAACTCTTTTGTCTTTAGGTATATCATCCTTTTCAGTTTCTATAGCTAACCAACGACAATCATTAATAGGATAGCCGAATTCATTTGCATCCATTTCAGATATTTCTTGTGCAAATAATTCTGCTTCTAATAATGAATTAAAGTTGTCTGTAAACTGATAGTATAATTTACCTTTGCGTCCAGAGTAAATGTTACATTCTATCATAATGATAAGAATTTACGGTTAAATTATTTATCTTTGTAATTTCTGCATCCATACTTTGCATAATCACAAGCTTTACTTTCTTGACCTCTAAAGCATGGATATTTGATACATTCTTTACATGTTCTTTCTGGATGCTGGTATTTAACTCCGTCTTTGTCTCTATCAAAAGGAATACTTACCTGCTTTGTCATTGAATACCTCTAAATGTTGTATGAATTCAGCTATATCAGATAAATTAAAACATTCTTCTTAATGGGATAAGTATTTTATTCTCCACCCATTCAGCAAAGTTTTTGTTATTGCAACCCAGAGCAAACATAACTACATAAATAGCTATTTTAGGAACTCCAAATACACTTAACAAAACACAAACAATAATAGCAGCTATTAATGCTATTAAATTTTTACCTTTAAAAATGTCTGTGAAATTCATACAAATAAATTTTAAATTATTAAATCATCTTATTAATAAAGTTATCAGAAGTGCTATACTAATAGTAATCCCTCCAATACTTAATCCTTTATAAAGTTGATTTTTGGATTTAAGTTTATTAATTTCTCTAAGTTGGTCTTTTCTTACCTGTTCTGAAACTTCTATATAATTAGTTAGCTCCTTTACTTGGGAATTTTTAAGAGAATCAGATCGCACATAAGAATTAATCAAACTTTCATAAGAAACTATCTGTTTATTAAGTTCAGGTACTTGTAATTTAAGTTTCTTATGTTCCAAAAATATCAAATTGGTAGCTTTAAGTTGTTGAGGAGTAATTACTATTAGAGAATCACTTGTTAACTTCGGATATGTAGTTTGAGAAAAACACCACATCGGCAGCAATAGGCTGATTAGTAATATTAACAAGTTCTTTCTCATACCAATTCTCAATTATTTCTACTTTTACTTTAGAAGAATCAATTACATTAAGTAAAGAATCTCTTTGAAGTTTTAGTAAATTTAATTCAACATTTAAAGAATCAATTTTATTGGTTAAACTCTGATAATCAGGATTTACAGAGGTATTTTTATCCTTAAAAAGAAAACTGCCTATAAGTACAATAATCAATAAAATGACTATTATGCTTATTCCCTTACTCCATGGCATAGTCTACAGCATCATATAATGCATTGACTGAATCATCGTCAGCTTCTGTCAGGAATCTAAATGTGACTGCGGCATCTCCTTTCAGATTATTAATGTAGTTGTTAAATTCTACACTCTTCTTATACTTCTGAGCATCCTTGTCATAACCAGCCAAATAACGTCCAGGATTAATTTTAAAGTACTCAGCTTCCTGTTCCAACAGAGCTTTAACAACTTTATCATTAATCAGACCAGCATCAACGGCATACAAAGCATGGTCACGATATTTGGTAGCTTTACCCTCAGCAATACGCTTACCAAGAGTTTCGTTGAATTCATCGCTAGGACGGCATACAGATACACCTATTGACAGTATTTTGTGATCATTAAGTACTGTATCTTCATCTTCCTTAATGTCAATACAATACTCATTATGGATACTAACAGCAGCCATCACAAATTTACGTTCTTTACCAGTGTAATCTACAAAACTGTCTACGATATATTCTACTTTCTTCATAATTAATGTCAATTAAAGATATAAACAAGTATAATCTTTTTATTTCCATTAATCTCTGTGGTTCTTTATTAATCTTCACCATTATATGGCTCACTTTCTGGATTACGATAGAACGCAAGAATAGCACGTTCCTTACGCAACCAAGTAGCCTGTTCTCTAGCCATATCCAGAATAGTTCTACTAATAGATTCTTCTTCTCAATTTTGTTATCGTATAGACTTTTTATTCTATACTTCTGGAGTTTTCACCCATGGTTAATTAACCCGTAATTAACTTACCTTCCGTCATTTCGGACCAGTTCCGCATACATTTTCACCCTTATTATATATAAGGGGTAGACCACTCTTGGAAATATTTTAGTCTGTTATTTCTATTTTATAATTATATAATGCATTATAAACATCTTCAGAAATTTGGCCTTTATATCTATCCGCATACTCTTTTATACATTTTTCTTTAGATTTTTTATAAGCATTGAATGCATCCTTAGGAGAATCAAAAGTTCCAAGATGTAATTTTTTGCCCATATAATTAATTTGGGCAATAAATTTCCCATCTTTTAATCTTACTCCTAGAGGATATTCTCCTCTTTGAGATTTTCTAGTTGTAAATAAAGAATTTATTTCTATAGGAACAAAACAACATCTTTCTGGACAATATAGTTTATTTTCTTTAACTAATATATCCTTATCTATAGTAAAAGTATCATTAGGACAAGTTTCTTCCCACCATTTAGCAAAATTCTGAAAATTCAACCATTCATCACATACTTTTACTTCATTACCCCCATAGTTATTATATTCAGAATTACTGTTATTATAACATCTATTTAAAATTTCTTTCCATCTTTTATAAGACGTTAATTGAATCCCATTAACTCTAGATGTATATTGACCTTCTCCAATATATCCTACACCATAAATATTAGGATAATATGGGTCCTTTACGCATCCCTTCTTAATATTACCTAAGGCTGCTTTAAGTTTTGTTCCAGTAGATAAAAATTCAATATCCACATTATTAGTACTATTATATTTAAGTACTTTGAAATCTCCATAATTATTACTAGAAAATATTTTTCCTTCAAATTCTAATTTATTCTTTTCTGACTGTTTCATAATTATTATTTAAATTTATTATTTATACAAATTTAAATCTTCTTTATGTAACTTACAAACTAGTACTAGAAATTTTAAGGAAGTTTAACAGTTTCAATTTCTATGCTGTACGGTGCTATAGACTCTTTAATTTCTATAGTTACCTCGGTGCTAGCATTTCAGCCTCTACCGATTTTGGTCTATTCTACTATATGTTACCATATTTTCAGGCAGCAAGATATTCTACCTGCTCCTTAACAAGCATACCTTCTTCCTTACTTTCTCCATTCAACCACTGGAAAGTAGCCCAATCGCCTTCTCTCATAGCCTGGTCTACAATCTTATTGATTCCTAGAGTAGTTTCGATTTCTCTATCCACAGTAGCTGCAAATGGCATAACTCTGTCAGTTATATCAACATTAATAGCAGGAACAGATGGATATTGGAATAAGGCATCGTTAGTTGTCAAGTACTTATAAATCCATTCATGGTGTAGATACTCTTCTTTTGCTCTACCAACCCAATATGTACCTAATTTAGGTAAACCTTCGACTTCAAAGTAATTAGCAAAAGTCATATATAGACTATGGTTTGCTAACTCAGCTGACATTTGCTTTACTAACATTTCCACAATTGTATTAGATAGTGGACATGTACGTCTACTCTTATCAATATTTTTTTCAGTATATTGCATAGTAGGGATTGCACTGGCAGTCTGTACACCTTGTTCAGTCTTTTCTTGGATTGGATTTCCTTGTTCGTCTAGCATTTTCATTAGTAATTAATTTAAATCCATTACTTAATAAATAATCTAGAGGTGCTGACAGCCAAGTAATATACTTGACTAATACATAATCTTTAACTTTTTTAGATACAGTTTCCTTCTTTACTTCTAAAGGTCTGTCAGCAATATAAAACTGACTATCTATACATTCAGTTCTATCTTTCCATATCTTATATAAAGATACTTCATATAGAAATTTAGGATATTCAGTTAATTTGTATTGCTTGTTGGAGTATACGTTCTGGATTAATTTCTTTACCATTCCAGAAAGCTCTTACTATTGAACAATGTTCATTCTTGTACTTACCCAATAAATAAGCCAGGTCAACTTCTGAACATTTATGACTATAAGTAGTCTTGTCCATACCTTTGACATGAACAATAAGACGTCCAATAAACCCAGATTGTTTCACAGGAGCTGCCCATCGAGAGTCTGGTGCAGGAAAATTACGTTGCTTTCTCCAAGCCTTACGTTCTTTTTCAGTTTTAGTCCACACAGATTGATCACGTGGTGTTACGGGACGAGGACGAATGCCTAGCATTACCATTTCAGCATCATTTGTGATGTCTACTTTTTCCTCTTTTTTCTCTTCTTTTTTCATATAAATTACTTTTTAAGCTGAACTTCAGTTCCACAAATAGTACATTTATAGATCTTATCTTCAGCGTTATACAATGTGTGAGTTGTAGGTCTTCCGCATCTAGAACAATCAATTCTCTTAATAGATGCAGTTCTCCTTTTCTTAGGTTTTGTCATACTCCTAATAATTTCTTTAATGTATCTACTTCTTCTTTATAACCCTGAATAAATTCCTTTAAGGAATATGATTCTTGTTTCTGTTCCATCCGATGATATATAATCTTCTGAACACAGTGCTCTAAAGTCATACCATATCCTGCATCTTTAAACTCTTGACGCTCTGGTTTTCCTTTAGGTTTAACTGTATAAAGAAGTTCTAAATCCCAAAATGGACCTGTGGTTTTAGTAAGTTTAAAATCAGATTCTTCAATAACCATATTACAAATTAAATTGGTGTAAAACTATATCCATATGCTTATAATGAACTGGTCGAAGTGTTCCTTTCCTGTATTCCAAATACTCTCTAGCACTCATAGGCTCATTAGGCTTAGTTAATCTACAACATTCCCAATCAATGGCAGCTTCTTCATAATTACACTTCCATGCTGGTTTATCATTCTGAATATGATGTCTATTAATTTTTCTATGTATTTTCTTTATTCTATCAGCACCTAGCCAAGGTACTACTAGATACATAAAAATTTTATCTAAGTCATGAAATTTATATTTATAATAACCTATATATTCTTTTTCTGTTTTTAGAAATGCGAGGTAATGTTTAAAAGTATAAGGGATTCTTCTCCAGGAATCAATAATATTATGTATCATTGTAAATTACTCATTTCGACTACAATATCATTATTTATTTTCTTTATGGCTTGGCTAAAATTATTTAGCTTTTCTTTCATTTTTATTTTAAAAGCAGCTATTGACAGCTTTAAATTATTTATCTCAGAATTGAGTGCAGACTCCTTTTGTTGAAATTCCCTTTTTAATTCAGCTCTAAACTTTAAATAATCAGGAAGTATTGAATAAAGAGAAATAAAACTCTCTAAAACTTTTAATAACTCTTTATACTTTACAACTTTAGTAGTCTTATCAATTACTAAGACATAGGATATAGGATCGTTCCCAGGTAATATGTTTATATACTTGTCTGAAATAGTATTTTGCCTTCCAAGATGGTCTCCTAGTCTAATAGTAATGGGAAACCCATTCATCTGAAAATATTCAGAATTAGTGTCACCTACTTGATCAACTTGAATAAACCCTTTCTTTTCAAGCCATACTTTAATTTTACTTAGCCCTTTCACTATAGTAAATTTCAATTTCAAACTTATATATCTAAAAAAATAAGGGCCAACCCTATCTATAAGACAGAATTGACCCCTATAATCATTGTATGGAGTCATTTGGAGCCAAGGACTCCAAGTAGCGATTAACAGCTTTCATTGCATTATCTGGCATCTGTTTAGCTTCTTCACTATTATTAACATAGTTAAGAACTGTACCTACACCAAATATGGCATAACAATCTTTTTTGTTTGGAACAATACAAGCAAGGAAGGCACAAATAAACCCAAATGTAAGAAATTTCTTACCATTTAGTTTAACTCGCTTTGTTATAATTTTTGCAGCGCAAATATCATAACAATTTTTGCAGTCATTATTATTAGCACAAATATTCATGACTAAAATTATTACTCCTGCAACACTTCCTAAAATTCCAAATACAGTAAAAAGATCTGCAATTGAATCTGCAATACTACATAAATATAAAATGAAATACTCCATATCTATTTAAATAATTTGCTTAATTGATAAAATAATTCTCTAATAATAGCGACTAGAGAAGTTCCGCCCAGAATATAACCCCAAGTCTGCATAGACATAGGTTCAGTTCTAAACATCTCTCCTCCAAATTGTACTATTAAGAATTGTCCTACAAGTATAACTAAAGCAATACCAGCAAATGCTGGATTCTTTAGTAAGCCATTAAAGATACTACGTTTTTGTCCAAATACTCTGGCATTAAATAGATTCCACCACTGAAGCAATACAAATATAGTAAAGAATTCAGTAAGTGAAACTGCCTTAGTATATAACAATGAAACAAGAATTATGAAGAATACAATACCCATACCAAAGATTTCATACCACATCTTTTTAGTGATAATGAATGCTTTGGGGTCTCTAGGTTTGTCCTTCATAACTGCATCATTAGCTGGTTCTGTTGCCAGCGCTAATGCAGCAAAAGTATCCATAATCAAATTCACCCACAGCATCTGAGTAACTGTGAATGGTAAATCTACTCCAATAAACGGACCAACACAAGCTATGAGAATAGCTACTACGTTAATAGTTAATTGGAATAAGATAAAGTGCTGTATATTCTTATACAGACTTCTTCCCCACTTCACACCAAGTATGATTGAAGGGAATGAATTGTCAAGCAGAACAATGTCTGCTGCCTCTTTAGCAACATCAGTACCATTATTCATGGCAATGCCGACTTCTGCATGGTTTAAAGCAGGGGCATCATTTGTACCGTCACCTGTCATTGCAACAACTTCACCCATTTGTTGGAATTTCTTAACCAGAGTTTGTTTATCTTCTGGTTTAGTTCTTGCAAATACATTGACATTCTCCAAATCTAAATCTGGATCATTTATTTCAGAACCAAGCATAGATACTGGATGTTCACTGAGTCCAGCCTGACGAGCAATTTCTGTTGCTGTAGCTGGATTATCACCAGTAATGATTTTGACTTCAATACCTGCTTCTTTAGCTGCTTTAATTGCATCAGGAACATTACTACGGATTGGATCTTCAATAGCCATATAGCCATTATAAATAAATCCATTCAGCTTCTGAGCATCTTCCAATGTTAATGATTCTTTATATGCAAAACCAATAATACGTCTACCCTTAGCTTGTTCTTCCGTTTCAGAATTAACTTCTACCTGAGAACACATAGTTTTGACAACTTCTGGTGCTCCTTTCATTAAAGATACAAATCCATCTCCCTGTCTAACAACAGTAAGCATGAATTTAGTCTTACTTGAGAAATCAATTCTAAATACAGGCTGATTGTTCTTTCTTACGTCTTCTAGCAAGTGTGTCTCACCGTCAATAAACTTAATAATGGCACCTTCAGTAGGATTACCTACAGTTTTATCACCATCAACGTATGCGGTAGAATTAGCTAGTGCATTTACAGTAACGTATGCTTTATTAGGAATAACATCATTTACTACTTTCATCTTATTCTCAGTTAGAGTACCCGTTTTATCGGTGAGAATAAGAGTAGTAGCACCTAATGTTTCACAAGCATGCATTTTACGCACGAGGTTATTTGCTTTAGACATTCTTTTCATAGAGTAAGCCAATGCTAATGTAGTAGCCATAGGCAAACCTTCTGGAACAGCAACAACTATAAGAGCTACTGCAATCATTACGAAAGACAATAGGTCGTTAGTAATTTGCATCCAATCCTGTCCTACATAACCCTGTTCAATAAAGAAGTAACGTATAAGTAATGCAATAATCAAGAAACCAGCAGCACCAAATGCAATTTTGTTAATAAGGTCAGCTAATCCGTTTAATTGCTTATTAAGAGGAGTTTCAACATCAGTAATTTCTGAAGCCTTACGAGCAGTTTGTCCAAAAGCAGTATTATCACCAACTTTATCAACAACACCTGTACAAGTACCCTCCTCAACAATAGTTCCCTTTAATAAGAGATATGAAGGATAAGTACCATTATTTTCCCCTTCTGCTTTAGGAAGTTTATTTACAGCTTTAGATTCTCCAGTTAATACTGATTCATTAACCTTTAAGTTGTGAGATTGCATACAGATAATGTCAGCAGGAATTTCTTCACCACCTTCCAGCATTACTACATCTCCAACTACTAGGTCTTTACGAGCCACTTGGGTTACAACTCCGTTTCTTCTAACTTTAACGAGAGTATCATCTTTACCAGAAACAAGAACATCAAATTTCTTCGATGCGCTATATTCATTTAAGAAACCAATAGTAACAGCCAACAGGATAGCAGCAATGATACCAATAGGTTCAAGATACTCTGATTTGATAATTCCCAGTATCAATGCAATAATTGCAGCAACACTAAGAATTTGTATCAACGGGTCTTTAAACTTTTCAAAGAAAAGTATATACCAAGGATCTCTTTTAGGAGGGGTTAACATATTTGAACCATTAAGTTCTCTACTTTTAAGTATCTCAGAATCCGTTAAACCCCTAAATAAGTCTGTGTTCATCTTTTTAAGTTATTTAATTATGAAAAAGGTGGGAATAAATCCCACCTATGTTTTATTCTTCTTCGTCTTCGAAGTAATCGGGAAAAGCTGCAACAAGGCATGACGGAATGGTATTACCTTCGTCACGGTAATCAGCAATAGCCAGCAAGAGTTCATCTTCAGCATCATCAATGTCTTCATCTTCATTGATTTTGCTGATAATAAACTGAGCTTCTTCTTCGTCGATTTTGCCATCTGCAAGCAACCATGCCATTACAGCCTCAGCAAACAAAGAGTCAAATTCAGCAGTAGTTTCTTCCTGTGTATCCTTCTTTGCCCACAAGTCCAATACTTCTTCTTTTGTTACTTTACCATCCGCAAAGATTTCTTCACGCAATGCTTCTACATTGATATTTTCCATAATTAAATAAATTAAATAAGATTTGGTAATATTCTTTCGATTTCACCAATAGATTGCCAAGTACCAGTATTACCGAGTGCTTTAAATTTCCATTCACCATCTTTACGGTAAGCATAACCAAGTACAATACCTTCACGACCTTGGAATGTAGTTTCAGGGTCATTGCTATCGTTAGTAAGGTTATACTTAGCCAATACATTAGGAGTATCACTAGGATGTGTTACTGGACGGTTATTTTCGGTAGTATAGATTCTCAATCCCATATAAGGAATTTCGTCAAATCTTTGATGACGATAAGAGTTGAGAATAAATGCTACGAAATGAACACTATTTCTAATCAAATCCAAATTAACTGAAATAGTTTCATTATCCATTCCGTCATCACCATCAACATCCCCAACCAAATCATCACCAGAGTGACAAATAGCCCCATCGCTAGATTCTTTATGTCCAAAGTAAACTGTTTCCAGCTTACGTTTGTTTTCATCCATAAGAACTACAGAAGCATCGAGGTCTACAGGAGTTTTACTAGTACCAAAACCTAGAAAGCCACCAGATTTGATGGCTCCCCAGTTAGCTCCAAAGAAAATCTTAGAGAGTTTGTTTCCATTTTCGTCTTTTGACAGATTTACTCTGCCACCTTTACTTAAGCTAATCATAGTATTCAGAAATTAGATTGCTGGAGAATCTTCTACGGTATAACCATAGCTACGAAGAATATCACGCAAGATAACTGACTGATAGTTACCTTTACCTTCGTTTACAGCCTGGAACTTCCAAGCACCGTCCTTACGATATAACTTACAGAATACTAATGCTCTGTCCATAGAAGCATCCTCTTCCAAGTCATATTTAGCAAGAACGTTGTTGCCCTCTGCACCTTCATACAGATTAACTTTAGCATTCTTAACCATGCCGAAGTTCTGCTGACGGGCCTTAGCATCATGGATATTAACCAGCACCAAAATTTCTTGTACATCAGCAGGCACTTTAGTAGTATCAATAGTAATGACTTCATCATCACCATTACCATCACCTGTGCGGTTATCGCCAGAATGTTTTACAGATTTTGCTGGATCTTCAAGATTCCTATAGAACACAATAGAATCTTCGTTTACAGCTTTACCATTAGCATTTAACATTAATGCCATTGCATCCAAGTCAAATTCTTTACCAGGCTGTGCAGCATCCCAACCCAAACCAATTCTAAACACTGATGCGCTACTTTCTTTAGAGAGGTCAACGCGTCCTCCTTTTGATAATGTAATCATAATTTTGTTTGTTTAAGTTATTTTAAATTAAGGAAAGGTAATGTACCTCCGCCTACTGATAATGGCATAGTTCCATCCCATTTCTCAATAGCTTTGAGTTGCAATAATTCTGGTGTAATAGATTGTTCAAGTAACCTATTAGCATCAGCTTTACCCTTCGCAGCAGCTACAACCTTTTCAGCTTCAGCAATAGCAGCTTTCTTTTCATTCTCAACTTTTAATGCGTTTTGAACTGCTGTATTCTTAGCGTCAATAGCATCCTGTAAAGCCTTATTTGGTTTAACTGAAGATTGAATATTACTAAAAGTAAATCCTCTTTCACTCAGTCTAGCTTTCAATAAGTTTTCTACCTCCTTTTCAAATTGAGGACGGTTATTAATCAAAGAGTCAGTCTCATACAATCCAGATATGTCTTTATAAGCATTCTTTACTTCTGTGAGTATTGCAGTTTGTTCCAAAGACTTAATATCCTTTCTATATCTCAAGAAAACATCTTTAGCCTTTTCACGTTCAATGTAATACTCAATAGTAGGATCTGCTTCAAAGATAGTACCTTTCTTATCCTGAATATCAAAGGCTGCATAGTCTACAATCTGTGCATAGGCAGGATATTCAAACAACTGCTTAGTAAAGCGGTTATAAACTACCCAACCTGTTTCCACTTTTGCATCATCAACACCCCTCTCATTTCCAGCGAGATTGACCATAACTCCAGTTTGTCCAGAATCAATTCTGTCAATACTAAAGCATGTGAAGAATATTATTACCAAAACAAATAAAGTGGTAAATCCACCAATAAAACTAAATGTACGCTTACTACTTGCCATAATTCAATTTCTAAATACTAATTTTATTAATTTAACTACACAATAGGCATAGATAGGAATAATAATAATCCCTAAGATATTACAAATCCAACTAGCCATACTTAACAATGAACCAACCCCACTTACAAAAGCTATAGTAGCAATTATCAATAAGGTTATATACACAATTTTGTTGAACATTAATTAGTTCATTTAAATGTTAGTAGATAAATAATCTTTGTATTATAGATAATCTAAGTAAGGCAATAGTATCCTTCTTTACAAACTATTTAAAGTTTTTTCTTACTCCAACTAAGATAAAGCTGAGGAGATTCAATCCTTAAATCTATCTTAGAATCCAAGATAAAACAATTAAACCCTAATTCAGAATAGTATTTTTGCAATTCTACTCCTAGTTCAGGTAAATTTTCATCAAGGTCAAACACTAAACTGTACGAATTTCTTGCAGATTTTGCTTGTATAAGAGCATTAATTTCTTCAATACATTTCGTAAGTAATGATGTTTCATTTAATTTTACTCCATATTTAGTAATCGTATAGGCATCCGTAGCACTAAGAGGTTTAGGCTTCGGAAACCAACTTTCTATAAGTTCAATTATTCCTTTCATATTTTAAATTATTAAATTAGTAACCCCATTCAGAATCGAACTGAAATCTCCATATCCGTAGTATGGTATTCTATCCATTGAACTATGGGACTAAAGAATAGAGGGTGTGCTGTTACACCAAATGCTCTAAGGGCGGTTATTGACATTGAACGTATGTGCATTGACTTAAGGTACACATTAGCCGTGTTTCGTTTTCCTATTAGTGGCTAAGAGTATCACGTACTCTCCCAATCTTAATTCCAGGCTCCTCTCGTACTATTGGAACTTATCAATAACTGACTCCGACACTTAATATCACATTGAGCAACGTATAGGAACCCTCGCCATTTCAGACTTGGAATACTACTCTCCGAGATTAATGCTTATGCCTCCCTGTGGTTCTACGGAAGGACCAGTAAGTTCTATACCTTCACGTTTGTCAACATCGTGCTAGCTAAACACAACTTAATGGATAAACCAATAACTTCCACTCGCAACTCTTTAAATGAATGGCTACTTCTAAGCCTACATCCCCTCTATTAATATTCAAACTCCCTTATACTTTCCTTGTAAATGTCCTCTAAAACATCAAAGGCATCAAGTCTGGGTTGTGTTTCCTTATTATCCCACCAGAAATCTAAACCTGGCTGTACTATCTTCGGTCTTCCAAAGAACTCTGGACGAAATTCAGGAATATTAGCGACTAGGTCTCTGTAAGACGGATGTCCCTTTCTATTCTTCTCTTTAAAGTCCATTCCTCTGGCCACTGCCACTTTAAGACACCAGCACATTCCAGTATAACCTCCACAATTAATTTCAGTTATGTAAATTTCCTTAGCGTTCTTTATAACGTCATACACTTTCATATCCTAAAGTTTAATACAAGTCATTCTCGTGAAGTTCATTAAACTCAAGACAAGACTCTCCTTCATACTTAGACCAACATAGTTCATAAAATCCCATTCCAAAGCTCCAACCTTTTTCATTAGTAAGTTTACTTAGAGCTTCTTCATTAGAAATACGTCTTGCTTCTGCACCTTTGTATGCCAGCCCATATCTATATGTACATGGCTTTCCATCTTTAACCCATTGTAGGGCTGCTTCTTTTGTCTTTTCCATTGTATATAATTTATAATTAGCAGTGACTCTATCAGGAATCGAACCTGAATCGTATGTTTGTGGCTTAAGTGGGACTCTAACCCACAGCCTACTCCTTAGGACGGAGTTGCTCTATACAATTGAGCTATTAAGCCTTAAAGGTGCAGAAGAACTGCACCTAGTTATTTACCTCTACAAACAGATTTACATTTTACTGAACCTGGTCTAGTAGTTGCTTTCTTAAAAGATTCGGGTTGTGAATCCCACCATCTCTGTGCAGCTGCTAAATTTGCTACCATTTTCTTGTATTTCATATTAAAACGATTTACAGAATTATTAATCAGTAATCTCTACGGTCTTACTAGCTTCTTGTGCCAGTTTATCACAAATCTTATTGTATTGGTCATTTGCGTGTCCTTTAGTCCACTCAAACTCAACCTTAGTATGGAATTTAATAGCTGCATCAAATCTCTTCCACAGGTCGAGATTCGCTTTTCTTTTCCAATTCTTAGTATATGTACATACAACATACTGAGAATCAGAAATAATTGTTACTTCAGAAGGTGTTTTAATACTTTCTAAAGCTACAATGGCAGCCATTTGTTCCATTCTTTGGTTTGTAGTATTCTTGTACATTTTAGAATATCTAGCAACTTCTTCACCATCTTTAAGAATGATGAATCCAATGCCTCCCTGATTAAGGGTATTGGAATATGCCCCATCGGTATATACTCTATATGTACTCATGCCTCATTTTGTGTAGTGTACAGATAGTTAATGTAAATGCCCAATACATAGGCAACATCATAGATATCATTCTTCTCTTCCAAAGATATATTCTTTAGTACATCATTAACCATATCTAGAATTACAAAACCTTCTGCACTTTGCAAATAAGGATCCATCAATCTAGCGAGTTCCTTCAAGTATTTCTTGGCATTATTATTTGCCGTAGCTATACTCTTTAAAAATTGAATACCCTCCTCACACTCATTCATCTTGGGGACATATTCACTAAAATCTTCTCTTAGAAATCCTAAATAGAAGGCATTAGAAATATCTCCATTTACCCATTCAGAAAAGGATTTGCATCCTTCTATAGTAGTGAGGTCTATTGGGTGGTCAAGTAGATTCTCAACTTTCATGATTATTCAAATAATGCTTCTAACTTAGATGCTAAGTTATTAGCTTTAGTAGAAACTCCATCTAATGCTGTACATTCCGTTTCCAGCTGTTTGATTGTTTCCTGTTTCTCAGCTTTAGTAGCATTTGCCTTTTCGGCAGTTGCTTTAAGCTTCGTAATAGTACTCTTAAATGTAGACATTGCACTGTCTACTTCCTTATTAAATCCTGCGGCTGTATTGTTGAAAATATTCATACTGTTTAGTTTTTAAGGATTAAGAGTAAATTCAAGGGTGTGACTTAGTTGGGAGTCGAACCCAACCAAGCCTATTTTCTTTTTGCTTTATTAACTGCGTCTGATATTTCAGTATTGGATTTACTCATCATTCGTTTCCAATACCCTTTCAGATTTTCATAGTTGATAACATAATCACAGACATCATAGTCATTAACAATTTCTTTAGCTAGAGATATTCTATAATCTAATAAATCCTTTAGATTCTTTATATCTCTAATTTGCTGTCTAATAACTCTTCTTGTCAGACGATTATAGTATCTACCATTTTTGTCTTTAACAATAGCATGTCTCTTTCTACTCCTGCTCATAATTACCAATCAGTTGAAAGTGCAAGTTTAATAGTCTCTTCTCCTAATATTTCAATAGCCTGTCGAGCGAGTTCTTCTGATTTAAAATATACAAACGACTCTACAAAAGAATCATTATAAGTTATATCTAATCTTCCTGTATCTAGAATTCTAAAACGATACTTTCTCTCACAACTATTCCAATTAGGTTTCCAACCACCATTAAGATACTTCGCTACATTCATTAGCTTGTTAATAGCTCGAAGTTTCTGGGCTTGTTTTTTAGAAGTACAATTTATAGTACAATCCCAAGTAGATGGTTTGTTATACTTAACTATATTATATCCTTCTACCCTCCAAACATCCTTACCATCAAATAATTCTCTAGTAATATCTTCATAAGTTAATCCTTTTTTGATAGGTCTAAATTTAATCTCATTACCTTCTTGATATGCTTCCATTCCTTCTGGAGGAATTATAGTTAAATTTTTTGAGTCCATATTTTTTCAAAGTTTTGTATAATTCTTCTGAAGATATAGTAGTAAAATACTTATCTATTTTAGATTTAACTTGTTCTAGTTTCACCTTAATCAATCATTAAATAATCCTTAACTAATTGTTCATTATATTTGAGGAAATTATCTCTTTGTTCGCTTGTATGAAATGCTAAGAAGTGATAATAATACATAGTAGAATCAGTATATATTTTATCATATTGTTTTCTAATAACATGTTTGGGACAAGTATTATTCCATTCCTCATCAGCAACTTCTCCACCGTAATATGGCATAAGCTGAGAAATTATAGCCATTGCTAACATAGATTTAGCTACTTTTTCTGATGCAGTTATATTTCTAGTACTATAATCAGCTGACATACCATGAGTAATTCTTATTACCCCACTAACAGCCCCTATATAATAACCTTTAATAATAGTATTAGTATCAATTAAATCTTGATAGGTTCTAATTATAGACTCTTTCTTTTCTTCCTTCCTAACAATCTGAACTTCACAACCATCAGGAACATTTATTGTTATTGTTTTCATAATCCACTATTTTATTGTATCACCTATATTATATAAATCATATTCATACTTTACTACTTCAAAAGACACAATGCGGTAAGAAGGACCTCTTCTACCATTAACTGTCTCTCTGATTGTATAAATATAACTAATTGGTTTTCCTAATTGATTTTCAAGAACTTTCTTTTCAACAACTACTGAGCCTTTAAAATTTTCAATAGAATTAATAGGTGTACAACTAGATAGTATAAGTAAAGTAATAATTAATTTCTTCATATTTAAACAAAAAAAGCTTGCCCTTATTCAGGACAAGCTAGGTTATTTAATGCTCTTTCGTAATCATATCTCTTAACCATAGGATATAATTGACCATACCCTACTTCAAAATAAGCCATATTAGGTGTTTTCTCAAGTGTCTGCTTAGCTTCATCTAATTGACTTTGAGCTAATTCTGTTTTACCATACCACCAACTATTTGGATTTTCTGTATTAGCTAATGCTTCTTGTCGATTTCTTATATTTGCCTTACATTTTTCCAATTCTTCAGTGTTAGGGAGAAGTACTTTTTTACTATGTTTCATTCTTACATACATAGCGTATCTAAGACCATAAAATTCTCTCTTTCTAAATGGGATAGCAGGAATTATCCAACTATTTTCAATACATTGTGCTCGTTTACATTCATCAGTACCTGGTCTGAACATATCACTAAAACTATCACAATAATCGCTATTGTCCCATTTTCTAGGATAAGAATTATAACAATATTCTCCCTTCTTAGGTTTACGAATTCCATAAGTATCAGTCCAATATTTAGCAAAAGTATAAGTATCTGGAACATGGTAAACGGGTAATGAATATAATCACGTTCTGAAAATCCATATTTCCAAACAGGTTCCTTAGAATTTACTTTTCTCGGTATAGATACCCTACCAAAGTCAGGAATTTTAACACTCTTATTGTATGCTATTTGCTGCTTATTAATGTTACTAGTTTGCTTTCTAGTTGATTCAGGATGAATCTTTTGAACTAAACCATCATCATCAATATAATAATCACCTTTCCGTCTTCTGTACCTAAGTTTTCCAAAATACCACTCAAGGTCAGCAAGACCCACATCTTTATGTTCAGCCCGTAAGTCTTTAATAAGAATATAAAATGCTTTTACTAAATCGTTATAAGGTTTTCCTATAAATTTATTAATAAATCCGATTATTCTATTTGTTCTTAAATAACCTCTATTATAATTATATTCTCTATAAAGACGTCCTATTGATGGTTTTGAATACCTCAATCTCATCCCTAAATAAGTGCCTGGATAGTAATTCATACTATGTCTGGGAAATTGACTTCCTCTACTACATTTAGGATGTTGTCCGTGATTATTCTTTCTCTTTTTAAATAATAAGCCTTTTTCACTCATAGTATAAAAATTTAATGTGGCGAAAGGGAGACTCGAACTCCCAACCTCAGCATTATGAGTGCTGCGCTCTAACCAGTTGAGCTATCTCACCAATCTGATAAAATCAGTATCTTCTAAGAATAAATCTTCTGATGGATTTATTACCCTATGCCAACCTTTTGGCATAAATGTAATACATTTGAAAGATTTTCTTGATTTTCTCTTTAAGTTTCCAGTCTTTTTTACAACAGCAACTCCAAACCTAGTATCTACTTTACCAGGAGTTCTATCTAAGTTGTCATATTCACTTAATACAGGAATTAATTCCTTCATTAAATATTGTTGCCATTTATCAGAACTGTTATATCTGGATTTAAATCTGTCAATAAAATGATGAGTTAATTCTATTTTTGTATATGCATCATTATATATAACAGAAACACTTTGGCAATACATATATGTAATAAGAAATTTATTCCAATAACTAAATACACATAAAATTCTATCATTTAAACTAGTAGTAGTAAAAATTAATTTAAATTTCTTACTACCTTCAAGTTTAACATCATGTAGTAGATATTTTATCTCTTGAAGTATTCTTGCTTTTGTATTCCTCATATAATAAGTTTTTGTAGGGTAGGTGAGACTCGAACTCACACGGGTTTAACCCAATAGATCCTAAGTCTATCGCGTCTACCATTCCGCCACTACCCCATTACTATTCTTTCTTATCTTTACTTTAGTTGGTTTTAGCATTCCTAAATTACTACCAGAAGGAGCCAGAAAATCAATTCTATTCCTATGCCTTCGGTGCATCTTATCCATAACAACCCATTTGCCTCTAAGTTTAGGATTGTCAGAAATCACAATAATGGTATCTCCATAGTGATAATGTCTTAATAAATCACGAGAGAGTGCCACCCATCTTAACTTACCAGCATTTAACTGCTCAGTGTTAATCTTATTTCCGCTAGCTGTGTACCATGATAATCCATGTTTTGGTCCTGCATGATAATATGTTGCTGTAACATTATGCTGACCAACTAAGGAAATAAGCATTAGAACTAATAATAAATGTTTCATAAGCAATAATTGTTTGTTGGGAGTGATGGAATCGAACCACCGACTTCTAGGACATGACTCCTAGCACTCTGTTCCCCTGAGCTAACTCCCATAGATTACTACATTACCTAGGCTATAGCAATCTATCTACTCTACCTTCCAGTAGTCGAGGTGGACCTAGAGGGCTTTGAACCCCCGACCTCCTGATTATGAATCGTTCTTTCTTATTCCTTGAATAATTCTACGAGTTAACCCAAAATGCTGTGCGACCTTCTCCCAGTTCTTGAGTATTTCATACTGTTCATTTACTTCTTCTAGGGAAGGATAATGCTTATTAGCATCTCTACATTCCTTAGAACAGTATATTTTACCTTTAGATTTGGGAAATCTTTTACCACATACAGGACATATGCTTCCTCGTTCATTAAGAAATGATGTTTTATTACACCCTTCTAGTTTAAAGGAAATACTGTCAATGCTTAAATTCGGATTATGTTCCTCTCTATGACAATTTGCACATAATAATTCGCATTTATCTAATTCTTCTTTTAATGTATCTAAATTAGTATTAGAGAATGCTCTCATATCTATCTGAAACTTTTTGGTATTTGGATTTCGATGATGAAAATCTAAAGCTGCTAGATTTTTATTGTATCCACATCGTTCACATTTACCACCACGCATTTGGACTGCTTCATATTTACGTTTTAGTCCACGTAGTTTTTGTTGCTGATAGTTATTAGGATTAGTACTCATAGTAGGGACGATGGGGATTGAACCCACATGCGACCGATTACCCTTTCTACAAGGTATAAGCTTGAGGGGATACGTCCCTATAAAAAATTCATAAATGGTTGCTCTGACCTACTGAGCTAACGGTCCTAAATATGCAAGATTTACTTGAATCCTGCGAAAGCATCGTAAGTAGTTTATCTTTTTATAGTTGATTCATCTTACGCTATGATATTAATCTAATAAAATAAGTATAGTTTACTGCCTAGATTTCTCTACTTTTTAAGTGTTCTTACTGTGCACATTTCTGGTTTCCTTAAAATATACCCTCATCGGAGTTATTCAGCTGACTTTACCGACTCTTGAAATAGCAAGGCTAGACCAACCTCTAGCGAGCTATACTTATTTTAGTTGGACTGCTAGGATTCGAACCCAAACCAAAGCATCCAGAGTGCCTTGTGCAACCATTACACCACAGTCCAAACGTCAGATAACTTTTTTCAACGTTACAATTTAAAAGATTGCTGTTTATTAATATTTGCTGTAAGTTATCTTATAAAGTCTTAAGAATTATGAAGTTAATCAAAAGATTCTAATTTATCATAATAAGAAACTCCATATTTACTTAAAGGAAAGTTTTCTGGAATTTCATCTTTATGAGTTACAATCACCTTAGAAGAATCATCTCTAAAGTGAAACATAAGGTCAATATTTAAAGAATGATTGAATAAATCCTTATCAAACTCAGTTGCCCTTATTGATTTTTGAAACTCATTAAACCTATTGTTAGGGTCTTGTATTTCCCTGACAGGTTTTATAGTGGGAATCGGACCATTTCCATGCCTAGTAATATAAGGTCTAGTCACGTAAACATGTTTAATTTCGCCAAGTAATCCAAATTCTTTGATTATCCTCATTGCATTTTGACATGTAGTGTTACTTGGAGTACAATAAGGCATAATTCCAAACCTTTGGTCTAGTAATATACCTTGAGAGCCTTCAAATATATGATATTTATACCTATTAAGTATATACTCATTAGAGATACTTACCAAATTAAAGAACTCATGTACTTTAACACACCACTCATCAATATTTAGCATTGGGAAATCACTTACTAAATCAGCATAATAGTTATAGACTATAGAAGTTACTTTAGCTCTAAGAACCATAATATTTCTACAATCCATAACTGTTAGATGATAACCCTTAGCTACTCTATCCAAAGCAGCTTTAAATCCTGTACCTACAGTTCCATGTTTGAGGTTTTCATCATTATTCCATTGACTTATTACATCAAAAGGAATTACAACTTCACATAAAGGATGATAAATAATTTCAGGAGTGATCCCTAACTTATTTAAATCCTCTAACTCTCTCATGGTTGTTATAGGGTCTACTGTACAATAGCTTGACCAATAAGTCGGCACACCAAGTAAAGTCCCACTACCAAAATTACTAAATGTATGTTCAAGTTTGTCATGCCTTACAGTATGACCTACTTGATGTCCACCACTAAATCTAATAACTATTGTGCGTTTTAGATTATCATAGTGTTTACACAGATTATGGACAGTTTGTCCTTTTCCTTCATCACCGAAAAATGTGCCTAATACTATTGTATTCATCTTTTACAAATTTAATAAGAATAAGTTGGACACTGTTCTGTTGAGTCTTCACTTTGAGTATTTACACCTTCAGTGTAGTCTTCTGTAACAGAACCTTCATATTCTTTAATAGCCTCAGCGATAGTATTATGTATATTGTGAGAATCACCCACTAATACATTCTGACCAAGAAGTTCACTCCAACCTCTATCTGGTCTACTACCATAACTACCATCAGTAATATGAATATGGAATACATGATACTGCTCTTTAGCTTTCTCAACTGCTTCTTTAGCAGTAATACTATTAGCTGGTTTCTGATAGCCCATAAATTCTTCCAAAGCTCTTCCAGGAACAGAAGTCAAATTGGGTTCATCACCAATAGTAAAGAGATAGCCTTTCTTATGTCTCTTGTACCATGAATCAGTTTCAGTGTGATAGCCTGCAACGATGTGAGCCAATAAATAGCTTTCACCTCTATTACCTCCACCACCTCCCTCAAGTACAAATTCTTCTAGAGAATTGACAATTCTTTCTGTATCAGATTCAAATTGTCCTACTTGAATAGGATAACTATCATACTCATGGTCTCCAATAGCCATAAATAGCAACTGAGGGTCTTTAATACCTAGCTGCATAAGAGCATCCATCAATTTAGGAAAATTATTCCTAATCATTTCATGCGGAGTTCTCCGCATAGAGCCAGTTACATCAAGAGCAATAATAATTGGTGTTGTTTCTGGATGTTCCTGAGTATCCCTACTTTCTCTAACACCAACAGTAAGCATTTCACGCTTAACATTAGTATTATAGTTTCGAGCACTTACATTAGACGTTTTAATGTCTGATTTAGCTGATAAACTTCTATTTTTAAAAATAGAGCTTGCAGAAGCTGTTGCATAACTTCTTTCGTTAGCTAGCGTAGTGTACGCAGCATAAGAATAACTACCACATCCCATAATTAATCAATTTTATTGTCTTCTTCCAGCTCAGCTGTAACATCAATACTTTCTACATCATCTTCATTAGCGGGAAATTCATCCGCATCAACTTTCATTGCCAAAGCATATTCAATCTTTGCAACTCTCAACTGACGTTCCAAATCATGACGCTTAGCAATCCAAGCTTTAGGATCAAAATTCTTACCGACTTCCAATGAAGTAGTAGATGTTACAGACAGGTCACGATGTTTATTTAATTCATTTTTCAGTCTCAAGACTTTCATTTTGCACTCTTGAATGAATCTTTCTTCTTCGATTTTAGTCATTTCATACAAGTTCTGTGCTCTTGAATCCAAAACACTCTGACCACTTTTTCTTAATACTTCTTTAAAACTACTCATAATTTACATAAACATAAAACATTTGCAAACGTTTATCTCTATATTACTATGAATAATCTAATATGTATCTTTAAGATACAATCGAGCCGCCTGTTGGATTCGAACCAACGTGTCCTTACGGAACCTGATTACAAGTCAGGTGCAATCGTCCACTATGCGAAGACGGCATAAACAGAAGACATTTTTTCTAACCATTTTCAATTCCCATAATTGACGTTTGAAAGTTTAAATTTGCTGTAAGTCTTCTTATATTAAATTATGAAAATTACTATAAAAATGCTATTCTCTTTTTAATTGGTGAGTATAGCGAACATCTCCACGATTGAGATTCTGACACTCAATCACACCAGATAAGTTTTTGTATCAGCATTTACCTATGCCTCGCCAAGGCTGGCTTCAACTTAAACTCGGAACAGATTTGTTATAAAGTGTTTACTTCTCTTATCCAATACTTTGATCGCTTCCCATACTGAATTATAATTTTGGTGTAAATGTATAGAATGCTTTATAGGATTCATTATATCCTGGTTTATCAAACTCTACATTCCATCCAGCATTTCTATACTCTGGTTCAACATCAAGCCAATGGTGTTCAAATATTTCTTGTCTAGATATTTCTATATCATCAAAAAGCCAATTATGTTTACATATAATACGATTAACCACTTCTTCTTGGCTTATTATAATAGGTTTACCATTATTCCACTTTTCTGTTAACAAATGATTAAAAACATCGTAAACAAAATCAGGAATATACTTACTATTAATTCTAACGTCTTCAGGTGTAAAAACTTTCATAATATCTTTAATTTTAATTTTAAAATAAAGGTGGGTGCTAGCCGTTTCTATCCCACCATTGCGTACTACGTTGCTAGCTAACGTCTCGGCTACTCTCTTCCTCACATCCGCCAAGAATGATGCTGGATTATTATTGCCTACAGAAGTAGGGAGGATTCAGCATGAAGGTACTGGGTACGGGAATCGAACCCGTATTTTAGCATAGAAAGTGCCACGAACTAACCGTTATTCGAACCCAGCATAATTATATAATAAAGCGGAGAGTAGTGGAATCGAACCACATACACTATTACATGTACGAAACTACTTAGCAGGTAGCCCCTGTCACCATCTAGGTTTGCTCTCCATTATAGAGTTTCTTTACCCTGTAACTCTATAAAACAGCAGAAGGTCATTGTGATGTTAAAAGCCTGTATCCTAAACCTCTAGATGAAACCCGCCAACGGACGGCCTGGAGGATTCGAACCTCCGTTTCAGGCTGGGACTATTAACAAATTAAGAATTTTGCTGATAACCTTCTTATAAGAATATAACTAATCGCTTGTGGGGCAGAGTGGAATCGAACCACTATCTACGGATTTTCAGTCCGCCGCGAACTGACCACCTGCGCTACTACCCCAGAGGAAGGATTTTTATATCGTGACAATCCTTCAAACCACGTTTAGTAATAGTAAACAGACAGGAAGATTTTTGTTTTAAAAACCTATTACTAAAGGGCGATTACAGGGAATCGAACCCTGATCTTCAGAACCACAATCTGACATTCTAGCCGTTAAACTATAAACGCCATATTAACCTCTTCTACTTTTCTTATCAATTATAGCTTGACTAATAAGGATAAGAATAATTCCTAATAAGCAACCCATAGCTAGTGCTATATTACTGATAGTAAAAGCAAATCCAAAGTTAATTACTAGTATTAAGAGGCTATACCATAATGTTATTTTTATTACTCGCATACTTATAAATTACATCATAAATTAATGCTGCCTGAAATGTAGGTAGCTTTAAATACTGTTTTATTCCTCTCACAGAAACAGATTTTGCATAAATCTTCAGTATCTTTTGCTTATTTGCAGGATACCTTTTAATTATGCTAATATGTTTCTTCATCATTTCAAAAACACGATTAGTTTGCTCTAAGTTTAATGGATAATTACTTCCATTATTGCTATATTTATCTGAATACAGATTAATAATAGCCTGATAATCTTTTTCTTTCAACATTATATAAAATTTAAATAAAGGTACCCCGACTGCGATTCGAACGCAGAACTTACGCTTTAGAAGAGCGTTACTCTATCCATTTGAGTTATCGGGGCATTTTCAGAAATCTCTTTTTTGCTTAATACTGTGCTATCCACTACACTTCACCCTCCATGTTTATTAATATAGGGAGGATGCTGGGAATCGAACCCAGACTAGTCGAACCATAATCGAATTAGCTATAAATAATTGCTGTAAGATTTCTTATAATCAATTAAATAACTTAAATTGCGTCTACTTCAATTCTAAATTGCTTTTTAACCCTACTTCTATTATACCTTTCACCTTTACATAAATAACAACTACATGGAGTACCAGTGGTTTTCCAACATTGTGTGTAAGGTTTGTTATAAACTTCAGTCCAGCTTACATTACCATATAAACCACATCTTACATGGTATTTAAGTCTAGTAATATACTTCTGGATTAATTTCTGTCTTCTCATTAATTTGTTTTTCTTCAAAGATTGCTTTTCCATCGTCATTATCAATTAAATTGTTAATGAACGTCCAATCTAAAATAACACCTGCTAAAATTGAATCAATAAACATAATTATAAATTTTTAAAGTTATTCACCTATTATACATCCAGAGCATATTAAAAGTGTACATATACTAAATAGTATATTAAGAAAAAGCCACACTATAGTAGGATTTTTATTGTAATCCTTATATACTTGCGACTTATGAACATTAGAAAATACTACTCTATCCCCAATATTAGTTGTTGCATAAGTTGAGGGAGTTACTTTAAAATCACAGGCTTTGTTAGAAGTTTTCACAATTAATATAAATACTGGACCATTTCTTGAATTTCCATTATACTTTTGAAGTACAGTTCCATGCACTTTTGTATAATTGGTTTCTTTATCATATTTAAGAAAGAATAACCAACTAGCTGTACAACTAGATAGAGTAATTATAAATATTACAATTCTTAATACTATTGAATTCATCTCTTTATTGATTTTGAGGAGGAGGTGGGACTCCAACCCACACACCGCTTTTACACGATTACTGAGGCTTTTCAAGAGCCTTCCCTTAGCAATTAGGGTTACTCCTCCAAATTAAATAACACATTTACTTCAGCATCAAGGAACTTACTCCTTAACATAAGGAATAGTTCCAGTAGGTGTCCAAGCATAAGTTTTCTCAACCTGCTTCAAATACCATTTCACAGCTTTCTTAATTAGTCTAAATGCTTTCATAATTAATAAAGAGTTTACTGAATAAATATGCTAATCTATTTAGAATAATAAACCTACCTATCATGGGGTGATAGGTAGGTAACAGAGGACATGGGTTTTACATTTAAGGTTTGGTACTTCCCAATTTAAGCACTTCAACCACATACGTAACCTAGCATGTTATGGGTTGATTACAACTTCTCTTTCTTTTGTCCAATTAAAATAAGAATGTTAGATTTGTAAAAAGATTTGCTGTTTGTCCTCTTGTAATAATGTTGAAAGGAGGTATTTCAAAAACTATGAAATATCTGTCACCCCACTGGGATTTGAACCCAGGACTCCCACATTAAAAGTGTGGTGCTCTAGCCAGCTGAGCTATGGGGTGCAATGCTCACATTAAAGAATATATCTAAAATGTGAGTCGGAAATCATTTGTTCTTCGGGACTGCTGCTCTAAACCTTCTGAGCTACTTTATATTAATAAAGAAAGGACTCGAACCTTTGACCTGCTGATTGAGAAGAGATTAAATTGCTGTTTGATTTCCTATAAGAACTGTTAAGTGTGAGTAGGGTAACGGAATCGAACCGTTCTAATTGGTTTTGCAGACCAACCCCTAACCGATCGGGCAACCCTACAAATAACAGGAATCTTTTGTTTGCTTATATTCTCCTTAGAAACTGCATAGATAAGTTGCTGTAAGATTCCTTGTAGAGATAATAATTTTTTAATTTAAAAACAAATTGTCAATTTTGGATTTTTTATAAATCCATTTTCAAATACACCACGTGGAGCAGGTGGGACTCGAACCCAATCTTCCAGATTGCAAATCTAGTGCATTAGCCATTTATGCTACCTCCCCATTTGCAGAATACTTCTTTTCGTCCTTTCGGACTACCCCAACATTTCAACCTCCCGTAATATAATAATAAAGTCGGGAGGGCAGGAATCGAACCTACGTTAGACAAATTCACAAGTTTGTTTGAAATTAAAATTTGCATTTGCTGTAAGTATTCTTATGAATCATCATTATGTTCAACCATAAATAAGTTGGGTAAGCGAGATTCGAACTCGCGACCTCTTGCTCCCAAAGCAAGCATCTTAGACCAACTAGACCATTACCCAATTTGCAGAAGGCATATTGTAGTGGAATCGAACCACCTTCATTTATTTTTCGGATAAATTGTGAACCAAACACTTAAAATAATTTGCTGTAAGCCTTCTTATAATACTAACTAATCAAAAATTATCACCATGAAAAAACTCTGCACACCCTGCACGACTCGAACGTGCAATAGAAGATTTGGAGTCAACGGGTTTACCAATTAAGCCTAAGAGTGTGTGTTGAAAGGGTTCCTCCTTGATTCAAAGGTAGTATTAAATAACCACCATTGAATAATGCTTTACCTAAAGGTGAATCATCTACAAAGAAATCTCCATACTTAGAAATAGAATCCTTTAGCAACTTTATTTCTTGAGATAAGGCCTTGTACTTTTTGTTATTCTTACTAAGAGACGACATTTCATTAGTAAATTCTGTAATACGCTCTTTGAATATCTTAATAGTACTATTATACTCTTCTCTTGAAATTAAATTACATATTTGGATAGTTCCATTAGAATAAGTAATTTGATATAAATTCTTTTCCATAAATATAAGTTTTTGAGGGCGGTGTCGGACTCGAACCGACAACCCACGGGTTAACAGCCCGTTGCTCTGACCATTAAAGCTAACCACCCATTAATATTATATAAAAGCACTCTAACCATTTAAGCTACTAGCCCACATTAGGGCTCTAAGAAAGGATTTGAACCAGTATCTCTTTTATATAATATTGCGTACAGTGCAGGATTCGAACCTGCGTTGGGATTTCTCACGGTAGGTTAACAGCCTACTGCCGTCGACCGCTTGGCTAACTGTACAAATAAGTAGTCCCTGTAGGATTCGAACCTACGACCCTCTGGATGTAAGCCAGATACTCTTACCAACTGAGCTAAAGGACTATTTTCAGAAATCTTTTATTCTTTTTGACTAACGCGTTTACCATTTCGCCACCCTACGGCTAATTGCCAAAGGCTAGGATTCGAACCTAGAATGTATTAGTTCCGATTGAATAAAGTTTATTGCTGTAAGATTTCTTATATAACATGAAAAAATTAAAAAACTTTATGCTAGATTGAGTTTGTTGGGCTACTAAGATTCGAACTTAGACTCTAACATCCAAAATGTCATGTGCTGACCATTACACCATAGCCCAATTTGCAGAAGTCGTTTCTTTTTTGAAATGATTTTGTAATAAGGAGACAAAATAGTTTTCATAAAGGAATTTTGCTGTAAGACTTCTTTTAAAAACAATTAAAAATTAAAGTTATGAAACACAAAGGGTTGGGTTACCCAGAATTGAACTGGGATTACATCCTTATCAGGGATGCGTCCTTACCATTAGACGATAACCCAATAAATACAGAGGACACGGTTTGAGTTTTTTAGTCTCCAATTCACCATTTAGAATCTTTGACTACATGTTGTTACATGCTTAGCACTATTTTTACTTTGAGAAAGAAAAATGTTACTTAAAAATAAACGTGGCAAACTTAAAATAACGTAATAATTATGAATGAATCAATAGGATAAAAAAATTTGCTGTATGTCCTCTTAAAGTAAAAGTGTAAGTTCCACCCCTTACACATCGTAACTACAAACAGTCCTAAAACAGAGAAATTCTCTGCATTGCCTGATGTATATTTGTAAGAATCGAAATACTTCTTTAATATTGGTAGGATTTGAACCTACATTGTGTCTATAGCCACACTATATGAGCTTTGTAATCTACAATACGACTTTACGTTTACCTTCGATTACAGGATTAAAAGTCCTTTAGTTTTCATATGACGTTTATTCGTTTTCGCCACAATATTTTAAGATTATATTTCGAATCCGTACCTTTTTCACCACATGGGCGATAAGATGCCGAGAGTGGGGGACTCGAACCCCAAACTTCACAGTGCCGAGAGTACCAGATTCGAACTGGCGACCTTCGCATAGACAGTGCGCTATTCTACCACTGAACTAACCCTCGATAAACTAGATATTAATCTAGACTAATTAAACCTTTTTCTAACATAACATGATGGTTTGGGCATAACCATACCAAGTTGTTCTCGTCGTTAATCTCTTTAATTAGAGTATCCTCGTCAAATTCTAATATTCCTTTAAGGTGATGCACTTCAAGTATTTCGTCAAATTCGTGGTTATGACAATATTGACATACTTTTTCACGACTAGAATTTTCTAATACTTTACGGGCATTTGTTCTTATTTCTTGACATTTAGATGATAAGTACTTTTGTCCAGATATGTAATATCCTAATGTTTTATTACTAATTCCATTAAGTTCTTCCCAACAACTACGACACATTTCTGAATCTTTATGTTTTGGTTTACCACATTTTGGACATATTTTGCTTTCATCATGTTTTATTCTACTCCTATTATTATAAGAAGCAGCACATGAACGACTACAAAATTGTTTCTTTCTTACATCTGTAACTCTCTAATTATCTAATACTTCAATTACCTTACCACATTCTTTACAGTAGTTAGGATTTTCATAATATAATTTAAGAGCCTGTTCACGATTCATAAAAATAATTCAATTAGTTTTAATGACAGTGTGATATTATAGCCATTTTCACTACACCCTCGTTAAATTCTATTACTAAATATTCTGGCATTATAAAGCCAATATTCATAAGCTAGAGTATCATCTTCTATTAATATAAATCCAAACTCCTCTAATTTATCTCTTAATATAGGTAAGTGAAACTTTCTTATATATTGCTTACCATAGCGAACTACTCTGGCAGTTTCATTAGTAAAGTTACAAATACATATAATTTTAAGTCTAGAGTTCATCTTTACATTAACTATTAATGCTCTTTCGTCTTTTGTATAATCTATTGGAATTATTCGTGCCATAATCTTTAGTTTTAAGGTACTCTAACTATTCTCACGAACCATTAGAGCTAATGGTTTATATCTAACTTGAAATTGTACCCTGAGTGGGACTCGAACCCACACGCCCGCAATGGGCATCAGAGCTTAAATCTGACGTGTCTACCAATTCCACCATCAGGGCATCTTTAAATAAGCCTCTCTAAAATTCTTGCTATCTCTCCGTAATATAGTTTTATGCTGATTGTTTCAACGGAATCCTAAAAACTTGAGGCTTAAAAAATAAATATAATACACATACTAGTCAGCTTCACTAACACTTCACACCCATCTGTGCTACATTAAGAAATATCTAGGTATTTCAGTATTATATTTATTCCTCGTAAATAGATGTCAACCTATTCACTTGTCATGAGTAGCTCCTTTGAATTTACAGTGCGGAAACAACCACAGACCATTATTACCACTGCCAGATATTAGTTTTACAAGACAGTCTGGAAGTCTTGGACGAGTTTATGTTAGTTTATTCTAAATCACATTAACAGTTTCAGTAGTATTAACTATAGCACCTGTTTCAAAATCTACATAATAGACAGAACCACGACCATAATTAACATCGTTACTATATCTACTATATCTAACAGTACCATCTGGATTAATATAATCAATCCTTACATGTGGTACGTTTTTCTTCCTTTCGGGAGGATTTTTATAAAGGTCATAGATTAATAATACTATCATTATAGACCCCAGTGATGATGCTATCACTATTTGAATAAGGTCTAAGTTCCTTTTTATTGCTTTAATAATCTTATTCTCAGAATCTTTGTTTGGTTTCATAATCTTATTGTTTTAGGCGCGGGGGAGGGACTCGAACCCTCGACCTTTAGCTTATGAGGCTAACGAGCTACCATCTGCTACCACCCCGCACGTTATAACTAGTCTGCAAACCGTTTATTAGAAATCTACTAGTTTCTCCTTGTACTTCGGACGTTATTTCTACTCCTGTTGCGGATGCAAGATTCGAACTTGCGCTCCCTTGCGAGGAGTCCAGCTTATGAGACTGGTGAGATAGACCACTTCTCTAATCCGCGATATTATAAAGGAATCTAATACATGAAAACCATAATCCTTACTTCATCAAACTATAACTTACCACTTCTTAAATTCCCGTCATTTAGACTACTTGCTAGCTTTTCATCTAAACCTCCACTAAAAATATTTATCAGAGCTTTATTAGCGAACGCTCTGGACAAACTTAGTTATTGTCATACTCGATTCGTCTTGACTCCACCGAACCTTGAACAACGACCCATTAATTTAGACCTCAGGATAATTTGGTCGAAGGGTGCGGATAGAGAGACTCGAACTCTCTATAACCATCAATCCGCTGAATTATTCGCTTTATAATGAATGTCTCTATGACAATTCGCGCATAATATTATACATTTTTCTAATTCTATCTTTAATTTATTTGGAGAATCTATTAAATGTGATATTTCTCCTTCTTTTTCATCTGGATTAATATGGTGAAAATCTAAACACCATATTCTATCTTCTCCACATATAGAACATTTTAACTTGGATTTTATTGAATTAATCCATTCTCTATTATGTTCTCTATATGCTTTGTTTCTATTTTTATAATCTTCTTTATGTGTAGCATAATGTAACTTTTTGTATTCTTTAGTACATTCCTTACACATAGATTGAAGCCCATCTTTCTTTGATGCGTTTTTACCAAATTCAGATATGGGCTTATCCTTACCACATTTATTACAATGTTTAGGTTCCATGAGTAGGATAACAGAATCGAACTGTCAACTTAACTTTGGAAGAGTTACATGATACCATTTCACCAATCCTACAATTTTAAATATGCCTATTTTCACAAACCAGCATATCTTTCTAAAAGTTTCGCTTTTAGCAGATATTGTTGTGGGTATGGTAGGATTCGAACCTACTCAGCCCAAAGGCAGAGGTTTTACAGACCTCCCCAGCTCTCCAACTCTGGCGCATACCCATACAACAATGGGATAAATAAAACACAAACACAATTACGTTCTCTCAACGTTTCTGGATACAAAGATACAGTATTTTTTGGACTTTGCAAACAGATTAATGTTAAAATTTGTAATTATGAATATATTTTATTTTGAGGTTGTAATTAACTAAAAACTAAATCATTATGGACCCAAACTACTATTTTCACAAACCGATAGTTTAGTTAAGTCTAATTGTAGAGGATGAGGGATTCGAACCCCCAACGTTATATACCTAGAATTTATAACACATATGATAACTCATATGCCGCTATGCCGTTCGCGTAATCCTCTGTATATTCACCTATCTTCACAGACCAGTGAATTATAATCTAAAAGATATAATAAATAGAAAAAATAATAACGTGCAGAGGGTGGAGGATTCGAACCTCCACTCCCAAGATTAACATTCTTGTGCTTTAACCGTTAAGCTAACCCCCTAAGGACTAACTCGAAAATCCTCGATGATAGCCCTTAGTTTGTGAGAATACGTTCAATAGACTCATGCTAAAAATATAAATTTATACTACTGTGTTAACCGCTTCACCAACGCGCCATATTTAAAAAGTATAATTAGAGGCGCGTACGAGATTCGAACTCGTGATAATTAGTCTCATTAATATTAATATTAATCAAAAATATCTACTGGTATCTCACAATAAGGCTAAAGCTAAAGCTCTTGACTCAATGCTTATGCTAAATATCTAGGATTTAGTAATGCTGAGGCTTAAGCTAAAGCTTTAGTCAATATTTTTCTTTTAGTTATTATTCTCCTTTATGTAAGAAGCTAATCAATGCTTCAACATCCAAGTTTGGCTTTTCAGTTTCCACATCATTTACTTCTTTAAGAGCTTCAGTAACAGCAGCAAGCAGTTGACTTCTACGACGAAGTACTTCAGCTTTCTGTCTTTGAGTCCATGCACCTGTAAACTTCTGGATAGTATAATCACCAGTTTCTACAGTGCGTTTCTTAGTAGTAATTGACGCACGATAGTTTGCAGGCAAATGTGCTGGGTCAATATTCGGGTCTTTCAGAATAATTTCTTCTGATTCTGTAGTACGAGATACACCTACTTGCATAGGAGTTTGATAGATTTCTCTACCATTATACTCTGGGTCAGTGCATGCAACCCATACTTCAGAATCTGAACGCACAGGGATATTGTCATACATCTGTTCCCATTCTTTCTTAGTAAGAAGGGTTTTCAGACGCATAAGGTCCAATGCAGTCAGGAATCCGAATGAAATATCACCAACTTTAAGTTCTACCTTATAAGCTCCTTTAGAGTTAGTTGATTCTACAGAGAACACATCCTTCAAATGAGGAATTGCATTTCCTTCAAACCAATCAAGTTTTTCTCCAACAGTTGTAGCTACCTTAGTAGTTCCCATTTTACTGGCATCTTCTTGATAGCCTTCACGAGGTTTAAAGGTCTTTTTGATACCTTCAAACATTCCTTGTTTCTTACTAAAGAAGGCATAGTAATCTCCAATCATTCGATTGAATGAAGATGTGCTATGTTCTACTTTAGCAAGTAAAGTATTCATTTTCATCATTTCTTACTCTTTTTAGTTTGTTTATTAACAGGCTTTTTCTTAGCAATAGCTTTCTTTTTTGGAGTGTCAGCCACAACCAGACGATTCAATAAATCCTGATCCATAGCTGCCTTGAACAATTCAATAGCATTCTTTGGTGTTGTAGGACGATAGTCAGTTCCCATTATAAATGCTACAGAAGCGGGATCGTAACCACTAATATAGAAGTTATTAGGTGCATCAGCAAAACTTTCAAACTTAGCACGTACCGAAGTTCCATAATAATTATTAGGAATATCCCACAAGATAAGTTTGAAATTGTCAACATATTCCTTACTAAAACCACCATTCAATAATTCTTCTCTGAAAGAATCGAAGTTGGTTTTATCTGGATAATAATAGTTGAAATCTCCATCACTGATACACAGAACTCCTGTAGGGAATTCATTCTCAGGAACTCTCTTTCTAAGTTCTACAAACAGTTTTGCTACTGACATAAAGTTAGTAGAGCCAAATTTACTCTCTGTATCATTTCTCCACTTATCAATAGCAGTTGTACCTTTCCATGTCTTTAATTGACAAGTCTCACTAAAGGTGGCATATGCATCTTTAAATGGACCATCAAACAATGCAGAGAAGTACAATGCCATTGCCTTAGCAATTGCATATGCAGACATGTTTGTTCCTTTACCACAAGAAGTCATTGAAGAAGAAATGTCTCTAACCACCAGCAATTTATTTCCTTGCAATAAGTTCTTTCTACCTGTTTCAACCAAACCATCAAATTGCTTATTAATGGTCATTTCTTGGTACTCAGGTATACTCTCGGCACGATAAACATTGCCAAGTGGTTTGAACAATTCGAACACATATCCAGTATATTTAGCCACTGGTTTAGACGCAATCCATTTCTGGTACTTCTCTACCAATCCTTGATTTTTCAAGAACTTAGAGCCTACTAATAGACTCAAAGCCCTACCATGAACGGTGTTGAAGTCAAGTTCCAGCAGATTTTTCTGAGAAATCAGTTGTTGCCATTTATGAGCTGTACCGCTAGATTTTATTAAACGGTAGCGTCTTTGTGCTGCACGGCTATCATTTGATTCTTTTTCTTTACCTTCTTTAGGTTGTTTACCATAAAGGCAAGAAGCAAGATAACGTCCAATCATAGTGTGAGCCTGTGATTCGATAGTTTTGCAATCTTTAATAGCACGGATAGTTGGTAGATACTTCTTAACCAATTCACTAGTATTCGGATTTGTCAATCCAGCCAGAATGGTCATACGCATAAAATTCCAATCCAACTTTCTTCCTTCCCAGCCATGATATTGCAAATCAAGGCTCATCATTTCAAATACATCTTTCCAAGAACCAGCTGCAATGAAATAAGGCATATTAGCCATGAAAGTTTGCTTATGATGCATAGCTAACCATAGCATACGCATAATGCCTTCATTTTTCAATCCTTGCCCTCTCTGAACGTCCAGAGTAATAGTCTCTTTAGGAAGACAAATTTGAGTTTCCCTTGTGATTAGTCTGATATAAACTGCAAGTTGGAGACACTTCTTAGGATTGATACTCCACAACTTATACATATCTTTAGCAACCTCTTCATAAGTACGAGGTTCCTTAAAGTTTGCAATAAGTGCAAAGTTATCCACAAAAGCGTCATTAGATGTACTAAATTTCAGTGCACCATTACCACTTACGATCTTTGCAGACTCTTTCAACCCCTCTTTAACGAATGCATTCTCTTTCTGAGGAGTTTCAGTCTTAAAAAGACTTTCTTTCTTCTTACTGAATTCCATGTTGTTTATCTCTTAATTATTAATAATTAATGGAGATAATTATATAGCATACTAATATCTACATAATCTATCTTATTTTAAAACACTCCCATACATAATTGCTGATTATTAATCAAATGTTAAACAAATGATTTGTATGGGAGTGTAATATTTTATTTAGATATAATTATTGCAGTGAATAGTTTGGAAGTACCTTCTATATATCCATGAGACATATAATATTCTGGCATATTAGGGACAGAATCACATGGTCTAGTAGCTGGAACAAATTCCATATACTCTTCCCTATTAATATGTAATTCTTTCAATAATATTTCCAACACTTTTTCGTTACTACAATCAGTATATTCTCTATCTCCAGTTGATGATGTCTTGTTTATTGGGTCTACTAATTGATAATATACTTTTTTCATTTAGAATCCTCCTGCAATTGAGATATACATATCAAACCAAGCTTTTGCTGTATCTGTAGGTTGAACCCATTTACCTTTTTTCTGTTTCAGACGTTTAATAAATTCTGCAAACGGGATTCCCAATCTTGTACGAGCTTTAATCCATCCTGTAGAATGATCTCTTGAAAATACTGCTGAAGTTCCTAGAATTTCAGAAATTAATAATAATTCTGGCATAATAGTCTCAGCAAATTCTACATGTTTGTCCTTTATAGATAAATTACCTGTATAAAAAGTATTCTCCATGGAATTTCTGCTTCTATCTACAGCTAATAAACATAATGCTGAAGATATAGAATAGGTAGAATTCTTTTTAAATTGGTCTGGATACTTATCCATAAACTCTTTAAGTTTGATATATGATGGCTTTTTCTCAAAACAGTAGCTGTTTAATCTATCATTAGCTGACCAACGTTTCTGTGTATTATTAATCACTCTAGCAGTTTCCAATGCAGTTGTGTCTTTATAAAGATACACTAAAATTTTAAAAGGAATACCTTCGTTTAAACACTCCATAGCTGCTGCATATCTGTGATTACCTTCCGTAATGAATCTGTGAGGAACAGAAACAATAATAGGAGGTATAAATTCGCCATTAATAAAAGCCTTTTTAATGTCCTGAATCCTTTCTTTCTTTATAGGTCTATTACCTGGAAGGGAAGTAAATGAATGTAATAACTCTGCATCCTTATTAGTAAGGACATAAACACTCTCAGTTTCGGCTGATTTAATTAACTCTGAAAATTTTTCATTTGATAATCTTTCCATAACGATTTAATTTTGATTAGTTATTAATAGTGGACCTAGGCGGATTCGAATATTAGTAAATATTAACTTGCCCAATTCCACAAATTTTATTATATTTGTAAATAAAAATTACAAAATATGACGTATCAAAGAACACAAATCCAATTTGTTTGCGATTGTTGTGGTAAAGAATCCACAAAAGCTAAATCAGAATATGAGAGAAATATTAAATTAGGAAGAAAAAATTTCTGTAGTAGGACTTGTTCAGCTAAGTATAATAATACTCATAGAACAAAACCTTTAGTTTCTAACAATGATATATCTCAATATTCTAATAATCGCAGAGATGAATTCACACCGTTTAGATATTCTTTAAGATGTGCTAAAAGAAGATATAAAGGATGTACTTTAACTCTTAAAGATTTAAAAAATCAATGGGAGTTACAAAATGGTATATGTCCTTATACGAAATTAAAGCTAATATTACCAGAAGATGGAGATATTGATACTTTAGATGTGACAATAAGGGCATCACTAGATAGAATTGATTCAAGTAAGCCATATGAAGTTGGAAATATACAGTTTATTTCAACTCCTATTAACTACATGAAAAATTCTATGAGTGATGAACAGACTAAAGAATACCTCAGAGTTATTTCAGCTAATATTATCAATAGCTGACTTACCTCTGAGGTAAGTTTTTATAGTCTAAGTGGACCTAGAGGGAATTGAACCCTCGTCCAGACAATCCTCATTATAAGGATAACGTGTGTCTCATTTTTATTACATCAGCTAGTGAGTTCTAGCATGTAGATAGTTTTATTAGACTTATCCTAGTTCCAGGCAGTTCCAGTTGCCTAAACAACCTTGCCAGTATGCTGAGAAGCTAATTTACAAACTAACAAACTAAGGTTAATTGGTTTAACAATCACTCCACCACTCCATTTTAAGTTTGGAGAAACTGAGATTTCACCTCACCACTATGATAAAGCTATCAGTGCTATAGAGATTCAGCTTTACTAACCTTTGGCTTTCAAGTTAAGTGCAGTGGCTTATATCCTTCTGCTGCACACCTCTTCTGTTTCTAGGTCTCTCCAGTAACCCGACTATACTAATGAAATATTAGATAGCCACAGCTATTAAGCTGCCATTCTTACGCTAGTTGTAGCATTTATTGTTTTGCATCATTTTATAAGAGTTGGTGCCAACTCTACACGTCCTTACAAATCGTAATCACCTGTCAAAACCGTAATAGGCCCAAACATATTTATAATCCTAAGATTACGTGATTTACTACTAAACTTGTTACAATAGCTACCATTCCTCCTATTAGAATGATAACGAATTCTTTTTTATCTTTTTCCATATTGCGATTAGTTTAAATGTTTCCATACTACTGTAGAATCACAACTAACTGTATCATTATTTATTATAACACATTTAATTTGTAATTCTGTTTTACCTCTATAGACATCAATAGGTTTAATAGATTCTTTTAGTCTTTGTCTAAACTGAAGACTTGAAGATAAAGTTACTCCAAACCCTGATGCTAATAGCATAATTATAATTATTAGAATAAAGTTAAATTTGTTCATAACTGATTTAATTAAAATAAATATAGCTATTCTCACGAACCACTATATTCTGGATTATTAACAAATCAAAAATCGATAACGACTACTCACGCTTGAGCAAATAAAAAGTACATCGAAAGGTAAAACGTACAAAGTGCTGAGCCAAAAAGAATGTACTTTTGCATGATTTTAAAGTCCGCACTAATGCTATCTCCTCTGCGCCTTCATCCTTACAGAACGCAAATACACGAGTATTCATATATCATTGGGTTGATATAATAGATAGACATGAGCCCCACATGCTTGTCATGGATTCTCACCATAAAGACATAGCACTATTCTCACGAACTGTGCTATTAATACCAAATATCTAATAAGTTATCATTAAAACGGTAATTCAGCGTTTATATATTTATAATCACAAAACTTGTATAATCTTACAGTGTTTTTAAGCTTTGCATTATCAATGGCTTTCATTGTTCTATCCCAATCCCAGCAAGTTGTTATTATTCGCTCTGGTCTATGATTAAACCAATTATTAATGAGAACATCGTCTGGAATTGATTCATCAAGTGTCCACTCCCATTCTTTTTCTAACTCTTGCTGAAATCTATGCAGAATAGCATATTCACCACGGCCAAATAATTCATCTAATAAATAGTGAATCAATAAGCCTGATATTGCATCACATCCACAAATGATTATTCTTTCTTTGGAATATAATTTTTTTAATGCATACTCTTTAGCCATACTATTTAAGTTTTTTGAACAATTCCCGTGCAATAGGAGAAGTTAATTTATTAAGAGTAGATCTATAACCAGCTAACACAGCTTCTCTTTGTTCTTCTGGAACTAAGAATGAACAAGTCAGCAAAGGTTCTGTACCATTTCCAAATTTCTTGCATATAATAGGACGTCTATCATATATATTGCATCTACATTTGTCAGTTAAAAACGGACATTTGTTTAAATCTGGATTATAGTCTGTTATAGGATAACACATTTTAGTATCATCCATAACAATCACTTCTTTAACGGGATTAACTATCCTATTTTTTAATGCAGTAAGATAATTTTTAGGTAAAGGCGCATTGTAACAACACTGCGCCTTACACTCTGACACATTACATTTCATTGTCAATTATTATCTTTAAGATAATTTGCTATGGCTAAGAGTTTTTCTATATCACTCTTATTGTCTTTTCTTTTCTTGAGTTCTTCCCAAATGTGGCTTATGATGGCATGTTCTTCTGCCAGCAATTCATATTTAGGAGAGCCGAATACCGAGAATTCAGATTTTTCTAAGTCAACCATAGCCAGAGTTTCCTTGTTAAATCCAACTATAAAGGCATTTTCATTACCTTCAAGTATTATGGATTCTACTGGAAATCCATGATCGACTGGTATATCATCATTAAGTACTGAAACCAACGGAATGAGGATTTCTTCCAGCTTGTTAACCATTTCTTCTCTCGATACTTTCTTCTGTAATACTGCGACTAGCTTTTTCATGTTTTGATTAGTTTTAGTTATTAATTAATTTGTTTAAATCATTGTTTTTAAATAACAACTTTAAAGTTATTATTATTAAGGCTGCCATAAAATACTTATACATGATAGTGACAATCTCTAAGAATGACTCCACTAAATATCCCACATATTGTTGATATTAGGCAACTTAATAAATCCTCTGTTATTATTGGAGTCGTTATAGCTATTGTAAATAATACAAAAGCTATGACAAGTTTAATGATTAGTTTTTTCATTTTGATTAGTTAAAAATTTATTTAATTTCTGCCAAAATATTATCAAATTCTGGTATAGTACAAAATTCTGAAATTATATAATAACAACTGTCTATTTCAGAATCTTTAGATTCCCAAACTTCTATAAGACGATTTTGTCCATAACAGATTCTTTTATGCCAAATGTCATCTTCGGTATAGCTAAGTTCAATAAATTCTACTTTTGTACCATCTACTAAATAAGTAATAGTATCAACTCTATTACTCAAATTTAAAAAAGTTGCACGATTAATTTGTTTCATTTCGATTAGTTATTAAGTTATTACTAAGACTATTAGTTTCAGCATAAAGCCTACTTATCTCTCATACCACGTAAAGGTTGTCTTTATAATGAGAGTTTCCCACCGCTGTGGGAAATTAATGCTATGAATAACCTTCCTGTGCCACACTACTTTGCCTTATCTCACGATAAGACATCTCTCCAATGTCAAGGTCACATTGTTTGGGGATGAGAGATGCTCTGCATTAGTCTCTGGGCGTACCCATTATGGTTATGCAACATTTACAACGACCAAAAAACATCAAAATGTGTTTTACACCTAAAACTTATCCTATTACCTCCTCTATCATATACTTATCCTCCCAAGGAGTAGTCACCCCTATAATAGTTTTAAATACAATTATATTTAGTAAGTGATAAGAACTAAGGTGTGCTCAACAACTTGCAAAGTTATTTTAGTTTTTGATAAGACAATTTAGTTTAAAAGCTCCTACACCACGTCAAGGTATGTCTCATTATAGGGGATTTTTCGGAAGGCACTATATAGTGGGAACCCTTCCGATGGAATTTCAACCTTTCTAAAAATGTCCTGAGGATAATGTGCAAACAGGACTTACTAAATACGGGATTATCAACCAGTTCCCTCTCTGGTCAGCCGATATTCATGAATAGAATATCGTTACTACTGTCGTGGTTAAATAATTCATTACACATAACTTTGATTAACATAAACTAATCATATAACAGTCAGTTTTGATAGACACTTGTTATAAATTCGCGACTTTATAATAGTTATCAATTATGTGTAGATAGTTTAATGAACTCTATCAAACTTTGCGGTTATGAATTTGCTATTGTATACTCCACTACTATTCTGTATTCTTTATCATTTAGAGGTTGTATCATTATAATTCTTCCTCCGCTGTCTGAAATATCTCTCAGTCTGTCCTTTAAATAGTAATACGCAGTAGTTAAAGTTTCGTATCTATATCTAGCCATTGTTGTATATTTTTAAAGTAAATCCCATTCACGTAAGGCTTCTTGAGGAGTACATCCAGCCTTAATAGACTGAAGTACTTCATATTCTAAACCATTTTCACGAGCGATTTTGATAGCATTTTCTTTAGTCATTTTGTCAACAATGTTTTTGATTTTCTTTTTGATTAGTTTGCTCATTTCCCTAATACTCTTAAATATTCAGCTGAATAGAGGTTCTTGTTCTCTGAGATAGGACATACGAAATGTTTTTTCATTTTATCTGCAAATTTTTCGATAGAAATTTTAGACAAAATAAGTTCTTGCACATTTACCCATGCCAATACCATATCACGTTTAATAAGATGCATTCCGCCTCTTTCTTCTCCAACTGCATTGATTATCATCTCAAGGTTCCTATAGGTAGTTTCTGCTTGAAGTATAAGATCTTCTGTAATTTGAAGAAGTCCTGAATTAAAGCATTTTACATTAGCTGATTTAGTAATCAACTGTGCCGCAGCTTTGTATTGATAACCACTATTTCCCCCTTTTAACAATTTATGGGTTTGACAGAATGTTTGAAGATATTTATAAGATTGACGGCCATCTGCTATATAAGCATCAACATAATTCTTTGTTTTCCATTTTTTAGATTTAGAATTATATTGGATTGCAGCTAAAAGCGGGTTTGTAAAATCATGTTCAATTACAGGTAAAAGATATGAATGTCCTTCTCTCCATAAATCACAAGCTGCTGAAAATCTATGTTGTCCGTCAACTATAAATTTAGTCTTTTTATCAATGATAATTGGAGAAATAAACTCACCGTTTAACATTGCCTGTTTAATGTTAAAAATATGTTTTAAATCATCAACAGGTCTATTGCCTTCGATAAAAGTAATATCACAAGGTGAAGCAACTCCATATACATTAGCGATTGTTTTATTCTTTGAAATTTCCATAATATAAGTTTTTTGATTAGTTATTTTCTTCTTTTTCTTTTCTTTCTTTTTCTGCTTTACCTGTAAGTACTCCAACTATACGTGCTATAGCTGGAATACCAAACAGGATAAACAGTATACTTAAAATTCCTTCCATATGATGTCCAGAGTATTATATTTTTCCACTTCTTGTTCAGAAATCTCAATAAAATTGCCAAAACATTTTACGTATGCTTTACGTATTTTTATATGTTCTGTAATTGTTATTGCAATCTCATGGTTTTCTTTCAACATTGCAATGTGAGTTCTTCTTGATTCTGAATAATGACTACTACTAACAATCATTACTCTATTAAATCTTGTTCTCATTTCGATTTTTGATTAGTTAATAGTCAGGTTTATTAGATAAAATGCATATAAAATGCAAAATTACCATTATATACAAAATATTATGTATATTTCGTCTTAGTCTCATCAGATGGTATTTTATACTCTCCTAGGTTGAGTTATTTAAAATTTGGACTTAAATAGAGTGAATACACAGATAGTTTGATTTTAAATGTGTATTCACTTACTAAGTCTTTCAGAGTCAGTTTCCAAATTGTAATGAACTTGCAAAATTTTGGCGGTCTTGGGATGCTCATCAAGCAAAAACCATCCCTCCCGATTGAGCGGAAGGGAAGTTTTTTCTACGGTAAGATACTCACAGCCACTCAAAAGTAGAATGTCTGTGAGTAATTTTCCGTAAACTGTTCTGGTAACTCTCTTATTCTTCAGTACCATCCTCTTTGCAGAATACAAAGTCGTAGATAGTCTGACGACGAGGTTTCATATCACCAGCTGCATTCGGTGCAAGTCTCCAAGGTTGACGACGATTCTTAACCTTGATATACTTACCATCAAATGCATTAACGGCTTCAGATGCAACTTTGAATTTCTTCCATGCCTCAGCTGCTGAACCTTTAGCTTCATCAATTTGTCCTGTAAGTTTACCAGCTTCATCGCAGACATTTACAGAGCGAGAAAGCATAGAAAGATACAACTCTTTAACTGAACCGTCTTCCATTGTTACCAACAACAGAGGAGCATCATTAGTTCTACCACCAGCTGTTACTTTACGAATGTATCTCTGAGACTTATCAATCTTAAAGATTTCGCCGTCTCTAAAGCCAACATTGTTCATGTCTCGGATTTCAACATTGTCAAAGTTAGCATCTTTAGTTCCACCACTAGCTAAGATAACCTTTGCATACTGGTCAATTAAACTCTGATTTTTTTCAAATTTTGCCATAATTGTATGATTTAAATTGTTAATAAATAATAACATCTACCAATATGTTTTTATACATATATTGGATGCGTATATACGGATAGGCGTTATACATTTAGGCTATTTCACCGCCAGGGTTGGCGGATGAACCGCCAGAGCCAAAGAAAACAAAAAGCGGTATTAAACCGCTTAATGTTATTTTAATGTTTCGATAATTTCATCTAAATCTTGTAAACTCCATTTATCGATAGTATCCTCAAAATATTTTTGATTAGATGTAAATCTGTATCCACCGAAATAAAGAACAGTTTTTCCGTCCATATCATAGCAATAAAAAGTAACCCCATGTTTATCATTATAGTTAAATTTAATTACTGGGAGCTGTGTTGTTCCATATTTATGCTCAACAATTAAAATATTAGAGTTATAATGAAATGTAACCTGCTGATTTGGTTTGGCATCTCCAGAAACTAATAAATGTATAGTTTTTTCATCCTTTAAAGTAATGTGTGATATAGTAACTTTCATAATTATAAAATATTAAAAGTTAAACAATAAAGTCTAATTTTCTTTGATAGGTGAAAATTAGTAAAATATCCTAATAAGATTAAATCAGATCAAATTGTACTAAAGTGCGTAAAGACTGATTTCCGCTATAAAGAGTAACAAACGGAATTCTTTTTGCTTTTAAATTGTAAAAAGTTCCGTCAGGTTTCTTGAGTTTATTTATGATAAACTCCCCAGCCGCTTTGTTTGTCATTCCAACCAAATTGGCGTCAGCACAGACTTTGTTAAATCCGTCTACAAAAACCTCTTTTCCATCTTTGTCTGTACCTGTTTTGAGTAACATTGAAACCCACAGATAGGTATCAACCCCCGCAATTTTCCCTTCTAGCACAAGGTTATATCTTTCTTTGTCTGTGCCTTCATTTGTCACTAAATAACCATAAGAGCCAGACGGAACGAAAACAGACCCAGTTCTAAAAGGTGTTTGTCCGCCACCGCCGCCGACAATTTGTTCAGACGCTTTGTTAAACTTTTCGTCGTTACTCTCGATTTTTCTAAATGTAAATGTTGCCATTTTATTAAAAATTTGATATTAAAAATTTGAGTGGATTTATCTCAACGGACACTATCGTGTCCTCCGCGCCACGACCGCCCACTCGGTACGACCGTACACTTGTGTACGACTATAGGCAATTTACATTTATAGGCTATTTTTCCTCGGAAACCCCCAGGGGGTCTTCCGTAGGATACTCCCCTCCCTCACATAATTCTCGCTATTTTTTAAACTCAAAAATTTACATATATTAATAATATTTCCAATTCGCGAATTGCAAATTCAATAAATATATAGATACAAACCTTATATTTTTATAAGAGGTTACCAGCATAGGGGAGGGGGTATTTTTTAAGTACCTAGTACTTGAAATCGCATAATTAATATAATTTAATGATAGGTAATTTGGGAGATTAAATTTAATATATTATCTTTGTATTACAATAATAAAGAAAGAAAAATATGGATTTAAAGAACATTTTATCAAAGTACGACAAATTAGAAGCAGATTTACTTTATAACAAAGCTGTAGGATTATTTAATTTAGTTACAGATTCAGAGATAGAAAATTTACTTAAATGTGCACCAGAGAATAATATATTATTAAATCTTAGTAACAAACCTGTAAATGAAATTAAACAAGACAAAACTTTGTTACAAGATGCAATTGATTTATTTATTAGAACTATTGAATCTAGAAAATTAACAGAAGATGAATTCAATGCTATGACTTTAGATGATATTAAAGAATACATGAATAAATTAATTACTGATAAGAGAACAATCCTTTTAGGTGTAGTTAATAGATTAGAAGATATTTATAGAAATTCTGGAGTATAAAACTTATACTGTCCTATGGTGTAATGGTAGCACAGGAGGCTCTAACCCTCCAGGTCTGGGTTCGATTCGATAGTGGGACAACAATTTTGCCCTATGGTGTAATGGTCAACACGCTGCTCTCTAAAAGCGGATTTCTCAGTTCGAGTCTGAGTGGGGCGACATTTTAAATGTATATGAATATGGAAAATGTAATTAAAGAATTATTAGAAGCCAACATCGAAGAATTAAATAAATTATATAAATTCTTGGAGTTGGCTAATTTACTTAATGAGCAGTATGTATTAGATTGGCTAGACAAATTAAATGAAATTAGTGTAAGATGATACCAGAAATAAAACAAATAAAAGTACAACTCTCTTTATTTGAAAGAGGTGTAGAAGAATTTTATGCGGAAGCTACTAAAATGAAAGAAGATTATTTAAGACTTCAAAAGGAAAATGAAGAACTTAAAAAAGAAATAGAAAAGCTAAAGGGAAATGACAATAAATGATATTGAATTATATGATGAGGATGAATTAGAACTTATATTGGATTCTATAAGCTCTAGTTATAGTGATAAGTTAGAAAAGATAATTAATAATCTTTGTGAACAAATATCTGATAGAGAAACATTTATACAAATATTGTTAAAACTATACTTTGATGGAAAGGAAGATAATTTTAAAGACTTAGATACCTATTTAAATAAAGTAAACCTTAATAATCAAAATATAGAACCTAAACAGAACTATGGTTCTTTAGTAAGAAGTTATTATGATTATTTATGGGGAAAAGGAACTTGGTCATGAAAATAACTGTAACTGATAATGAAGAAATAAAGGAAGCTGTATTAGCAGGGCTAAAACATAATAAAGAAAAATATGGCAAAAGATATTGTCCTTGCTCCTTAGAAAGAAGTGAAGATACTGTATGTATGTGTAAGGAATTTAGGGAAATGGAAGAAGGAACTTGCCATTGCCAATTATATATAAAGACTAAGGAATGAGTAAATTTCACAAACTTACAATGGGGGGATTTTGAAAAGGCATTAAGTGAACTGTTTACTGAGGAAGAAAAACATTTAAGTCCTTTTATTATATATTGTGGTCCTAAAATGGCACAAATATATGATATTACTAATAGAGAGTATTTTGGATTAATAAGTCCAGAAAGAGCTATCTTAGAAAGATGTGCAGCTTATGATAATGCTTATATACATCCTGAATGGGATTACTTAAAATACCCTCAAGTATATTTCGATAATCCTTATAGTGATACTAATGAGGTATTTGAAGAAGATATTGATAGAAATTGTTTGATATTTATAAAGAGAGAGTAACCTTATGAATGCAGAGGATAAATTAGACACACTATTAAAAAATTAGGAATTAATTATTAAAAAACAAGATGAGTTATCCAAGAAAATGGACAAAATGCTAGAAGATTTAGAGAAGAGATTTTGGGAAGATGTATGGTCTTCTTTAGTAGCTAATGGATTTACTATTGTTGGCTTAGAAGATTTCTTAGGTAACTTTAAATTATTTAAGAGTAACAATGGATGAAAAATTAGACTTAATAATAGAGAACCAGAAAGAAATACTAAAGCTATTAAAGGAGATTAATGCTAAACCTTCCTTCTCCTTAGAAGAATAGGTAACTTTATGGATTTCTTTATTTGGAGCTTCTAAGCTATTATTGGAAGACCCACTTAATAATATTAAAGAACAATTATTTGGAAAGAAATTATGATAGACTTTAAAAATACATTAATTAAACTACATGAAAGGTTTCCTACTTATGACTTAGATACTTTAATAGCAATTATAGATTCTATTGTGGAAACAATAGATTATAATCAATTTAGTTATCTTTATGGAGTCAAATACCCTTTAGATTTTAATGTGACATGTGATACTACATCAAATTGTAAACCAAAGATTAGAAATCTTGATAAAGAATATACAACAGAAAAATTTCAATAAAAATACCCAGCCCAGCTTAATTGCCAGGTTGGGTATTTTTATTATATTATATAATACCAATCATTTCTATCTCTTACTCCTTTATCTTTTAACTATTCTGAATTTAAATAATAATCTCCGTTTCTAAAATTCAGTTCTTTATCTGCATAGTTCCAGTAAAAATAACCATGCCACCCTGGAAGGAGTAAAGTCTTTCCAGTAGCGGCATATAAAGTAGCTTGATTATAATTCATATTATTTAAGTTTAATAGAGCCTTTAACATCAAAAGGTTTTCCAGGCACTGCCCATTCATATCCATCAAAATCATAAATATCTTTATATTCCATTGTGTTATTCTTAGGATTATACTAGATAGTAAAGTTTCTTAGAATATTTAATGGTGATTGATAGTTTTTATCTAGTTTCCCATTCTTCATTAATTTTCTACTATTATTACTATATTCATTAATAACAACAGGTTCGCCAGTTTTATAAGTATGTCTTAAAGATTCTAAGGTATTCTAATCTAAATTAATCATACCCTAAATTAACTACCAATCTTTACCCATGACCTAAGGTGAGTCGGCTAACTGCTAATTAGCTTTTATTCTTTTCTTTAACATAACAGTATCAGTGGGAATTTCATCTTCTACATATTTTGGTAACCTTACACTTCCATCTTTATTATTTGGTAAAAATTTACTATTGTAAGATAATCCTAGCCTTTTTCTCCATCCAGCATCTGCCACTGAATCTGTAACTGTATAGTTCATTTCATCTGGATTTGTAACCTATTTATAAGTGGCTTCCACTCCTTTAGAAATAGCTGAATACCAAGGTGGAGTATCCCAAATAGGATTAAAGGTACTATATATGGCTCTATTTTTTCTAGAAACTTTTTTATCTGAATCTTCTCTAATAGCACTTATAGGTTGTGCTGGGTTTTTATATTTAGGAATTAATTTCATCTTTCTTATTTGGTTTATCAAACTTTTTCCAGATTCCTGTAACAGAATCTATTCCAAGTAAAGTCATACAACATACTAAAAATGTATCTATCATTAATGGGGCTTGTATTACATTGATAGTACAATATATAAGTACTCCTAAGCATACTAGCCATCCTATAACACCACATACTCTCTTACTACTAATTCCAGAATGTGATGTTACAATTTCCTTTATAAATGAAAAAAATTTCATGACTTTATCTAATTATATATTCTTGTAAGTACATTTTTATATCTAGGATCTGTAGCATATCCTCCCTTTACAACATTAGATATAAAATCTCCATTAAATGCTTTATACCTTTTATTATTTAATAAATTTACATGATAATTAGCAAAATCTTCTAGACTATTAAAATCCCTAAATTCATCATTTATATATGTATTTTTTCCATCAATAACTTCTCTAGTTTTTCTAATAGTACCTAACCCCTTACCTTTCTAAGAAGCCATAACCTTTATTCCTCCAAGATTATTTTTCCCAGATTGACTTTTACCCCAATTAGATTCTAATGCCGCCTATGCTACTAAATAATCTGCATAACTTTTATCTAAACCTTTATCTTGTAATACAGATTCATATATAGGTTTCATAGTATTCACAAAATCTTTAGTAGTTTTAAATTTTATATCTGATACTACAGGAGTCTAAATATTTTCTACTTTAGACTAGTTATCCTATATTTTTAAATCTTTTTCTTCTTTTATATCTGGTCCAACGTAAATTTCATTTAATTGAGTTTCTGGTATATATTCAGGTAGATAGAAAGGACTAAAAATATCTATTTCTGATGTTTTTACTTCAGGTTGATTAGGCTATATGTAAGACACAAACTTTAAACCCGATTGACCTTTTCTTATTCTATTATTAGAATATGTAGGTCTATCAGACTTCATAAACTTCTTTCGCATATCTCTCTTATTATTAAGAGCTTTAGAGTTTCTTACTAATGGAGAATCCTTAAATTTGAATCTCCTTCCGTCTGATGTTAAGCTTCCCCCAACTTTCATTAACAATAATCCTGACTGTACAGAAGGTTGTCTTCTTTTCTTTACAATATCTGGGATTTTATCTAAGGATTCCCATATTCTATTATTACCTATATAAATAGGATTTTCTTGCTGTAATATAAAGGGAGTTCCTACCTTATCCATTAAAGCAGCTTGCTTATTAGCCCTAACTGCTTCTGACTTAGTACTTCCTGACCATCTCTTAGCATAATCAGCTGGGTTAAACTTCCACATATCTTGTGATGTCTAAATTAGCTTACCTTTATTATTATAATCTATCTTTACTAAATGTCCTCCAACATCATCAATAGGTCCAACGTAATTAGTTCCAGGCTGTCTGAATGTTTGAAATCCCATAGGAGTTTCTATTACCATATCACCTTCCTTGCCTTGAATTTTACCTATTCCATTAGAATAAGAATTAAAGTCATCAATAGAATCAAATTTTAAAGGATGTCCTTCTTTAACTACAGACTACATCTAATATCTTCTATTTTCAATTCCTGGATATAATTCTGAATATCTCTAATTATATGAGAAACCTTTACCCTTAGCTGGCTTAAATGAATTAGATATTTTTTTAAACCAAGGACTCCTACTTATTAATGGATCATTTTTAAATAAGTACATACCTAATAAATCTCTATTTCCATTATTTCCTTCTGGAGTAGAAGATCCAGTATAAGTTGATTCATTGCTTTTAATATCTTTTAAAGATACAGAAGCATTACCTTTAGTTCTCCTACCTACTTTATAAGCTGTAATTCTAGCAGGAGTCTTTTCAACATTTGATAAAAATGGCATTATCCTATTTAAGGAAGCCATTGCAACATTAGTAGAATTTCTTGAGTTTTTATCAAATATCCAGTGATTTTTATTTAAAGTATTCCAACCCAAATCTGAATCTCCTTTTATAAATTTAGATAAGAGATTATTTTTAGATATATTATAACCTTTAGATCCACCATAAATTGCTCCTGGGTTTAAATATTCACCAATTTCAGAGGGAATTCCAGTTTTATTTTCTAACCAATTACCAAACCCATTAGTAGCATTATTTATAATTTCACTACCTATTGCACCTCCTACTAATGTAGCAGGAGTAGTAACTAAAGCTGCACCAGCAGTTGCTGGGAGTACTGTTTTTTCTATACCTACTAAAGGATTAGTTTCATTATTCATAGATGCTTTAAATCTATCTATAGCACCTTTAATAGAATGCCAGTAATCCTTATTTCTTTCAGTAGCTGTTCTTCGATCATTGGACGGCTTTCCTCCCAAATCTCTAAGGTAGTATTGCTTGGGCTTATATGGAATTATTTTCTAAATAATTGGTTTCTATACTCTAGTATTATCTTGTTTAGTCGGCATATTTTATAATATTATTATGTAACTTTTTATGACAATTACTGCATACACAAATACATTTATCTAGTTCCTTTTTAAATAATTTAGTGGGAAGAATCTTAACTGCTTGAGAAATATTATATAATTTATCTTTTATATGATGTACTTCTAAACAGCAATATTCATCTTCTCCACATATACAACATTTATCCTTCTTTAATTTTAATAATATTTTATTTTCATTAATAACATTAGCCAATTGTTTCATATTTTTACTTTTTATTCCACTTTGCTGCATTTCTAGCAAAATTTGCCCTTTTCTTCTATAATGGAGTAGCATTAGGATTATTTAATACAGAACGTGCATGTTCTTGTACACTCTAACCTGCTCTTTTAGCTGAAGCTGTAAATTTACCTCTATTTTCCTTTTTTATATGTATCTTTTTTCCTTTTTTGTAATTTGGGACTAATTTATTACCATCTCTAAACATTGGAATATCTGATAGTTTTAAATTACTACACATGTTTTTTAAACTTGTGTATAAAGCCTTTAATTCTGTCTAATTCTAAATCATATTCAAATTAATTAATATTTTATTTTTTTATTTACAAATGTATTATTAAATTTGCATATTATAAAATAAATCTTAATAAAAATTAATTAATGAATTGATGAGAATGTATTAAAACTTAATTACAGGTAAATTTTTATTTAATAATCAAAAGTAAAAGATTAATGGTACTTAGTAGACTAGAAACGCTTTATAGATGGATTAATAACTTAAGTCCAAATGTAAAGACTATTATTATTATAGTTTTATCTATAGTAGTACTTGAAACAAGTTTTAGTGGTCATACAAAACTAATCTTACAAGATTATACAGAATAGGTGTAGCGTGAAAAGAACCTAGCCGAGGAATACACAAAGATGATAGCTCCATCAGTCAATGCATACGTGGAGAAAATATTAATAAGAGACAAAGATGCTTCTAATGTAATTTTAATGAATTACCACAATACCTTAATGAGCACACATGGTCTTTCTTATAGCTACCTAACTTCTCTTACTGAAAAGAAGAGAGGATTAGAAACTAAAAGCTGCTTAAGGATTTGGAAAGAGTTAGAATATATAAACTATGGAGAAGAAATTGAAAAGATAAATGAAAGTAGATCATTACGAATTGATAGTATTCCAGGGTATACAAAAACATTACCAAATTTAACTGAATTATTGCAACGTAGTAATGCCAAATCAGCAGCATTTTATCCATTAGAAGGAATAGAAGGACCAGTTGGTATGTTAATAGTTATTTATCCAAAAGCAAAGGAATATTATTTAGGTTATTATTAGAGTGTTATTGCTCCTTCATTATAGCCTTTAACAATATTATTAGATTACAATTCAATAAAGGAAAAATTCTAGAAATTATATGAAAGTGGACAAGCAAAACCAGAACGTTTGCTACAATGATGAAAAGCATTTATACTGGGATGAGAATGGTAAGTATGTATCTGTAACAACATTAATAGGCAAATTTTGTCAAGATTTTGATAGTAATTTTTGGTCAGGATATAAAGCCTTAGAAAAATTATTATCAGCTGAAGAATTTAAATTAGAAAAAGCACAATTACAGAAGGCACATAAAATAGATATACAATATTTCTGTGATATGTACGGATTTACAGTAAATGATTTTAATAAAGCTCAACAAGACATTTTGGATGAATGGGCAAAAACAAATGCTGACTCTTGTGAAAGAGGTTCTAAAATACATTCTGAGTTAGAAAATAAATATATTTCTAAGAAGCAATGTGATATGAAGAAATTCGGATTGGGAGGTAAATTTGAAATAAATACTAATAAATCACTAATGGATAGAAACGCAGATTTATTAGATATTGAACGTGGTGTATTTCCAGAATATCTTATTTATCGAAATTCTCCTGATGGTAAATTTAAATTAGCAGGACAAATTGACTTATTAATTAAAGATGGTAATGATATTTATATAATTGATTATAAAACTAATAAGAAGTTAGAGGATAAATCATTTTTTGATAGTAGAACTAAGAAAAGTACTATGATGAAATATCCTATGAATAATTTGATGGATTGTAATAAAATTCATTACACCTTACAGTTATCTACTTATGCTTGGATGCTTCAAAAACTAAATCCAAAGTTTGTAATTAAGAAATTGATGCTTATACATTATGATCATCAAGGTAATGTAACCGAACATGAACTAGAATACCTAAAAGATGATGTAGAACGTATGTGTAAGTTTTATAAAAAGCAATCAATGCTTGAATCACTAAAAGCTAGCAGGAGACCTATAGAATTCTAATAATACTTATTTTGAGTATCTTTCAAACAATTTAAGATTTGAGATATTAGCACCTTTTAATTAAATAAGAAATCTATGGGTCTTAATGCTATCTTAAATGGGCATACAAATGAATTATTTGGACTAAATGTAGACTTATATAAATAGAGGATTAAAGTCTGCAAGAAATGCCCTTTATATAAAGTAGGATTTTTGGGAGAGGTTTGTAACAGTAAACTATGGTATAATCCAGAAACTGAAGATGTTAGTACAGTACAAAAAGATGGTTATAGTAATGGATGCGGTTGTAGGTTAAAAGCAAAAACAACATTACCTAATGCAACCTGTCCTGTTGGTAAATGGTAAAATGATTGAAATATGAAAAATAATGGACAAATGGATTTAATGTTTGGAGGTAAAGCAATGGGCTTTGCTGGAGCAAGTTTAGATGATATTAAAGAAGAAGCAGCTGTTGAAGCACATAATAAGGCTATTGATGCTTATACAAAAGCATTAAATGATAATATAAAGGATGAATTACAAAAAGCACAAGAGGTTACTGAAAAGATGCAGACCATGGAAATTATGCCTATTAATTACTATGTCTTAGTAAAACCTTATGCTAAAAATCCCTATCAGAAAATTGAAGTCACAAATGGTGGATTAATAATTCCAGAATATACTGGAACTTTTAAGAATCCCGATTCTGGAGAAGAAGATAAGGAAGAGAATTTATCAGTAGTTGCTAATGTAATTGCAGTTAGTCCTTTATGTAAATTTATTAAAGAAGGAGATGATATTTATTATAGAAGAGCTTGTGGAGTTCCAGTTCCATTCTTTAGACAAGGATTTGAAGTTGTAGCTGAACAACAAATACAGGCTGTAATTAATGAAGGATTAACAGAGCGTTTTAAAAATATTAATGCATGATGGAAGAAAAAATTTATTTTATGCCAGGAGATGTTGTTACTTTAAAATAGGATATTCCAAATAAACCTACTATGTTAGTAGTTAAAAAGGAAACTATGGCAATTAGATGTAATAACATTCCTAATGTAACAGAAGATTATTTTAAAGGTATTAGATGTAGATGGTTTACTACTGATGGAGTTTTATAGGAAGCAGTTTATAATACTAAGGATTTAGTAAAGTTATAATTCCTAAAAGATATTTAAAACTTTAAATAGGCAGATGGACTATTATGTTCACTGCCTATCTTATTAAATAATAAATTAAGATTATAATTATAAACATTTTATATTTATATAACAATGGAAGGAAATCAAATTTCATTTGCAAAGCTAGGAGCTAAATTAAACTATATACAATCTTTAAGAGGCACATGCCCAGAAGGATATGAAGTTGAAAAATTTATGTCTGGAGGTTGCGTAAAATGTAGGAAGAAAGCAGCTGAAGGTACCAAAGTAGTAGATATTTTCAAAGATAAGTGCGGAGGTAAAGCTAAAAAGAGAATTACTAAAAAGAAAAATATGGGAGGAACTGTTAGTAATTCTTGGTCAGTGCCTAAAGATAAATGCGGAAGTAAAATGAAAAAGAAAAAATAATAATAATATATGACTATATTTCTATATGATAATGTTAATCATACTTTAAAATTAAATGAACCAGAAATTCTTCTTATTAAAGAATTTGCTGCGTTATGGAATAATGATAGAAATAAAACAAAAGAAGATCCTAAAGGTTTAAAGAAAACTAGAGCCTATAAGGAATTTGCCTATATGTATCTAATGATAGATTGGCAATCTCATTATTCTCAATTTAATGAAGCAGAAAGAAATGAAGCTGCTAAACAGGATAGCGGAATTACTGAAGAAGAATTCAATGATCCAGAGTTTAGAGCTGCATGTAGAAAATATAGAGAGATTCAGGAATCTGCACGTGATATAAAATTAGTAAGAGCTGCTTAGAATAAAGTAGATGAATTAATTGACTACTTTAATGAAGGTTCGGATTTACAAGAAAGGGATCCTATTACTGGTAAACCTATATTTAAAGCTAAAGATGTAATGGGAGAAATGTCATCTATATCTAAAGTTTTAGATGAACTTGATGCTTTAGAAGCTAGAGTAAAGAAGAAACAAAAAGCAGCATCAGGTTTACGTGCAGGTGCTACAGAAGGATATGTACCAAAATTGAAATAATATGGCTCGTGGAAGAAAACCAAAAAATAAAATAGAAGAAGCACCCACTGTAAAGGCTCTGATTGAAAAAGTTCTTTCAGAGCCTACTAGTGATGTAGACTGGGATGTTAGGATTAGTGATGAGATAGACTATTTTGATTCTAACTTATCTTATGAATTAACAGGATATAGACCTATTGATGGAACAAGAGGATTAGATTTTGATCCTAATTGGTTCATGGGGGCTAGACATACCAAAGAGTCTACTGGTAAATATTGCAATGAACCTAAAGGAGGAAAAGCTTATTGTGAATTCTGGGACTAGGAATACGATAGATGTAGAAATGGAATGACTGTTAATGGTTATACTATAACTGGTGATAACTATTTCTTTATTAATTACTATCAATTACCTAATCTAGCATCTGCAACTAAAGCGGGTGGTGGTCGTTCAGTAGACTTTCCAAATTTTTATATAAAACAATATGAATATTTTCATTATGTTGAATTATGTAAAATGTTGAGAAAAAATGCCATTGGATTAAAAGCCCGTGGGGTAAAATAATCTTGCCCTCTTATATAGTAATATATAAGTAATAAATTCCGCAAAATCGGTGAAGACTAACGTGATTAATCACTTTTAAATTTAATATTATGAACAGAAAAGAACAAATTAATTTTATTGAGGATAATTATCCCTTATATACAAATCATATATCTAATAGGAGAATTAGGCATACCTTTTTTAGAAATATAGAAACAGAGATACAAGCATACCTACTTGGATTTTATGCAGCAGATGGAAGTATAAATGAAAAAAGAAAAACTTTTAGAATACATTTACAAAAAGGAGATTCTGAAATAGTATATCTTTATAAAGATTTTATAAGCCCAGATGCTAGATTATTTACTGTTTCAGAGCATACTACTACAGGTAGAAACAGCAAATTAATAACTGCACATGAATCATTTGGGATTGATATAACTAGTTCTGAATTATGTAATTCTTTAGTAGAATTAGGAATTGGATATAATAAGAGTTATTCTGAATTACATATCCCAGATATTTCTAAAGAATTAATTCCTCATTTTATTAGAGGGTACTTTGATGGGGATGGATGTATTACTGGATGGTTAGCAATAGAAAAAGGAAAGTCCGATAGATTTAGATATAAATTTGATATATGCGGAAAAACTCAATGTTTACTTTTAGAATTTAAGGAGTTCTTTGAGGTCAATAATATTAAGGTAAATATAAATTATTTAAAGAGAGATAATATGTATAGAATATCTACATCTTCTAAAAAAGAGGTAGAGAAAATATTCCATTTATTGTATGATAATAGTAATTTTTATTTATCTAGAAAATTTGACAAGTTTAATTACTATGTTAATACCGAGGTAAGTCAGTTAATCACTGACCACCGTAACGCGTAGGAAGTGAACGTTAATGAGAGTAATAATCTTCCCAAGAGTGCGGAACATCCTTTATAGGATGAAAATGTACGCTGAACTTATAAGAAATTATAAGAAGTTAAGATAAAAAGCTTAACGATAACAAAATTGGGGATTTAGTGAAATTGCCGCAGCTATATTAATTAATGGTTATACAACAAGACCTCACTTTAGAGGTGTAGTTGCAGCTCAGCAGGAAGGTTATGTGGATGATACTTTAAGTAAATGTTGGACTCAATTATCATACCTAGATGATAATACTGATGATGGTATGAGAAAATTAAGATAGGTTCATGACACCGCTAAATGGAAACGTGCATCAAGTAAAACTACTGATGGTGTAGAGATTGGTTGGATGTCAGAAATTGAAGGTATTACAGCTGATAAACCAAATAAGATTCGTGGTGACCGTACTGATATTTTAATGTACGAAGAAAGTGGTTCTTGGCCTAATTGGAAGAAAGCATTTATTCAGGGTGATGCCTTAATTGATATTCAAGGTCAGCGATTTGGAATTAAATTAGCTTGGGGTACTGGTGGATAAATTTTACCCACACTTGTACATTTGATAAATTTTTATTATATTTGCAGTATAATTAATAATTAAAATTTAAATCTATGACAAAAGAAGAAAAAAGACTAATTATTGAACAAGCTGCAAATGAGTATTTAGTAACTCCAGAAAATGAAAGAAGTTTAACAAAATTAGGAGCTAAATATAAAATAGATAGACGTACTATTTCTAAATATTTAAAAGATAATGGGTATGAAATTATAAATGCTCAAAATAGATGTAGAATAGATGAAACTGTTTTTGATGCTATTGATTCTGAAGAAAAAGCCTATTGGTTAGGATTTTTATATGCAGACGGTAATATAAATTCTAAAGAGTATAAGTTAGAAATTAATTTATGTGCTAATGATTGGCAACATCTTAAAAAATTTCAGGATTTTTTAAAATATACAGAAAATAAAGTTAGAATATCTCCTAATTATGGTTATAAAGGAAGTAATGATATATGTAGATTTTCGGTTAGAAATAAACATATATGGGAAGCTTTAAATTCTAAGGGATGCGTTCCTAAAAAATCATTAGTTTTAACCTTTCCAGATAAATCTATATTTGCTAATAAAAGCTTAATATTTGATTTTATTAGAGGGTATTGTGATGGCGATGGAACTTTAGGAATATATCCTGTAGATGGAAATCCAAATCATTTACGAGAAAATTTAGGATTTGTAGGAACAGAATCTTTTTTACAAAATATAGTCGAAATTTTAGAAGAATATGCTAAGGTATGTCCTAAAAAAGACAATAAATCATTTAAAATTTCTTATACTGATTTAAAAGCTAGAAAGGTAGCTAGAATGTTATATGAAAACTCAACTATCTATTTAGACAGAAAATATCAAATTTACAAGCAATTCTGCCAGCATGAAGAGGAATCTTCATTGAAAAAATCGAGTAAAATCGGTGAAAGCTGTGATGCTAATACCGAGGTAAGTTCAGTAATTACGAAAGGTACTGAAACACCGTAGAGCGTAGTAGGTGAATAAATATAATCCTACCAAGAGTATTCGGCACCCCAACTGAAATAAGTGGGTGAAAATGTACGCCGAACTTACATAAATAAGAAATGTAAGAAGTATAGATAAAAAGCTATACGATAACAAAATTGGGAGATAGTGGTCCAGCGTTAGAAGGTATTGCAGCTGCATTTCATGACCCTAAAGGTTATGATGTTTTACCTTATAGACATAATTATACTAAGGAAGGTACATATGTAAAAACTGCATATTTTATTCCTGCTTATACTATTGTTACTGCTCCAGGTTATGTTGATAAAAGAGGATGGACTGACCCAGAGAGAGGTAAAGAATTTTATTTAAAAAAGAGAGATGCAAAAGTAGCTGACCCTAAAGGTTTAATGCTATACTCTGCTGAATATTGTTTTACTCCAGATGAAGCATTGGCTTTGGAAGGAGATAACCAATTTAATACTGTATTATTAACAGATCAATTAGCAGCTATAAAATTACATAAGCTAACACCACCAGAACTACAACCTAAATGGGGATAGTTAGAATATGTATTTCAAAATAATGTTCATACTGAAGAAGCAAAGAATGGGGTTAGGTTTATTCCCAATTAGAATGGTAAAGTATGTATAATTGAACATCCCATTAAAAGCGAGAATGGGTCTGACTTCAGGAATCTATATGTAGCTGGAATAGACGGTATTGATATGGGTATGAACGATACTTCAGATAACACTAGAGACCCATCTGATTTTTGTGTGGTAGTTAAAAAGAGATGCTTTGGATTACAAGAACCTATGTATGTTTGTATTTATAAAGATAGACCCAATAATCTGGAAGAAGCATATAGGACTACCTTAAAAATTCTAGAATACTATAATTGTAAAGCATGTTTGGAATCAACTCGTATTAGTATTCTTACTTGGTTTAGAACTAAGAAAAAAGAAGAAAAATATCTAATGAGGAGACCTAGGGCAGCCCAATCAGATATACAATCTGGTAAAAGTAGGTAGTTTGGTGCTCCAGCTACAGAAGCTGTTATTCAACATCAACTAGACCTTATTGATGCATATATTAATGAATATTGTCATAATATGTGGTATGAACCTATGATTAATGAGTTAATCACATATTCATATGAGAATAAAAGAAAGTTTGATATTGTAGCTGCAATGGGTATGGCTGAATTAGGAGATGAAGAATTAAGTGGAATACCTCCTAAAGAAGCTGATAATGGAGGTAAGAAATTAAGATTGTTTGGATATTGGGTTGATGAAAGAGGCATTAGACATAAAGGAGTAATTCCAGAACAATAGTAGATAGTACCTAAATTTAATTTATGGCCTACATAGTATTATGACGACACACGATATAGAACAAGCGATACGAGATTTAATTATTAAAATATATTGTAAGGAATATCAGGGAGTATTAAAGGTTCATGAAACTACTTATAAATTTCCTGGTTCAGAGCCAGAGCATGTTGGATATAGATTAGATCTAGGTCTTAATAAAGACGAAAAACCATTATCTATAGCATGTGATGGAACTGCTGAACAATTCTTACAATTTATAGAAAAGGAATTAAAGGAACGCAGTTTAATAAGAACTAAATATTTTACTGCAATACAATTATACGACTACAAAGATGGCTGTAAGAAATGACGATTATTTAATTGAAAATATTGATAAAGCTGTCAATGAATTAGTTTTTAATAAGTGGAAATTATAGAAGGCATATAATTACTATAATGGTAAAAGAGATGCAGAATAGTTTAGATACTTAGAAGAGAATTTCGGAATAGGTAATCCTACTTCAATAGAATTTACTCCACTTATTAAAAAACATGTTGATGCTTTGATTGGTGAATATTTGGATATTCCATTACTACCAAAAGTATCTTGCAAAGATAAAGAAACAATTAGTAAAATAACAAGAGATAAAGAACTTCAAATTACTGAACAAGTATATACATTTTTAAAGAGACATCTTAATAATTAGATATTATCTTTTATAGGTGGGGGTAATATTAGTGATGCTTCTATTGAGGCTGATATAGAAAAGTTATTAGAAGATATAAATAATAACTTTATCAGTGATTATGAAGTTGCTGCCTAGAATGTTATTGAATATATACTTCAATCTAGACATACGGACTTAGCTAATAAATTAAAAGCATTACTTCTAGATTTATTAGTATCAGGATGTGCTTTTTATAGGGTTAAACCAGCTAGAAGTGAATAGAATGTTACGATTGAAGTTTTAAATCCCTTGAATACATTTGTAGATAGAAATCCAGAATCACCTTATGTAAAAGACAGTTATAGGGTAGTAGTTAGAAAATGGATGACTAAGCAACAAATACTTAATGAATATGGTAGAGATTTAAGCTCTGAGAGTAGGGCTGAGTTAGAAGATATGTATGAAAACTACAGCGATAGTTCTTATTTATATGTAAGGGCAATGGAAAATCAAGTGGGATGTAGACCTATTGATACTGGAGAAGGTGCAGGACTTGACGCAGGTAAAGGAATAGTTCCAGGATTTCCAGCTGACACATATGAATCTTTTAATTATAAATTATTGCCTGTTTATGAAGTAGAATGGATTGATGTTGATAAAGAAGATGATGATTACATTCAAAATAGATATGAGGGTGTAAGAATTGGATAGTCTATATATGTATTAACTGGTAAATCCAAAAATATTATTAGAACTAAGGATGCCCCGACTAAATGTGGATTATCTGTTAATGGTGTATATCTAGTAAATAGGGATAATGTTCCACAATCATTAGTATTACAATGTGCCCACTTACAAGATAAGTATGACTTAATTACTTATTTTAGAGATAATATTTTAGCTAATAGTGGTACTGATGGTGATTGGTTAGATATATCAATGCTTCCTACTTTATTGGGAGACGATTTAACTGAACGTATACAGAAATGGATTGCCTTTAAAAAGACTGGAGTTGCATTAGTAGATACTTCACAAGAAGGTAGAGCTTTTAATAACAATACATCATTTGCTGGATTTACAGATACTATAAAAGTCTAGACTATTCAGGCTTTTGATTTAGCTTTATAGAGAGTAGAAGATCAAACATCTTCTATTACAGGAGTCTTTAGAGAAAGACTGAATGGTATAAATGCTAAGGATGCCGTTAGTAATGTAGAAGCAGGTGCTAGAAACTCCTACACAATCACTAAACCATTCTATCAAACTATGGATACATTATCTATAGATATCCTTGGAGATTGTTTAGATGTTGCTAAAGTTGTATGGAAGAAAGGTTTACAGGGAACATTAATATTAGGAGATAAATTGTAGAAAGTATTTACTGCTCTCCCAGAACATTTTACACATACTGATTATGATATTCATATTGTACCTAGTACTAAAATTATGAAAGAGATGTAGAATGTTCAACAAATTATTATTGAGTTAATAAAGAGTGGATAGTTAGATCCTGCCATGATTGTAGATGCATTAACAGCTAGAAGTTTAACTGAATTAAAATCTAAAGTAACTAAAGCTTTCTATAAAAAGGAAAAAGAACAAAATACAATGGGACAATTGCAACAGCAATTAGAACAGCTACAACAATAGAATCAATAGTTACAATAGCAATTACAACAAGCTCAAAATAAGATTGAATCTCTTAATGAGGCTAAAATAGAAATTGAAAGGTAGAAAGTTCAGAACGAAGCTGATATTAATTGGTATAATGCTAAAACACAAAGAGATAAATCACAAAGTGATGCAGAAAATGATACTAAACGAACAGACATTGAGTATGCATAGCTTTTTGATGGTAATAATATGAACAACGAAATAAAGAATACATGAGTGTAATAAATCTTAACTAGAATGAAAGACCGACTTCATTACAAGTAAGTAGGCTATGGTTATTACCAGAGGGTGATTTTGAATTATCTAAGGGAAGTAGTCCAGTACTTATTAAAAATATTACAGAAGATAATATAACCGTAGAAGTATCATTAAGAGATTCTGAAGGTGAATATGTTTCTACTATATTGTATCCAGGATGGAATCCTGAATTAATAGTAGGAATAAAGGATGTGCCTGAAAATACTCTACAAGCTGGTAATTAATTATGGGAATTTGTATTGGAATTGGTAATTATATTGGAAAATCAAAAGTAGTTTCTATAAACAAAGATCCACATAATAGCTTTTCCAATATATTAACAGAAAAAGAATCAAATATATTAACTGAAGATTTATTCCTTATTTTAAGAGAAATTGAATATAATATTATTTCAGAAAATGAGGAAGCTATTATTACAGAAAATAATACTTATATATTAAGAGATTTAGGAAATATTACAACTGAAGATTCATTAATTTTATTAACAGAAGACGGAAACATAATACTTTTTGAATAATGGCAACTGATATTAAAATTTCACAAATGCCTTTGGCAGACTCTTTAAATGGGGAAGAATTAATACCTATTGTACAAAGTAAGACAAATAAGACTACTACAGTTACTAAATTAAAAGAAGGTTTAGCAACTACAGAACAACTAGGAAATAAGGTAGATAAAGATGGAAGTAAAGTGTTATCAGAAGAGAACTTTACTACTGAATTAAAAAATAAATTAGATGGCATTGCAAATAACGCTAATAATTATACTCACCCTACTGGTAATGGAAATAACCATATTCCACAAGGAGGGGCCGAGGGATAGTTTTTAGGTTATTCAGCAGCAGGAACTGCAAAATGGGTGGATGCTCCCACAACTTCTATAAGTACTGCAACTAGTACAACATTAGGAGGAATAAAAATAGGATATACCTAGAGTAATAAAAATTATCCTATTGTGTTAGATGGAGATGGGAAAGCTTATGTAGTTGTCCCTTGGACTGATACAGTTTATACACACCCAAATACTGCTGGTAATAAACATATTCCAGCTGGAGGTAGTTCAGGTTAGATATTAAAATGGTCTGCTGCTGGAACAGCTGTTTGGGGTGCTGAAAAAACATACTCTGAAGCTACTACTAGTATATCTGGTTTAATGAGTGCAGCAGATAAAACTAAGTTAGATGGAATCGAAGCACAAGCTAATAAATACGTATTACCAGTAGCTGGAACTTCTATAGGAGGAGTAAAACAAGGTGTAGCTGTAGAAGATGCAACTAGTGCAGATGATGTTATTACTGTAGTTAATGCATTACTAGCTTCATTAAGAACTTCTGGAGCTATAGCTCCTAATGCGGAAGCTGCTAGTGTAATGGCTGCTAGATCTAATGTATCAGCTATTGACTTTGTACCTCCTATGCCTTTAGAAAAAGGTAAATTATATAAAGAAAATAATATTATCTATAAATGTACACAAACTAGTAGATTACCTATAAGTAATAAACTGTCTGATTTAGTTGGACATTATGTTGAATTAGTATAATGGATTCAATATTTAAGATTTGTAAAAAAGGAAATTGTAATATTTTAGTTACAGGTCTGGAAAGAGATAATGATGAGTACCTAAATGAGGAAGATGAAATTATAGTAAGTACTCGTAATTATTCATATTCACAGACTGTAACTATAAATACCTTAACAAGTATAAAATCAACTGGAGAAGAAACACTTCAAGCCTTTGATGTTGTTATACATAATATGGATTGTATTGACGAATCAGATATAACAATGCCTATAGACGGACTTTATGAAGTGACACATATAATTCTTCCCAATGAAAAATGGCTTAGTTATGTAATAGAAAGAGATAAATCTGCACTAAATGCTTACAACTTGATATATTACTATGATACTACTATAAATTCTTTTATGAAGTATATTGATGAAGAATCTGTACAAGTGTCATTAGAAGAAATTCTGGAAGTTAATGCAATACCTCCTTCAGAAATAGGAGAAAAAACAAATACAATAATTAGGAGTGATAAAAATACATTCTGTATTTGCCACATTAATGAATGTTTTTATACTATATGTAAAAATCTATTAGGGTTATTACCACAAAGGTGTAAAAATAAATTAGACGATATTAAGCTACTAATCTATGATAGAGATATATTATGGATGGCATTGAATGTCATAAAGTACTTAATAGAATTATCGTAGTATTATGAAGCTCAAAGAATTCTAGAAAATATAATTCAATGTGGAGGCGTATGTGCAAATTCTTATAATAATTTAATAGAATCAACTAACTGTGGATGCAATTCTTGAATTAAAAAAGAAAACTATTAATGACTTTAAAAAATTCATGCATAGATTAAATAAAGGACATGTTGATAACTATGATATGATATTACATCAAATTGCCTTTATTTAGTCTTGTCAATATATTGATTCTATAGACGGAATTTATGAATTTTTAATAAATAATTAATATGGCAATAGAAAGAGATACTAGAAGGTATGCATGTATACATGATTTAAATAATTACTTTAAAAAGAAAGATTTATTAGGAGGGTTAACAGATCTAGAACAATAGTAGTTAAGAAAAAACATTGGAATTATCGACTACTCAGGAGAAGGGGGACAATCAAAACCAATTGAAGTTACATATGCTACTCTTAAAGATAATATTACAAAGAAAAGTCTTGTAACTGGAGCACGATATATAATTACAGATTTTTAGACTATATATTCCTCCAACACTTTAAACCCATCTGGGAAAAAGGTTACCTGGGGAACTAGTACTTCTGATAACCCTTCCCCTGTTTGGAGATTAATTGTTACTGCTATTACTAATAGTATCCTGGATCCTAGAGTTATAATAGATGATATTAATATGAAAGACTGGGTAGTTGAATACAACTCAGATGAAGAAGTATTAGAAGATGGAGTAAAAACTAAAGGAAGAATTACTTTTATAAAAGATTCTAATAATAATTCAGCATTTTATGATTTTAAGAATATTAAATTCAGAAGAACTAGTGATGATTTAAGTAGCACTAATCTATAGATATCCCAGGGTGATTTCTTTACTTTTTCGGATATAGTCGATGGGGTTATTATAGATAGTTCTACTTTACATAATACTAAACACAATCAATTAAAACAAGGATGTTATAATAATATATTTATAGGTGATACTTATAATAATATATTAGAGCCAGATTGTACTAACAATAGTTTTTTTGGAGGGGGCCATGATAATATAATAAAGTGGAATTCAGTTAATAATATATTTAATGAACCTGTGTGTTACACCTCTGGTTCTATTTATAATAAAATATTCTTAATTGGGGATACTTCTTTATCAACTTCCATTACAAAGACTATTCAAAAGGTAAATGAGGCAACAATTATTTCATTCTTAGACCCCATTACTTATGCTTATCAAATAATTATAATATGAAAGAATTTGTTAATCTAGAAGAAGAGTAGCCGATTGAATGTAAACTTAAACCAAAAATATCTATTATTGAGGGTAGTGAGGGTAGTGAAATATCTGTATTTAATATTCCCAAACAAACAATAAAAATTGATACAGAAGACGAAGAGGAACATATCTGTATAAAGGATGATTGTGATGTTTCTAAATATTACGGATGTACAGATTAGTATGATGGATTTAAAAAGGAGAATCTATTTTCAGAGCTTACTGATGAATACCAAAGAGCTATAGCTAGATTAAATCTAGGTATTCCTGACTCTTTAGCTTTTATTTGGGGTAATATAAAAGGAAATATTTTTAATTAGAAAGACCTATATGAATGGGTAACTACTCATACAGCGGAAGAAATTAATGAAGCTATTACTAATATTAACAAAGTATTAGACGAATGGGCTTACCAAATAAAGCTAGCATTAAAAAATAAAGCTGATATATATTCTCCTAATTTTCAAGGGACTCCTACTGTACCTCTACCTTCTGCTAAGGATAATTCTAATTAGATTGCTTCAACCGAATGGGTTAATGCAAGAATAGAGGCTACTGATTACAATAAAGATTTAAAATACTTTAGAGTAAGTCCATAGTTTAGATATGTAGATGAAACATCTGTAAATGTTACAGTAGAATGGGATTATAAATCTCCAATTATTAGTCAAAGTATAAATGGTTAGAAATTAGACATAAATGATAGGTAGTTTGTATTTGAAAATGTTACTAAAGATATGGTAATACTTTTAAATTTTACAACTGCTGAAGGTTCTTATGTTGAAGTATATTCATTTGAAACTAAGTATCCAATTTATTATGGTACTAATAAAGATATAACATCAAATAGTAGAACTTTTTCTAGTCCATTCGTAGTTACTGCTGGAAAAGGAGAATTTATTTATATAGGTTTGCCTAATAATGATAATGCACAATTTTCAGTTAGTGGGATTATTGGAGGATTTATATTAGACTCTAGTATGGAACTTCATAATACTATTTATTACATATATAAAAGTGTTAATCCAAATTTGGGAGAAACTAGTATTACATTACATAGTGTTCCAGATTCTACAGTATTTGATCAAAGACTATAGCTTTTAGAAGAAGCTATTAATAGATTAAATAATTTAAAATTCATAGCATTAGAAAATGATTAATAATAAATAGGTAAATATATGGAGGGGTGATAGCACTCCTCCAACTATATACCATGTTTGGATAAAAGATAATTCAAAATTATTATTATTCAATGGAATTGAATGGATAATATTTTTAGATAATAAAGATATTATTGATACACTATAGACTATTATAGATAGGGTTTCAAAACTAGAAAATAATACTATTAATGGAAAGAAAATAAAAGACAATCCAGTATTAACTGGTGACGATATAAATATAACTAATGATGGTACCTATATTAGTAAATCTGATGGGATAACTTCAAATTTACTTGATATAGATGCATTATTAACTACTCAAATTATTGGAAAATGAGTATAAATAGTAAATTTGTTTATGTAAAAAATAAAGAACTATTTGAACCATTAATACCTTCAATACCAAAGAATTTAAATCCTATTGTTTTTATAGAAGATACCAGAGAAATGTGGACTTGTGGTACATACTTTAGCATTGGATATCCAAGTATTGAGGTTGTGGAAGAAAGTGGTTCAGTTAAAGTAAGTATAGGAAATTCATATTTTTCACTTACTACATCTGGAGATAGTATTAGTATTAGAAAAGGAGATGGAAACAAAATCATTATAAGCAGTAATGCATTAAACAAAGTAGATACTTAGAAACCATTAAAGTGGGATGAAGTAACTAAGTAGTTGCTGCACATGGATAGTGGAGTAACTCCAGGGTCTTATGGTCAATCATCTAGTTTAAGTAATACAAGTACTTTTGTAATACCTAATATTATAGTTGATAGTACTGGACACGTTACATAGGCTAATAATTATAATATACAAATTCGTGACTATGTAGAGCAAATAAATCCTTCTGAAGTTTCTGGAGATAAGAATATACTATTGTCATATAATGATAATAATAACAACTCAGATTCAGCTCCAGTTAGAAAAGCTAGGGGTTTGTTATTCAATAATTAGTTATAGCATTTAACAGTACAAGGTGGTATTACATCTGATAATAGTGTTAATGTTTCTAATGGAGATTTAGTTGTAACTAATGGTTACATCGTAGGTAACTTAAAAGGTGATGTAGAAGGGGAAGCAAAGCCTAAAATACACTTATCTAAGAAGCCAGAATATGGTGGTGCTTCAACATAGTTATATGGTCATGTTTTACTTTCTGATGAAGTACCAAATGAAGAACCAGAAGATTCAAGTAACAATGATAATGCTAATAATGCAAATGTTACTGCTACAGCAGCTTCTCCTAAAATGGTATGGAATGCAGTACAATTAGTATATAAATATGTAGATGAAAATGGTATAAAGTTATCTGGATATAAAAATAAGAATAAGATTGATATTAAGGGATCCTTAACATTTAGTTAGGATTTCTAGTTAGATGATAGTAATAATTTATACATTGGATGGGAAGAATATGAGTAAACTAATATATTCAAGTAATTTAAGTAAATTCAAAGAAATTTATCCTGATTGGGCTTCTACTAGTAGCTAGGTTTATAGATCTGTAGCTTATACTGGGGATGGGTATTTATATACACATGGTAAGGTATTTTAGATGGCTCTATATGGAGATGAAAATCCTTGGGGATTAGCAGTTGATTTATCTGGATAGAATCTATCAATTACAATAGCTGGAACTACAAAATCTGCAAAATTACCTGTAATTGGAGTTGAAGTTACAGACGAACTTTCTGCTTCTAATGTCGATGGGGTAGTAAATATTAGCCATAAAAATATCTTTGAAGGTGAATAGATATTTGGACCTAGTGCTAATTCGGATTCTACAATTATTATTCCTAAATTGACTGTTACTCCTTCTGGACATATAAAAGCAGGGTAGTAGGTTACCGCAACATTAAATAGGGTTAAAGTAAATTCTGATACTACTTCAGAAAAGGTATATACTATATTTGGTACGGGAAGTTCGACATAGGAAGTAAAATATAATCCTAATATATATGCAAATTTAACAAATGGCAAATTCTATGCTACTTAGTTTATTTAGAATAATAAAACTTTAGACTAGATTTATGCACCTATAAGTCATACATCATCATAGAATACATATGGAGTAGGCTCATCTACACTTTATGGTCATGTAAAATTAAGTGATTCTATAGCATCTAACTCAGATGTTTCAGGGGGAACAGCTGCAACTCCATAGGCAGTATTAAGTGCATTAAATGCAGCTAAAACTTATGCAAATAGTATACTTAGTACTACAGATGCTATGTTGTTCGTTGGAACATTAACAGGTACAGGAATTATTGCCTCTTACAATAGTAATGTTATAAAGGAAAGTATAACTGTTAATACTACTAATATTTCATAGCTAACACATTATGAGGCTGGATGGACATTTAAAATTACATCTTCAGGAACTATTAGTGGTATAGGTGTTGTTGAATCTGGGGATATGATAATCTGTATTAAAGACATTTCAGGTACCTTTAAAACTGCGGATTGGACTATTGTATAGGCTAACATTGATGGGGCTGTTACTTCAGAAAACTTAACTCCTAACACAGTTATACTAGCCTCAGGAACTAAAACTATAAAATCATTACCAAATGGAACTCAAAATTAGTATTTAGTAATAAATTCTTCTGGAATCCCTGAATGGAAAACAGTAGGAATTAATATGCGTGCTATTAAATATAACGGTTCTGATTTCTTATTATCTAGTGTATCTACCCCATTAGATTTAGTTGCAGGCTCTGGTATACAGTTAACAGGAGTATCATCTAGTGGAAGCTTAACCATAAAAAATACAGGTGTATTAAATACCTTTGCTTTAGTAATAAATAATGATACAGTTAAGGTTGGAGAATACTAGCCAAAAACAAAATCTGCAACTATTAATGTAAGTGGGGGATTATCAGTGAGTCTTGAAGAAGATGTATTTACTATTTCTCATACTAGTTCTGGTAAAACTAAGGCTCAAGGCTTATATAAATTCTCAGTGGATGAATACGGACATGTTACTGCTGGAAGTGCTGTAACTGCGTTACCTAATGCACAGGCATTAAAAATATTAAATAATGCTGGTAGTTTAGTTGATAGTTATATAGGTGACACGGCCAAATCAATTAAATTTGCCAATGGTACTGACATTTCATTAGGTACAAGTACCTCTAATAATATAATTACTGTAACCCCATCTATAACTCATAAGTATAGACCTATTTCTTTTTAGGATTATGGAGCTGCTTCTTCTACAGAAGTATTTAATACTACTAATAGTGGACGACTAACCTTTAAAGCTGGAGATGGAATGCATATAACTAATTCTAGTGGCACTTTAACATTTACTGCTGAAGATTCTTGGAGAAATATTACAGCTATTCCAGTAAGTAAGGCTAGTGGGGCAGTTTCTTTAGGTACAGATGTTTTAGAATTTGGAGGTGATTTTAGATGTACTGATAATGGAGGTACTAGTGTTATTCAACTAGGATGGACAGAGATTGATGAAAATGGCACAATAACATACGTAGTATAAAATGGCATTTAACACTAAATTAATATATTGTGAAACAAAAGATTAGTTTTAGAAACAATTAGATGCTGAATAGATTACCGATACTTCTATTGTATTTATAAAATCTACTGGAGAACTTTGGACACATGGGAAGTTATTCGCAGGTAACTTTGTCAGTAAAGATTCCAATAAGATAGCCTTAACATTAGGAGGTAGTTCAGTAGAGTTATCAAAAGCTGGACATACACATTCATATTTACCTTTAAGTGGGGGTACATTAACAGGTGCTTTAAATTTTGCCAATAATACATGGAATAAATTAGGTGATGATGCATATATAGGAGATCATAATGTAGGAAACCATCTATGCATTAAGGCTATTTCTGGAACAACAGCAGGTATAGCATTTTTTAATAGTTCTGATGGTGCTATTGGAAAGTTAGCCTCGGCAAATAATACATTACAATGGAATGGGACTAATATATCTTTAAGTAACCATAACCATGATGATAGGTATGTTAATATAACTGGAGATACAATGACAGGGCCTTTAATAGTGGTAGGGAAAGGTACATCCGCTTTTAATACACCTGGTATAATATTTGGGGGTAATTCAGGTAGAATAGGTACTAGCGGTGACAATAGTCTTGGTATTTTTGCTGGTAATAATATTACATTAAGACCTGGCTCTTTAGATGCAAGTTCAGGTAAAGGCTTATATGTTTCAACTACAGCTATTACATATAACGATAACAAAGTTTGGCATGCAGGTAATGATGGAAGTGGGAGTGGTATGGATGCAGATCTTTTAGATGGTAGATAGGCATCATCTTTTGTGTATATTAACGGTATACTTCCAGTTTCTACTGATTTAAATGATACTACTACTCCTGGGTATTATAAAATACAAGCAACTTCAACAGATAAAAATCCAAATCTTCCGTCTGGGGCTTATTAGTATGGTATGTTAATAGTAGTTACATATCCATCAGATACAGAACATCGTATTTTACAGTTGTATTATGAACATAAAGCTAATGGATTTTGGAGAAGAATGAGGAATGGGAGTACATGGTAGGCATGGTCATATATACCATGTGCAACGGATAATGTAGCTTCTGCTTCTAAAGTTAAGGTAATTTAGAATATTACTACTAATACTAATTATCCAATAGTATGGTCCAATCAAAATAATACTAATACCAGTGTTAGTGATTTATATAAATCATGGGATCATTTATATTATAACCCATCAACCCATAAACTTACGTCTGGTGGATTTATAAAAGCAGGTTCATCTGACTCGTATTTACTTTTAGGAGGGGGAGGACATAAAGCTATAAGTGATTTTGCTTTAGCATCCTCATTAAATAATTATGTAACACTAACCTCAGCGTAGACTATTAGTGGAATAAAAACTTTTAGTTCATAGTAGAAATTTACTGTAGCTAATGGTACATCACCATTTACTGTTTCTTCTAGTACCGTAGTAACTAATTTAAATGCGGATTTATTAGACGGAGTACATAATGGAAAAGTTAATGGTTATTTAAATACTATATCTATACCTGGAACAGGTGGTGATAAAGCGAACTGGTGGTGTAAAATAGCTACTATAACTTTAAGTTCTTAGCACTCTTCAAAAGAAAGTATATTATTATTTAATGATTCATATACTATTACTTCTAGTTCTTACTATGGTTTTATTTATATAAAAATGTAGCAATAGAGTTCCTTAGGGAATTCACCAAATATATCATTAAGAACTTTCGGCTCTATTCCAACCTCTAATATTGAAGGAAGATTAACCTTAAGTAGTAGTTAGTCAAAATTAGATATATATCTTAAACTTCCTTATACTTATTAGGCAGGATCATTATCGTTTCTCTAGGGAACTGATGTAAGATCAGTTGGGAGCTTAATATAGACTCTACCATCTGCTTCTTAGAATATATCATGTTCTAATGACCTTATTTCTGGAAAGTTAGGAACAACTACAGTAGGGAATACTACAACTCCTATATATTTAAATAGTGGTACTCCAACAGCATGTTCAGCATCTATATCTGGTAATGCTAATACTATAGCTGTACGAGATGGCTCAGGGGATTTATAGTGTAGATTAGTAAGGCCCACTTATGCCAATTAGACTACTATAAGTGGTGCTTTAGCATATAGAGTTAATAATTCTAGTGATAATTATATTAGATTTTGTTCTGATACAGCAGCTATTAGAACATGGTTAGGAGTTTCTTCAAGTAGTCATTCGCATACTGTATTCAAAAATAATGTAATGATAAAGGGTACAAATGGAATGTCAGACTCTGCATCTATTCATCTTGGTATTGGGGACTCTGATACAGGATTTAAATGGATATCAGATGGTGTAGTTCAAATGTATTCTAATAATGTAAATATAGGATAGTGGAATGCATCTGGTATGAATTGGACTAAAACGCCACAGGTAAATGGTGTTGCAGTAGCTCTTTCTAATCATAACCACGATTCTGCTTATTTAAAGGCAGGGGATTCAGTAACAGTTGGAAATAATTCTAAATATTTATCATTTGCTAATAATGCTGGAGGTATTGGAGGTGTAATGGGGGATAATGATGAATGGAGGATATATGGAAGATCTACAGCAGCTAACGCTGGTTACTTAGAAATAGCTACTACTGATGATGGGGATGAACCCATTTATGTTAGATAGTATACTGGTAGTACCTTTAATAGCATAAAAAGGACATTAACATTATTAGATGCAAGTGGTAATACCTCACTACCAGGAAACTTAAGTTGTGGATGGATTAATGATGCATTACATATAGAAGGAAAAAATAGTAATGATACAACTGTAATATCTGGAAAAGGACATTCGTTTATATTTGGAGACATTGCATGGTATGCACATGTTGATTATTTTTTTAGACCTAACTATGGTTCTGGAGGACCAACTTAGGCTAATTTAATTATATAGAATGCATCCGCCGCTGCTAGCAATCCTACTTATACAACTACACATAGTTTCTTGACAACTGGTATTGGTTATCATAGTAAAGGATTAGGAGTAGCAAGGGAAGCTTCTGGTTCTGGAGTATATACAAACACAATATATGCTAGCGATTGGTTTAGAAGCGAGGGAGATACAGGATGGTATAACTAGACCTATGGCGGAGGTTGGTATATGCAAGATACTACTTGGATTAGAGCTTATAATAATAAAGGAGTTATGGCAATTAGGTTTGATGCTGATTCGGGCTTAACTGGATCTAGTTGGAATAATGGTGACGGTGCTTTCACTGTTAGAATTCATAATAATTCAAACTAGACTCCTATATTATTGGCATATAGACACAGACCTGATGATACTGGTGCAAATCGTTTATTTGCTTTAGAGTTATTAAATAATGGAGATGAGATTCATTTTGGCATGAGTGGACAAGCAGCTATGACATTACATAAATCTGGAGGTTTGGGTTGTCGAGCTATAACTACTAATTATAGTAATAGTGGCTAGGATGAATTTAGTATGTATTACAGTCCTTATTGGTAGGGTAGAAATACTATAAATTATTCTAAATATAATTATATATTAGGATGGTAGGATAATTGTCCTGGTGGATGGACCACTGGTTATGGAATTGGGTCTTATAGAGTTTCTGGTAATGATTGGGGATCTATGATTTTTGAAGTATGTCAGGATGAAACTAATAAAACAAGAAAAGCACAGTTGGAAATCAGGGGTAGGGATAATGTACTATGGTTTAGTGGAAATATGGAAGCTAATACATTTATAGGAGATTTACAAGGTAATGCTAATAGTGCTCATATGTTGCTACCTCACTATAATGGGGGTATACAAACAAACCCTTAGACATACTTTAATGGTTCTATGGGATTAAAAGTAGCTATGACTGGAGTTGGTGGTATGGGTAGCTACTGGACAGATACTTTATGGATTAATGGATATAGTGGTGGCGATGTTAAAGGAATGTGTGCTTTACATTTCAGTAAACAAAATGGTCCTAGATTTTCAATTTCATATCAAAACCATGATAATAGTTTTTATGGAACTTGTTATGAAGTATGGACATCTTATAACTTCAATCCAAGTTCTGTAGTATCAGATAATATTAAATGGGCTATGTATAAAGTAACTATTGGTTCTAGTTCAGTATCATATTCTAAAATGTCTGGAAATCATAACTTTATTAGTGGTTCTTCTAGACTTGGAACTGGTAGGGCGGCATTATCACTATCTTACCCTTCTGGAGCATCTAAGACTTCAATAATGATGTCTGCTACTGGTCATCACAGAGAAAGCGGATGGGATTATCCTATTTATGCTAGCTTACAACCTGATTATGGAACTTCAAATCAAATTAAGCTTATGCTAGCAGATGATCCCGCATTAAATGATGGAGAAGCAATCATAACATTTATGTATGTTGGATAATTTAGTTTTAAGAAAATTTATTTTGCAGATTCTAATAAATTTTATATTTTTGCTAAAAATTAAAATAATATGGAAGTTTTTAATAAAAGAACAATTTGTAATGTTAAGAACTCTGATTCTAATTTAAAATTAGACGGAGAAGCTCAAGTAGATGAAAGTAAGAAAGTCACAACCTTTATGGGAACTTTTTATACACTAGAAGATGAATATGCAGGAACTTTCACTTATTCAGAAAGAGAGGGAGATGTTGTAGATAAGTCTGTGAATAGCTTCCCAACTAATTTACAGAATAAGGGTATTGAATTATTAGATGCAACAGTTGTAGAATTAAAAAGTACATTATAATTGAATTATGACTTTAAATGAATTAATGATTAAGTATAACTTTATTAGTAAAGTTTTATTAAGAGATGGAGATAAGGAACTTGGTAAAGACTTGAAAGTAAAGATTATGACCATGAGAATTAAAATGGGTAAAGTTAAAAAAGAGTTTGATGAAGATTTACAAGAGGCAGTTAAAGGATTAACCCCTGAAGGTTATCAAGAACTATATGTAAAGAAAGATAAGACAAAGGAGGAAGAAGCACAACTTGAAAAGTGGAATAAACAAATTAATGATGAATATAACTCCTTTATTGACCAGAGGGGAAAAGAAGAAGTAAATCTTGACACTTCAATAACTGAAGACGAATTTTTAGAAATTTTAGAAACAAATGCAGGTAGTGATGTAGAGATAAATGGACAAACTATAAAAGCTGCTGATTTTCTAGAAATATTTCATAGTTTATTTGTAGAATAATAATAACAGGGCTGTGTATCTTATACATAGCCCTTAATTTTTATAATATGGGAGCATATATAGAAGTTATTAGTTAGATAAAACCTAAAAATAATAATTAGTTTCCTATTGCTGACGTTAATGATTTACGAGGTGGGTACATATAGGTAGATAGTATTGAAGAAATGAATGCTTTTCTGTCTACTAATAAATTAAAAGAGGGAATGCTTTGCTATGTAAAGAACTCAAGTGATCATATGTATTAGCTTCATGATAATCAATGGGAAGTATGGGAAGTTAAAGGAACTGGTGGGGGAGGGGTATCCGTTGAGGTCGTGGATACTCTGGAAGAATTAGAAGATAGAGAAGATCTTTAGAATGAAGGTCAATTAGTATTTATTAGAGAATTAGATGCTCTTAGATTTTACAATGGTTCTTATTGGGAATCATTTTCTAAAATATATATACAAGCAACTCCACCAGAAGATAAAGGAGGTATTTGGATTGATACTTCCGAAAATAAAGAACATATGAGTAGTAATACAGTAATATAGGATTTGTTAAAGGTTATTTATGTATTACAAGAAAAAGTTAAGAGATTAGAATTTGCATTTAATTGCCAGATGGATTCTGGGGATTTTAAAAATAATCAATATTATGCTTATGATGGGGCTGAAAATGAAGAACCAGATTATGGGACTTCAGAAGAAGAGGATAATGCAGAATAGGAAGCAAATAAAGATGTAGTATTAGCAGATTCCCCAGAACCAACAGAATATTAGGAATATCTTCCAAATGTCAAACATATATGTATAAAAAGTGGTACTTATGCAGAAATGTAGGCAAATAAGGACGATTTCTTACCTAAAGAATTATTGTGGTGCTATGATACACAAACTTTATGGATAAAAGATCCAAAAACATATAAATTAATAAAAATAGGTAGTACAGGAGGTGATACTCCAGATCCCGACCCAGAAACAATGGAAGGAATATTAACAGAAGTCATTGGAAGTGGTAGTCAAGCAAAAACTAAAATTATTGGTATTGAATTTGCTGATATGACTAATAAAGAGAATACATTCTTAATTTAGGTTAAGGATGGTAAACTAGATATACATGATTATAGATTAGATAAAAATACTTTGGCAGGTAATGCTCAAACAGCAGGAACTGGTATTTATTATACTACCCCATATTTCCCTATAATTTCAGAAGAGGTTGGTTCTAAAGATTCTCCAAAAATTTACGTTAATATGGTTTATTGTGGGGGTGATTCTTAGAGTAAGGATTATAATCCAGTATCACACAACTTTGTAGAATTATGTAATTTAGGTAAAAAGGATCTTAATTTAAAAGGACTTTATTTACATTATACAGAAAGAAATACTGGAGATTGGGTAACATTACCATTAATTGGAACCTTAAAATCTCAAGGAACATTTTTAATTAGGGGTGCTTAGTGCTCTGTTGAAAATATAAATACTACTTTAATTAAAGTTGGAGAACCTGATATAGAATGGACTAAGGATATTACATTAAATAATACTAGGCTAGAAATTTCAGAAGATTTAGGTTCAAGTATTTAGGCACATAGTATATGGTCAACTGATGATAATAAGATAAAGTTCAGTTATGATTGTGCTTTTTATATAAGTAGTGAGGAAACTGCTGGATATTTTGAAAGTACTATTATGAATAGCACAGCTCCTTGGACAACAAATGGAGTTATTAAATGGTATGTTGATTTAGTTGGAATTGGAAATTATAATGATAGGTCAATGCCATGTGAAGCTTCTCCAATAGCAAATAGAGGAAGTAATGTGTTACTTATGAGATATTATAATATGGATCCAGTTAAATAGGCTACCAAGGCATTGAGTGCTAGAAGTAATGCTAAAGATTGGACATATATTAATATGGATAAAATTGACCCTTCAATAAATATTTAGGATTATGTACCTAAAAATTCAAGTGAACACAAAAATATATTCTTTAATAAAAACCTTTTAAAAGAGGGCACTCCAAATATTATAACTTGTACTTTAGGACATGACGCACATACTACTAGATGTTTTAATTGGATTTCTGTTGGCTATTATGATGAATATATTTGGATAAAGAAAGAGGGGGAAGAATATACTCCCGAAAACAAATTTGAATCCTTTAAAAAAGAAGATATTGATTCAGAGGGAAATAGTAGTAATCCAAATAGACCAAAATCACATAAAAATTGGACAAATAGTATATATAATAGAATTCGCAGTATTACAACTGACGGAACTCCATTCACGGTTCATAAATTTATTAAGGATTTTGAAGAACCTGTTGATACTTAGAAATATTACTATAAGGTAGGTAGAGATGGAGCTTGGTCAGAAGAAAGGTCATTCACTCTTAGAAATAGAGATAAAGTTATTGAAAGTGGATTCAATTTCTTACAAGTATCAGACCAACAAGGATTTAACCATGAGGAATATGAAATGTGGAGAGTTAGTGCTGAATTTATTAATTCGGATAAGTCTGAAAATCCATATCATTGGTGCTTAAATACAGGAGACCAAACTCAAAATGGTAATAGATTTAACGAATGGATTGATTATTATAATGCAGGTGATTCTATCTATAAAGATACTGAACAAATGTATTCTGTTGGAAATAATGACTTATGCCCAGTAGATGTATATACTCTTGGTGATGGTGAAGATATAAGTAAGACTAATCCAGCTAATGTAGAGTTCTTCTTTACATTTGAACATCCATATACGGTTCCTATCTCTTCCGCTGGAGTGTATATCCCATGTGTGTATAGTTTTGTCTATGGTAATACTTATTTTCTTTCTATGAATTCAGAAATTACTGAATTAGCTAGAACCGATGTATTTAAAGACACTTCTGGAGAAAATGTTTATAATGATATAAAAGAATGGGCTACAAATGATTTAGAACAGCATGCAGAAGATGGTAAAATAGTATGGAAAGTTGCATTTTGTCATGAAGCCCCATTTACAATAGTAACTGCTGACTTGATAATGAGTTATTTAAAGAGGCAAGAAGAAGGCTCTTATCAAAAAGATCCAAATATTAAAAGAGGTGGTAGTCATTTAAATACTGTTGGTAATTATTGGTTTAGTCAATGGTTACAAGACAATGAGTTTAAACTATGTTTGTGTGGACATAAACATACTTATGCTAATTCTAGATATATTAGAGAAGATCCAGAGAAAACAATGGAACCTATAGTATATGATCCTTCTGAACAACCAAGCTGGTATTTAAGTTTGCCAGAAAGAGAAAAACAATGTGTTCAAATTTCTACAGATGCTGGACAAAATTATGTTAGATATGTTATGTGCTAGGCTACTGGTTATAAATTAACTTCAAATAAAGAATTACCAGCTAAGAATATTCCTTGGTTGTTAGAATATTATCCAGTTAGTAGCCAGGTTGAAAATCCTACTACAAATACAGCTACTGTTAAGGTAAATAGTGCACAACAATATCCTAATTATATTATATGGAATATTGGAACAGGAACTGAAATGGAATCAGAAGGCACTACTGAAAGTAGAGGAAGAATATTAGGAAAATCATACAAACTTCAATTGAAATCAGATACTAAAGTATGGTCATATAAGTACAATGTTCCAGTCAAATATACAGATTTAAAGAAAGTTGGAGGAAATGGTTCTACCAATCCAAACAATAATATTATAATTGAGAAAACATTACAATGAAAGTAAGACATTATGATGAAGCTACCAAAAGATGGGTAATTGATGGTGCTTCTAATGCTTCTGAATTAGAATTGACAAACCCTGGCTTCTTAAATGAAGCTGGGGAGTCAGTTTCTATAGATAATGGATTTACTAAATTAGATAATAGAATGACATAGTTAGAAAAGAATTTAGCATGGATTTATTTGAATGGTGCTAAAGGAGGTTCTGGTGGAGAAGGTGGAGGTGATGGAACAGAATATACTATTGATGTTGCTGAAGGAACTACTGTATATACTGCTACTAATACTGTAACATTAAATATTTTAATTAAAAGTGGTGGCGTAAAAAAATCCTTTACTGTGGTTGCAAGGGATTTATCTACTAATAAAACTATAGGCACATGGAAAAAATATTCTATGTCTAGAACTGATATTACAATTACTGGATTATCTGGAACTACAGATATTGAATTATCAGCATACGATAATTAGAATGTATATACAGTCCCAGTGTATATTAAAGTAATAGCAGGAGCAATATCATTGGAAATATAGTCTATTCCTCCTAAAACTATGTATATGGGAGGTGTTTCAGAGGTTGCATTAAACTTCACTGTTACTAATAATATATTATAGAGTCCCGCATCTTTCTGGTTAACCATAAATGGGATTGAAGTAGAAAGAGTCGATAATATTAGTACAGCAATACGTACCTTAAATTATGATGCTAGAAAATTATTATTTGAAAGTGAACACTTTAGTCCTAAAGCTGGACAAAGATTTTATTTTATTGCACAGGCTAGTACAACTCTTAATGGGGAAACTATATCCTCTGAATAGATTAAATTCGATATTACCGTAGCTGATAGTAACAATCTAGTAATTGTAACAGAAGGAATTACTGAATTTACTCCTAGTGAAGAAGAAGGATAGACTTGGGAGGATTTAACTTAGTACGGTTAGGGTTCTCAATTAGGATTTAATTATTATTTAAGTTATGGTTTAAGTAAATATAGTACATTTAATATGGACTATAAAATTTATTTGGTAAGTACAGAGGAACAATTACTGGATAGTGGAACTATTAAAAATATTAATAAAAGTGAGACTAATAGATTTGTTTACAGTACAGTAAATCTGTCTGTTAATAAAACGAATGAGTATTTAAAAATTGTATTATTTGGATATGCAGTTAATGACCCTGGTGATACAAGTGCTCAATATACTAAGACTGTAACTTGTAGAATTGTTGAAAGTGTTAGTGTAGATATGTATGCAAATAATGATATGCATACATTGTTAGCCTATTTTAGTAAAATAACTGGATTTCCTAATACATCAACAGGTACATGGAATTATCCATTAAAAACTTCAGGAGAATTTATATATGAAGGTGCCTTTGCTTCTAAATTTCCTGATGGTGTTAATTTTACCTTAAAAGGAGTTAATGGTAAAACTAGTGGATTTATTTAGGATAGCGATGGTATTAATCAAATACCTGCTACCAAATTAAATGGAGAGGCATATGGTTATTTAGAAGTTGCTGATGTAATGTTTCCAGCTATAGATATAGGTGCTGGAGTTTCTTTCTTTCAACCACAGGGATTCCATATTTCTTGTACATATAAGGCTGAGTCTTCTTCTTATCCAGAAGAAGTTATTTGTGGAATAGGTCAGTATGAGGAAAATGAATTAAAAACTGGTTATGAAATTAGTTTGGAAAAAGCTGTTTGTAAGATTGGCTCTGCTGATACACTAACAGTTAAATTACCATAGAATGAATTACTTACTGTTGATTTAGATGTATCATTAATGGCTGGTAATGCTTGGTATTTTAAAATATATGTAAATGGTGTATTATCTGCTGTAAGTAGAGTATTACAATCAGATATTGATTGGATGTTTGGTACTGATTTTTATTTCGGATGTAGAAATGATAATGGAGTAAGAAGTAGGTTTTCTAATGTTAGTATCTATGATATAAAAATTTATACATCTTCATAGAGCGAATATGCTATTGTACAAAATTATATATCTGCTACAGAACAGGCCAGATTGATAAAAGGAGCTATTGATGCCTCATTGGATTCAGAATTAAGAACTAAAAATTTATTTGATAGTGCAGGAAACTGTTTAATATGGGATAAGACTCTTGATGGAGGTAAGGGAGGATTCTTGTCAGGTGATTTACTTTATGCTAAATTAGTGGAATAGATGGAAATAAATACTCCATATCCTATTGTTTTGGTGGAAGAAACATCCAACAGTCCTACATTATTTGAACCTTATTCTACTGCAATATTCTCTGCCGCTGATAAAGTAGAAGTAATGGGTAAAAAATTCCCTGTAAAAATTACTTATTAGGATAGTAAAGGTAAAGTAGTAATTAGTACACCAAGTGGGGTTTCAGAAGGTAATGGTGTTTCTATTGGTTTGCAGGGTACATCATCTCTATCATATAATGCAAAAAACTTTGAAATTTATATGGGAGATGTAGATCAAACTGGTAAAAAGATGTTATTTTAGCCTACTGAAGATTGGCTTCCTGAAAATGAATTTACATTAAAAGCTGACGTAGTTGATAGTGCCCATGTTAATAATGTAGTAATTGGTCAAATTATAAATGGACATGCAGTTAATAGCTCAGGCCAATCAATTACTCCTTTTGGTGCAACCCCTCCAATGTCTTTAGGTAATGATGTTTGGGGAGGTGATGCTGATAAAGCTAATTCTATTAGAGGTAAGATAAAACATACTTCTGAAGGATTCCCAGTATTGTTATTTATTAGATATGCTCCAGATTCTGATGGAAATATTAAATAGCCAAAATTCTGTGGTATCTATAACTTTAATCTTGGAAGATATGCATACTTCAATCTAGGATTAAAATTACTGACCGATTATGTAAAAGTAAATCAGGATGGGCCTACCTTAGTAACTGATTATACAGAAAATAATACTAAGTGGAATACAGGTACAAGTAACGGAGTATATTCAATAGAAATTAACTAGAATTCATCAGCTTAGGGTGCTTTCTAGCAAGATGATATGAAAATTATACAGTTTATGGGTGATGTTATGTATACATCTAGAGATGAGTCTATAGCATATAATTAGGTATAGAAATTTTATACACAAATGGCTAATATGGCTCTTACTAGAATCTAGAAATATACAATGGATGATGCTGGACAAACTCCTACTAAGCCTATCCCTGGAGAATTTTATGATTTAGATAAAAACTCCTATTATAATTTTAATGCTTGTGACCAACATTTAAACTGGGATAATGCCTGTGCATATTTTATGCTGGCATTAATATTTGGATGTGTGGACTCTATGTGTAAAAACTTAACTATTCGTAGTTGGGGTACTGATGTATGGTATTGCTGTTTTTACGATATGGATACTGCATTTGGACTAAATAATGCTGGACAGGATATTGTTGAGTACTGGGCACACTTACATAGGTGGTATAATATTGCATCACAAGATACTGGTATTACTCAGTTTACTTAGGAGAAAAATTATGTATCTTCTGATAGTTATAAACAATATTTTGCATCTTGGTGGAATAGAATATGGGAAGTTCTAGAAAACTTAGCAGGAATGGATAGTGGAAGTACAGAAAATAGAACTAGTCTTGAATCCCTTTATGTTAATTTAAGAACTAATTTATTCCCTGATCCTGATAAGTTTATTAAAGATTATTATTAGTCATATACAGAATAGACAGGTTCTATTATGTTTAATTATGACTATAAAATAAAATACTTAGCAATTTCAAAAACCTATAACCCTGATACTGGAGAATATCAAGATAGTACTGATTTTAGTCAACTTAAATTCTTGCATGGTAATAGGGTTATGCATGTAAAGGATTGGTTTAGAAAAAGAATAATGTTCCTTGATGGTGTCTATGGATTTAAAGATAATTCTAGTAACCTTCCTGTTAATATTGAATCTCCTATTACTGGCCTATGGGCTAATAATAAAGCTACAGGGTCTAACACAGAAGTAAAGTTTGGAACTAATATAACTGCAAATAGCTAGGTATTATATCATTACTCACATGATAAAACAAATGGAGCTTTTTGGATAAGTGAAACTCCAACTGCTGCTGTATTACCAATGCCTACTGGTGAAACTGTTGTATATATGTATGCAAATAAATTTATAACAAATTTTGATAAATTTAAGAGCTATCCATGGACAGGTTTGGATAATATAAATCTACCTTTATTATAGGAACTTGATTTAAGTGGATTAACAAACATTGATGCAACCTACTTTTTCTAGGGCGGAGTTTATAATAAAAATACAGATGTGGGATTGAAAAATATAAAGAAATTAAATCTTAGCGGAGTTAAACTTATTGGAGACAACGCTTCAGCATATACACTAGATTTAAGTGGATGTTAGAAAATTCAAGAGTTAGATGTTTCTTATTCTACAATCACTAAAATAACTTTTCCAGAATCTGCTGTATTAAAAGTTCTAAATCTATCTGGAACAGATATTACTAGTTTAAAATTGGAAAATCAATCCTTCTTAAATTAGTTGCTAATTGATGATTGTACTAAATTAACTTCTATAGAAATTAATAATTGTGGTGCACTTACTACATTAGATATTCCATCTAGTGTTAAAACAGTTATAATAAAAAATTGTGAAGGAATGTCTTCATTAAGCATTCCTTATACTTCAATTAATAATTCTATAAGTCCTTTAGTATAGTTAACAGTAGATAATTGTCCAGGATTAAAAGAATGTATACTTTCTGGATAGAATAATGAAAGTTTAAAAGTAGAGTTAACAGGAGCCTGGAATTTGGAGACATTAGACTTAAGCTATACAAAGACTAATGATATTATTCTAGCTTCATTATATGTTAATGAAACTCCAAATTTCTATAGCTTAAAAAGTTTAAATATATCTAATACAAATATAAGCAATTTAAAATATAATGATGGAGTTCAAGAATACTTAGATTTAACTGCATTTCCTGATTTATAGAATATAAAGGCTAATAACTGTACCCAATTAGTTGAAGTTAGATGTAAAAATGATAAGTCTAATCCAATAGAATTATTACAAAGTTCTTTTAAAGATTGTTCTTCTCTTAAAAGAGTTAAAGGTAATTTTTCTCTACAAGGTCCAGAAATATTTAGAAACTGTCAAGCATTACTGTTAAACGAGGATTCTGTTTATTCTTTATATGGAACAGATACATTTTTAGAAGGGGATAATGTAACTAATGTTGAATTTGGTTCTAATTTAATCAGTGCTCAATATATGTTTGAAAGTTGTAGCACATTATCATACAATGACTTCAAATATTTAATGGTTAGGTTAAATCAAAATATTACCTCATTAGAAGGATTATTTAAAAATTGTACAGGTATTTCTGGAGATATTTGGTATGATATATTTAGACCATGTCCTAACGTAAACAGTATTAAAGAAGTATTTAGTGGAACTAAATTAAGTGGTATTTTCTTCTCAAGAACCGCAGCTTATAATTCTGAAGATCCTTCAACTTGGGGTATATTAGATTTTCTCCCTAAAGTTACAGATGCTGAAGCTGCTTTTGAAAATACTAGTATAGAATGGATAGATAATAATGTATTTGCACCAATAGAGAATACGTATAGTCCTTTAGTTAAAATTGACTATATGTTTAGAGGTTGTCTATTATTAAAGAGTTGTAATGATACTAGAGCATCTTAGATTGAACAAGGTCTATTACATTCTAAAACATTCTTCACTAACTTAAGAAATCTATCAAGTCTATTTCCTAAAGAGGTTTTTAATGGATGTAAAAATGTAAAAATGGAAATTGACACTGATGGAACAAATACATATCTATTCCATACATTTAGATCAAATACATAGCCGTCTATACTTACTAATTCATTATATAATGGACTTACTTTAGTAGGTAAAATTGGTCCAAATACTTTTGGAGGCGTTAGTTAGACTATTTAGGATGGGGATTAGACATGGTATATACCTACATTTACTTCTATCCAATACCCATTTGATAATTGCGGAGATTAGATTACCGTAAATATGTCCGAAATGGGGGATATGTTCTAGAATATTAAAACCACTTTAAGATAGGCTATAGGAATATTTAAAGGATTAAAATGCTCAGATGAACCTAATAGTTAGAATATACCTAGTAATATATTTAAGGGCTGTACCTTATTAAATAGTATTGAAGGATTCTTTAGTGGTATTGATTTAAATAACAATAGTGAAGTCTATGAATTTCCTCCTAAAGATATGTTTAAAGATTGTGTTAGTTTAACTAATATAAAATCATTATTTAGTGGTTGCTACAATTTAAAAATAAAATTAGTTGGAGAAGGCTTTACTAATTGTATTTTATCAGATGTTTCTTATGCATTTGAAAATTCTGGAGTATTTGGAGGAATTCCTTATCGTTTATTTTTTATGTCTCATGACAATTCAGATGGAACTAAATCAATAACTCAGACAATTACTAATATTTCTGGTGTTTTTAAAGGTTGCTGGTGTCTAGGATATGATGAATAGAGGGAAATAGAAATAGGAGGAGAACTAATTCCTGACATTTCTTATACAACTTGGGAAGATCATATTGTTAAAACTCCTGGAAACAGAGTATATTATAAATTGGATGTTTCTAATTTATAGAAATCTTATAATTACGATAAGAATGAAGATCCTGAAAGTGAGGATTATAATCCTGGAGAACAAGCTTTTGATGTTTGGTACTTAGATGGCTATGGCTGGGAAGGGGTATCCAGTTCTGAAGAAGGTTTAGAAGAAGTTAAATCTAGACTTCAGAATAAATACTTCAAATATGATGAAATGCAAAAATTAGCTATAGAACAAGAAGATACCGAACGTGCATCTCATGGATACCAGAATTATATGATTCCTACTGATTACTTTAGATACTGTGCTCCTAGTTGTACATTACAGGATTCAATGTTAGATTTTTCATATAAAGAACATATAAAGAAATTCTAGGCTGATACAGGTAATTGGGTTATCGAAACAACTGATAATTACGAAGGATTGGTAGGAAGAATTCCATGCAAAATATTCTAGTCATTAGTTGATAATACTAAATTAATATCTGTATTTAAAGAAACTAGATTCTGTGCTTTTGTTAATTTATAGGGAGATACCTTTACAAGAGGTATTAAATACCCGCCTGATTTATTTAAATATAATACAAAGCTAGAGGATATTTCTGGGATGTTTTCAGCCACTATTATAGAAGTTGGTGTAGATATTAATTCAGATCTATTTAGCAATAATCCAAATTTGAAAAACATTTCTGAGGTTTGGTCTAATTGTATGTTCGATAAAAGAGAATATAATGCAGATGGTACTAAAGAAACTTATCCACAAATGGATTTTGTAAACATATTTAAAAATAATACTAAGATTACTAATGCTTCTGGATTATTTTCTGTATCATATTTTGATCAAAATAATAAGTATGGGTTATTATTAATTTCTAAAGAATTACTATAGAATTGTTATAACATAAATAATATCAGTAATATGTTCTATTACTGTTAGAAACTATCTGGTAGTGTTCCTGAATTTAATTCTACAACATACCCAGTTCTAAATATAGTTTCTAATTACTTGTCAGGAGTTTCAAAAGAAAATATTACCAATGCTGATAATCTAGAAGATAGATTAGTTCCTCAGAATTGGTTACAATGAAATCCAGATATTTAACATATGTTAACAATAAATTTTTGGTAAGACTTTTTAAAATCACAACATTTGCATAGTTAAGAAAATAAGAAGCGCGCTTATTAGATAGTATAAATAAAACACAAAAACACAACAATTATGGCTAAGATTAAATCCAAATTTAACTTTAAAAATTAAAATTTATGATAGGACTGATTTACACTTTTAAAAATAAGGAAAACGGTAAGGAGTATATAGGACAAACAATATAGCCTATAGAAGTACGTGATTATGCACACTACTATGAAGCTTTTAACCAAAATAAAGAAGGAAAGTTTAATAATGCCCTTCGTAAGTACGGTAAAGGTGGTTTTATTAGGAGCATATTACATACAGTAGAAGAAAATGATCCAAAAATTCTAATTGACAAATTGAATGAATTAGAAGATTTAGAAATAACTAAAAGGGATACTATTAAGAATGGGTATAATTCTATAAGAGGTGGAAGAAACTATGTTAAAACTTGTGGAAAAACTATATCTGAAAGCAAGTTTAATGGAGTATATAAAAATTCTAATATTATAGAACAATATACGAAGGATGGAATTTTAATAGGAACTTATAATAGTGCCATGCAAGCAGAAAGAGCTGTGAATGGTGATAACGGTCATATTTTAGCTGTATGTAGAGGTAAACGTAAGACACATAAAGGTTTTATTTGGAAGTTTGGTCATGTAAAATCGGGTGAATTGCTGGAAAGTCTTCTGCAAAAAGATAATCAGCAGCCAAGCTCTTTGAATGACATAGAAGTAAAAGAGAAGGTTCAACGACTAACAGTTGAGGAGTCAAACCAATAATACTGACACGAGTGCCCGACAATTCTTTTGAATTGAAGATATAGTCTGAACTACACATATACATAAAAGTGTAGAATTAAAGGATAAAGAACCTTTAAGGTAACATATTGGAATTTTTAACTATGCAAGAAGCCGAAGATAAATTCGGTAAGAAAGGACGTACTAATGCTGCATTAACCTTAGGAATTATCGGTACTGCTCTTGGAGCAATAAATAATTCAGGATGCGGAAATGGTATTTTAGGAGGAATACTTGGAGGTGGTTGTCAATAGAATAGACTTGGCAATGAAGTTCAGGTATTAACTAATCAGCTTTGGGCAGGTAGATTACAAGATCAGGATGAAAAATGTAAAATGTATATTGACTTAATCACAAGAGACAATGTACAGAATTTAACTGCTGCACAGGAATTTGCTAAAGTTAGAGAACAAGACATTAAAGAAAAGACTGACTTGTTTGAAAGACTTAACACTAGACTTGTAGAACTAGAAAAGAAAGATGCTGCTAATTCTGCTGCTCTTCCTTTAATGTTTGAATTAGCTACAGTTAAGGCTAATAAGTATACAGATGACTGCTGCTGCAAAGCTGAAAAGAATATGTTGGTTATGGATTCTAACTTACAACGTCAGCTTGATCACAAGATTGATGGTCAGTTAAAATACTCATATAACAACTTATGTGCTCCAGTGCCTGATATTAGTCCTTTATACTGTTCACCATTTACAGTTAATGGTAGTGGTACTACTTATGTAGGAAGTTGTGGATGTTCTAACTGCAACTGCCAATAATAAGAAAGGAGGGTAATTATGGCATGTAGAGTTCAATCTATAACAAATAATATAGCCCAAGTTTTAACTACAAATTCAATTGTTAAGTTAGGACAAGTTAGTTGTAATAATTTAACTGGGTCTACTATTACTGTAGTATGCTCTGGAACATATTTAATTGATGTTCAAGTTATTGCTACACCTACAGCTAGTTCTACTGCTGTATTAGCTTTGAACGTAAATGGTGTTCCAATGGCTTCCGTTAGTAGGGCAACTACAGCAGCTCCTGGCGAATCTATTTTTGAAGTAAGAGGTCTGTTCAAATTAAGTAAAGGTGATATTATCACTGTTTCTAATATAGGAGCAGCTACTTTAACATTAGGTTCTCCAACTCCAACAAATAGTTATAATGTTAGTACGATTATTAATAGATTAAGTAATTAAGTTTAGATAGGAGGGGTCCAAAAGACTCCTCCTTTATTTTTTTTAAGTATGTCTTTTTTAAATAGCACTACTCCCTTTGGTGGTTCCTTAAATGATTTGCAAAATTCCTGGGTTCAGCAATATGTAAATGCTCAGTATATGCAAAATGCAAAAAATAATATACTAGATGAAATTAATAAAGAAGTTAGTTCATTAAGTACAGATTAGTAGACTATGCTGAGTCAACTACAAGAATATTAGATGGCTAAACAAGCATATGAAGCTGGCTTTATGTCTTTTATAGGCTCTAAATTTAGTTAGGAATATGTACAATCTCCAGACGGAAAATTGGCAGCTGATAATCTTTTATAGGTAATTAGAAAAAGTAAAAATCAAATACAGAACCAAATAAAGGCTAAAGAGGAAAAGGTTAATACACTGTTAGAACTTATGGAAACTGATCCAGAAATGAAAAAGAGATTTGACGAATTAATGGTTAATAAAATGAATAAACATGAGTGATAAAGAACTAATATTTTAGGCAGCTAACACATTTATAAAAAATATAGTTTATAAATTGTATGGAATTAATAGTATAGGTGTTGAAGCATTAATTACCTATGTAGTTAATAATATGTATGATAAATATGCCCAATATTTAGATTTGTTTACCGATAAAAATGGAAACATAAACATATCTTTATTTGGAAATGCTGTAAAGGATATTCTAAAAAATTAGTATGATGGAAAATTTATTTTTAGTATCTTTGGTAAATCAATAAAATTCACATAGGATGATATTGATGATTTTGAAAAGATATTTAAAAATTTAAAATCTAATGGAAAATGTTAGGACTGAACAACTTCTAGGTAATACTAAGGTAATTGTTGGTAATAAATACTCTGACCTAGTATTAGAAACTCTTGGAAAAGTTTACATAAAGACTGGAAACAATTCAAGGGTTTTAAGTGACGTTTTAAAATTACTAGATTAGACATCTGAATAGGAGATAAAGAGTCTTACTATATTTGTAGATAGTACTTCTTAGATGGAAGAAATGGAATATCCTGGGGATGGATATTTCATTTATAATAAATTAAATACTACTTTATATATATCTTATGATGAGAGATATATTGCATTAATTGAAGCAGCAGAAGGTGCAAAGGAAGGATATGTCCGCAGAAGAGGTGATACAATGACTGGACCTCTTGAAATTATTACTTCTACTGCTCCTCTTGTTGTGGCTTCTTCTAAATTAGTTAAAAATTTAAATGCTGAATATATAGGTGGATATTCACAAAGTGATTTAGCTAAGAAGAAAGTAAATGAATACATTTATGGAAATTGGACATTTAAAGGATCTGGTGTTTCAGAAAATAGCTGGATATTTAAGAGTAATGTGAGACTTTATGGAGACTTAGTAACAAGTGGTAGTATTTCTACTCCAGAATTTGCTTCTGGTTTTGGAGGGTATGGTTGGAGATTGGATGCAGATACTAATACCTTAACTATTGATTATTTAGTAGTTCGTAAAGCCATGAAAGTTTACGAAATGGTTATTAATAAAATATCTGCAACTAATGGTAGTATATGGGTTAGTAACTCAAGTAAATGTGCTTCTACTATAGCTCCAGTAATATTAACAGAGACTCAATTAAATAGTACAGTAGTTAATGGAGTAGTTGATAAGGATAAATTACTAAAGATATTAAAAAGTAATACTTACTACTTATTAACTACAAATAATACAGAAAGTATAGTTACATTAACCTCAGAACTATCCAAGCCAAGTACTATAAATGATGTAGCAAAGACTTTTATTAATTTTAAATTTTTAATTCATATTGTAGATCCTATTGGGTTAATTAATAGTCCTTTATTTACAGGAATTAATGTTCTATATGATGAATAGCTATTAACTTCAGAATGGGAAACTTATACAGGAAGTGCTACTCAAGAACAATATCTTGCATTTAAAAAATGTATAGCTTTATATTACATTAGTAAAGAAAAGGTAGTTACAAAATGGGGAGGAAATGAAGGACAATGGGATGAAGGAACAATCCCATAGGAATGGAGTTATTAGGATACATTTGATAAGGATTATACCTTCTTTATGATTCCTAAGACTTCCCAAGCAGCTAGTGATTTCGAATAGAATGGCCCTAATAGTGATTATTTAGTAGGAATAAAAACCTATTATAAATATTTTGCAATTGATGAACAAATAGTAAATGAAGCTATTACTAACTCGGATATATAGTTTGCTAATGGAAATACCCCTTCAATAACTTTAGGTAATTTATGGGTTATTAATACGGACGAAAATGAATATCCGATGTTTAAGCCTGGAGACATAATTAGATGTCAAAAATATGCTGATGGTAATATAAAATATTACGATGGACTAATTATGTCTTAGATAGGTACACGTTCTTATATTATGTTAAAAGCTACTTCTGTTTTTGATATATATACTGAAATTTCATATAACGAAGATGGCTCTATAAATTATACAAAGGAAGAATACAATACATCTTTGTATGATAAAACAGAAATGAGCTATAATGTTAATACAGGAACACAGTAGCCAAATGGGGAACAGGCACATAATAATCAAACTGCAAACCCCGATACCGATGCGTCTACTTCCAGATTAGATGACCCAGCTGAAGGTGATGATATGATATAGATGGGTAATATTCAAGATCCGCAGAGACAAAATGCAATTTATTTAACATCTTGTGATGATGGTGCACCTTTTATTGATATAATAAGCGGATTAAATAGACCTGATTACTCTGTATTATATGATTTACCCATATATAAAAAAATCTCTTTTATTTATAGAAAAGAAAATTCTAACTTTAAATATAATGGAATAAAGCATGATTATTATGTATAGACATCTATACCAACAATAGAACATGTTGACGGTATAGTTGAAGATGGTATAACTTATTATGGAACATTATATCCTACTAGAGATTCTATTATCTAGTAGAAAGATAATATATATTAGCATGCATATTCTAAAACTACTAGAGTTAGATTGGGTAATCTTGACGGAATCTATAATGAGGTATTTAAAACTAAATAGCCATATGGGTTTGGTTTGTATGGGGAAAATGTATTTCTAACTGGAGAATTTTATTTAAATAATGGGCAATCAGTAGTTGAATTTACTGAAGATTAGATAAAATTAGCAGTAGGAAATATAAAAGTCGGAGGCACTAACTTAGTTAGAAACTCAAAGAAAGAGTAGACATCTACTGCTTATGGATTTGCTACAGCAAGTGTAGATTTAATCTAGGATGTTGAATATACTTTTTCTGTTAATGGTAAAAGTAGTTAGTAGGCTTTAGATGAAGGACATTATTTGAATGTTTTCATGTATAATAGTGATTGGACATGGTCCATATCTATACAAATATAGGAAACTGTAAATACTACTAAATCTATTACTTTCAAAGCCCCTGCTACAAAAACTTATAGTATAGGAGCATATTTATTCCCAAGTGGGGGTACTAGAAATGGAGCAGTGACTGTTAATTGGTATAAAGTTGAAAAGGGCAATGTTGCTACAGACTGGTCACCTAGCCCTCTCGATACAGAAGAGGCTTTAGAGAATTAGTGGACTGAAATAACACAGACCAAAGAAAAAATTGAAGCTGTTGCGTCTGCTGTTGCTGCATAGGATGGAAAAATATAGGAACTTAATACAAAAGTAACCCAAACTGCTGAAAGTGTAACTATCTTAGCATAGAAGGTAGAAACTACTTAGGAAAGTATAACTACATTACAAGGAGAAATTTCTGTACAAGCAGATAAGATTTCTGTCTTAAATAGTAGGTTTAATGAAGATGGTAGCTTAAAGAATACCGCAGGTTTAGTAACTTCAGATGATTTTGCAAAACTATTTGTATAGGAATTTGATAAGTAGGATGTAGTTACAAAGGCTGAAATAGAGGTATTTATAACAGAAGATGAGGTTAATAATAAAATATCTAATATTAGATTAACCGCAGACAGAATTACTTTTGAAGGTTATACTATTATTAACAAAAATTTTCAAGTGGATACTAACGGTAATTTAACCGCAGTTAATGCTAATATTAGTGGAGAAATTACTGCCATTTCTGGTAAAATTGGAGGATTTACTATTGATAACGGAAGACTATATTGGAAGGGAAATGATTTTTAGTTAAAAGATTCTAGATCTTTAAAACTTGGAGTTTCTACTAATAGTCTTGAGGGGGTTGTGGATGTGGCCTTTAACGGAGCAACTACAGGTAATTATGGTATCAAATCAGTAGGAGCTGCCCCTGGTGGTAGTGCGTTATATTGTGCTATTAGAGATCCTTCAGCAACTGTTAAAGATAGTATGACTATGGCAGGACTTTTTGTAGGGCCTGTTGATATTAGAGATACTGATAATGGTATATATTCAGATATCTGTGCTGCTACTAAATTTAGATATATGATTAAACGATCTTCTAACAATGAAGAAGGCGCATATTCTTATTTTGAAGGAGTTAATTGGGGAAATGGAGAAAAAGAAAATCCCGACCTTGATAAGATTAGACTTATAGTAAGGGGAGGACTTATTGTTGGATATACAGGAGAATAATATGGATTTAAAGAATTTAGAAATTGAAATGATTGATGGAAGTGTAATTACACAAGATGTTTCTAAAGAAGTAGCTAATTTATTATACTAGAATACAAATGATTTAGGAATGGTAGATTTAGCTATGACTTTATATAAAACAGGAGAGATTGAACTAAAAGATTCATTTACAAGAGATGAATTTAGAAGAATTGCAGACATGGGCATAAAAGCCTTTGTTAGAAAAGCTATATACAAATTAATGTAATATGATTATATTATTAGACGCAGGTCATGGAGAATCTACTCCAGGAAAGAGAAGTCCCGACGGAAGACTCAGAGAATACAAATATTGTAGAGAGATTGCAAAGGAAGTTTAGAAAGAATTAATCAATAAGGGATTTTAGGTGGAATTAATAGTTAATGATGATACTGATATTCCACTTATGGAAAGGTGCCGTATAGTAAACCAATACTGCGATAAACATGGAAAAACTAATACTGTATTGGTGTCTATTCATTGTAATGCTGCTGGTAGCGGGATAGATTGGATGAATGCAAAAGGATGGAGTGTATTTATATCTAATAATAGTTCTAATAAAAGTAAGAAATTAGCAGAGTGCCTATTTAATGCAGCATAGAATGAAGGTTTAACGCTAAGAAAATATTCACAAACACAAGTATATTGGAAACAGAATTTAGCTATATGCAGAGAGACAAAATGTTCAGCAGTACTCACAGAAAATCTGTTTCAAGATAATAAGGAGGATGTAGAATTCTTGTTATCAGAAAAAGGCAAAGAATCTATAATTAGATTACATGTATAGGGAATACTAGACTATATAAAACTAATACAAGGATAAAAGATAAAAATATTTTAAAATATTAAATTTTTTTAATTTTGTATTTTGGTTACAAATAAAAAATTTTTAATTTTGCCAATAACTTTAAAGGAAATAATACGAACATGAATTTGGAAGAATTAGACATTGACGACAACGGATTAGGAGAAGATGGTGTTCAAGAAGTGCCATTTGATGAAGACACCTATACAAAGCCTTGGATAGGTGACCCTGAACCAGGTGATGAGGGAGAACCTTCTAATGATACAGAAGGTGATTCAGATCCTGAAGAAGACATCATCACAACCTTATTAAAAGATAAAGGAATAAATCCATCTGCAATTAAGTTTAAAGATGATGATGGAAATATAGAAGAAAAAGCATTTGACGAACTAACAAGAGATGAACAACTTCAGATATTAAACTATAATGAAATTCAAGATAATTATGGATTAGATGAAGATGAAGTTCGCCTTATAAATGAACTAAGAGAAAACAATCTGAGCGCAGATGAATATAAAAAGTTCATAGCTAATCAAGCTGTTCAGGAATTTATTGCAAACAACGACCCTGAAACACAAACGTATGAGGTTGACTCCATTCCAGATGATGAGTTATATATTATAGATTTAAAAGCAAAAATCCCAGAATTAACTGATGAAGATGCTGCTGCTGAGTTAGAATTAGCTAAGCAAAATGAATCCTTGTATCAGAAAAAAGTTCAAGGTATTCGTAATGAATACAAAAATAAAGAAGAACTGATGGCAAAACAGGAAGAAGAGGAACAACAGAGAGCAGCTGAACAGGCTGCACAAGAATTTGAAAATTCTATTGTTGCTGCTATTCAGGAAAATGATACAATAGATTTAGGAGATTCTTCATTAACCCTTTCTGAGGATGATATGAATGAAATTGCTAGCTTTATATTGGATTCAGATGCAACTGGGGTTAGGCATATTGCTAAAGCATTAAACGATCCAAAGACATTAGTCGGAATGGTATGGTATGCTTTAAAAGGACAAGAAGCATTTAGCCAAATTTCAAGTTACTATAAACAAAAGATTACAGAAGCAGCTAAATACAACTATAATAAAGGATATGAAGATGCCAAGAGTGGCAACAAACCTAATGCTGCAAAAACAGTGGTTAAGAAAACAAAACCATCAACTAACAAAAAAGTAGTAAGTATTAACGATTTAGATAACGATATTTAATTTATAAAGTATGATAGTAGCAAATTTCGTAACAAACCGTCCCACTATGGGGGAAACTAGAACTTATGAAGATTTCTATAAGTTCTTAGGCACAAAGCCAACTAGACTTGGTATAGTTTCAAGACTTTATCCAAATCTTACAGCTTCGTATTTAACAGAATCTCTTAGAAATATTTTCTACATGGATTCTAAATCTAACAATAAATATAGAAGCATAGATAGTATGTACTTTGAATGGGAAGTTGAAACCAACTACATTAAGAGAATTGAATTCGCAGATGTTCCTGCATCTATTGGTGAAGGAGGTTCTACTATTGTAATGGCTTTCAAAGAAAACTATTACTAGAAGTACGATATTTTCAAGATTGACAAAACAATGCAGCAATGCTAGGTTATTTCAAGACCTACTAGAATTTCAGACAATTATTGGACTGTAGAAGTAAGATTAATTGATAATGATTATTCAACAGTTCTAGACTTATCAGGTTGTCAAATTGGTGATACTACTCGTTTCCAATCTAATGCTATGCCTGAAGCACACGAAGAGGGTAAACTTTATGTTTTATATTTTACATTGCTCTCTTCCGTTAAGCAAGCTGCTTAATGAAAAATTAAAAAAATATTTCTAATTGCTGGAAACCTTTAAAATGGCAATCAGCAGCGAAGCCTTAGATAATACAAACTCATAGAGAAGTACTAAGGAACGTTCAACGACTAGTCCGAAGGACGTAGGGGAAATCAACCCCGAAATGGAATAAATCTAAAACTTAAATAATATGAAATATATAGTATATCAAACAACTTGTAAAGTAAATAATAAAATATATATTGGAGTACATGGTACTGAAATAGATGAGTTTGATGGTTATATAGGTAATGGAGTTAGTATTTATAGACCTGCTACTTATATGAATCCTAAAACTCCTTTTCAATATGCAGTTAAAAAGTATGGAGTTAAAAACTTCATTAGAACTACACTTCAAGAATTTGAAAATGAAAAGGATGCTTATAAATTAGAAGAATTACTAGTCAATGAGCAATTCTTAAAAAGAGAGGACGTTTATAATTTAGCTTTAGGAGGTAGACTTCCTGATTGTGCGAACCCTCGAAAAAAAGTTTATATGTATGACTTAGATGGAAATTTTGAAAGAGAATTTGATAGTATTAATTCTGCTGGAAGGTTTTTAAATCCTTCCGCAAAAGGAGCAGGGCATCTTCCAAGAGCTATTAAAGAAGGGCATCAATATTTAGGACATCAATTCTCTTATGAAAAATTACCATTTATGAAAAAACTTAAACATCGTAATATTACAACTGTTGATAAACCTTATATTGGAGGTAAAGTTGGAAGATTCGATGATGATGGAAATTTACTAGAAGAGTTTGAAACAATGACTGATTGTGTTAAAGCTGGGTATAAAAATGCAAAGTTAGTAGCACAAGGAAAACGAGAACATTGTAAAGGATTTGTATTTAAGTATTTAGATTAAGATATAGTCTGAACATTAAGGAAACTTAATGATTAACAAAATTGTATGTAAAATATCAATCTAACATTGAAAGACACAGAGGATATATTACAACTCACCGTGTTGATGATAGTTATACTGCATTGTTCAAACCAATGGAACAGACATTTATCAAAATTGGTCAAGGTGATGGTAATGGACAAATGAAAGAAACCATGTATAAGATGGATACTCTTGAAAAGAACTTATTAAGAAACTTCTTAGAAGTTCGTAATAATGGTCTATTATTCAATAAGACTAACGTTGATAAAAATGGTAAACCTACTATCAGTGATCCTGATACTGGTCGTCCAATCTATATTGGTGATGGTATTATCCCACAAGTTGAAAGATTTGCATCTAAATATGTTTATAACAGACTTACTCCTGAAGCATTCACTACTGCTATGGCGATGATGAATGAAAAGAGTGAAAATCCAACTGGAAATAAATATGTATTTATCTGCAACGAAAAGATGTGGAATGATATTCAGAGCTGCTTGTCAGAATGGCTTGCTAGATTTAAAACTTGCGGAACTTACTTATGGTCTAAGAAAGCTAATGGATATGTAGACGTAGGTGCTACATTTAATAGCTATGAAATTGGTGGAAACGTAATTTCATTTAAAGTTGACCGTACATTCTCTCGTGAATGGGGTTCTGATAAAGGATTTGGATTAATGCTTGACTTAACTGCTGATAAAACTAGCGGTGAACCAGCTATTCAAATGTTTACTTTAAAAGGTGGTGACTTCATTACAAATAAATATCCAGGTGTTGGTGGACTTGATGGTTTAAGCTCTGGTATTGTAAGTAGTCCAGTTGCTGCTTCTAAGGTTATTAACTGGGGTTATTCTGGAGTTGGAGTATTCTCTCCATACAGAAGCTTCATTATGAAAGAAGCATAATTTATATACTAAGATGTATTGGGAGGGACTAAAAAGTCCCTCTCATACTTATTTTTAAGATTATGTATAAATACAATAAAAAATACGAATTAATATGGCTGATGTTTTAGACGATATAATTATTTTAAGAAGTGTCTTTGGTAAAGTTGGACAGAAATATTTTATGAATCCAGTTCGTGACCCGAAAACTGGAAGATATCCTGCATGTGTGCGTGCTGTGGATAGTAAAGGGGATATGATTATCTCTGATAAAGATAGAAATGAAGGTAAACCTCTTATCCCAGAAAATAAAGTATTTATTATTGAAGACGGTACTACATTTAACTTAAATGACGAATGGCAAAGAGCAGAATGGGAATCAATTCAGCATTGTCCTCTCATTGCATTATCAAGAGATGCCAGAGACTCAAAAGGAAACTTACTTATTGACGGAGAAATTGCAGAAGGTAAGTCAAGAGCAAGATATGGAATTGCTGAGTTATATGTAGAAAGACCTGGATATGAAACTAATAAGAAAGTTTCAAGGAAGAAATTAATACATGATGCTGACTCATATATATATGGTGATCCTCAAGGTGCTGAAGGAAGACAATTAAAAGCTAGACTATTAGGTAAAAATATGAAAAATGCTCCAGATGCTGATATTACGGATTACTTACTTGAGGTATCTCATAAAAATCCAGAAAAAATTATTGATTTATATACTGGAGGTGATATTAATTTACGATTAATGTTCATCGACGCTAAAGACAAGAATGTTATATACGTAAAAAATAAAGTATATTTATATGGTGATAGTATTGTTCTTGGAGCAACAGATGATGCTGTTATCACATGGATGAAAAATCCTACAAATCAAAAAATACTTGAACTTATTAAACGAGATACTTATCCAGATATGTATCTTGAAGAAAATAAATCTAAGAAATAAATATGACCGCAAAGTAGGTATATCATGCTACATTAGTAGAATTAAATAAAGTATCTGCTCCTAATTTTCTTTTAGAGGACTTCAACTATTATGTTAATAAAGCTATCTATCAATATATTAATAAAAGATATAATATATATGATATAAATCAATAGACTACTGATGACATAAGAGTTTTAAAAAGTACAGCGGTATTAACTCCAAAATTAATTAATGATGGGTATGGTTCTAGTGAGAGTATTACTTCTGTATATGGAAAAATGTATGAAGTAATTTTACCTCCAGATTACCTACATTGTTTGAATTGTATTTGTAATTTTAAAGTATTAAAAACATACGAGTGTTATGATAAAGATACCTATGTACAATTCGGAGCTAAAAGATTAACTTCTGATATGTGGACCTAGGTAATTAGGAATTTCTATTTAGCTCCGTCTTATAGGAATCCTTATTATCTTATTCATAATGCAAATACATCAGAATTAGTACCAACAAACCCTGTAAGGGAAGTTGAAGAAAAAGAAGAAGAGCTTACATTAGAAAATTCTAAAGGAACTGACGGAGAATTACCTAGATATATAACCATAGGTGAAGAAAAGGTTAGTCTTATAGAAAAACCCGCAGGTACTAGAGTTAGTAATGCAAGTTAGGTAAGACTAGAAGTTCGTTATGGGAAAGATAATTCAATATTTTAGTTATCTAATGTTTTTGTAGATTATATAAAAGCTCCACAAAGAATTAGATTGACGCAAACTCAATATGAGTTGGTTGAAGATACTTCTCAGGTACTAGAATTTCCAGATTATGTATGTCAAGAGATTATAAATGAGTTGGTAAAATTATTATTGGAAAACGCAAGTGATCCTAGATTACAAACAAATTTAGCAGTTAATCAGACTATTGCAATGCCAACTCAGCAATAGCCACAACAAAACAAAAAATAATTAATTTATGTTTCAGTACACTAACACTATTGTATTAAACTCACTAAAAGATGTAACTACTGGATTAGATAAAATAGTTGAAAGAACTATTGATGGTAATCCTGCTCTTGATATTAGAAGAGTAAATGTATACAAGAAAGATAATGTTTCTAAGATGTATAAAAGAGCAGCTTCTGATCCCGTTATCGGAAATATTTCATTTAAAATGACTCAGCAAGATGCAGGTATTTACAGAATTAAGTTATATATGAGATTATCTGGAAGCCAGAACTCATACTATGCTAATGATTTTGTATTCAAAGGTAAACCTTTAGTTTATGAATTTAGAATTACTTCTAACAGTACTTCTGGAGCTAATGTAGCTGCTGAAGCTAAAAGAGTAATTGATAAAATTCAAACTCTTTACGGTGACAAGTGGATTAAAACACGTGTTGACGACGATGTACTTACAATTTCTGGAACTGATGAATATCAATTATTCACAGAAGCTAGATTACAAAAACTAAACATGGCTGCAAACAATGCATTAACAAATGAAGTTTTTGAAGATATTGCACAAGGTACAATCGTTCCATGTAGAGAAGGCTTTGGTACTTATACTCACATTCTTAAAGATTTAAGACTTCCAACTATTGAATCTCGTAGATTTGAAGCAGTTAATCAGGAAGAACTTCCTATTCCAGGAATGAAATATAACCAATATACTATTTATTACAAGGTAGATAGAGGTTTATTTGGTGGAGCTGCTTTAGGTCAGCAAGTTACTTCAATGACTACTCATGTATTCTATGTTCTTGAGTCAATTTCAGGAGAATTTGAAACAATGCTTAAGAAATTAGGATCATTAGTAGAGGAAGAAAAACCAATTAAGATTGCAAGCGGAGTGGATGATCAAGCAACAACTACTAATACAGGTCAGACACATACTATCACTCCTACATTAAAGGATGTAAATTCGGCTACAACAGATGATAGTACCGTTGCATGGGCTGATGCACAGACAGATGCTGATTGGATTACTGTAATTCCTGGAGCATCAAACGTACAGTTAAAAGCTGGAAGTAATGATTCTGGAGCAGAAAGAAGCGCAATGGTTAACGTAAAAGTTAAAAATAAAGCAGGAGCGGTAGCTGCAAAAGATATTAAAGTTACTCAACAACATGAATAATTATGAAGGCGAGGGCAGTTAAGCCTTCGCCTTTTTTATTTTACAATTATGGGATATTACTTTAAATTAGCATCCGCAATCTATAATGATATTGTATCAGGACTTAGGGGATATACTACTGCAAATACACTATCATTAGATTAGTTAGAAGATGATATTGTAGATGAAAGATTACAAATTATAAAGGAATATTCAATTAAAGGATTAATTCCCAAAAAGGATTTATTATTATCAATTAATTGTATTGATATTGATTGTAAAGATATTGAAAATTGTATGTGTAGAGGTTCTATTGACGGCACCCCAACAATGCATTTTGAAATACCTTAGTTATTAACAGAGTTTGGTGGAGGTATAGAATATATTGGTTCTGTAGATAAAACCTTACCATTTATTTGGTATACTAGCCCTACTGTAATGCAATACCATAAATATAGAAAGAGGGCAAAAAATAAACCATATGTATATATTGATACAACTCCTAATAGTAATAATATGTATGATTGTTGGGTTTACAATGCGCCATTTTTAAAATCTGTTTCTGTAATAGGAGTATTTAAAGATCCACGTCAATTAGTTTCATATGGATGTTGTTCAGCATTTGATATAAATAATATGACTTTTATTGATGCTGAAATTAAAAAAAGACTAACAGAGAAGAAATTAAGATATTATCGTCAGTTAGCAGCTCCAATAACACCTAATGATTAGACACCTAAATAATGGAAAATTTTAAATCAGCATACGCTCAAGCATATTTATTGTATGACTTAGAACTAACTCCAGAAGAATTCGAAGAAATTGGAATGATTGCTTGGAACAAAATAGGAAATAAACAAACTAAGTTATATAGATATAGATGTAAAATAGATTGTGAAACACTAACAGTAGAATTACCATGTAATTGTGATGAAATAGAAGCTGTTACCTATGATTTTGAAGATTGGAGGTATGTTACTAATGATACAGTTAATGGTGATTACCAGTCACAATTTATTGAAAATTATATTGAAGGAAGAAAGCTCTATAGTAGCCCTTATTACATGAGTGGTAAATTTGCTAAATATGAAAAAGTAAATGATACACTCTATTTCGATAAAGACTATGGTTCAGTGAACATACTTTATAAAGGAATTATATTAGATGATGAGGGCTTACCTTATATAAATGAAAAAGAAAAAGATGCTATAGCTTGTTATTTAGCATATACAAAAAGATTTAAGGAAGGTTGGAGAAATCACAATCAAAATATGTTGCAAGAAGCATAGTTATTAGAATAGAGATGGTATAAATTATGTGATGCAGCTCGTGTTCCTCAATCAATAAATCAAAATGAAATGAATGAAATCTTAGATGCTAAGACTAGCTGGAATAGAAAGATATTTAATAAGTCCTGGAAATATATAAAATAATGAATTACGCTACAGGATATGCTATGAACATTGATGAGTTGTTTATGTCATTCCCTACATCTAAAATGACATTAACATCTAAAGCATGTGAGGACTTAATAGGTAATAGGCATAAGGAAAATATAGCAAAATCTATATTTAAGAGTGCAATAAATATGGTACTTGAAGATATAATTGAGAATAATGCAACATTTGCCCTCCCTACTAAATCTAAGAGAGCTGAGCTCTTTATGAAAAGGTTTAATAGAGAGGAATTCTCAAAAGCTAGACGAAATGGTAAGTGGTCTAAGGTAGATTTTCTTACTTCTAATTTTTGTGCATATCAAATTGTATTTAAATTTTAGTCATAGGGGGTAATGAGAGAAAAATTAGTATACTTAGACTCAAAGCATAGAGATTTAATTACTGAATATACTAATCAAGGAAAACAATATTATTAATGTTAACAAATGTAGCTACATATCTTCCTAAATTGTAGGAATAGTTTCCTACAGTTCCTTTAGAGGATATAAAACGATCAGTTGAATATGGATGGAGGATGCTATATTATTATAATTTAAGAGGTTGTGATACTTTGATTAGTAGTACTAAATATAAATATTGGTTCTATTGTGGAGAGCTAACTAGGGATTCGGTAAAGCATTTTAATTATTATAGGCGAATGCTTAGAAGAAAATTAAGAGTATTATATTCTAAATAGAAAATTTAGTGGGATGGATATTATTATACTGGATTAACTAATTTAGAATATCAATCTTTAATAGAATCTCAGTCAAAAAAGGGAAGAAAAAAGAAAAATTTTACATTTCATAATAAAACTATTTTAAAAGTTTTTGATGAAGCGAAAGTTTTTTATAGCTGGTCAAAATGTATTATAAAGTTTAAATATATAACCGATATAGGATATTCTATTTATAAAAACACATTAAAATGTAATGATGTTTAGATTGCACTAAAAAAAGATAAGCCTTGGGTATTCAAAGATGTACTTATTAGTAGTAATAACTATGAACTTATAAAATATGAAAAAGGAAGCAATTAATACTTTTGGTGAGGGTATGATTATGGATTTACATCCATTAACTACTCCAAATAACGTATTGGTAAAATGCTTAAATGGTACAATAATAACTTATAATGGAAATGAATTTGTATTACAAAATGATTAGGGAAATGGAGAAGTACATACAGCTTATTTAGACAAGGGGTATGTACCTGTGGGAATGAAAGAACATGGAGGCATTATCTATGTTGCAGCATATAATCCTATTACAAAAAAGAGCTAGATTGGTTCATTCCCTTCTCCTTAGTAGTTATATGAGGGCGATGATCTTAATGTAACCCCTATAGAAATTAGATTTTCTGATTTTATAACTATACAGAATTCAATTCCCCATATAAAGTTAGAATATTAGAAACAAAAATTATTTTAGGTAAATAATTCTGATGAAGTAAAAATATTTCATCCAGGAGATAAGTTTATTATAGTATCGTCAACAATTGATCCAGATATAAAAGAAGCTATTACTAATGGATTTATAAAATTACGTTTGGGTGTTGTAAATAGTAGTGGAGGTATTGATTTCATTGATGACAAAAACTTAAAAATCTATTCTAATGGATTATGGATATATGAAGGATCTACTGAAGCTCTTAAAGATGATTCTTATGTCTAGGTTTTTAGTGCAAGATCTTCTGGAGCTTTATTATTAATTGTTGAACTAAAATCATTTGATACATTTAATCTAATACGAAAATATTCATGTGATTCAGATAATACTATTAGTGTAAAATTTATAGGGGAAACCACAGGACAATATTCTGGTAATACTATTGATAACAGTAATATAGTAGGGCTGTTAGAAAAGAATAAGTCTATAGTAGAATCTCAAATTATAAAGAGTGGTAAAAGTGGAACTCAGGAATACACTATTATGCCAGTATGTCCATATGGAGCACTTGAACGTATGGCTAAAAATGGTATAATTAATTTTGATACCATAAGAACCAATTCTGAATCACTAAGTGAATGGAGGTTTTATGTTACTGATACATATTTAAAAGTAGGATGGGGATATGATTATTACAATATAAATGATAATTCAGACATTGAAAAGATTATATTTAGATTTGTTGATATAAATAATTCTAGTGAAGCTCAAGAGGTACTTAAAGTAGATGGTAATTTTTCCACATATTATACTTATGAAATTTCTAAGGAGTACTATAATGGATCATTTGAGGAAATAATTCCTTTTAATGACAATACAATTAGAAAAAATTGGATATACATAGTACGAATTGAAAGAGTTGTTAATGGGGAAACCTCTATTATAGGTTTTAAGTTAATTTATACTGGAGGATATTTTAATCAATTCTATGAAGAATATTAGGACTTTAATAAACAATTACCAAGTGGTTCATCTAGGTCTAAAATTAATATTGCTTTAAAAAACAGTATTAGTACATCAGTTGTTCCAGAATCTATTAATTTAGAAATAAAAGTTAATGATTCTAATAGTTGGGTTAAAAAGGATACTGTTAGACCTTCTGATTATTTAAAAGAACTCCCAAGTTCTGATATATCTATTGATTATAGATATAATACAAGAAAAATAGGTAAATATAAAGTATCATTAAGTCCATCTTTTGATTTTGAATATGAGTAGAACTTATTTTCTGGAAATCCTGACGAAAGTATCATAAGAAATATTTTAGGTGAATCCCCTCACGCAGAATTTGGAACTCCAGATAATTCAGGAATATAGTTTAGTAATACATCTCCACTAACCTCAGAAATAGGACAGACTGGTTTAGTGTCTAATAGTACTTTAGGTTAGTCAAATGAATTAACTTATAAAGACAGAAAATTTGAAGGTGCTTTATATACTTCTAGGAATATAATCTCCACTAATGGGCCTATTAAATCTATCACTACTGACATAGAAAAATTAATGCCTATTTATGAAAGTAACATGGATGTAACTGATAGATAGAAGTTATTTTCTTTTAGAGAAGTCGGAGACACATTATATTGTGCTGTAGGAAATGAAGATACTTGTTTCTATAATGCAAGAATCTTAAGAAGTAATGCACATACAGAAGGTAGTTATAGAGGAGAAGATGGAGGGGCTGGAGCTAAAAATGATGGATTGAGAATATGTTTAACCAATATGGGAGATGCTATTGTAGGTATTTTTGGAGGTTGTGATTGTGATAGTGCATCTCTTAGATATGAAGGAACTTCTTACAATGACGCCGCTTGTTGGTATAAGCATGATCAAGAAGTAGATAATGAAGATAACTTCTTATTAGTAACATGGAAAGATACACAAGGTATCCCATATGTTATTAATTTAGCATCATAGAAAACAACTACTGGTGATACTAATACTAGAGGTATCATTAGGGTAGACTCTATGATAAAATGTATCTTAAGTCAATTACTAGTAGCTAAAAGAGGTATTAAGAATATTAATTATGTAGGGCCGAATGATTCTGAATTTGTATACCATACAGATTTCGATACATCATGTAAAGTATCTGTATAGGTAAATGAAGGAGGTACTGAAAAGGATGTAAATTTTTATTTACAAGGAGATAAATCTATTGAAGAACATATGAATATTTGGTCTTCAGTAATTCCCGATTTCAATAATTACTTACCAATCTTTAAAGTTAATCTTCCAGACCAACTTGAGTCTATCATTTATTATGGAAGTAACTTAGAATTTGCTACAGACCCTACTATTATAAACTGCTATACAAGTGCATATTCTTATTATACATTAACTACATCTACTTTAACTAATGAACAAAGAAATAAGATATATGTAGGAGTAAGAGTAGGTACTAATTCTGATGGATCATTAATATTAGATACAAACTCAGATGGTACATATAAAACTAAATCTGGAGACAATGAGCTATCAGATTGGACTGGTGCTACAATAAGTTTAGGATATAATATCAATGATAGATTTATAAATTCTTATGCTAATAGTAGAATGTCTGGAGAAATTCCTGAAGGATTTTTCAATGGAATCTACATTACTAATACTGAAACAAAAAGAGGTAGATGGGTAAAAGGAAAAGACGGAGATGCTCCATATATGGCTTATAAAATAGGATTTGGAAATAAATCAATATTTAATTATTAATATGGATTTTAAGTTAATAAATGATAAGCAATTAAATTTAGATTTAGGACTTAATCAATTATAGCAAAAAGGGTCTTTAGTCTATGAGTATAATCCTTTAAGGGTATTAAGAACTAACGTTGATATTACACAAGACGGAAAGGTTATATACCCTAAAGGAAGTCTCATAGATCTTGATACTGACTTACTTGATTTTGACCTTAATCATCCTGTTGATATAGTAACCCAACAATCATATGATGGTTCAGTTAATTTAATTTTGAATAATGGTTATACATATCCAAAATTAATAAATACTAGATTTTCTTCAACAGGAGTGGACACATATTAGATAGTGGATAGAGAAGGGGATAATGATACTAATATATATGATATAGAATCTTTTGATACAGATGTATCATTATATAAAAAAATAAATACAGTAGCTAAGTTAAATTTTACTGGACTAAACACTAGTGGAAATTTGAAAGTTGGAAATTATGTATTTTATTTTAAATTAGCTGACTCTGATGGTAACGAGACTGATTTTATAGCAGAGTCGGGTATTGTTACTTGTCATATAGGAAATTTAAATGACCCTTCCTCTATACAAGGAGGAATTAGAGATGAAAATAGTTATAAGTCTGTTTCTTTTATATTATCTAATATTGATTCCTCTTATAATAATGTAGTAGTATATTATACAAGAAGTACTTCTGATGTTGATAGTAATGAACTAACATCTTCATTTAAAATATTAAAAATGTACTCTGTATATAATAATATAGCTAAAATTAATATAACAGGTTTTGAAAATGTTTAGGAAATAAGTATAAATGACATTAATGTAGCTTATAATGTAGTTAGTAATGCTGCTGCACAAGCTACTTGTTAGAATATGTTATTCTTAGGTAATGTTACTAATCCTACTATTGAATATAAAGAATTAACAGATTTATCATTACGTTTTTTACCTGAATTAAATATAACAAATAATATAGGTAGAGTAAATGAAAATTATGAGGATTCTTCTGGAGGTTATGAATATTATAATGTATTAAATATTTATAATAAACTAGGTTACTGGAATGATGAAATTTATAGACTAGGTATTGTTTACATTCTTAATGATTTTACATTATCGCCTGTATTTAATATAAGAGGTATAAGCAGATTAACCACAGAAAATGATCCAACCAGAATTAATTGGACTAATTACAAATTATTTAAGGATGGATTTAATCCAGATAGTACATCTGATATTTCCACAATCTAGGCTAATAGAGAATACATCCCTATAAATAAAGAAACATGTAAATTAGATAGTTAGAATGAGAATTCTAAGGGAGTAATAAAAATTAGCTATAATGGTAATTAGTTGGATCCTTCTGGAACGATTCCTATTGGATTTAATATAAAAGTAAGTAAAGAGGTAGTAAAAGAATTAAAAAGATATACAAAAGGCTTCTTCTTTGTTAGGCAAAAAAGAATTCCTACTACTTTATGTTAGGCTGTTACAATCGGATTAGAAAATACTAGTCATTTACCAGTTCTGCCTATTGATTAGTCTAACTATTTAGTTGAAAGGTTTATTGATGATGATGGAGTACTAACACATGACTTTGATAGGAGATGTGTAAATATAAAGAAAGATTCAGTATTAGAAGGATATGCTGCAATATGTCCAGAGTTTGAATTAACATAGGGGTACTTCAATTAGCTATTTACAGGAACAGAATTTAATGTCAGAATGGCTAAATCTCAATTTTAGAAAAAATATTTTTCTAGAAGTGGTACACACCTATTTAATACTGAATATACTTATAATTCTTCAAATTAGGAAGAAACCTACAATATAATGGCTATTGGTGATTCCGTTAAGGTCTTAAAGGGTAAAAAATAGTTATTCTCAGCAAGGGCTGGAGAAGCAGAAGAAGCTTGGAGATTATCTTATTATGATTATACTAACAAATCTACAAATGCCCGTAATATATTAAGAGGTAATTGGGGTCCTTATATAGGTCTTGAAGGTTATAATACCAATAAAATGAGTCTTATAGATATTAAAATTCCTAATTATGAAGAAAATCTATTAGATGAATATTTCGAAATAAGGTACTAGGATTCTTCTTCTTTCTATGCAATTAGCGATAGAAAATTATGGGAAGATTATGATACAACATAGGACATTACAGTATTAGACATATTTAGAGGTGATTGTTATATTGGAAATTATACACATAGAATGTGTAGAAATTTTTAGGATCCTTCAGCACCTATTAATGATGATATTATAGACCAAATGTCATGGAAAGATAACTATAATATATCTGATGAGGAAAGTAAGAATAAGGTTAATAGGGGTGATGTAAATGCTATTAAAATAGGACATTGGGTAACAGTAAAAGTTTGTAGTAATATAAACCTTTCTATGAGATGTACTGATTCATCATATCCTTCGGAAATGGGAATGTCTGGTAAATCAAGGGGGTTCTACCCATTATAGGCAATGTCTGTAACAGGAGAATCTAAGATTCCTGAATCCTTTGTAATTAATGGTGGACTGAACAGTACTACTTCAGATAAATACTACTTTGAAATGCCAAATGTCCCAGCCATTAAAAATAAATTTAATGTTAGAATAATGTATTCTGATATTAACATAAATGACTCATTTAAAAATGGATATAGAGTGTTTAAGTTAACACATTATAGAGACTATCCATTAACATATGGCAGTATTACTAAGTTAGTTGAATGGTTTGGTAATATTATTTGTGTTTTTGAACATGGAATAGCTTTGATACCTGTAAATGAAAGGGCAGTTGCAGGAGAGGGAGCAGGTGGAAATGTCTTTATTAACACCTCCAACGTGCTTCCAGAGAATCCAAAAATGTTGTCAGATACCTTTGGTACTCAGTGGTCGGAAAGTGTCATAAAAACTCCGTATTATGTTTATGGTGTAGACACAGTAGGAAAGAAGATTTGGAGAACTAATGGGCAAGTGTTCGAAACTATATCTGATTTTAGAGTATAGAAGTTCTTAAATGATAATATTTCTATAACTGAAAAAGAAAAGACACCAATTATTGGAATAAGAAATGTAAAAACGCATTATAATAGATTTAAACATGATGTCATGTTTACATTTTATGATGACATAAATACTTTAGAAGAGAATGTTTGGAATTTATGCTATAACGAAGTAATGTAGAAGTTTATTACTTTTTACTCCTGGGTTCCGTCTTACTCTGAAAATATAGATAATATTTTCTTTAGTTTTGATAGGGATACTTCTAAATCTATTACTAAATTAACTGAAGAATATCCTTTAATTAGTGTAAAAGGTGGGGGAATTATTAGCAGTACAACATTAATAGGTGATAAAATTAAACTTGGAGAATTATAGATAAACTTGCAGTTAGATGGATCTAGTATAGAATATAGTATTGCTGATGAAAAAGTAAGAAACAGATTCTTTGTAGAAAACGGAAACGAAATTTATGCTAATGCAAATACTATAAATGACTCAAGTTGGACAATTCCTATAAAAGCAGTTATATATAATTAGGGAACTGATTTAGTTGAAGGTGAAGTTAAGAATATAGTAAAAACTTTATATTCAACTATTACTATAGTCACTTAGGAAAAGTATAATTCTCTAACTACTGCTTTTTGGAAGCATGGACAAGCAGGTTTAATGGAAATGAAATCTGAAATTAGTCCTTGCTTTTGGTATGGAAAACAACACCCATTTGAATTTGAATTTATAGTAGTTGATAATCCATCTGTACATAAAATTTTTAATAATTTGCAAATTATTAGTAATAAAACAAAACCTGAATCCTTCCATTTTGAAATTGTTGGAGAAGTTTATAATTTTGCAAAAGATAAAAAGAATATGTTTTTTAGACAGGAAGCTACTAAACATTTATATCAATATAATGGAGGTGATATTAAATTCAATTCTGACTATTTAAAAATAAAACCTGAGTAGAGGGATATGCTTTATAGTATTTCTGAATACAAAGATATGACTGCAATGTTTCCTTTATACTACGCTCATGTAGAACCTCTCAATAGTGTATATGATCATTATTAGTCAATGACAGCTGATAGTAAAGATTATCAATCTATTTCTGGTTCAGAAATCATATTTGACAAATAGTTAAATGAGTTTAGAATAGCAACTCATATAAAAGGTTGTCCATTCGATGATATTTATGAATAGTTAATAACTAAAGAACAATATAAGAAACAATTAAGTATAAATAATCAAATCTTTGTTAAATGTACTAAAGTATATCCAGAAAGTTTAGGTAAAGAGCCAGAAGAAATAAAAGCAAGAATAAATTTCTGGGAATTGGATGAAAATAATTAGTATATATTTACGGAAACTGAAAGAGGATTTATTGATTAGGATTAGGTAGAATATATAAACATTAGATATTATATTTTAATGTATTATAACAGACTTAATGGTAATATGAATTACTAGGAAGATAAATGGGATGTATAGATACCATCTATTACTTATTGGGCTAAGAATGAAAGAGCTTGGGATATAAAAGGTGCAAGCAATACTGTATACCCACCATTAAATCTTGTTAATAATCCACTACCAGAAGGAATGCAAACATTAACTTTAAAATCTGATGAAGATATTCCATAGGAGTTATTAAATCTTGGATATCATGCTTCTACTAAATCTCTTGATTTAAATAAATGGGGTCCAGATAGAAAGGAAACTAAAATTAGAGATAAGTATGTAAAAGTTAAAGTAAGATATACTGGTGATGAATTAGCAATAATTACTGCATTAAAAACATTATATACTGTAAGTTATGCATAAATTAATAAAAAAGTATAATATCGGAGGGACTTCAACATGGAGTCCCTACGTATTACCTGAAATTAGCTCGTATATGGGTATAAACGGACTTACAAATTATCCTGAATAGGTAGGGAAGTTTGCTAATAATTTAAGTACTTAGACGGATAATCTTATAAACTTATATGCTAATGCAGGAGATTAGTTTAGTATGAAATTAAAAAGTGAAAGGGATTCTACAAAGTCAGTATAGAACATTAAAAATATTGCAAAAATGAGTTCTGGACTTATAGGAAATTCCAATACTTCTAATTCAAATAATAAGTTTAAAGATAAATTTGGTAAAGGAATGTAGATAGCTGGATAGGTAGCAGGAGCTGTTTATGATTATATTCCAACAGCAGATGAAGTCCATAACTCCAATGACTAGACTTCTTCTAATATTAAGGGAGGGGTTAATAAGGCGTTATTAAGTGGTGCCGCAGGACCTTATGGTATAATGGCTGGGCTTTTAAATATGGGAATAGAGAAAACTGGAGGTTTTACAGATGCTTCTAAAGGTTTGGGTAAGGGTACAGATACGGCTAACATGATAGCATCTCTGGCATTTCCAGGTGCAGGATGGTTTACCAAAAAGACCTTAGACTATGAAGTATCAGATACTCTAAAATAGAATGGGGCTAGCTATGGAGGCACTTTAGATAAAGCTAATACAGCCGCTCAAAATGCTGGAGCTAAATTATTATTTGGAAGAAATAAAGCAAATTCAATGATAGCTTCTGCTAAATTAGAAGATACTGGAGTTAATAAAATTATGGAGGAAAACGATTTGGCTATGTAGGCTTCGATCAATCCCTTTATTTCTATAGGTACCTAGAGAAGATAGCAAGGAGGTTATTAGTAGTAGGGCACCTTTAGAGGTAAATTGGGATTAAAATTAGAAAGAGATTTTGCTAAAAAAGTAGTAAAATTATCCAAAGGCAAAAAAGAAGATAAAATACCTGGATTTAAAAATGGAGGAGCTGTTAATGTAATTCCTGATGGGGCATTACATAAGAATAAACATCATCTAGAAAATGTTGATGAAAAGTTTGAAGAAGTTACAGCTAAAGGTATTCCAGTAATTACTGAAAGTGCTGGAGGGGATATTACCCAACACGCTGAAGTAGAAAGAGAGGAAATTATCTTTAACTTAGATGTAACTAAACAATTAGAAAAGTTGTTAGAAGATGGTTCAGATGAAGCTGCCATTGAAGCTGGTAAATTATTAGTACATGAGATTCTAGAAAATACAGTTGATAATACAGGATTATTAAATAAAGTAGAATAATGAAAATTGAAATAGGTGATAAAAAATATAATGTAACTTGTGCTAGAACAGAAGAAGAAAGAATTAAAGGTCTACAAGGAGTTACAGAATTAAAAGAAGATGAAGGAATGTTATTTTTCTTTGATGAGCCTTAGACTGTTGATTTCTGGATGAAAGATACAAAAGTCCCTTTAGATATTATCTTTATAGATGAAGATATGGAAGTAATATCTATATATAAAGGAGAACCAGAATCTACTAGAATGGCAGAAGAAGATAATGTTAAGTTCGTGCTAGAAGTTAATTAGAACTCTGGAATTAAAGAAGGAGATGAGTTAGATATAGAAGAAGATGAAGAATTACCTACTATGAAAGTAATTGCACCAGATGGTTCCACTTAGATGGAACTAAAAGGTGGTGAAAGAATCTTTAGTAGAAAGAATACAAGAACTTTAATTAGGATGGCTAAAAAAGCTAAATCTACTAAATCAGATTCTGACTACAAGAGATTAGGTAAGAAAATGTTCTCTTACATTAAACAGTAGGATGAAAGAAAACCAGAGTTTGTGGAGAAAAAAGAATAAAAAAATAAGGGATAGCCCAGTTAACATTAGTTAACTAAACTATCCCTTTATTATTATATAAGTTTGAACTCCTTCATAAAATTATATACTTTATCAATTAGTTCATCTAAAGTTCCATTATTATCTATTACTAAATCAAAGTTTTTATAGTTATCAAGTGCTGTTTCAGAAGAATGTTGGTCATTAAAGCCAGTATTTCTATTGAGCCGAATTAGTATTCCGCCGTTCTCTCTAATGGCTTCTACTTCATTCTCGAACCGTACATCAGTTACTATCCAATCATCCCCGTATCCGTCCGATTTAGCCTCTAAATAGCTATTTATAAGAGCATCCACCCACAAATTAGGAGAAATGCTACGACCAACTTCTGTGCCAAATTTTTGTAACAGCTGTCGGATTGTGTAATAATTACCTTCAGCATCTTTTATAGTAGATAATGAGTTTTTTGTCTCATCATCTAAGGCAAAAATTCTTTCATCCCCAGTTATAAGAAATAAACAACATCTAAGCCTTTTTGCAAAGGACTCTCTATGCCATTTAGTTACTACACTTTCAAGTATATTTAATGAGTTTGATTTACTCTCAGATAAATATTGATTTACAAACTCATGTAAACTATAGGAAGGTTCTAATCTTTTATTGTGAAACACATCTATAGCTTCAATAATAGTACATACAGTATCTTTACCACATTGTTTCTTAGCACTTATACCTATTAACATTATTCATCCTCCTTTGGGTTTATAAATTCAAATATTGGCCTCATAGTTCTTGTAGCAGTTGTAGTATTAACAAATGCATCATAAAGTCTATCCACTCCGAATATTGCTCTAGAATAACTATTATATAAATTAGTCATTGTAGATAACGCAAATGGATTCCATGAAGTTAAACGGCCAGCAAAAGAATCAAAGAAATTAAAATCAGATACAGACTATTTAAACATTTTTGAACTCAATGAAAATAGTGTATTAGTTACAGCATCTTCAAAAGTTTTGTTTTTATTTCTCCTCTAATATTCCATTGATGCTCTTACTAACATATCTCCAAACAATTCTCCTAATATTAGGAACATAGACATATCATACGAGAACTATTTAAGATTTGCTCTATATGCATTTCTTAAATTATCATCTTCATTATTCCATATATTATCTACATAGTAATCCCATCCTTTTTGAAAATCTCCCTCACTAAGACCTCCAAACCATATAGCTTCAGCAGTTTTACGAAGGGTTAAAACAATACCTTCCTAGAACTATCCTTGCCAAATCATGTATGGAACACCAGTGTTAGTTTCAGTGAAATTACCTGTAGCTTCTCCATTTTCATCTAATTCCATCCACTATAGTTTTCCTTCTATCTTTAATTGTTCCATTCTACCTCTTTGCTTAATACCACTTTCAGCAAAGTATTGATTCTTTTTACCAGACCAATAAGTATACATTTGTAGCATTAAACCTCCAATTAGAGAACTCTACATTAAAGATTTACTTTCATGTGAATAGAATCCATATTTCCAGTCTATCTCATCTTTATATGAAGATGACTCTTGATTTGTATATGCTTTAGGTAAAGCATCCCCTACTTTGAATAAAGTTCCGTCATTATTCTTAGTACCTTCAGCAATTAGCTGTTTAGCTACTGCTAAATATCTCTATCTCTACTTTATATACTCAGGATCCTTATTGGAACTATTAAGTCCCTCTTTAGCAACTAAATTATATCTAGCATCTCTAGACCAATCATATTTAAGGTTACCATTTTCATCTAATGAATGTGCTTCCCAACAACCATCAGCTCTCATTCTAGCACCAAATATAGTTAATCTATTGTAATAATCAGGACGGGATGCCATTCTAAATAAGAAGGAGTTCATATTCCAAAAATTATACTATCCAGATTTTACTCTATTAACATATACATTCATATCTCGGTCATTAAGTCCATAGTAGTCATTTAATGCTTCAGACAATGAACGTTTGTTTCCATAATGAATAAAATCCTTAGCTACAAAGAAATATGAATCTCGCATATTCTCAACAGAAAAGGCATTACTTCCGTCAGGATTTGTATACATAAAACTAATATCTACCCAAATACCATTTAGATGCTGGTATAATTGAGTAGGAGATAATCCTAATGCTAATTTAGATGCAAGTCCCATAATTTCACCAAGATATGCTTGAATCATTTGAGATCTTTCATCCATAATAGGCTAATTAAATACTTTATTCTTTACATAGTCTTCAAGATATTTAATTTCAGCTTCATATTTAGTATTCTTTTCATTCCCTTGTCTAGCTAAATACATTGCCATAGCTTCAAGGGAAGGGAGAACCTTATTAATATGTTCTTTTTCAGAATATGCATAGAGATGTTTTAAAAGTACCGTTTCAAGATTTCTTTCAAATCTCTCTATTCCTAGTTTACTAATATCATCAAGTCTACTTTCAGATTCCCCTCTATCAAATCTGTTCTGCATTTCCCATAATTGCCCATGTTTTGTAATAGCATTTCTTTCTTCATCAGACAAAAACCCATCAATAGTTTCTTGAGTTCTTCTAACTATATTTTTAGGTGATAATGCAGACAATTTATCTTTAAGGGCGGGTATTAACCCTTTTAGTGATACTACAGAATCTGTGCCACCAAATGTTAAAGGAACCCTTAAATATTTAATAGAAGATTGTATAGTTTCATCAATTTCAGCGTCAGACATTCCAACAAAATCAGAGGCATATCTATTTTTATTTACAGTTCTTAAAAAATATTTCAAAAATTCTTTCTAAGAATCTAAATATAAATCAGTATTGGGGTCCCAAGGATTTTTTAATACTAGGTCATCATTATAAGTTGTGTCAAACATATCCTTATATAAATCAACCTAATTATATACAGTTCTTTCTGCTAAATATCCTATACCCTTTTCTCTTTTTAAGTCATTAGTTAGAGCTTCAATATTTCCAATATATCTGTTTAAATCAGAACGGATATTTTGGTACGCTGATTTTACTATATCTGTCGCTTCATTTAAGAATTTACTACTAGTATTACCTGGGTTATCAAGTCGTAAGCCATGTAAACCATGCTTAGTAATATCTAGTTTATCCATCCAGTCATTTCTTTTGTCTTGTAATTGATAGAAAGTAATTCCATCCAATTCACCTAAAGCAGTAGTAACCATTTCATATAATCTATATTCTGGTTCATTATTATACTTATCATACTGCCTTAATTTAAGTGATGGGAATTTATCAAGTAGCTACTGTCTTAAAGTAGTTAAAGATGTCTTCAATCCTTCTGGATCATTTATATTTTTTTCTAAATCATTTTTACAAGAAACAAAGGAATTCCAAAGTTGGGCTTTTTGTCTAGGCATAGTAGATGTAAATGCCATGATTTCCTTAAACTCGTAATAAGCTCTATCTACCCAAGTAACCATTTTGATACTTCCGTCTGCAAAATTATTTTTGATCTCCTCTATTGGAGATAGTCTAGTTAATTGTTTGAAATTATACATTAATACAGAATTATCAACTGGGTTACCTTCCTGCATCCTAGGATTCATAACCTTTATCTAGCCTATAAAACTGGCCTAATCACTAAACAATCCTTTTAAGTTATTTAAAACTAACATAGTTTCCATTAATTCAATATTGCCCTATGTAGCTTCAAGGACTGTAGATTTAGGCATATTATATGCAGTAGAATCATTTAAAAAATTGCCAAATATTGTATTTCCTTTAGTTAATTTATATTTACGGTTTAAGTTGTTAGATGATATTTTCACAACATCCACTAAACCATTAGTATTTAGTAGTAATATAATTCCTAATTCTTTAGCCTAATCACAATCTAAAACTTTCCAATTACCATTACAGTACTGTGAAAAACTTTTATCAAACCATTCTGCATCTCCTTGGGGGTCTTTTGTATATTTACCTGATAATTTAAATTGGGGATGCATATCACCTTCTTTAATAGCCTATTTTAATGTATCAATAACCTTATCAACCCTACTATGGTTATTTAACATTTGATCTTTTAACTCAGATTTTACTTTAATAATTAAGTCTTCTTTACTATCAGTAATGATAGGTTCTCTCATACCATACATCCTATATTTGAATTTACCTGAGTTTGGATCCATTTCTACATTTTTAACTAAATCAGTGGCTCTTTTATTTAGGTCTTTTTCATTATTTTCATACTAAGGAATCCATTTTCTTAAATTATTTGTAACATATTGTAACATATTCTCTGTAGACACATTTGTTACAATAGGTTTAGGTAAAAATTCATCAAGATTTTTATTGATATTGGAATTACCTTTTATTTCTGATGTTAAATCGGATGCTATAATTCCATCCCCTATAGCCTTAACTCCATCATAGGTATAATTTCCATTTTCATCTGGAGTAAAATTAGTTAACTCTAGAGGAACTACAAACAATCTAGAATCTTCTGTATCAATACCGTACTTTTCTATAATTCTGTTATATGTTGCTAATTGATATTGATAGGTATGGGTTTTTACTATACTTGATTTATTACTATTATAGGGAATTGGAGATGTTTTATAATCAAATATATGAACGTTTCCATTATTATCAATAACAGCTAAATCGACAATACCTATTAATGTATCAAATTCATTATTGTTTTTACTTTGGTTAGTCTGTCCTTTAATTACTAATTCAGGCATAAATATTACATCTGAACCAAATTCCTTATATATGAATTCTTTTAATTCTTCACACCTAGTTAAAATGTCCGCTAAAGCTGTTGGAGGAATTAAATCTGAGTTAACTTTATCTGCAAAATAGGTATTTAACAAAAACCCTTTATCAAGATTCCTAATTGGAGTACCACCAGAAGTTTGTCCAAAATAGTCCTACATCACTCTATGAATTTCAGTACCAATATCGGCCATTTTAATCCATTTTTTAGTGATTGTTTCTATAGCCTTATTTACTTCTTCATCTGTAACTAAAGCATGAGCTTCATTATTACCAAATATAGCTTCTATTTCTTCTGGAGTGAAATATTCATTTACATTTTCCCCTCTATAACTAGACCAATATTTTTTTCTTACTGCCCAGTATTCATTTTCTCTAAATTCTGGGAATAATAATTTGTTTTCACCTGTAGTAAAATGGGATAAGAACTCTGTTACACCTATATAATTTTGATATACTCCTGTATTAGGATTATCCAAAAGTGCAGATTGTAATGCCTTAGCTTGAGTAGTATCTGATTTTTCCTATTTTCTTAGTACTTCAAGTGGAATATATCTTTCATCAAGTATTCTTTTGGTATTTAATTGAGGGGTTCTATTAAAAATTATATCAGAATACTTATTTAATAAATCCTTTCTATCCAATAGAAAATCATCTAATTCCAATTCTGAATTAAATAATTTCCCTTTATAGTTATATACACATCCCATATTAATTACAAAATTCTTTTAAATCACCTTTTTTAATTAAATCTTGTTTAGTATTAGCAACAATTCTATGTATTTGGGCATTAGTAATTGAATTAAATCTATCGTTTTCAAATTGTTTTGATCCTACTATACCTGCCAATTTGTGTAATGAGCTGTTAAAAACAACATTATTATTTACACTCTTAACACTTTGTTCCCCAAATAGCATTGAGTCTAGTACTCTTTTGATGTTATATTCTATTTCATGTATTACAGTTTCTGGAAATCTAGATATCAGTGAATTTTGTCCAGACAAATATTTAGAAAATTCAGAAACTAATATTTCTTCATTTAAGTCAGAGTTAGTTCTATCATAGTATTTTTCCCTGTAAATATCTTTTCCAGGAATAGAGTTAATAACATCAACCATACTAAAATACAAGGATGGATTAGAGTATCGTAAAGATCCAAATATTAAATGCATCATTTCATGAATTGGTGCATCTAAATTTGCATTATCGGTATTAATATAAATTTCATTATTATAAATAAAAGCACCAATACCTCTTGAATCTACAACCTTATTTCTCCATTCTTCAGAAGTTAAATCAGAATTAGTAATTTGTTTAAACTTTATACCATAAAGTTTTGCAAGTTTATCTAACATTGATATTATAATAGCTGAATTTTCTGTTGGAGATAATTTTGAAATCATTTCAATACCCCCACTATAAATTGATTCCCATTGATTTGGACGTCTTTTTGTTTCAACTATTGAAATATCCCCTGAATCAATAATATCGGTTTCTAAATCACGATACCTATTATTTATTTTTATAATTGCTTCATCCAGAGTATTAGAAGATGTTGCTTCTAATATATGTTCTGTATTTGCAAACTTAGTATCTTCTATTGTTTGTACTTTTAGATAGTTATCTAAATGTTTTTCAGAATTAGCTTTTGGAAGCTCATCTAATTCTGGATATCTGCCATATTTTTCTACATAATGGCTGGCATACATATCAAATTTAAAATCTGAGAGACCAGACATATTTTTCAATGTCTGGTACTCTACAGAATTTTTATTTAAGCAAATCATTAACAGTTTTTAAATATTTTGTTTATTAATGCTTCTAAAATATCTTTATTATAAGAATCTTGTGTGATAGTACCGTCAGTTCTAATTTCAGTATCAACTTCTAAATCAGACTCCGTAATATCATTTCGCAAAGATAATAAATCTTTTGCAGAATAACTCTTACCATCAAAGATAATTTTATTTATTTTCTTATTCTCAATACTAACTTCTCCACTTGGAAGTTTTATAGTAGTCGCTGTAGTGTTAGTACTTACAGGTGTATATTGAGAATATTCTATGACACTCCAAGGAGTGTCATATTCAGAATCACTTAATTTTTCGTAATCCTTATTAGTAAACTTATAGGTAGTATTACCTTCACTAGAGAATTCATCACCCAATCCTATCTCATCGTAGAAATTGTTTTCAGATAAATCGCCTTCTTCCAAATCATTGAAATAATCCGAATCATCTAAATCACCTGAATCATACTCTTCTTCATTTTCTTCAGATTTGGATGGTTTTCTTTTATATAATTCCCATGTTAATAAATCAAAATCTTTGGCTCTTACATACTTACCTTTGGCTTTATCAAGTCTTACTTTTGGTGCAGTAAACTTTAATAAGTCTTCATATGTAAAATCAATACCTTCAATTAAGTCAGAGTTTACATCAATACTATAGGTGAATCCTACCCAATCATTAATTACTTCTGAAGACTTATTTGCGAATAAATCTTCAAAGAATGTAGTTAAAGTTGATTGTCCTTGACTATTATTATACATAATAGTATTATAATAGAAGAATAATTCTCCTATTGAGAACCCGTCATAATTTATAAATTTATTAGTAAATAATTGATCAAAAGCTGTTTTAGCTTTTTGGAAAGTATCCTTTTCATAAGGATTTCTTGGCATTGTATTTATTTCTGACACATATGCATAGCTTGCATTTCCAGACTCAGTTCTATCTAATTTAATAGATTGTAATGACTGTATAAATGCATTACTTTTAAGTAATAAATTCTTTTCAGAACTATTCTTGATAATTCCATTCTTTAAATTCGGAATTACTTCTGATTCCATATAACTTTTAAATGCAGCATTACCCAGTTCAGTACCTAAAGTAAAAGGTTCATTTTCTGTACTTACTCTTGTATTAGTAATATGGATTCCAGCAGGAAGGTTAAACACAATTTTTCTGCTTCTGAGCCATTTATTATTCATAGCAATATCAAAGAAAGTTTCCATTTTCTTTGTTAGCTGTGCTTTATCATTAGATGTCGGATAACTGTTATCCTTTAAAACTTTGGTAGAATATTCCTCAATTTTTCTAAATTTAACTGAAGCTCTAATAGTTTCCAAATCCACCTTCATAGCATGCATAAATCCATTATAATGAGGAGATGCCATAATAGCATCAAGAATATTTATAGAATGTTTAATTGCACCATATTTAGCAATAATTTCTTTTTGATATTCTTTATCATCCATAAATTTATCAAAACTAATTAGGCCTTTAGAATCTTTAAAGCTGTCAAATATTTCTTTAGCAGTTGATTGAATCATATCTCCATTTAGATAATAAATAACAGGTTGATTTAACTGCTCCTCTGTCATTTCTTTTCTTCTATTTACAAATATAGAATTAAAGTTATTAACAAAGTTAACAATTTTAGTAGTATCAGTATCAAGCTGTTTATTTAATCCATATAAAGGACGAGCTTGTTTTAACTCATTAGCTCCATATATTAATTGCTCTAGAGAACTTAAAGCATTAAATTCAACTCCATTTTCATTAATGAAGGTTTCAGACGTTGCTAGATTATAGTAACTTATCCAATCTTGCAGTTTTTCAATAAAACGGTTTGCAGAAATGGTTTTAACTTTTGTGTCTTTTGTTGCAGCATCTTTTAAAGCTTCAATAATTTCTGGCATTTTATCCATATGATTTTTAACACCTTCACCTATAGTTTTATAAGTCTTATCGGTATTTTTCAATTCAAGAAGTTCTACTAAGGTATTATACATACCACTTGGAACATCTCTTTTGTTTGGACCATTCTTTATATACTTTATTGCATCTTCGGCTCTTCTGAATCCATCAACATCCTGTATAATATTACCAGCCATAAGTTTGTTAACTAATCTAGCTGTATTAGACATCATACAATTAGACAAATCTTCAAAAGGTATACCCATAACGATACCATAAATGTACATAGGAAGCATTTCAGAACCACCATTAATTTTACCCAGAATTGGATCCTTAGCATTATCAACAGCAGCTCCTAAAACACCAGAATTTGATAATAAAGCATCAGTATCTTGGTCAAGATTCTTTAAGATTTCATATAGTTTAGCAAATCCTTGTCTAACAGCTTCAGGAGCATTCATATCAATGGATTTTGCTAATATTTTATTCATCTGAGAATCTTTAGTATAGGTATTTGCAACCATTTGAAGATTATGACCACAAATATTAACATTAGAAATAAGTTCTAATTGTTTTATATTTGGAGCTTCCAACAATCTTTTTCCATAATAGTGCATGATACCTTCCATACTTTTCATACCAGACGCAGAAATACCAACACAGTCTTTACTAATTTGGTTCTTTCTTAAACCTTTAACAACAGCCATAAAATTGCCTGCCATATCATATTTATCATATGCTTCTGTTTCTGAACCATTACCTTTATCTTTCAATATTTTTACTGGTTCATCAATAGGAGATTGTGACTGAATAAGACAAGCTGGATCAGAACTGATTTTAAACATATAGCTAGAAACAAAGTTCTTAGCCATTTCTTCTCTTTGAGGTCTTTGGATATATAAATTATGTTTATTTACCAATCTCTCAATTTTTGTAATATCAGTTCCAGGTTTCACATAAAGTTTTCCACCATTTCTATTAATGCTCCTTAAGAAATCCGCCAGATAACCTATCATATTTCTTTTAACAGAATCATCTGTACTTTCTGAAAGAGTACGATTAAAACCTTTAGAATCTATGTATGCAGAAAATGTATCTTTTGTTTTAGCTAACAATTCTTCATCTTCTGTATATACTACTTCTACCTTCTTTCCTGTAGGAAAAGGTAATTTCAAAGACTCATTAAACAACTCTTCTGATTCTAAATTAAAGTATGGACTCCAACCTACAAATCTTCCGTCTCTATCAAATGCATATCCTAACAAAGATACTTTATCAATATCCAAGTCAGAACCTTGAAGCCAGAACTGGAAGTGTGATACATAAGCAGAGTTCAGTCCAGAATCATCAAATTCAGCAACTTCCATTGGCATAAATGACTGCATACATTGAGCTGGAATACGTGCAGCTAATACTTTTAGAGATTGTAAAAATGAAGTATGCATTTCTCTACCTAGCTTATAAATTTTAATTAAGGCTGGATCAGATAATGCTTCTGGATTTACTAAAACTGATTCTAAATCAGATTCATATAATTTGTTTAACTCAAGTAGTCTTGATTTATAGTCTGTAGTATCTCCAATCAATTCTAAAAATTGTTCAACATTTTTAGAATCTGAGCTAAGAATTGGATTAAACAAAGTTTCAAAATAATCAGAATCTATTGCAAAATCCGAAAATTCTATGGTATTGTATGAGAAGGAATCTATATAGAACCACGGATTATCAGTAATAATTACTTCTTTACCATTTTCAGCTCTATAAACTTTATCATCTTTAGAAGATAATCTATATAGTTTATTTCCCGCCTTATCAATTCTATATAATTTGTCCCCTTCATAATAATATTCAATAGTTTGAGGGTCAAGTTTACTTGTATTTGCATGACCTTTATGCATTAAATATACATGGTCGCCATTAACCCTTTTGAGTGCTATATGATAATTTTGTTTATCAATAGTACCCCAATTCTTTACAAGTCTTCTTAAAAAGAAATCCTTGTCATTTCTAATAGTATTAACAGAATCACCTTTATTAAGTCCAAATAAAGTTTCATATATTTTAGGCATTATAACTCCATAAGGTCTTACTTTAAGAGATCCGTCTAAAACTTCTACTCTTTGAGCCTGTACCCCATTTTCACCCTTAACCATTACATTAGCACTGCTAAATTCACCAGTACCTACAGCAAATAATTGTTTTTGTAATAGTTTATAAAGATACTTTTCAGTCAATTCTGACGGATTAGCAGGTAACGGAAATCCGTACTTAGTACTAAACTCTTTAATAGCAATAATATTATTTTTGATAATACTATCCTCTTCAGATACATTAAAATCCTTAGATTGAAGTTTAGCATTTTTAAGTGTTTGTGCTGCTGATATATTAGCTAGAGCCTGCTTTACTTCAGAATAATTAAACACTGCCTGAACAATTCCTAAATCATACATATTATAAGATGCATTATCTGCACCTTTAAATGTAAAACTATAAGAATCTAAATCAGAACCTTGTGTAATATCTTCAATAAATACATAGCCAGAACCATACAGTTCTTTAGCTTCCCAGTATCTTCTCGGGGCAGTTAGAGCATTTTTGGTTTCTGTTAAATCTATAATAGGAGCGTCTTCTGTAATCCCTACTGTATTATAGATATCAACAGGAATAGCCTTATATCTATGTCCTATTTGTAACTCAGATATGCTAGAGATAGGCTTCTTATCATATACAGTTTTCTGTAATTCTAACACATCATTAAAATCATGGAAAGTATTACTTAATCTTCCTCCATATAACTTATAAATGCTATAAGAGGGATTAAGAACGGCAAGAATACCTTCAAATTTAAATTTAATTCCCTTCTTAGTAAATGCAGAAGATAATATACTAGTTACCTTCTTATACACAGCTGGAATACTAAATGCTAAATCTTTATTTACTTTATCAAAGGTAATCTTTTCACCATTGTTGGCTCTAGCTATTAAGTTTTCAGCCATACTTGCAATAAGGTTACCTTCTCTACTAGGACTATTTTTCATAGAGTCAACAATAATCTGAACTAATGAGTTCTTGAATTTCGCATCATCTCTATTTAAAACTTGCCCTAATTCATCAGTAAAATCAGAAATTGCATATCTGGTAATACTTTCCAATGCCTGGTAAACCTCATCAGCCTCTTCTGTCATATAGTTTCTAGCAGATAGTGCATTAACTACCTGAGTCATTAATGACAATGTTGAGTTATCTGCATGATGTTCAGCATTTAATTGAATACCAATATTAGTAGTATCAATAAAGAAAGTATTCAATTTATAAGTAGGATCATAAAATGCTTTATTGCTGTTAATATTACTAGCACCCTGCTTAATAGCTCCAGCAGTTACTACATATTGTATTGATGAATGTTTTAAAGGCTGATTGACATCTTCTGCGGTTAATACTTTTCCAGGAGTGTATGAAGGATTTAATTCACCAACATTAATTTCTGCATTAACTAAATTTTCAACAGAAGTTTCAGAAGGTTCAAGTAATCCTTTATCGTTTAGTTCCATAGAGTGTTCTCCGCCAAACATTATCCATAACTTATAATTGGTATCAACAACTTTAGTTATAGTTTCTGTTTTAGGTGTTCCATCAGATTTTACTTCTAAATATTCACCGTTTTTACCTACTTTAGCAACTTGTAATTGATAAGTGTTAGGGGTATCAGTTTTAATAATATCACCTACAATTTGATAATAAGCACCTTTTTCGTAAGGATTTCCTTCAAAAAAGTCAGAATTTCCTTCAAAGAAAATAGTTTTATATTTTAATTTCTCTCCAAAGAAATTCTTAGTAATATCTGCATCATAAGGTACTCCGTTCATTTCCCAACGATAGTCCATCATCCTTTGGGCCATTAATTTATAAAATTTTAATCCTCCATTACCTATATAGGCAGAAGATTTAATTCTAGCATTAGTAAGACCAAAACATGCGGTTTTAATAATACCTCCAGTACCAGTACGTGCATCATAGAAATGTGCAAATGTTTTCTTGTCCACACCAGCCACGTCAGCCTTTAATGAGTTATTTTCAAGCCATACTTGGGAAGGTTCAACAAATGTAGCACCATCAAAAGGCTTAATTCCATCCTCTTCCATACCTTGAATATTCCAACCATCTGCGGTAATGTCCTTTACAGTAGCTATCCTGTATCTGTTTTGGATACCATTTGGAGAATTTCTCATAAATGAATGAACAGTAGCCGTTTGTGATACGGCTCTCTTACGAGCAGCTGCAAATCTAAATGCCTCCTCTACATCAAAATCATCAGAATTAACTGATTTCTTTCCATCGTGATTATAATGTGTACCAACTGTAGATATAATATACTCCTCCCCAAATAAATATTGAAGGGCATTAAATGCTACCAACTCTGGATGTAACTCTAGAGTAGCATTATTTAAAGCTAAATACTCATTTAAATCAAAAGCTGAAGAAGTATAATTTATAAGTTTGGGTTGACCATCAATATTCTTTGTATATGTAAGATTTCTAAAGTCTCCAACACTAGAAATGTCTATAGTCCGAGAGTTAGCAAACCTAATTTTAGCTAGTATCATTCTTCCAAGAGAAGTATCAGTCCAAGGTTTCCCCTGATTACTTGCATAATCAAATAGTTGTTGTATGGCAGTAGAAGGTTTAACAGAACCTGAATCATTAGTTAGATCTAACTTATAACCTTCACGCATTAAATCGACAAGTAGTCTAGCTTCTTGTTTCTTCCAGAAGGTAGTATTATTAGTACCATGTCTACCGTCTTTTACTAATTCTTTAGCTAATTGGGATTGCTGAGCAAAATAGTCATCTTGAGGTTGGGCTTCTGGATACATTTCTTTGAAAGCCCTATTAAAATCAAAAGTTGAATCATTTTTAAGTAATTCAGCTAAATAACCTCTATTAGTTTGTAAAAATCCCTTATTTTCAAAATAATGAGTTTGGTCGATTATTTTTATTTGTTCGTTTGGATATACATGGTTATAATCATAAATTACATCATGTAGAACAGAAGCAGCTTTATCACCATAAACTGAATTCCATTCAGCAAAGTTAGTTAATGGATTTAATATTGGTAACCCATTAGCTGAGGTAAAATCACTTAACTTCTTAAAATCATATAATATATTAGTATATGCCTTCAGATAATAATTCCCTAATTCCCTTTTTGCTAAATCTTTTAAATCGTTACCACTATAATCTTTTAAAAGTTTACCATTAATAACAGTATTCAAGTTTAAAAGTATATGTAATAACTGAGGTTTATCAGAAATAGCATCTGGGAATATAGCAGTAAATCTATTAGAAGCAGTTTCCTCATTTTTATATTTAACTCCAAGGTAGTTAACAATAAATGAAGTATCAAAGAATTCAGAAGCATTAAATTTAATACCATTCTTTGTTGCATAACCATCTGTGAAATCTCTTAGATAACCTACTCCTTTAAATAGATTAGTGTTTTGCATAAGAGAAAATCCAGATACAGCTGAGGTAGGATTAGATGCTAGTTGAACGAATTGAGGTAATACATTACCAGCAAGTCTTCTTGAAACTATAGATGCAATAGCGTTACCAGAACCATCTTTAACCAAACCGCTAGCATATTTACCATTAGAAATATCTTTAGCAATAGCTAGTTTCTTTAAGATGTTAATATCATCAGAACTAATAGAGTTAATTTCTATACCTGCTTTTCCAGCAGCACTGATACGTACTTTATTTTTTCTATCTTCAAATGTAGAATTCTTTAGATTTTTTAATTCTGAACTTGAACTAATACCTTTAGCTAGTACATTTGAAAAATAAATATTAAATAAACTACTTGCAGCTGTAGAAAACACTTTAAATAATTCCTTATACTGAACCACACCATTAGTTGCAAATTCGTCATTTAAGGCATTTCTAAAACCAAGATTATTGAAATTTTGATTCAATAAATCAGCTATAAATGGTTTTACTGTTTCCCATAATTCTTTACCACCCGCATCAGCATTGCCAATACTATATTCTGAACCTTTTAAGGTAATAGTAGTATTCTTTGTTTTTGGATCAAATATTACTTTATTATCATTAATATAAAATGTTAAAAGTCCATCATTATAAGAAATATTATAATTTGAATTTAATTCCTTATATCTATCTTTATTTACTTTACTATTAAATCCATTTATAGTTCTTTCTAAGGAACTTTTTGTAGTATTTGATAAAGCATCCTTTAAATCCGTTTGTTCAAGAATTCCATCTTCATTTCTTCTACATTCAATGAATACAGAATTATCAACATCTGACATAGCCTTTACTAGATATGAGTAAAAATTACGCAGAGTTTTAGGATTTTTCAGATATATAGACAAGAATGAGTTATTTTCAGGATCAAATATATTCTTATATAATGATTGTAGTAAGTCTTTTTCTCCAGAATAGAATGTATTTCTAAAAGTTTCAACACTATTGAAGAATTTTTTGTTATTTAACATTTCTACAATAATTGGAAAATACTTCATATTATTTTCATCAAGTAATCCCAATAAATCATAGAAAGATAAATCGGCAATATCATTCTGATATTTCTTAAATTCAGGATAACCTTCAGAAGAGAAGAATATATTATTGAAATATATATCTTTCATTGCAGGTTCATAAATTAAGGACTTAATTTTATGTGTAATGTAATATAGACTATTTAAATCAAATACTCTGCCTTTGATCGGGATATCTTTATCCCATTTATACATTGACATAGTATTAGCAATGTCCTTAATAATGTCAGAAGTTTCATCGACAGCTCCTTTTTTATCCTTAGCTTCGTCACTCTCCCATCCAGTACGAAGTCTAGCCCCCATACCTTTAAAAGAATATTTTGTAGAATCATCAGTTATCGTTCCTATTAAATTAGTTTTAATATTTATATAAGAACCTTGTTTAGATTTTATATAATTATCAAAATTATTTAAAGTAACTAATGACATATAGGCATCAGTAAATGATTTACTTACTTTATTACCAGCAGACCCCTTTTTATAATGATATGCTAGCATGTTCAAAGGTAAGTAAGTCTTAGCTAGATTATTTACTTCTCTAAGATTATCTTCATTAAAAACACTAAATATTCCTAATTTAGCTATAACATCTTCAGATATACCTGAGTATGACTTAAGGTAATTAATAACATCTGAAAATAATCTTCTTTGATATTCTTGAAGTTCCTCATTTAGCTGAGCATCAGTTTCAATCTCATAACCTTTATCACGATTAATTAGTGTAGAGTTAACAAGATTTTGATATACAGTAACTTCAGCTAAACTTCTAACATCTTCATTATTACCATACATTTTAGTAAGGTAACTAGAAGCACGTTCTTGAGTATCTTCATCCTGATCAATCTGATTAGGTACTTCAGTAACTTTTACACTAGATGCAGTTAAATAATCATTAATATGATTAAATGTTAATTCATTTGCCAATTTAGGATAAAATCTGTTTATTACATTTTGAATTGTGGCACCTAGATCATTAATTTCTTCTATAGAAGAAAAAGAATAATCATTCTGCCCAAGCAGATTAACTGCTTGAGCGAATGTATTCTGTTTATTTTCAGCTTTTGATACTTTAAAGCCAATTGCTTTAATTTTAACTTCCAGGCCTTTTAAATCAGCTTGGCTAAACGGACATTTTTCCATAATTAAAATTTAATTTTTATACTATTACAACCTTCTTCATTAGACTTAATAGGTTTAGAATCTTTTAACTTTTCTAATACTTGATATAATATAGTATCTTTATCATATGCATTCATAGCTTCAATGAATTCTTCCTGTGACATAATATCTGGAACAAATTCATGATAACCTTTTACTAAGGAGTCCCAGAAATTCTAAGGGTTATCTATATCGTATTCTACATTACTGTCATAGATTCCACCAAAACTCTCCAGAGCTTCTGTAAGTTGTACAATTTGTTCACTATCTGTAAATTGTGCATCAATATCAGAAAAATCAGTTGATTCCTAAACCTCTACTTGTTGATTTACTTTATCAATAGATAACTCCTAAGGGGTATTACCATTCATTTTAATTGTTGCTGTATATTCATCATTATCTGCTAAAATTTTAAATGTTTTGTAATCTGCATTATCTTCTAGTAACTCTGTCTTTATTGATTTATAGTCATATATTCTTAAATTATTACCTATACGAGGGGTAATTAAATATTTACCATTAACATTAAAGACAAGTTTATCATTTTTATTTAAAACACTGATAATTCCTTCTATTGTTGTAGAGGTATCAGTTGTTTGGTCTAATTCATATTTAATTCCAGTAGTATCCCCGATAGCATTTTCTAAGAATAATTCTTTTTGTGATTTAGGTTTTTGTGCCTAATTATTAGAGAATCCTGATTCATATCTTTCATTATCAATACTTACGGGCATTGAACCAGATTTGGTTTCCTTAGACGTCATCTTTTTAGAAGCCATAGATATTATTCCTCCCATATCCATATAATATCCACTCTTGTCTAACTTACCATTAATTTTAAACGGATTACCGTCTATAGAATATGAACCACTATCTTTATTTATAGGGATAATTCCATTAACAGTAGCGTTAGCAGCCTAGTTATATGTGGTATTATAAAATATACCTTTGAAACCGTTTTTCTCCATAAGTTCCTTTAGTATCTTTAAGTTATCTTTAGGTTTTTGCTTTTCATCATACATTAAATTATATAATGTTGCCTATAAGTATTTCTTAACTTTAGAAACTTTATGTTGAAATTTTAGATCGTCTTTAGACACTTCACGTTCTAGTATTTCCTTCTTGTTATCGGAGTTATTAAGTAAATCTATATAAGATTTAATAATTTCCTTCTAACCATCTTCCCAGACAATCCTAGGATCTTTAATAATTATATCCAATAACCTGTAAGCAGTGAAGTCATTACCTATAGATTTAACATTTCCTGTGCCTTTTAATATATTGAATACATTATCAAAATACTATTCAATACTAACTAATGGGGGTACTAGATATATTAAGGAAACACTAGGAGAATTTCCAAATTCGTCTAACTCTTTTATATAGGTATCAAATAAACTAGTTCCCAATAATTGTTCTTTAGTTTCTGACACCAACATAAATGGCATACCAGGTTTAGCAAATTTTATAGTTTTATTACCAGTTTCAATAACCCCTGTAGGTGATATATATACATCTTTAGATAAGTTAAATACTGGATCATTGACAAACTCATTTACATCATACCATTCAGCCTTATTACTTTCATATCCTTCTGTTGTGTAATTATAACCTTTAGATTGATTAATAACCCTAATACCATAAGTTACAGCTTCATTACCAATAGTCCATTCGGGGTCATCAATATAGAAAACCCCATTTTGAGTAAATTCAAACAGATTTATCATATCAATGATTTGCTATGCTCCAGCATATGTACTATTTTTTAACTTATCTCTAAGTTCTACAAGGTTATTATATACTTTATTTTTACCATTTTTAACAGCAATAGTATCATATTCAGATTTTATATCAGCAAACTGTTCATGGTTTAATAAGGTTTTAACATTAGGGAATGTTAATAAGGTAACCTCTAACTAATCACCATTTTCATTTCCAAATACTAACGATAGGGTTCTATTATGATGGTTTTTAGCTTTACTACCACTGGAGTATATAGAATAAAGTTCTTCTCTAGGATCCTTGTAATACTTATTGTCAATATCGTGGGCACTAGTAGCATTACTCTTTATAAAGAATTTTGCATAAGGATTTTTTGAATTTAATCCTAATAAGTTATCAATTCTCTATGCAATACTATCAATTGTTTTATCCTTATAACAAATACCTCTAATTGTTTCAAGTGTATCTAATAAATTGTTTATATAACGTTCTTCTGTTGCTCTAGGTCCTTTAGGAATTAATTTTGTCAATCCATTTAGGTTATCTAGTCTTTTATCGTAGTTGCTAGGTTTTTGTAAACCTCTATCTGTAGTAACAAATCCAGTTTCCCTAGCAAATGTAGAAGACATTAATAAGTTAAATTCAGTTCCTTTTGGAGTACTTTTTATTATTTCTGCTGGAGGTTCCTTTATCCCATCTTCAGACGCTTTTTGAGTTACATCAAATACATCTTGTTCCTTAATTACCCCTCCGTTTTCTTCCTTATCAAGTTCTTCTTCTACTTTCTAAGGTTCTACCTATTGCTAAGTTTTAGGCTTCTAGACTCTAGGTACGAATTTAGGAAACTCTCCTTCACTGTACTCTTTTTCTAAATATGTTTTTCTCTTTTGTGAATATTCTTTAATAGCATCTTTAGATAATTCTATTACAGCTGGAGTATCAGTTTCTATAACCTATGAATAAAAAGTGGTCATGTACTGAGGTAAAGTCTATACCCATATACAGCCTTGTTTAGAACGAGTTAATGCTGTATATAAATCAGTATAATATTTTTCCCAATTATAATAGGTATGCTCTACCCCCTAGTTATCTATAGTGTTATAAAGATGTGCAAAGTCTTCTACTATATAATACTTAGCTTCTAGTCCTTGTGCAGAAGTTCCTTTTAGTAATTTTATTTTATCTGAATATTTAGGATTAGTTGTCAGTATTTTATATAGTTCACTTTCTTCATCATTATATACATATCCAATTTTTTCATTAGGATCTAACTAAGTTTCTATCATTAAATCAATAGTTTTAAGTATTTTATTATACTCAAGTCCTATTGGTTCTCCAAATTCATCTTCTTCATCATTATTACTAAATATTTTTACACCATATAATCCCTTATAATCACCTTCACTTATTTCGGTATGGAATAAAGTTAAGTCTTCAATAGGAGATTTAGCGTTCATTTTAGTTAATAATAATTTAGGCATTTGAGTACTAAATGCATTAATGGATTTTACCATAGGTTCATTAGTAGCTCTTAATAAAACCCCTTGTTTAGGAGAAGTAACAAAGTTACGATTATTAATAGTTAATTCTTCAGTAACTTCTGTATTTGTTCCTGCTATCTATTCTTTGTACTTTCCAGAAATTCTTGACTGTATTAAGTCACCAGCAGCAACAATAGGAACTCCTGTAATTTTCGATAATTTATTCTATAAATCAATATCTATAAAACTATATTTAGAAAATTCGTCTACTAATACTAAGGAGGCATCAATAGACTTATTTACATCCCATGTAGATGAAAATATATAATTATCATCATGTTCTACAGAACCTTCCTATACCTTAAGGTCTCCTTGCTCATCAAAAGCTTCAGACCAATTAGGAGAAATCCTTTTCATGTACTGTTCTTTATCCATTGCAACATAGTTTTCTAAACCAAGCTCTTTGGCTAATTTTTCAGCACTTGCCTAAGTTGCGTGAGCAATCCATACATTCTTTAATAAATCTGGATTAGTTAGTCTAATTAAAGAAATTAAATTCCTGTATACACCTGCACTTTTACCTGTTCCAGGCATACCTTCAATAAAAGCTATATAACTTCTAGACGCATTAAAGGATGATGAGTATGGATATTTTCTAATTTCTTCTAAATCAGGTTTTGTTTCTGGATTTGTATCAAAAACAGAAAGTAATGTTTTGTCATCCCCTGTTCTGATCTATTCAGCCACTCTTTCATTATAAATATCAGCAAAGTCCTAAAATACTTTATTATTTATTACATGAGCAAAAGCTGTATAAGTAGCTAATTCTTGTGAATAGAAAGGGGCTAAATCATCAGTAATAATTTGTCTATAGGAATAATAAAAATCACTAGGTTTAACGGCAAATCTAGTTATCATGTACCAGAACAAATTTCTGTCATTTATGCTAGCAATTTCCTTATTAAGAGTATCATCAGTAGAATCTAATAAATTAAAATTCTTCATAAATTCTGCTGCTGATTCTTTAGTTATTTTATCTTTATTTTTAATATAAAGATTATATATAGCTTCATCAAGTAGTTTACTATCTGCAAGTACCTATTCTCTTTCAGATTGTGTTAGTTTATTTTCTATTTTAGATAGTAAAGAATCAGTGTTAGTCATACTACGTATAGTAGTATCCCAATCTTCAGTATCCCAAGTGTCAGGTAACTAAAAATGCTTAAGCCTTTTATAAACTACTAATTGGAATTTAGCAGCGGTCATATCTTGTTCAGCTATTTTCTATCCATTGTTTATAGCTATTAGGTTTTTAGCAAATAATACTCTTTGTTTTATTAAATTTAAATCATAGAGCATTGCATCTGCCTCTCTTGAGTCTAATTCAACTAAATTTAAGTTTGAGTCTACTTCATTAGCTGTTTTATTTAAACCAAGAATGTTATCAACATCAGCCTAATCAACTCTAGCACTAAGAATTTGTGCTTCCAATAGATTAATTACCTATAAAGCTGAATTAATACTTTCATCAATATTAGGAGGTAATATAAAATTTTCAGGATTACCTTCTGAATTTAATAAGGCAGAATCTATAAATTTTAATGCCTCATTAATATCTATGTCTGTACCTAGTACTAAATTAAATTGTCCTAATAATTCCTAGATATTAGAATGATTCAGATTATTTAATATAGTTTGTACATCTTGTGACCATTTAGCTTTTTCAGCTTTTTTAGGGTCTTTATTTGATTCTGTATTATATCTTCTATCTAAAGAAGTGGTAACTTTTAATAAAGCTCTTTTAACTTCTGGATTAATATAACCCTATTGTTGATAAGCAGTAACAATATTATTTAAGACAGTCTCAGAAGTCCTAGAAATAATGTCATCCAATATGTCTAGATTTACGCTCTGGGGATTTTCCATAAATTGCTACATTATTTGCTTATCTTGAGTTGTACCATATTGTTGAACCATTGGTCCAAATATGTTAAATGTTTCACTTCCAGTAGCTAGTACATTAGCTTGATTTAAAAATTCGGTAACATTATTTGTTTTAGAATTTACTGTTTTATACTACTGCAAAATAGCCTATTCAACGCTGTTAATTAGAGCTATTTGATTCTAATCAACATTTTTAAAATATTTAAGACTATGTTGATTTAAATATTCGGAGAATATTGTAGTAATATATTCATGTATTTTATGAGCAATTTTTAAATCATCCTTCAATTTACCATCTCTATAGTTTTCCCATTCGGTCGTATACTATTTAATTGAATTCTCATCAAGGTCTTTATACTTTTTACCAGCAACAGCTTCAATATATGAAACTTTATCAGGAGATTGATATTTTTGCCTTACAGCAGTAGACATTTCAAACATAGCCTGTTTTATAAAGTCAGAAGAAATTTCTCCTGTATTAAATGCAGCTAATTGTTCTCTCAATGTTTTAATTTTTGCATCAAGATTAGATAACTATGTCTACCTTTCTACATCCTCATTATTTTTAACCTTCTAATCAGTAGCACCTGTTTCCATTTTACCTACTGTAGAATTTAACCTATTATATTCATTAATAGTAGCTGCTAAATCAGTTGCTAATGTATTATATTCTTGTAAATACATAGAAGCAGTTGCAGAGTTTCTTAAAGCATTAAACTTAAGATCCTTTCTAGTTAAAGTATCAATAATTTTTTCATCAAATACTTTAGCACCTTCTGATTCCAATGTATCTTCAATAAACTTAACCATATTTCTTATTTGCTATTTAGCGGCTTCATCCTAATTTAATTCTCCCTTTTCTGCTGGCTTAAATATATAATTACCATCTTCGTTACTTATTAACTCAGTAGATAGGTCTTTTTTACCTAAAGTATTTTTATCAAGGGTTTTTAGAAATTCTCCTGATTCCCCGTTACGAACTATTTTAATCAATTCTTGCATAGCAGCTTCAGAAGTCATTTCTGGAATATCTCTAGCATTTCTAATACTAGATTTTAATTCCATTAGACCACCACCAAGCATACCACCTATAAATGACATAGAATATCTATCTAATACATTATCCCATGCACTTACTTGTTTTTCCCCTCTTAAATATTGAACTCCATTGAATATAGATTTAGTAAAATCATATAGTAATTCTTCAGTAGTTTCTTCAATACCTTCACCTAAAGCATTTGAACCTACTGTAGCAAATACTTTTGGACCCAATGTTTTAGCGGCAGTTCCTGCTTCATAACCTATTTTAAATAGATTACTTAGCCAATTATACTTACTTAGTTTTGTTGCTGTATTATTACTAGCTTCTATAGTAGCTTTTCTTGTATTAACCAGCTTACTCTGTAAGTCTTTCCATATTTGTTTTTCAGCTCTAAGTTCAGGAAGAATTCTTTCTCCTAATGCAGTACTCATTAATGCATATTGAGCAGCCGTATATCCTAATGTAAGAAACGCAGCTTCAGTATCTGTAGCACCTTCTCTAATAGCATCACCATAAGCATCTGCTGTAGTAATACCAGTCATATATGCCCTAGATAAATATTTACCAATATTATTGTACTACTTCATAAACTAAGACATATCATTAGCCGCTTTAATATTTTTTATTTCTATTAAATCGCGACTCATCTTTTCTGAAAAGGTTCCCTTTTTTTCAATATACTTTAATAAATCATCAAAGTTGGTTTTATTATATTTTTCTAAGAATTCTAACTGTTTAGCTTTTTGTGCTGCTTCAGTAGCCATAGGTTTACCTCCAGTAAACAATGCTGGGCCATATTGAAATAACCATCTTTGCTGGTATAGCTGCATATAAACATCACCAACAAGATTAAGCATATTTTCTACCGTCCACATTTCTTCCATCGATTCATCAGAAACACTTGGCTGTACTGATTTTATAAACCCTTCAATAGAAGATAACACCTTATTATCATTGCCTGTAAATATTTTACCTAAAGTAGCCCCCAGTTTTGCAGTCTATAGAGCTAATCCTACACCTACATAATAAGGAGCAATTGGTGTAGCTAATGGGGCTAATGTTGCTGCAACTTTAAATAATGAACCTAAGTATGATTTATCTTTATCATCAGAATCAAAAAAATCATACTTATTCCATTTAGACCCATCAGTAGTTATTGTATCAAGCTTTGATAATACTTGTTTATCATATATATCACGCCCTTGTAAGTTTTCATAGAACATAGTTCCATTTTCATTAAGCTTTAAATCTCCTTTCTTATGCTTAACGATTTTTCCTGTTACAAGATCTTTATGTTCTCCATCATTATCCCATTGAGCTAATACTCTTGTTTCAAAGAAATCATCAAAAAAGGAATCATTAGGCGAATCTCCCCATATTGGATCTGCACCATTTTCGTATTCAACGGGATTTAACAATACTTTTTCTCTTTGTGCTATTTCTCTACTACTTAAATTATTATCATAAACCTTTCCTAGTTTAATAGCACCACTAATTTCACGGAGTGGATTAGGTTCTCTAGTAAATAATACCTCTGGACCTTTTTCTCTTTGTTCTGGGTCTAAAAATATATTATTTCTATGCCCTTTTATTTGTTTATATATATCCTCAGTGAATTTTTCATCAACAAAATTATTATATCCAAAAGCTGCTGCGGTATATGCTTTATGAAATTTATCTTCATCAAATATACCATCAGTTTGAAATCTTTCCATCTATTGAATCTTTGGAGAATTTTTATAAGTTTCTTCAGATTCAAAAGATGTATTATCTGTATCTAATCCCACACTTTTAAAATCTGACACAGTAAAAGTTGGATTAGCTAAATTATTTAATAACCAATCATTTTCCTTCATACTTTACTAAATGATTCAGGTTTTACATACCCTAATCTTTTTTCTTCTAACTATTGTTGTTTATATACTTCATCAGCTGTTTTAGCTGGCAATGAATAATAATTCTTAGAACCTAAAGATGTCATTAATACACTATCAGTCATTGGAATAAATACAGAACCCATATAAGTGTTACTGTCACCTAGCCATCCCTATGAACTAGTAAAGTCTTTATCAGCAGCCGTTAAAGTCTAGATAATACTTTCCATTAAGTTGTCATCATCAACCTATTTAAGAAGATTATTATTATCTAAATCTTCTACATCACTACTAAAGGCTTTAGCGTCAGCATACCCACTAATCACTCCAAATCTTTTATAATTAGTTAATATTAGTTGACCATTAGCATCATACATTATAGGTAGGTTATATTCTTTAGAAGCATATATTTCATTTATTTTATCTTTGTCCTTTATGTTATGTTCTCTAATATACTAGTCAGCCTTTTCTTTTCTTAATAGCATATCTAGGTCTGGTTTTATTTCTCCCCTACGTAAGGCTTGTTGATCTAATGGTAAATCAGCAGCGACTATTTTATTTCCATTTAAAGCTATTTTATTAGCTTGTACTGGATTAATCATATTACCTCCCATAGAAATGTTATCCCAGTCTAATGTACTACCAAGCTAGCCCCCAATAACATCCTATAAGGTACCTTTAGATATTGAATTACCATCCTTATCTACAAGTAGACTAGCATTACCTTTTACATTCATGGTATCAGCAGTACCCATATTTATAGGATACATCTTAGATTCACTCATACCTAAAAGTAAAGCCTCTGGAGATTTTAAATCTACTCCAGATTTAGAACCTGATTTTCCAGAAGTACTATTATCCTTAGATACATTAGAGTCAAATTTTACCTTGAAAATATCAGAATCATTTATAGTAGAACCTATTAATAACCCTAAAATATCTTTAACACCTTGCATGGAATTATCACCTAATCTCTAAGCTGCATTAGCCTAAAGAACAGTTAACATATTTTTAGGAAGGGTTGATAATAAATAGTTAACCGCCATTTTAGCCTGTTTAGACTAACTTTTAGTTTCCTGAGAATATGAGTACACATTATCTAAATCTTGTAACTCTTTTATTCCCTGAAGAATTTGAAGCTGTTCTTTGTTTGCATATCCTTCTCTACTATAAGTAGAAGTACCTAATTTATCTACTACCTACTTTAAATATTCCTAAATTTTAGGCATTCCAACACCATTACTGAGAATATTAGTAATATCAGTATTAAATGCTGCATTAGGATTATTTAATCTATAATTAATAAGTTCATTATTTGTTAGTAATGATTCGTTATTAAAGTCTACGTCACTAATTCTCTTTTTTGATAGTTTTCCTTCTTTATTCTGAGTGATAACATAACCATGTTCGGTTACTGCAATCTCCCCAGTGCCAGAATTAGATGCTACTTGTTTTATAGCCTGCTGAAGTCTTTGATTTTCCCATCTAATTTTTGGAAGGTATCTTACCAATGTTTTATACTATAATGCTCTATCATTATTAAATGGAGAACTTAAGATAGAAGTTTGCTCTAAAAATGCTTCTACATCTACTGGTATTCCTTCCTTATATAATAAATTTTTCATTTCGTCAGTAACTACATCTTCCTAAGACTCTTTAGATTGTTCAGCAGAAGTATAAGGAGCAGTAACCTGTGACTATGGAACATTTATGAAGCTAACATAGGGAGGAATTCCTCCTCCCTATTGTAGTTTACTTATTATATTCATGCTTTTAAACCTTTCTTAATTAATGCCGCAGTAAGTGACGACATTTGTTTAAGTAATTTATTATGTTCTCTCTTTGATTCCATTACATCTTTATGAAACCTCTTATTATCTTCTAATAATCTTTTATTAAAGTCTTTAGCTCTTTGCAAAGCAGCTCTTTCCTTATATCCTAGTTTACTACCAGATTTAGCATAATTAATAAGCCAAGGATTAGAAAGTAAGGACTTCTTTTCGTCTAATATTAACTGTTTATACTTACTATCTAGTAACTATTTCTGGTTATTAAATTCAGGAATATCATCTTTATATTTTTTATATAATGATGATAACTCTATTTGATATGCTGTATTCTAATTATTTAAAGATTTTTCTAACTAGTATTGTCTTAAAGAAGCTCTATTTTGAGCATATTTATTTCCAACACCTGCTAAGAATGGAGCTATCATTTGTGCCCAATTAGCGGATATATTAGAAGCATCTATTTGCTTATTAGCTGTTTCTGTAGCTAATCTTCTAGCACTATTCTCATTAGCATTTGCATATCTTCTAAGAGTATTTTCATTATTAGCCTATTGCACTAACCCTCTAGTTCTAAACCATTCAGCAGTATCTTTAGCATCTCCCTGCATATCTATTGATATTCCTTTCATCTTAGCTTCTAACATTTTAGCAAATTGTTGTTGAGCATCAGATGTAGTAGTAGTTCCTGCTAGATTTTGTAAATCACTAGAATATTTATGTGCTTGTGCTTTACTCATTGCATCTCCCTGAAGTAATTCTATTCTATCAGGTACATTTGTTTCTAAACTTCTAGTTTTAGAAAGTGATGCAATTTTGTTATTTGTAAATATTCCTCCAAATAGTTGAGCCAAAGATAATACATCTTCTGGATATAAACTAAACTTACCTTTAGAATTTTTAGAAGTTGCGGTTGAAGTACCAACAACCCCATTCTCTAGATTGTTACTTGTGGAATTTGTTGAAACAGGGGGTAATGTTTGCACAGAAGTATTAGAATTTGATGCAGGAGCCTAACTTAATAATCTTAATCTATATCCTCCATCACCTTTATCATATAATTCTAAACCCCTTCCTTTAAGATAAGTATCATTGAAATATTTAGCCTAATCAGCTGTAATATTCCTTCCAAGAGTTCTTTCCCAAGTTCTATCACCAAAATGCTTATCTGTTCCAGTAGTTTGTCCTTCGGTTACTCCGTATCCTTGAATATTTTGTCTAATATATTTATCAAATCCAGGATTATATGTTAGCATAGCACTTTGCACTGCAGTAGCTAGAGGATTGGATATATAACTACGGTTTCCATAAGTTCCCCCAGATGCTTTAACTAATGCATCATAATTATCTTCCCTACCATTAAATCCTATTATATAGTCTTCAAGAGTACCGTGTTTTAAAAAAGCATCAACGTCAGCCCCAAAATTGTATCCACTTAATCCTGAATTTCTATCAAAATAGTTTTTAGATTTAGCCTACATTCTAATAGGTCCAGCTGGATTTTCAAACTTAGGTATTAAACCTCCGTCTTTAAATAATCCACCATTAGCCTTTTTAGAAGTTCTATTTATCCTATTAGCAGTTTTAGCTTTTAAAGACTTATCTATAGCTTTTTGTATTTCCAAATTGGATTTATTCTTAAATCTTATTGGAAATTGCTGTCTAAGCATATCATATATTTGTTCAAACTATGCCTATTGCCTGCTAAGATCTTCTCTGTTTTGTGCTATTTTTCTTTGTCTTTCAGTCCAATTTGCAAACTTTATGTTAGGTTCTTCTAACACTGACCTTTTAGGTAATGTCAGTATAGTTCTTGGTTTAGGATTTGGATACATTGTGTATGTCGGAAGCTAAAACTATGCAGGGGAAATTTGTTTAACAGCACTCTATATATAATCAGTTCTCTATTGGTTTGCCCCTTTTATTGCATTCTCACGATATTTAGCTATTTCCATTTCTCCTGGAGTGGGTAAAAACTTTTGGGTTTTAGCTTTATTAAATATACCAGCTACCTTTTTATTGGCATTTCTCCTATTATCACTTATTTGTTTTCTCTATTGCTATGCTTTTTGTAAGGTACTATTTTTATATGCTTCCTACCTAATATTTTCTTGTACTCTTGCATTTTCATCAAAATACTCGTTACGTTTACCTGTAGGAACTAGTCCTGTTTCTTTACTAGTATTACCAGTACTTGCAGTATTTGACTCTGTTTGTACACTATTGGGTTTTACTTGTGGTTTGTACCTTAATAACATAGCATCTAAACCTTTAGGTATAGATGGATCTTCATAACCTAAGAAATATCTTCCTATCATGTTATTAGTTATCCAATTACCATCATTTTTAGTTCCAGATACTTTTTCGGATTGAGGTCTTTTTCCAAAGTATTTAGTATCTACAGCAACATTTTCTGGCTTTATAGCTTTATCGCCTTCAAGTTTATTTTGTTTATTATATTGTTCAGCAAACTTATTTTTAAGTTCTTGTACTTGATTCTTTCCTTTAGTATTCTAAAAGAAGGCTTCATCTAATTCTAATGACTACTACTTACCATCAATCATTGCTGTTACTTTTCTTTTTCCAGAATTGGTAGTGTTAGTATTCCAAAATCCTTTATGAGATTTAGCAAAATTTTTTCCTCCAAGAACCATTCCAAGCATTGCATTAAGATTCTGAATATCTCCAGTATTTAATGATTTTAAAGAATCAATTTTATTTATATTCTTTATTTTATTTAATGTACTTGCATAGGAAGCCCTTAATTCTGGATCGGCCAATCCCATAGCATTTAGGGCAGTCATAATCAAAGGCGCAGATTTAGATATTGTACCTAGTGCTTTTAATGTTTTAGCTGATTTACCAATAGGAATTAATGATAAGGCATCCATACCTAAATTCATAGCTAGGTTACCTAAGTCACCCCATTGAAACCCATCCTATAAATCCGCATAGAAGTTAGTAGCGGATGCCCCTACACCAGTAACTGCGGAAGCAATATTCATACCTGGAATAAAACCTAAACCTGTGCCTGCTAAATCAACTAAAGCAGCTTTTAGTTTAAGTTTATCGGCATCTTTTAAAATACCTCCTGCGTCAACTGTTTTCTTGTTTTCTCCATAAGGAGTATCTGAGGTTAAAGTTCCAAGGTTAATATTCTACTATTTTTTAAAAGAACTTCCAACTAGTCTAGCCTTTTCTTTCTGTTCTTCTGAGGCTTCTGGTAGCCCCTGTATAGTGGAAGGGTCATCTACTTTTTCAAACTTAACTCCTAATTGAGCAGTAATTATACCTCCCTATTTAAATCCTTGTAATCGTAAAATCTAATCATTAATTTCTCTAGTTCTTTGGTTTACTGGAATTTTTAAGAGGGCTTCTAACTGTTTCTAGTTTTCGTCAATATTATTTAAGTTATTTAATTTATCATTGAATACCCACTACCATTGTCCGTTCGCATCTTTTCTCACTCTCATGTAGTAGTCACCCTAATTCCATACATAATCTTCACCTTCATTTTTAAACGGAGAGTTTCCAGATGGAATCCATTTAGATAAGGTATTTTGTACCATTTTATAAGCATCACTAGCAGGGTTTTTTAAATCTGTATTTCTCATCCATGCACCCATCAGTCTATTTAAATTTCCTGAAGAAGTATCATTATAATTAACAAACGTAGTTCCCTAATTGGTTAATGCCCCATTTTTATTATAGGTACCTAAATTAGTAACAGATCCATTATTACTAATAAATTGATATTGTCCCAGAGTGTTATTATATTCAACATTACCACTAATAGCTTTACCAGTAACTGGATCTTTTAAATAATAACCCATTTTACCATTTACATCTAAAGGGTTAGAGTAGGTTCCGTATAAAATATTATTACCTATTCCAGAAGCAAATTGTGATAGATTAGTAATATAATTATATCCTTGCCCCTTTAACATTTTAGTAAACGGATTATTATCTGTTAGTTGTGTGTAGTTTTCTAATTGAGCTTGTCTAGCTCTATTAATATCCTAACGATACTATTCTGGCAAATTAGAGTCATCATAAATATTCCCGTTAAAAGCATATTTATTACCAACGCCTTCAAAAACATTACCAGGAAGAATTCCATTTATTTCTTCTCCAGTACCTTTTTTATATATATGGTATTGACCCTTATCATCAATAGTTCTATCATAATCAGGATTATTCCAAGTAGTATCTACTTTACCTACCTATCCCTAGGTACTTTGAGTAGATTGTTCAACAGGTTTCATTCCTGTAATAAACTAATTTAAATTAGTACCACCTAATGCGGCAAAAGAATTATAATCATTATTATCCAAAGTTCCATTAGCTATATTAGCTCCAAAAGCCTTATACAAGTTAGCTAAATCTTGAGCACTTTTTATATTAGTATTACTCCAATCATATTTATTAAATAATTCATCGTAGTTTATACCATTAATAATATTAGCTAATAAATCACGTCTTTCTTTCTCTGTCCTATTTTTAGAAAAATTATCCCAATCAATTCCATTTCCTCCATACCATTCTCTAGAAATAGCATCAGTAAGGAATGTATTAGCATTATATTTGTCTTTTGGATTCTTATCATTATATGATTTTAATTCATTGTCATAATTATATGTGGACATAGAATCGAGAGTTTTAGTATAGAACCTATTTAATGCATTAAGGGCATTATTTCTTCCATCATCAGTTTTGGCACTTTTATCAAAAGCTCGCTAGCCTCCAACATTAATGCCTAAGAATTTCTTTCCTTCAGTTTTTCCACTACTATTCCAATTCATAGTATTATGGATACCACTAGTATCCATTTTAGTAAATTGGCCATTTCTAGTACCTTCAATTGCCTGTCCAACAATAGACCTAAACATCTGTGCATCTTCTTCATTCATCTTTTCATCTGCAATAAACTATTCCAAACCTTTGGCTAAATTATTTGCAATGTCTTCTCTTTTATATACCCCAAAACCTTCTCTTTGGAATAGTTTACTATCATCAAGTTTAATTGGCTTTCCGTTTGAATATTTTCTTATTACTTGTGACATATACTATGTATAATAAAAAAGGAGCATATAATAAACTATATGCCCCTTTTTAATCCTTAATAAATTATCTAACTCTTACTAATTTAGCCCCATTTCTTGCAAAAGTTGGTTCTTCTTGAGGAGCCTGTTCTTGAGCAGCACCACCTTGAGCAATTTGCATTAAAGCCTGACATACTGCCATAGCTGCTTCACAATTTTGGGTTTGTACTGCCTATGCAGCTACTTGAAGAATCTGTACCATTGGATCTTGTCCACCTTGTTCAGGTGCTCCTCCTTCAGGAGCTTGTCCTCCTGCTGGCATTTCTCCGCCTTGTGCAGGAGCTTCTTGTGGCATTGTACCACCTTGTTGAAATTTCTTAATTTTGCTTTCGATTTTCATAAATTAACCTGTTTAACATGTTTAACTACTTAATTTCTACAAATTTAAGTAATATAACCTGAATTACCAAATCAATTTAAGAATTTTAAGAAATTCAACGAGAGTTAGAGTTATTAATTAATAGTATTTGTCACTTATGCATTAATGGCTTTCATTACCACTAAAGTTCCTTCATTCATAGCTCTTCTGATATATCTCATTAAAGTTATGGGTCTGTAAGAATTTTCAAATATAGTTGTACCTACATCGTCCTTATTATTCATATCAATAGGGAATAAAACTTCTTTATCACCTACTCTTACCTTATAATAAAGGACACCTGCAATGGCATGAGAAAATTCTGCAAAATTGGGTGATGTAACAATTTCTTTCAGTGTCATACCAAACAAGATTTAATTGTATCAGCCAATAATTTGCCATCTACATTATCAAGCTTTGCCTTAGCCAATTTGATAGCCTCGCCCATAGACTTTTTCGGGATTTGCGGGCTGATTCGGTCCGAACCAAGCGGAATGCACCATCCTTTTTCTTGACAGATTTCAAAGATTGCCTTATTAATGTCCTCAGCCGTGGCTTCTCGAGGAAGGAAAGACTCAAGCACTAGAATCTCTTTTGATTCACTGTCAGCCAAGTCTTTCCTTCCACCAGCAATATATTGGTCTCTACTATCCAATCTTTGTTTTACCATCTTACGCAGAATAGTAAATTCAGCTGCATCATCTAAAGGCTTAGCGTTTTTTGCAGTTTGATATACTAAGAACTCACTTTTAATGGCTCTTAATACTTTTACTCGATTACTATCTTTATCAAGCATAGCTTGCTTAATAAGATTATCAATTTGTTCTTTTAGCATAAATTTTTTTTATTTATAATTCACCTACATCACTAATTATTTCATCAGCTTCTAACCTAACAATAGTATCTTGTAATTCTTTTACAATATCTTTCTTGCTATAACCTTGAATACCTAGTATTCTACAGAAATCACATATCAATTCTGATAAAGTTGTATAATCACTAGATTCAATGTTAACTCTTTTACCAGGAGTGTTAAGAATAAGATTCATTACTTATTATGTGTAAAACAATCATAAGCACTAATAATCTCTTTAATGGTATTATAGTGGTTGAATGCCCATTCATAATTTTCAATATCTAAGACTGGGATCCAGGCTATAGATTCTACTTCGTCCTTTTCTCCATTGCCATTTAATACAGCTTCTTTAGAGATAGAAACATTATCAGTACCGTAAGTTAAAATAGCTAAGTGCCTAAGAGTAACATTACCATTATTGCATTTTTCTGGTTCAGTTTCTACATGGATAAGTTGAAATTTAGCGGGGTCTATTTTTACACCTGTTTCTTCATAAACTTCTCTAGCACATCCTTGCTGAGCACTTTCATCAGGTTCTAGATATCCACAAGGAGCGTTCCATTTACCTTGAAAATCAGGCGTTCCTACTCCTCTTTTATTAGCTAATATTCTCAATCCATCGGGAAATTTACAGAACACAAAGGCAGATACTGCACAGTATCTACCCGACCAAATGGTTTTTCCCTTATGTTCGCCATCGGGGATTGTATAAGACCAATTCTTTGCCATATTAATAAAAATAACTGTTTGTTGATTTTGGAGTTTCCTCCAGTTCATAATTAATACCAAGTTCATCCATCTTATCTACTACTTTAGTAACTCCAGGAATGACCTTAGCAGTACTATCAAAGTACAATTTTCCAAATGTCTGTAAGACAGGTTCAGAATCCTGTAACTTAAAGATATTTCCCTTAGTTCCAGCAATACCACTAAATACCAAATCAGGAGTAATTTGAGCACCATAGATGTTTAAACCATCCGTTGAACGATATGCTATATAAAATGATTTCTTGTTATTTAAACAATGGATCAATTCAGATAACATACCACGAGAAATATTTTCAAGCTTTTCTTGCCATTTAAAATTATCTAATACAAATACTACACAATCTGCTTGCTCTAATAAAGAGAAATCATAAGTTTCACCCTTCTTGTTACACGCAATTGAACCTGTAACATTGAAAGATAGGTATTTCCATACCTTATCTAACCCTTCAGGAAATGAGTAGGGACAAGAAATGTAAATGTTCATTTATACAAATTTAATTTATCGATAAGTCTTGCTACATCTGATGTAATAAATGGCTGAACTAATTTACCATCCTTAATTTTCTGTCTAAGGTTAGTAGAACAAATAGTAATATCTGGAGCAAAGATTGAAATATCAGAAATACTAACTTCAAAAATTTCAGGAAAATGGTATGAGCAAACAATAAGAAACTTATTTTCTTTTAGTATTCTTTCTCCTTCTTGCCATACACGAATTTCTCTGTATGTTTCGTTTGTAGTAACAATATAGAAATCTTCTTTCTCTACTTCTTTTAGAAAATCAATAACCTTATAAGTAGGTAATGGCTCTCCCTTAGCAAGAAAATACTCCATACTATTTACTCTAACATTAGGGATTTTATCAAATGCCATTTTACACATCATTAATCTATAATCCCAAGGAGTTTCAGTATTCTTCCAAACACTCTTAAATGCAGGAACTACTTCAACATTGTCAATATATCCAGAATTTAAAGCTGCTGTAACTACATTCACATGACCTATATGTGGTGGGTCGAATGAACCAAAAAAGAATCCTTTCATATTAATAAAAATAGTCATTTATTTGTACTGGTATTTCTACCTTATTAGTACTAACCTTCTTAAATACTGTGCAGCCAGTGTTTATAATATCACAGGCTATACATCTAGCCCAATTCTCATCACAAAAATCTCGTAAATCGCATATATCGCAACCTTTTACGTCTTCCACTACTTCATACAGAACATCATTAATTATTCCGTCCATCCTTAATAGTATTAATAATTAAACTAGTAATACTATCTTTTTCTTGTTTGCATTTCCTACATGTACCAGAATGAGTAATACCTCCATCATACAATAGATAATCGTGAGAATCTATAGTTAGTTCATTAATACTTGCCCGTTCACTTTGACCTATTTCTCTTAATTCTGATACATTTTCAGTAGGAGTGCAACTACTAATTAAAACTATTAAAAATAACAAAACGATTTTCATCTTCTGTGACTCCTTGTTCTAGTTGAATGACTCCTTCTGCTACTAGAATAGCTTTTATTCCTATAAGAAGAATAACTTTTCTTTCTATAAGAACTACTTGGCTTTCTGTAGGATTTTGATTTCTTATAAGAATTTGAACTACTATAAGGACTGCTAGAAATACCACTATTATTAGAATAAGTGTGGTTATTCATATAGTAGTAATCATTATGCCGTCTGTGCTTTGTAGTATCTTTTCTGTACTCATACTTATCATTATATGGGTCACGATGGCTTGAATTGTTTGAACATCCTTCCATAAGGAAGAACATCATTAGCAAAAATAAATAATATAGTTTCATAAATTTTATTAATTACTTAATTTAACTTCACCTGTAAAAATTTCAAAAACTTCTTCTGCCCAAGATTTAGAATATGAACCTAATTTATTAGGTCTAGAGCCAGTTACTCCTACAACAGTGCCAGCATTAGGAGAAGAAAAGAGAATAATTAGTACCCCATCCCCATTAATAGAAATTCCCATATAAGGATATGTCCTATTAGCTATAGGTGTGCATGTAAACTCAGATTTCATATTTCCTCCTTTCAATATAGATTGGCGCCTTTTTACGTTTAAATTCAGAAGCAATATGCCTATCCAACACTTTCTTAATAACTTTTGGGTCTATGTCATATAAGGCATTATATTCCAAATACCTATCTGCATTTACCTTCTTAGAAGTTGCAGAAAACATTTCATTATAAGCTAAGAAATCCTGCAAGATAGCGTCTACTTCAGCATAAGATTTAGCTCCAATCTGATCTAAGTCAGAATTAGAAATTCCAAGACCGTCAGTAGGAGTTAATGTTATAGAATGTTGAATAGCTATAGCTTTCTTTAAATACTCATCATCTCCAGTGCTAAGAGTTCTATAATAAGTACTAATATAACTAGCTAATCCATACACTTCAGTTTTCCACAAATCCTGTAGTGGGTCGAAATCTCCAATATCTCCATGAATAGTCCAAAATCCTAACTGATATTCAGTTTGATTATCAGTAGACATTACTAAACCATTATGAATAGATGCAAGATTATAGAGATATATCATACGAAGCCTAGCCTGGATATTTCCTCTAGAAATAGGAGTATCATGGTAATCCTCATTATCACAAGTAGTTTCTCTCATAATATTGTATGAATCTATAAGATTTACTACTTTAAAATCGTTACAAAAAGCTTCTCCAGCTAATTTGGATGTATTAAATTCATCATTCTTATTTTTAATAGGAAGACTTCTTCCAATTAAAGGAATACTAGTTTGTTTACTTACCTCATAACAAATAGCAGCAGTAACAGTACTATCTATTCCTCCACTAATACCAAGAATCATAGCTTTTAGATTATTATCCAAAAGATATTTCTTGGTTTCACTTACTAGTGTCCAAAACACTTTCTCATAATCTAATTTATACATGTTTACTTAATTTGTAATTTAATTCATAGATTTGTCTACGTAATTTCTCATTTTTAGCTTCAAGTCCCTTGATATGTTTATTCTTTTCGGCAATATGAGAATCAAACTTTTCTTGGGAAACACAATTTTCGTATTCCTTCTTTAAAGATTCAATTTGATGTTCCAACTCTCCTATATATGCTTCAAGTTTACCAATTTCAACTCTAGCCTTCTTTAAATCCAAGACAGCATACTTTAAAAGTACACTGTCTGGAATCTCAGCATTTAAAGGTTCAGTTCTTTTACACATAATGTAACTTCTTGTTCTTTACCATGATGTTTGCCCATATCATCAGAAAGTTTAACACAATCGTAGATTGGCTTTCCTTCAGACATTTGACATGAGGATAGCTTCATTACAATATTTGCAGGAGGATTACCTGTATCATTAGTAAGATTAGTACCTATACCAAATGAAGCATTTATCCTACCTCTACAATACTCATTAATATCTTTAGCTTTTTCAAAGTCTAAAGCATTACTAAATACTATAGTTTTTGTAGAAGGATCCACGCCTAACATCTTATAACGGGCGATTACTTTCATTACAAACTGATATTCATCACCACTATCTTGACGAATTCCATCAAATAACTTAGCATGTTTTCTACTAAAATTATTGAAAAATACATTAGAAGTATAGGTATCTGTTAAAGCAATTCCCAGATCTCCATCATAGACATTTACCCAGTTTTCAAGTGCCATATAATTGGCATGCTTGTATCCGAACTGGGCACCGTGGAACATGAACCATTCATGGGGATGTGTTCCCATAGG
>ERZ773139.23-NODE-23-length-182853-cov-23.143683_pt1 | contig 182853 bp, 191 predicted proteins | sample MGYA00580854_ERZ773139 | MGnify/ENA primary metagenome ERZ773139 (study PRJEB29015, sample SAMEA2737809) | human gut metagenome | biome: human gut; feature: human-associated habitat; material: faeces | place: China | collected 2012 ...
CAATTGTACCAATGTTAACATGTGGTTTTGAACGATCAAATTTTTGTTTTGCCATTTTAAATTTCCTCCTTATAATTATTACATAATCTATTTTATATTACTTATCTAAAAATATCAAGTTATTTTTAAATAAAAATATGTTTTTATTTAGGAATCAGAAGAAAAGTTTAAAAACTAATCTTCTAAAACTAAATTAATTACCACCATTTTTTTTGATGATTTCTTCTGCTATATTTCTTGGTACTTCTTCATAGTGATCAAATACCATAGTATAGTTACCACGACCTTGTGTATTAGAACGTAAGCTAGTTACATATCCAAACATTTCTGATAATGGTACCATTGCATCTATAGCAAGAGCATTTCCTCTTGATTCTTGACCTAGAGGGCGTCCACGACGAGATGTAATATCTCCCATAACATTTCCTAGATATTCATCAGGTACTACTACTTGAACTTTCATAATAGGTTCTAGTAAGATTGGTTTACATTTGTTTTTAGCTTCTTTTAAAGCCATTGAAGCTGCTATTTTATAAGCCATTTCAGATGAGTCAACATCGTGGTAAGAACCATCAAATAATGTTGCTTTAACATCTACCATTGGGAATCCTGCAAGAATTCCAGCTTTCATAGCTTCTTGAAGTCCTTTATCAGTAACTGGGATATATTCACGAGGAACAACACCACCAACAACTGCATCAACAAATTCATAACCTTTATCTGGGTTTGGTTCAAATTTGATCCATACGTGTCCATATTGTCCACGTCCACCTGATTGTTTAATATATTTACCTTCACATTCAGCTGTTTGAGTTAAAGTTTCACGATAAGAAACTTGTGGTTGACCAATATTAGCTTCTACACCAAATTCTCTTTTCATACGGTCTACAATTATATCTAAGTGAAGTTCACCCATACCTGCAATAATTGTTTGACCTGTTTCATGGTTTGTTGTAGCTCTAAAAGTTGGATCTTCTTCAGCTAATTTTTGTAAAGCTATACCCATTTTATCTTGATCCGCTTTTGACTTTGGTTCTACAGTTAATTCAATAACTGGTTCTGGAAATTCCATAGATTCCAAAATACAAGGATTTTTTTCATCGCATAAAGTATCTCCAGTAGTTGTATTTTTAAATCCTACTGCTGCTGCTATATCTCCAGCATATACATCTGAAATTTCAGTACGATTGTTAGCATGCATAAGCAAAATACGTCCTAATCTTTCTTTTGTATTTTTAGTAGCATTTAATACATAAGAACCACCAGAAATATGTCCTGAATAAACACGGAAGAATGTTAATTTACCAACGAATGGATCTGTCATTACCTTGAATGCAAGAGCACTAAAAGGTTGTGAATCAGAAGGATGTCTTTCAATTGGTTCACCATTCATATCTACACCTTTGATTGATTCTATATCAGAAGGTGCTGGTAAGTAATCAACTACTGCGTCTAGCAATAATTTAATACCTGTATTCCCCAATGCAGTTCCACATAATACTGGGAAGAATTCTACATTAAGTGTTCCTCTACGAATTGCTTTTTTTAGCATATCAACAGGAATTTCTTCGCCTTCAAGATATTTATTCATTAATTCGTCATCGAATTCAGCAACTGCTTCTATTAATTCGTTACGTTTTTCTAGCGCAATTTCTTTATAATCCTCTGGGATTTCTATTTCTATAGCGTTTTCTTCTGGTTTTCTATCATATTCATAAGCTTTCATATTAACCAAGTCAATGATAGTTTTGAATTCGCTTTCTGCACCAATAGGCCATTCAATAGGGGCAAAATTAACACCTAAACGTTCTTTAATTGATTTTAAACAACGTTCAAATTCAGCTCCCATCTTATCCATTTTGTTACAGAAAATCATACGTGGTACTTTGAATTCATCTGCCTGACGCCATACAGTTTCAGTTTGTGGTTCAACACCAGCTTGTGTATCAAGTAGAGCAACTGCACCATCTAGTACACGAAGTGATCTTGAAACTTCAACAGTAAAGTCTACGTGTCCTGGAGTATCTATTATGTTTAATCTATGACCTTTCCAGAAAGCTGTTGTAGCTGCAGAAGTAATAGTAATTCCACGTTCTTGTTCTTGTTCCATCCAGTCCATTTGTGAAGCACCATCATGAGTTTCACCTATTTTATGGATTTTATGTGTATGGAATAATATACGTTCTGTACAAGTAGTTTTACCTGCATCAATATGTGCCATTATTCCAAAGTTACGTGTGTTTTCTAAGCTATATTCACGAGCCATATATAAATTCCTTTCCTAATATTACCAACGATAATGAGCAAATGCTTTATTAGCTTCTGCCATACGATGTGTATCTTCACGTTTTTTAACTGCTGCACCTGTTCCATTTGATGCATCGATAAGTTCGTTTGCTAAGTTTTCAGCCATTGAATGACCTCCTCTTAAACGAGCATATTGTATAATCCAACGAAGTCCTAAAGCTTGACTTCTGTCTGCACGTACTTCAATTGGAACTTGGTAGTTAGCACCACCTACACGACGTGATTTAACTTCTAGTGCTGGTTTAACATTTTCCATAGCTTGTTCGAAAACTTCCATTGGATCTTTACCAGTTTTTTCTTTGATTATATCAAATGCGTCATATAAAATTGTTTGTGCTTTTCCTTTTTTACCATCAATCATCATATTGTTGATTAATTTAGTAACTAATTTTGAATTATAAATTGGATCTGCTAAAACATCTCTTTTAACTGCACGTCTTTTACGCATAATTTACCTCCTCTCATTTTTAATTTGTATTTAATTATTTTTGTTTTGGTTTTTTAGTACCATATTTAGAACGACCTTGACGACGTTTTTCAATACCTGCTGTATCTAATGTTCCACGAATTATATGATAACGAACACCAATTAAGTCTTTAACACGTCCTCCACGTATCATTACTACACTGTGTTCTTGTAAATTGTGTCCTTCTCCTGGAATATAAGCTGTAACTTCCATTCCGTTTGATAATCTAACACGAGCATATTTACGAAGAGCTGAGTTTGGTTTCTTTGGAGCCATTGTTCCTACACGAGTACAAACACCACGTTTTTGTGGAGAATTTAAATTAGTTCTCTTTTTTTCTTTGCTGTTGTATCCTATTCCTAATACTGGTGATTTACTTTTTCTAACTTTATCAGTTCTGTTTTTTCTTACTAATTGATTAATAGTTGGCATATTTTCACCTACCTTTCTTTACACATATCCAGGTGTATCATTTTCATGTTTAATTAAAGATTTACTTGCGTAAACCTGAAATTAAATACATAAGTAATATACCATTTTAGTATATGTTTGTCAATGTGTTTTTTAACTATTTTTTATATATTTTAAAATAAGTTTAATTCTTCTATATTTTCTTTAAATTTATATAGTTTAGCTGGTCTTCCGTTTGTAAGCTCATCTATTTCTCCTGTTTCTTCTATTATATTTAGTTTAACTATTTTTTTTCTAAAATTTCTTCTATCAAATTTTTCATTTAATAATTGTTCATATATATCCTGTAATTCAGAAATTCTAAATGTTTTAGGAAAAATTTGTTTTATTAATGTTGATTTTATCAATATATCTTTAAGTTGTTTCTGTACTTCTTTTATTATCTTTGAATAATCAAATTCTATTTTAGGAAGATCATCTATTGGAAACCATGAATATAATATATTTTTATCAATAGACTTTTTAAATTCATCTATATTTATTATTCCTATATAAGAAAGTGATATTGAATTATTATTAGTAGATGTTCTTATATTACTAAAAAAGTAAGATTGTTTGAAATATATACCATCAAGTTTTAAATCAAAATATATTATATTTTCTATTTTTTTTGAAACATCTTCCATTATTTTTAAAGTTTCACTTGGCAAAACCAAATGGTTTTTGTATGGTTCATCTTTTTTCTTTAACAACAAGATTTTAATTTTGTCATTTTCTATTGTAAATAAATTTAAGTTTACTTCTACATAATTATTATTGGTTTTATCATCTCTTTTTTCATTGTTTTTACCATTAATTTCATTTATAAGTTCATCAAATTCATCTGGAATTTTCAAACCATCTTCTGTTGACTTTCTATACTCTTCAAACATACTACCACCTTATTGTATTTTTTACACATTCATTTTATTATAAAAAGTATTTGTTGTCAATAAAAGCACTTGTTTGTTAAGTGCTTAGTTTTATTTTGTTAATGTTTTTGTTTTTTGTTTTTTATTGTTAGATAATATATGTTTTTTTCTATTAATTAATAATAGTGCTCTAATCAAGGATATTGTATTGCTTGATACAACATGATAATCATCATCCTTTAACACAAAGTTCGGATAATAAGCGTCATATATTTCTTTTTTTCTTATTGAAGGTAAGGCATCTATTGCTTGTTTTATTTCTCCTTCTTTGTAACCATCAAAATAATCTAAAAAATACCATTTCATATATATTTCCCCCTGTTTTTTTAAAATTGCAACTATAATAGCATATTTTTTTTAAGAAATCAAATTGATAACTAAAAAAAAGCAAACTTTTAAAGCTTGCTATTCATTATTTTTTTATTTTTAGACGTTTTATTTTATGATTTAATGCATCAATCATTCCTTGATTAATTTCTTCTTTTGATAATACTTCGCTTTCATCTAGTGTATTTAAATATGATCTTACTCTATTTAACATTTCTATTTGTTTTCTTTTACTATTTTTTTCTGTTATTATTTCTTCTTGGCTTTTTTTATCAGTTCCAACTTTTAAGAACCATTTAATTCTTATCTCTTCTAATAGTTTAATTTGAGTTTCTGTTATTTTACAAGTATTTTGGCCTTTATATGTTTGGCGTTGATTTGTTATCCACCTTCCCAAAGCTATTCCTTCTTCTGTATATTCATATCCATTCAATGTTTTATAATCTATTGGAATTTCCAAATTTCCATTATGTTCAAAATAAGCTTTAGCTAGTCCATACTTTTTATTCCATTCTTCTTCTTTATAATTAGTTTCAAAACGCATTCCTATTTCTTCTAATAATTTGATTTGATCCTCTGATATTTTACAAGTACCCTGACCTTTATATGCTTGACGTTGAGTATTTAGCCATATTCCCAAAGCTATGCCATCTTCCGTATATTCATACCCATTAAATGTTTTATAATCTCTTGGAGTTTTCAAATTTCCATGATGTTCAAAATAAGCTTTAGCTAATTTGTATTTTCTATTCCATTCTTCATTGTTATCACGTGTTTCAAAACGCATTCCTATTTCTTCTAGTAATTGGATTTGGTTTTCTGTTATTTTATTGAAACCTTGACCTTTATATGCTTGACGTTGATTTGTTATCCATATTCCCAAAGCTATGCCCTCTTCTGTATATTCATATCCGTTTAATGTTTTATAATGGTATGGAATTTCTAAATTCCCATGATGTTCAAAATAAACTTTAGCCAAACTATATTTATACATCCAACTTTCTTTTGTATTATTCTTCATAATATCCTCCTTTGAATGTTATGTATTATATCACGATTTAGGTAATTGTCAAAATAAAAAAAAGCAAACTTTTAAAGTTTGCTTTTCATTATTTTTTTATTTTTAAACGTTTTATTTTATGATTTAATCTATCCATCATTCCTTGATTAATTTCTTCTTTTGATAATACTTCGTTTTCATCTAGTGTATTTAAATATGATCTTACTCTATTTAACATTTCTATTTGTTTTCTTTTACTATTTTTTTCTGTTATTATTTCTTCTTGGCTTTTTTTATCAGTTCCAACTTTTAAGAACCATTTCATTCTTATTTTTTCTAATAATTTAATTTGAGTTTCTGTTATTTTCTGAGTATTGTGACCTTTATATGTTTGTCGTTGATTTGCTATCCATCTTCCCAAAGCTATTCCTTCTTCTGTATATTCATAACCATTCAATGTTTTATAATCTATTGGAATTTCCAAATTTCTATTATATTCAAAATAAGCTTTAGCTAACTCATATTTTTTATTCCATTCTTCATTATTATCACGTGTTTCAAAACGCATTCCTATTTTTTCTAATAATTTAATTTGGTTTTCTGTTATTTTATTGGAATCATGACCTTTATATGCTTGACGTTGAGTATGTAGCCATATCCCCAAGGCTATCCCATCTTCTTTATATTCATATCCGTTTAATGTTTTATAACTGGATGGAATTTCTAGATTTCCATGATGTTCAAAATAAGCTTTAGCTAACTCATACTTTTTATTCCATTCCTCTTCTTTATAATTAGTTCCAAAACGCATTCCTATTTTTTCTAATAATTTGATTTGTTCATCTGTTATTTTAAAATTACCATGACCTTTATATGCTTGACGTTGAGTATTTAGCCATATTCCCAAAGCTATTCCTTCTTCTGTATATTCATATCCATTCAATGTTTTATAATCTCTTGGAGTTTTCAATTTTCCATGATGTTCAAAATAGGTCTTAGCTAACTCATATTTTTTATTCCATTCCTCTTCTTTATAATTAGTTTCAAAACGCATTCCTATTTCTTCTAGTAATTGGATTTGATTTTCTGTTATTTTATGATTTCCTTGACCTTTATATGCTTTGCGTTGATTTGTTATCCATATTCCTAAAGCTATTCCACTTTCTGAATATTCATACCCATTCAACGTTTTATAATTATATGGGATTTCTAAATTTCCATTATATTCAAAATAGACTTTAGCTAATTCATACTTTTTATTCCATTCTTCATTATTATCACGTGTTTCAAAACGCATTCCTATTTCTTCTAATAATTTGATTTGGTTTTCTGTTATTTTGCAATTACTCATTCCTTTATATGCTTTACGTTGAGTATTTAGCCATGTTCCTAAAGCTATTCCTTCTTCTGTATATTCACATCCGTTTAATGTTTTATAACTACATGGAATTTCTAGATTTCCATGATGTTCAAAATAAACTTTAGCCAAACTATATTTATACATCCAACTTTCTTTTGTATTATTCTTCATAATATCACCCTTTTAATGTTGTGTATTATATCACGATTTAGGTAATTGTCAAAATAACTACTTTCCTAAATATTCTTTTGATATTTCAATATATTTTTTAAATACTTTAAGTGATGTTTTGATATTATTTTTTACATAATCAATATCATTTTCTTTTATTGCTTTTTCAAGGTTTGAAAAAATACTATTTAATTCTATAAAACCTAAATATCTTGTATCTGTCTTAATTGTTCTAAAAATATTATAACATTTTTCTAATTTATCTATTTTCATATAACCCTGTAATAAATTATATTTACTATCAGCTTCTTTTATAAAATCAGCTAAAGCATCATCATATGTACTCATTTCACCAAGTAATTTTTCTGCTGCGTCTACATCTATATTATTTTCTATTAAAATTTTTTTATTTTTATAATTTAGTTGTTTTTTTTCTTCTATTTTTTCTTCTATTTGTTCTATATTGTTATCTATTTCTATATCATTTACTAATTCGACTTCTTCCAGTAATTCCTTAGATAATGGTTCAAATTTTGAGTTTGGCGAAAATAATATTGTATCCTCTATATCTGATTTTTTATCTATCAAAAATTTATCCAAGATTTTTTTTAATTCTTCTTTGTTTATTGGTTTAGCTAAATAATCATCGAAACCTTCTTCTATATATTTTTCTTTCATTCCTTCTAAAACATTTGCTGTTAATACAATGACTGGTATATCAAATCCTTTGATTTTTTTGAATTCATTTAAGGTTTCTTTTCCATTTTTTTGGGGCATTTTATCATCTAAAAATATAAGATCATATTTTTCATTATTCTTAATTTTATTAATAGCTTCATAACCATTTAATACTTCAGTAGTTATTATATTATAATTTTTTAGTAATCTTGTTGCCACCTTTAAATTCATTTTGTTATCATCAACTATTAATACTTTTTTATCTGAATAATCTTCTTGTTGTGGTTTTATGCTCTCTTCTAATTTTGAAATTTCAGCTATTAATGGAACACCTTGCATTTTAATTTTTTGATTAAGATATATAGTAACTTTTGTTTTGTTCATGTTTTTTTCATCTAAAACTATTTTGCCACCTAACATATCTACAAATTTCTTTGCAATCGAAAATTCCAGTTCTGATTGCTCTATTATATTTTTATTAAATTCTTTTAAATTATTAGATGATTTATTTTCTTTTTTTGTTGTTTTGCCTGTATTTTCTATAGATATAACCAGATTGCATTTATCTTTCTCACTAGTACAGTTAACTTCAAAATTGATGCTTCCATCTTCTGTATGTTTTATAGAGTTCATTAATATATTAGTAATTATTTGCTTTACTTTATTTGAATCCCCAAATAACATATATGGAATATTCTCATTAAAATTAGTTTTAATTTCAATTTCTTTTTCACTTAATTTTGATTTTAATAAAGAAATTACATTTTCAAATATCTCAAGCGGTTTATAATCTTCTTCTGTTATTTTCATATTATTTGTTTCTAATTTTGATATATCAAGTACATCATTTATTATTTCAAGTAAGTTTTGACTTGATGTTATTATATCATCAGCATCATTTTTGCAAGCATCTATAGAATCTTCTTGTTTTATACATTCGCTAAATCCTACAATTGTATTTAATGATGTTCTAAATTCATGATTCATATTTGTTAAAAAATCTATTTTAATATTATTTAATTTTTCATTTTTTTCTTTTTCTTTTTGTAATTCTAAAAGCAATCTTGAGTCTGGATCTTCTGTTGAATTTATAATTAAATTTATATATGTAAATATAGAAGAAATAATTAATAATTCAGGATTTATTTTTTTTATTATGAATGCTGTTAACATTAGCAATAAAGAAATTGTAAATACTATTATATTTTTTTTATTACTCATATTCTTTATATTTTTTATTGTCAAAATTATTATAACTAATAAATATACAAAATATATAATATACGAAAATGTTTCAGATAATCCATTTAAATATATATTATTATAAAAACTAATTGGAAATATAAAAATAAGTATTCCTAGTAATATATTGATAATTACAGTAATGATTTTTATGAGATTATATTTTTTGTCTTTATTATTACATAACATATATAACATATAAAGAAATAAAAGCCATATCCATCCTAACTGTATAACATTATTTAATTTATTAAGTATCTTTAAAAATATTATATTTATAATGTTTGTTTTTTCTATAAATACAATACTTAGTGTGAATATAGTATTTATAAAATTAAATATAAGCATATATGAAAATATTTTCGTTTCCTTATTATCATATCTTTTTTTAGAAAAAAAGTTGATTAACAAGAAAAACGAAATTAAAAGTGCACATATTGAAACATATAAATTTATATACATATTACCACCTACCATACAACTTGAGTATAGCATTTTATATATCAAAAATCAATAAAAACGCTATTCATTGAATAACGTTTTATTAAATATTTACTTTGTTTTTTTTAATACAAATTGATTATCAACAGATATAGGTTCTAATAATTTCTTTATATATTCTAAATATCTTTTTTCATAAGCAATTTTATCCTGAACTACCTCAAAATGTTTTGATTCATAAATTTGTTCCAGTGCTTCCCATCTTAATGTTGAAAAACATTCTTTCAATAAAAATTCATCATCTATATTAAAATCACTATAAATTGGTTTTCCTACATTAAGAATATTTTTTGTTTTATCTTTAACAATTGATATTGGTATGATTGATGTATTATGATGCTCAGAAATAGTAACTATTCTTTCAATAAATTCACGTAACTTTTCTTTATTTTTAATACTCATAAAATCATCTATAAAGATTGCTACATTTCTCTTATAAAGCAAGCAATTAATTATTTTACAAGTTTTATTTAAGTCTTTGCTATCATCTAAATCATAATATATATATTTATTAAATTCATATTCATCAGGTGCGATTTGTAAATCATTAAATTCTGGTGTCAATATCACACAATCGTTTTTATATAGTTCATTTATAACATCTTTATCGCAACCATTAACATCATTAATTATAAAAATTGATGTTTTTTTATCAATTTTATAATTATTCATAACCTGCATTTTTTCGTTATCTATGTTGTTTTTTGCATTATAAACACTATATAACATATAATTTATACTTTTAGTTAATTTTGATTTTGAAGTACTATAATTAGCATCTATTATACTTTCTTTTAATTTTTTATATTGCCGAGTCAGCCCGTCTTTATCCATTAATTTTTAACCTCACAAACTAAATTTATATTAACAAAGAAATTGTTATTTGTCAAATTTGGTTCTTACATTATAACTTATATTCAAATTCAAAATCTAATATTCTTACAGTATCTCCTTCTTCAGCACCTAACTCTCTTAGTTGATCATCTATTCCCATTTTTCTTAATTTATTAGAAAATCTTAATGCTGCTTCATCAGAAGAAAATTTTGTCATTTTAAGCAATTTTTCTACTTCATCTCCACGTACTACCCAAGTTCTATTATCCCTTGTAATAGTAAATGGTTTTTCAACTTTAAATTTATATAAAACATGACTTTCAAATTTTTGTTCATCGTATAATGGTTCTTTTTTTATATTATCTAACATATCAGCTAATTTATTTATTATTTTGTCTATTCCCTCTCCATTCATAGCTGACATCTCAAATACTTCAACATTAACTTTTTCTTTAAATTTTTTTAAATTTTCTTTTGATGTAGGCATATCCATTTTATTTGCAATTATTATTTGAGGCTTATCTATTATTTTTTTATTAAAATCTTCTAGCTCTTTATTTATGGTTAAATAATCTTCATATGGATCTCTACCTTCAAAAGCACTCATATCTATAATGTGAGCAATTACTCTTGTTCTTTCAATATGTTTTAAGAACTTATCTCCAAGTCCCTCACCAAGTGAAGCACCTTTAATCAATCCTGGAAGATCTGCAACTACAAATGATCTGTTATTGCTTGCTCTTACAACACCCAAATTTGGTTTTAATGTAGTAAAATGGTATGCGGCAATCTTAGGTTTCACTGCTGATATTTTTGAAATAAATGTCGATTTCCCAACGCTTGGTAAACCTACTAAACCAACATCTGCAAGAAGTTTTAATTCAACTTTTACTCTTTTTACTTCGCCTGGTTCTCCATTTTCAGCAAAGTTAGGAGCAGGGTTTGATCTTGTAGCAAAAGCAATATTACCTCTTCCACCACGACCACCATGCGCTACTACAGCTTCTTCTCCATTTTTAACTAAATCAGCTATTATTAACCCAGTATCTATATCTGTTATTACAGTACCTTCTGGTACTTTTATAATAACGTTTTCTGCTGCTGCACCATGCATTCCTTTTCCAAGGCCATTTTCACCCTTATCACCACGAATTAATTTTTTATATCTTAAATCAAGTAAAGTATTTAAACCTTCATCAACTTTAAATATTATATCTGCGCCTTTTCCACCATTTCCACCATATGGTCCACCCATCTCTACGTATTTTTCTCTTCTAAATGCCATACATCCATTTCCACCACTACCAGCTTCTAAATCTATTATGACTTCATCTATAAACATAATATCGCCTCATTTCAATTCGTATTATACATTATTTTTTTATAAATTAAAAGTTAATTAAATTCAAATTCAATTTTGCCATTATTGTTTTTTAAATATGCATCAAAACTTTTCCCATTTTTAGATGTGAATCCAACTATTTTTGATGTTTTCCCTGTTTTTAATAATAGTTCTGCATTTTTTTTAGAAATTATTCTATTACATATAGTAAAATTTATTTTAAAGTTGCATCCGTCTTTATATCCAATGCATCCATATCCATATTTACTTTTTAATACATCTTTACCACAGATTGGACATATGCCTATTTTATCTTTATAAAAGCCTGTATCTATATCATTTTCTATTGCTTTTTGTTTTATACTAAATACTTTGCTTATTTCTTTTTTAGCAATATCTACAGAATCATCAACAGTTATTTTATTATGATATACACTTTTTAATGCTTTTCCAAGTTCTACAGTTTTATATTTATCCATTTCTATTTGCATTTGTTTTAATGAATTAATTAAATATTCTCCATTTGGAAGTATTGTATAAACATCTTTTTTTAATTCTATATATCCGCTTTTTATAGCATTATCTATTATTCCAGTTCTAGTTGCTTCTGTACCAAGTTCTAATCCTTCAAATATTGCTTTATAGTCATCTGTATCATCATTTTCATCTATATTTTTTTTATCTTCTTTAAAAGGATTTTTTAAGTAATTATTAAGTGTTTCTATTGTATAGTGTTTAGGAGCTGTTGTCTTTTTTTCAATTGGTTTAAAATTTATATTTATGATGTCCCCTTTTTCCAAATTTGGAAGTATTTTATCTTTTGAATTATAATCATCATATTTTGTCCAACCTTGCTCTAATATAACTGTTCCTTTTAGAGTAAATTCCTCTAAATCACCCAACTTTATTTTTATTTCTGTTTTGCTTATTTTGCATTCTTCTTTACAAAACACTGCTACAAAACGTTTAAATACTGTTTTATAAACAATCTTTTCATCATCACTTAACGTAGATAATTTAGGAATTTTATATGTTGGTGTAAGTGCTGAATGTGATTCTATTTTTGAATCATCAAATATTGTTTTTTTATCTTTAAATTCTATTGGATATTTTAATTCAATTAAATTATTAATTATTTTTTTTATTTTATCTTTTTCATTGGTAGCAAGATATTCAGAATTTGTACGTGGATATGTTAAGTAACCTTCTTCATAAAGTTTTTGAACTATTGATAGTGATTTATCCATAGACATTTTATATTTTTTTCCTAAAACATTTTGAAGTTTAGATAATGAATAAAGTTTTCCTGGATCTAGTTTATCTTTTTTTACTTTTTTTTCTACTACAATAGCTTTTTCTTTATTATATTCATCACATAATTTATTAGCTGAATCAATTTCATTTTTATCGAATTTTTTTTTGCTATTTAATTCTATTTCTTCTCCGTTTGTTATTTCTTTACTATTTATTCCATAATATATATCTGGCATAAAGTTTCTTATTTGTAAATCTCTATCATATATAGCTTTAACAATTGGAATAATTACTCTTCCAACTCTAAGAAGTGTTCCTGTTTTAAGGGTTGCATATCTAGTTAAGTTAACTCCATATAACCAATCTATATAAGTACGCGCAAATCCCTCATTTGCAAGTGAATCATATTCTTTTTCATCCTTCATGTTTTTTAATGCTTCTTTTACAGTTTCTTCTGTTTGATCTGGAAGCCAAAGTCTTACAAATTTTTTATTTGTTTGTAATGCATTTTCAACGCATAGTCTAACTATTATTTCTCCTTCTCTATCAGCATCTCCTGCATTTACTATTGTATCTACATCGTTTCTGTTAATTAAATTTTTTATTATATTGAATTGTTTTTCTATTCCTTTATCTGTTCCTAAACCTTTAAGTTTAAATTTAAATTTTTCTGGAAAGCAAGGTAAATTTTCTATAGTCCATTTTTTATCTTCTCTCTTTGTATAATCTTCTATATCACATAATCCAAATAAATGTCCAAATGCCCAACTAACTATATATGTTTCATTTTCAAAATATCCGTCATGTCGTTGCATTTTTCCTATACCTGATACTATATTACGAGCAAGTGAAGGTTTTTCTGCAATTATTACTATCATTTTACCACCTAATTAATTGTAACAAATTTTAGAGTTAAAAAAAAGATATAAAATTTTATATCTATTCATATTTACTTGTTATTCCATAATAATCTTCTAATGTAATCCAATCTCCATTGTTATATAGTTTTTCAGCTAGTGATGTTCCAACATATCTATAATGCCATGGTTCAAAACTATATCCTGTTTCTTCTGTTTTTGACTCTGGATATCTAAGAATAAAACCATATTTATATGCATTATTGTTTAACCATATGCCTTCTTTTGTATCTTTAAAACTTGTATATAATGAATTTATATCTGCTGCAAGGCCAAGTTGGTGTTCTGAATGTCCTGGACGAGCTGATATTTTATCTGCTTCTTCTTTTCCATACTTACTTGTCCAATAATTATAAGTAGATACCTGTGTATTATACGATCTATATCCACTTATTATTTTTATATCTACATTATCTTCTTTAGCTGCGACTTGCATTTTATTAAAAGCCTCTGTAAATTCTTTTGTTAATCCATTTCCATATGATTGTGGTATTGAATATGTTTTATTTGTAATTATTATACCATCTATAGAATAAACTCCATCATTTTCTTCTAATATATATCCTTTTTTTGTTAAGGTTTGATTTTCTTTCAATTCTATTTTTTCTTCTTTTTTTTCAGTTTCAGTTTTGTCTGGTTCTTGACTATTTACTTTTTCTTCACTATTTGTTGATGGTTTTAAAACATTTTTATATATTATAAAACTAATAGATAATATTAATAAAAATATAAGTATTATTAATTTATTATTTTTTTTCATTTTATTCCTACCTTTATTTTATGAAGCATTATTTCTATATAAATTAGGAGTTAGAACATATTGTCTTCCACCTAATTTATGGTTTTTTGTTGCATTTTTTCTTTTTAATCTGATGTTTGAAATTATAATTGAAAGCGCCAAAGCTAAATTTATATTCTCAAATTTTCTATTTTTCTTTATTAAATTCTTTTCTGCAATATTTGATATTGTTTCATCATTTAAATTATTATCTAGACCTTCATTTATCATATTTTCAAGTTCTATATCATTTTCAAGTTCTAACATAATTTCATTTGGTATTTCAAAATTATTGGATTCTTCTTTTTTACTACTTTCTACATCAATTTTACTTCCATATGTTTTTTGACTAATTTGTTTAAGCGTTACTTTTCCATTTTCATATACAGGTGATAATAAAATATCTTTTTCTGTTTCATTTCCTTTAACAATATAAAAATTTTCTTCTAGTGATGTAATAATTTCTCTTTCTGGAAATTGTTTTTCTAATGATTTAATAACAGAAACTTGATGTGAATTTTTATTTTCTATTTCTGCTTCTTTTTTCATTTTTATTTCTATAAATTTTTTCTCATTTAATTTTTTAAATATTTCACTTGCATTCTTTTTTCCATCACCATAATTTATACTTGATTCATTTAAAATGTTAGTGAATAATTCTTTAGAATCTTCACCTAAATTTCTTACAACGTATATTTGATTATTACTATCTTTAAATTTAAAATAATCTTTATTATCATGATTAAATTCTGTTACATTTGATAAATTAAGTTGTTTTTTTATTTTGTCAGTTAAATTATTTACACTATCTTTTACTTTAACACCTAGATTCGTTAAATAACTAATAGCTGTTTCTTTGTTTCTGACAAGATTTGATAATGTTTCATATATTTTATCACCTGGAATTTTACTAAAAGCTGTTTTGTAGTCAGAATATTTGAAAGAAAGTCCTAGAGCTTTTAATCTAAACGCATATGATTCAATAATGCCTTTTTTTATATTATTTTCCATTTTTCCCATTAAGATCGCCTCTTTATTATATATTAACATTTTTTATATAAAATATATATAATTATATTAATTTTATACTTTTCATTTTACAATAATTAACGTTATTTTTGTATTTAAAAAGAAACAAATTAAAGTTTCTTTTAATCATATTTATTTAATTAGGCTTTCTAAAGTTATTTTTTCTTCTTCTAATTTTTTTCTTTCCTCATCAACTATTTTAGCTGGAGCTTTATTTATGTATCCCTCATTTGAAAGTAATTTTTCGCGTCTTGAAATACTATTTTTTAATGTTTCTATTTGTTTTTGTTTTTCTATTAAATCTGCTTCTGTTTCTTCTTTTTCAAAATATATATCTACATTATATTTTGAGTTTGCGACGTTATATTTATTAATTTTTAAGTTTTCTTTTGATATATTTAGTTTAAGAATTTTTATTATTAATGAATAATCTTCATCATTATTCAATTTTACTACGGCAGTTTTATCTATATTATTTTCTGCTTTAATATTTCTATATTGTCTAATAAAATCTAACATTAATTCTACATTTGAAGTTTCGCATTTAAATTCAAAATCATTATTATATACAGGATATGAACTTAATATAATGTTTTCTTCATGTATTGGTAGCATAGAATATATTTCATCTGTAACAAAAGGCATAAATGGATGTAATAATTTTAATATATTTTCTATAACATAATGAAGTGTTGATAAAGTTGCATTATCATCTAAACTAAATTTAGAAAGTTCTATATAAGAATCACAAAAGTCATTCCAAATAAATGAATAAAGTGAAGAACCAACGTTATTAAATTCATATTTTTCCATACTATTTGTTACTTCTTTAATTGTTGTATTTAGTTTTGATATTATCCATTTATCAATATCTTTTAAATTTTCTAATTTATAATCTTCTTTCGTAAAATTTTCCATATTCATTAAACAAAATCTTGATGCATTCCATAATTTATTGATAAAATTCCATGTTGATTTCACTTTTTCAGTATCATATCTAAGATCCATACCAGGTGCTGTTGAAGTAGCAAGAAAATATCTTAATGAGTCACATCCATAATCGTCAATAACATCCATGGGATCTACTCCATTTCCTAGAGATTTTGACATTTTTCTTCCTTCTTTATCTCTTATTAATCCATGTATTAAGCAATCTTTAAATGGTCTTTTATTTGTAAATTTAAGTCCTTGGAATGTCATTCTATTTACCCAAAAAGGAATAATATCATACCCAGTAACTAAAACATTATTAGGATAGTATCTTTTATAATCTTCTGTTTCATTTGGCCAACCTAATGTAGCAAAAGGCCATAATGCGCTACTAAACCAAGTATCTAACACATCATTATCTTGTACCCAACCTTCTTCAAGTGGTGCATCTTCTCCAACATAAATTTGATCATCTTTATACCAAGCTGGAATTCTATGTCCCCACCAAAGCTGTCTAGATATACACCAATCATAAGTTATTTCCATCCAGTGATTCATTGTTTTTTCATATCTAGGAGGTACAAAGTTAACTTTTGTATCTTTATTTTTTTGATTTTCTAAAACTTTATCTGCAAGTCCACGCATTTTTACAAACCATTGTTTTGACAAGTATGGTTCAACTACTGCATCTGTTCTTTCACTATGTCCAACACTATGAATCATTTTCTCTATTTTAACTATTAAATCTTTTTCTTTTAAATCATTTACTAATTGTTTTCTACATTCTTCACGAGTTAATCCTTTATAAATTCCCGCATTTTCATTCATAGTGGCATCAGGATTCATAACAACTATTCTTTCTAAGTTATGTCTATTTCCTACTTCAAAATCATTAGGATCGTGTGCTGGTGTTATTTTAACTACACCTGTTCCAAATGTTGGATCAGCATGTTCATCAGCTACTATAGGTATTAATTTATTAACAATTGGAAGTATAACATTCTTACCTATTAATTTTTTGTATCTTTCATCTTCAGGATTTACTGCAACAGCAGTATCTCCAAATAATGTTTCTGGTCTTGTTGTAGCTACTTCTAAATAATCATTACTATTTTCAATAAAATATTTTAAATGATAAAATGCACCTTCATCATCTTTATAAATAACTTCTTCATTAGAAAGGGCTGTTTTTGCTACTGGATCCCAGTTTATTATTTTTTCTCCCCTATAAATTAACCCTTCATTATATAAACTTACAAACACATGTTTAACTGCTTTGGTTAGATTTTCATCTAGTGTAAAGGCTTCTTTATTATAATCTAATGATAATCCAAGTTTTGCCCATTGCTTTCTAATGTTTCCAGAAAATTCTTTAGTCCATTTCCAACATTCTTCTAGGAATTTTTCTCTTCCTAGTTCATATTTATTTATGCCGTTTGATTTTAATCTTTGTACTACTTTTGCTTCTGTTGCTATTGCGGCATGATCCATACCTGGTAACCATAATGCATCATATCCACACATTTTTTTATAACGAATCATTATATCTTGAATTGTTGTATCCCATGCGTGTCCTAAGTGTAATTTACCTGTTACATTTGGTGGCGGTATAACAATCGCATATGGTTTCTTACTTAAATCACCGCTTGTAAAATATCCTTTTTCAAGCCAGTTTTCATATTTTCCTTCTTCTACTTTTAAATGATCATATTTTTTATCTAACATTTTATCCCTTCTTTCATAAAAATAAAACGAGTAATCATTCCGTAAAGGACGAATTACTCGTGGTACCACCTTAATTTATAGCAAAAGCTACCTTAATACTTTAACGCAGTTATACGTAATTTCCTACTATTATTTCAGAAAAAATGCTCCCAAGCTACCTTCAATTACTAATTTATGCAAATTCTCACCTATCATTTGCTCTCTTTAATAAATTAGTAATTTACTCCTCTTGTTCATCACAGTTATTTATATAATATCAAAAACAAAATATTAATTCAATATCATATTTTAAATTATTTCATCATTTCTTTTATTTCATTTGTTGTTTCTTCTACATCAAGTCTTTGAAATAATGGTATTCCTTTTTCAATAACTTTAGTACTATTACAAGCACCATACATAGCAGATTCTAGTGTTCTATATTGTTCTTCTATTCCTAATTGATCTAATATATTTTTAGATGTGTCTGGTATAAATGGATTTATGTAAATAGCAAATATTCTTAAATTTTCAACTAAATGATACATTACTGATTTTAGTTTTTCATGATTTTCTTCTGATTTAGCTAAAATCCATGGTTCTGTTTGATCAATATATTTATTTGCTTTTGTAATTAAATTAAATAAATTTGATAACGAATTACTTATATATATTTTTTCAAAATCATTTTTAAAATTATTTATTGAATCTTTAACTACATTTTCTATTTCTTCATCGTAATCAGTTTTTTCTTTAAATGAATTATCTATTTCACCATTAAAATATTTATTAATCATTGCTATTGTCCTATTAAGTAAATTACCTAAATCATTGCACAAATCTGAATTATATCTTTCTACAAATGTTTCTGGGGTAAATTCACTATCTGTCCCATAATTCATTAATTTAAGTAAAAAGTATCTAACCGCATCTACACCAAATTTATCAGCAAGTACATCAGGGTAAATCATGTTTCCTTTTGACTTACTCATTTTTCCATCTTTCATTACAATAAATCCATGTGAATATAGTTTTTTAGGTGTATCTATACCTAAAGACATTAGAAATATTGGCCAATATATTGCATGGAATCTTACTATATCTTTTCCTATTATTTGTATATCAGCTGGCCAGAAAGATTTGAATTCGCTATCATTTTCAGTTAAATAGCCAAGCGAAGTAATATAGTTTGTAAGTGCATCAAGCCATACATACATAACATGTTTTGGATCATTAGGAAGTTTTATTCCCCAACTAAATGTTGTTCTTGAAATACATAAATCTTCTAAACCGGGTTTAATAAAATTATTCATTATTTCTTCTTTTCTAAATACAGGTTCTAAAAAGTTCGGATTTTTTTCATAGAATTCTTCTATTTTAGATTGATATTTTTTAATATTAAAGAAATAGCACTCTTCTTCAGTTAAATTAACTTCTCTACCACAATCTGGACATTTTCCATCTACCAATTGAGTTTTTGTGAAAAATGTTTCACATGGTACACAATACCAACCGCTATAATGACCTTTATATATATCGCCATTATTACACATTTTTTCATATATTTTTAAAACAATTTCTTCATGCTTTTGATTTGTAGTTCTTATAAAATCATGTTGACTAATATTTAATTTTTCCCAAAGATTTATAGCATTCTTTGCCATTTCATCTACATATTCTTGTGGTGTTTTACCTGCTTCAATAGCTTTGGTTTCTATTTTTAATCCATGTTCGTCAAGCCCTGTTGTAAATTTAACATTATATCCTTCCATTCTCTTATAACGAGCTATGACATCTGCAAGTATTGTAGTATATGCAGTTCCTATATGAAATTTACCACTTGGATAGTAAATAGGTGTTGTTACATAAAAGTTTTTCATAGTTTTGCCTCCTTTAGTAATTATACAATAAATTCAAAAAAATACCAAGTTGTTATTGGTATTTTATAATAATTACTTTAAACTTAAAATTTCATCTTTTGTTAAGCCAGTTATTTTTATAATGTCTTCAATTTGAAAATTATTTTCAATCATTGTCTTAGCGACTTTCTTAATTCCTTGACCAATGCCTTGTTCGATGCCTTGTTCAATACCTTGTTCAATACCTTGTTCAATACCTTGTTCAATGCCTCGTTCAATACCTTCCTTTATACCTTCTTTTACTCCCTGTTTTATTCCTTGTTCTAAACCTGTTTTTTTGCCTTCTTCAATTCCTTCTAATATAGCTTTTTCTTTTTCCTCGGCTAATAAAGCTTTATATATTCCTTCTCTATCATCTTCATCCGTCATATGTTGTATAAATACAGGATCACTATTTATTACATTCAAATCTTCCATATATCTTTCTACCACCTTATCTTTTTTTGATAGTTCTTTTAATTCATCATGTTCTAAATTAAGCATTATAAAATATTTGTATTTTTCTATCTGTTCTTGGTTTTTATTATACCAAGTTTTCATAAAATATTCCATATTTATTTCATATATTTCAAAATTATATACAAATCTTTCATCTTCCTCATTTTTAATTTCATATTTATATATTGCCTTTTTCTTATTTAATCCATAACTAAAATTTATTTGAATTATTTTTGTATTTTGATCATACTCTTTTCCTATCAATGTATGATTTTGATATATATTACATATATATGCTAAATTCCTTGGATGTACATAGTTTTTATTTTCTGCATTCATTTCTACGTTTATTTTTCCAGCATTTGTTTCTAAATATAAATCTAATCTTTTACCTCTTGTATTTAAGTTCCCATTTATTAACTCTACATTATTTATTTTTATTTGTTTAATTTCTACATTTAATATATATTCTAAATAATATTTTAATAATTCAATATTATCTTTTTTTAACATTATTTCTTTGAAAGCTCTATCATATTTACATGTATAAAATTTTTTCATTTTCTACCTCCATTTATATCTTACCTTGGTAGATTTAAAATTCCTTTTTATAAAAAAAAATATATCCATAAATTAATGAATATATTTAAAAATTATTATATTGTTGGATAAACACTAACCTGTTTTCTATCTTTTCCAACGCGTTCAAATTTTACATAACCGTCTATTTTAGCATATACTGTATCATCTGATCCTATACCAACATTAGTACCTGGATAAATTTTAGTACCACGTTGACGATATAGAATAGATCCACCTGTTACAAATTCACCATCGCTAGCTTTAGCTCCTAGTCTTTTAGATATTGAATCACGACCATTTTTTGTTGAACCTTGTCCTTTTTTATGTGCGAATAATTGAATATCTAATCTCATTAAATCAAACATCGGTGACACCTCCTTATTTATTTATTTTTATATTGTTTTTATATTGTTTTTCTAAATTTTCTAACAATTCAAGCATATTGTTTATTAATATATCAGTATTCTTAGTATGTTTAATGACATTTATAATAACATTACCAGACTCCTGCTTAAACTTAATTGAATTATCTAGTTTAATAATTGCATTAACTGATGTTATTACTATACTTGATACTGAAGCACAAACAATATCTTTTCCAAACTCATCATATTCTGAATGACCAGAAATATGTATATTTGTTATCTCATTATTTACTTTTTTTACATCAACTTTAATCATAATTATTTAACTGATTTAATTTCAATTTTAGTATATGGTTGACGATGACCTTGAGTTCTGTGGTAATTTTTCTTTTGATTGTATTTAAATACTTTTATTTTTTTTGCTTTACCATGTTTTACAACAGTACCAGTTACAGTAGCACCTTTTACATATGGTTTTCCAACTACTCCGTTTGCCATTAATACCTTATCAAAAACAACATCTTTTCCAGATTCAACATCTAGTTTTTCTACATATAATATTGTTCCTGGTTCAACATAATATTGTTTTCCACCTGTTTCAATAACTGCTTTCATTTTTTACCTCCTTTATAATCTAAGACTCGCCTTTGTGGTACAAGTTATTACTTGTTTTATTAACCTACTTTCGTGCGGTTGTAGAGGAGCTCTACACAATATAGAATTTTACCATAATTACTAATAGAAGTCAAACTTTTTATTTAAAACTTCTTTTTCTGTATAATATATTTTATCTATATAAAATAAATTTTTATAGTATTTGAAAATTTTATTTAAATTTTCACCCTTTATTATTTTATTTTTTCTACTTTTTAAATTTATTTTTTTTCTTTCTAATAGAAATTTTAAAAATATATATTTTTTATTTTTAATCTCTTTTATTATTCTTATTAATAAAAAAACTATCGTTAAATATAATATTAAATTTTTAAACATTAATAATGAAACTATAAAAATAATTGAAATTACTATTGAAATTAAATAACTTGTTTTAAATGGAAAAACAAGATTTAAAATAGAATTTAGTATTTTTGAACCATCAAGTGGATTTATTGGCAAAAGATTAAATAAAAATATACTATAATTTAATATATAAAGATTATTTATATTAAATTGTCTTAAGAAAAAATAAAGTATAAATTGAAAAACAAATCCCATTATAGATACAATAAATTCCTCTTTAAAAGGTTTATTTATTGGAGTATCAAATATTGTGAGTGCTCCAAAAGGTAGAATCATTATTTTGTTTATTTCCCATTTATAATACATTCCTGCTATAATATGACCTAATTCATGAAATAATATTATAGCAATAAAAAGAAAGAAATCCTTAAAATGACCTGTAAATATACTTGCAGTTATCATTATGTAAAAAAAAATATGTATTTTTATTTTAGATATAGTTTTTATAATCAACTATGTTTCCTTCTTTTTTAAATACTAAATACATATAATCATCTTTATTTTCACCTATATAACTTCCTTTTTTTACATAGTCATATAATTTTACTGAACTGTTTTTCAAGTTTGAATACCAAACGGTAGTTCCGTCCTGTTGTTCTATTATTACTGTATTTCCATAACCCTCTTTTTCACCAACAAACACAACTAATCCTGTTTCTATACATGGAATTAAATAATCATTTCCAACTACTATTTTTACTCCATCTAAATAATTATCAGCTTCTTTATAAATTAATTTTTCATTAAACACTTGTTCATTTTTATTTAAACTTTTAAAAACTTCTTTAAATGGAATTGAACTTCCAAAATATTTTTCATATAATGAATTTATATAAGCAAAAGAAATATTATCTTCATAAACTTTTTGATAGAAAGTTGGTTTTAATTTTGGATTAGCTTTTAATACTATAAGAGTTATTACAGACATAAACGCAACTACTAAAAATTTACTGAAAAAAAGTGTTATTTTATTAAATCCACAATGCTTGTCTTTATTATTTTGTTTTAATTTTTTCATTATTTCTTCTTTCATATATTTCACCTATTTAATTATATAATTTATATTTTTTTTTATTACGTTTTTTTTATTAGTTATTAAGTATATTAATATAATATAAATTATATTTAAGATTAAAGAACTATATATACTTTTAAATAATAAACTTATACTAAATGGTATTATATTGCTTAATGAAAGAACTATAAAATTTATTGTTCTATATAATATTATATTTAATAATGTGATTAATAATAAGTTGTATATATTATAATTAAACTTTTTAAAAAAGCATATTATAAATAATGAACAAATATAATAACTTATTATTTCTAATAAAAACATATTGGTAAAAATTAGTCCATATATTAAACCTATTATTAAGGAATAAATAATTAAATTTTTTTTATGTTTATAGATTATTGGTAATAAAGAAAATGAAAATAGTGGGAAAAATATATTTGAAAAGTTTGAAAATACGCCATCTAAAATTATTGATATTATTATTAAAATTATCATTTTTTCAACACACTTACTAATGATATTAAATCATAATTTAGATCTGATTTTACTTTTAAATTCTTAATTAAATCAAAGTTATCTTTGTTAACTTCACTTACTTTACCTATATATATACCCTCAGGAAATCCATTTCCAAGTCCTGATGTTGTTACAATGGAATCTATTTTTACATCTTCTGTTATTCCCTCTATTATAAAATTACCATTTTCATATTGTGTTAATAATCCATAAGTATATGAATCATTATTTTTTATTTTAACTGATATTTTATTTTCTAATTTTGAAGTTATTAGTTTTACTGTACTGGTTGTATAACTTGTATTATAAATATAACCTATTAAACCTTTTGTAGTTATTACAGCTTGGTTTTTAATTATTCCATCATTTGATCCTTTATCTATTGTTAAAGTATCATACCAATATCCTAAATTTCTATCTATTACAGTAGCATTAATTTTTTCATATTCACTTAAAATAGTTTTAAGCCCTAGTAAATCTTTTAAATTTTTTATATTTTCTTTTAACTCTTCATTTTCGGCTTTTAATATATTATCTTCTATATTGTTTTCACATTTTTTTATTCTTAATTTATTTATTGATTTTATAACAAATGAAAAAATATCTTTTGATGATTTTTCTATAATAGTTAAATTTCTTTTATCGCTTGTAATTATTATAAATATTAAAATACCTAATATACTTGTTATTATTAAAAATTTTTTCTTCTTCATATAATCACCTATATAATACCATTTTCTATAAAACTAAAATAATTATAATTTCCTATAATAATATGATCTACTATTTCTATTCCAAATAGTTTTCCTATTTCTTTTAAATTGTTAGTTATTGATATATCCTCTTTGCTGGGTGTTATATTACCGCTTGGATGATTATGAATAAGTATAATACTTGAAGCACTACATAAATATGCTTCTTTATATATTTCTCTTGGATGAATAAGGCTATGGTTAATAGTCCCAATATAATGTAGTTTTTCACTTATTATTTTTTTATTATTATCTAAATAAAGTGTATAAAAATATTCTTGTTTTTTATCAGATAATTTATCTTTAAAATATTCAAATACTATATCAGGGCTAGTTAATTTTAAATTATTTAATGTTTCAATTTTTTTGTTCATTCTTTTTGAAAGTTCTATACACGATATAATTGTTGCTGCTTTTACAACACCTATTCCTTTTATTTTTTTTAATTTATGGATTGTTATATTTTTTAAGTTTTTTACACCGCCTACTTCATTAAGTAGAATTGTAGCTAAATTTTTTGATGAGGAACCTTTATTCCCTGTTTTTAAAAGTATCGCAATTAATTCTTCATTTGTTAAATTTTCTTCTCCATTGTTTATAAGTCTTTCGATTGGTCTATCATTTTTAGGAATATCTTTAATTGTTGTTTTCATTTATTACCAACTCCTCATATTTAATTAGTATTTGACTGCATATACTACTAATTGTTTCATTGTTGCTACTAGTAAGTAATTTATCATACTCTTCCAGTACTTCAATAAAATGTGTATTGGATACACCTATTTTATCTACATTAGTACTATACCCTAAATTATCATAGTATCCTTTTATTTTATTAGCATTTTCTAAATTTGTACTTATACCTAAATAACTATAATATTTTCCATCTTTTGTAGTATGTATATAATATGGGAATTTCATCATTGCTTTTTCCATTGACTCTTTAGTATCATATTCTCCTTCTCTAACAAAGTATATTTCATTTAGTCCGCTATTAAATACCGGAGTCAATTCTTGTGCATTTTTATATTGTTTTAATAATGTTATTCCTAAATAAAATCCAACTACCATTGATAATATAATAGGAAATATATATTTTTTCATTCTATCACCATATATATAATAAAATACAAAACATAATTTTTTTGTCGAAAAAAAGGAAACCGTACTCCTACGAGTTTCCATGTATTAATTTAATAATACACTATATTATATTATTAAAAAAAGGAATTATTCATTTGACTTTTAATATTTTTATGTATACAATATATTCTAAATTGGAGATGATCTATGTGCTTAAGAAATATCTTTTGGATTATAGAAAAAAACTTAAAGATGCAGTAAATGATTTAAAGCATTTGAAAACATTTTATAAACAAATTCCAAATATATTAACTTCTACAAGAATTTTATCGCCTTTTATAATTATTCCTTTAGCTATGACAGGAAATATAGTTGGAACTGTTATTGCAGCAAGCCTAATTGCTTCCACTGACTTTTTTGATGGGTTAATAGCTAGAAAACTTAATATTACTTCGGAACTTGGAAGAGAACTTGATGCAGTAAGTGATAAATTTTTTGCTTCTGCATTAATAATTCCACTTATATTACAAAGTCCAATTTTTTTAGCTAACATTTTTTTTGAAGGTATGATTGCAACAACTAACTTAAAAGCTAAAATTAAAGGTTTTGAACCTAAAACAATATTTATAGGTAAAGTCAAAACTTTTTCTCTTTCAATAAGTTTAATTCTTGGATACTTAAATTTATTCATCCCTCTAGATTCATCATTAGTTATAGGCTCGATCATTTCTACCATAACGCTTGAATGCATAACTACGGCATCATATATTATCATTAATTCTAATAAAGAAATTGAAATAAAAGACAAAGAAGAATATAGGCTTATATCTGATGTTTTAAATAATAATTTAGACAAGAATAATAAAACAAAAAGCAAAGATAATGTTATCGATAAAGAAAATGGGTTTTACAATACATTTGAAAATAACAAAGTAAATAAAGCTGAAAATACGTATAAAAAATTAGTTTTAAAAAAAGATATAAAAAAACCAAGAGTTTGATTCTTGGTTTTTTTATTATTTTAAAGCATCGATTAACTCAGCTTTTTTCATTGTAGAATAGCCTTCAACTTTTTTTGATTTAGCTAATTCTCTTAATTCAGCAACTGTTAATTTACTTAAATCTTTATTTTCTTTAGTTGATGCAGTTTTAACTTCTTTAGTTTCAGTTTTTTCTTGTACCTCTACTTTTCCATTTAATGCATCTTTAGCGATTGTAACTAAAGAAGCAAAATTTTCTTTCGAATCGATTGCTATTTCAGATAACATTTTACGATTAATAGTAATTCCAGCTTTGTTTAATCCATCAATAAACTTTGAATAACTGATTTCATTTTCACGACATGCTGCATTGATTCTTGTAATCCATAATTTTCTGAAATCTCTTTTCTTTTGTTTTCTATCTCTATATGCATACTTTCCTGAATGCATTACTTGTTCTTTAGCAGTTTTATATAATCTATGTTTACTACCAAAATATCCTTTTGCTTCATCTAATACTTTTTTACGACGTGCACGATGAATTGTGCTTCCTTTAACTCTTGGCATATCTTTTTCCTCCTACAATATATCTTTTAATCTATTCATATCACTCTTGCTTAATAGTGATGCACTTCTACCACATCTATTTGATGCAGCATTCTTTTTTCCTGTGTTATGTCTAGTCCCAGGATGACCTATTTTAACTGTACCACCAGGTCTAACGTTACAAACTTTAGCAGTACCTTTATGTGTTTTTTGTGTTTTTTTAGCCATACTATAATTCCTCCTATTTTTCTTTTTTAGGCGCTAATACCATCGTCATAACTCTACCATCTAATGTTGGCTTTTGCTCTATAACTGATATTTCATTTAAAGCATCTGCAAAACGAAGTAAAACATTTTTTCCTAATTCTTGATGAGCCATTTCTCTACCTTTAAAACGTATTGAAACTTTTATTTTATGACCCTTCTCTAAGTATTTACTTGAATTATTTAATCTAGTATTAAAGTCATGAACGTCTATTGTTACTGATAAACGATACTCTTTAATTTCTAGATTATTTTCTCTTTGTTTTTTTAGGTTTTCTTTTTGGCGCTTTTTATTTTCATATTTAAATTTATTGTAATCCATAATTTTACAAACTGGTGGATTACCATTTGGATTTATTAATACTAAATCAAATCCTGCATAACTACTTAGGGTTAATGCATCTTTAATAGGTTTTACTCCTAGTTGTTCACCATTTGGACCTATAACCATTACTTCTTTTGCTCTGATTTGTTCGTTTAGATACAAATCTCTTTCCTTACTAGCGATAATTGACACCTCCATATAAGACCTTGTCTTATAAAATTAAAAAGTGAATACAAAGTATCCACTAAAAATGCATAATAAACATAATGTTTTTTTGGCATTTTACCCATAGCTATTTGCTATCAGGTGAGAAGTGGATCTTCTACTTTCCTTCTTGATTTCTAATACATTATACAAGAAAAATATCTCTATGTCAAGATATTTTCTTTTAATATTATGTAGTTACTAAATTTTTTATACTTTTAATATTAACTGTTTTTTTATTATCTATTATATTATTAATTATTATGTTTTCAATATTATCTTTTATTATTTTATCTATTTTTCTTGCACCAAACTCATTATAATTGCTTTCAATTAATATTTCATTTATTACATTTTTAGATATTACAATTTTTATTTCATTTTTATATTTGTTTTTTAATTTTGAAATTTTTTTATTTATTAAATATATTATATTTTCTTTAGTCAAATTATTAAATACTACAATATTATCTATTCTATTTATAAATGGAACACTAAAATTTTCTTTTAGTTTTGTTACTTTACTTCTTTCATTGTTTGTAAATCCTATATTTATATCATGAAATCCTACATTAGAAGTCATTACTATTGTAACATAATCAAATCTTATTATATTACCTGCTGAATCTTTTATTTTGCCTTCATCTAATATTTGATATAACAAATTTATAATATTAGGGTGTGCTTTTTCTATTTCATCTAATATTAAAACAGAATATGGTTTTCGTTTTATTTCATCTAATATATTATTTGTATCCATGTAACCAACATATCCTGGAGGAGCTCCTAGGAATTTGCTTACAGTATGTGCTTCACTATATTCACTCATATCTAATTTTATAACATTTTGACCTACTAGATTCTTTGAGAAAATTTTAGCTAAATATGTTTTTCCTACTCCACTTGGACCTGTAAACATTATTGAATAGCATTTTCCCTCTTCTTTAAATCCTAGTTTTATTTTTTTTATTATATTTATTACTTCATTTACTGCTTTGCTTTGACCTATTATTTTATCATTTATATCTTTATTTATTTTATCAACTATTTTTTTATTTTCACTTAAAAGTTCATATATAGGTATTCCTGTTTTTGCATTTATCACTTTTGCTACATCTTCTTTTTTTACTTTTTTTACATTATTTTCATAAAAGTTTAATTCCAAATTATTTATTTTGTGCATGATAGTATTTTCTTTTGTTTTATATTTTGAAGCCTCATTAAAATTATTTGACATAATAGCACTGTTTTTTTCTTTTAAAATATTTTTTAATTCTTTGTTTAGTTCATTGTATTTTTTCATTTGTGTTGTTTCTTTTAAACTTGTTTTACTACATACCTCATCTAATACATCAATACTTTTGTCTGGCTCATTTCTATCATATATGTATTTTTTTGTTAAATTCATTATTAAATCAATAATTTCTTCACTTATTTTAACATAGTGATATTTTTCATATATTGATTTTAATTTCATTAATATTTCTTTTACTGTTTTATCATCTGGTATATCAACCATTACACTTTGGAATCTCCTATCTAAAGCTTTTTCTGGTTCTATATATTTTTTATATTCTTCTATCGTTGTTGCACCTATACATTTTATTTTGTTTCTAGCAAGTGCGGGTTTAAAAATATTAGATGCATCTATTGCACCTTCAGCGCCACCTGCTCCGACTAATGTATGTATCTCATCTATAAATAAAATTATGTCATCATTTTCTTCTATTTCTTTTAATATTTTTCTTACTCTTTCTTCAAATTCACCTCTATATTTTGTTCCTGCTACTGTACTTGCCATATCTAAGCTTATTATTCTTTTATTTTTTAAGCATCTTGGAACTTCTCCTATGCTTATTAACCTACTTAATTCTTCTACTATAGCAGTTTTTCCAACACCAGCATGACCTATTAATAATGGATTGTTTTTTGTTCTTCTACATAATATTTCCAGTATTCTTTTAATTTCTTTATCTCTACCTATTACTGGGTCTATTTCGTTATTAAGTGCTTTTTTATTTAAATCAACGCCTAATTCTTCTATTAATAATTTTTTATTTTTCTTTTTTTTATTTACTAATTTATATGAAAAAGTATTATATAACTCATCTAGGTTTATATTCATCCCTAGCATAACTCTTATTGCTATTCCTTCTCCCTCTTCAAGTAAACTAGAAAATAAATGTTCTACAGTTACTTCTCCATTATTATTCTCTTTACTATTTATTATTGCATTTTCTATTATTCTTTTTAAAAGAGGTGTATATAAAAACCAATTATTTTCTTCTTTTCCTATTCCTATAATATCTATTATTTCGTTTTTAAATGTTTCATACGTTAAACTATATTCTTTCAGTTTTTCTGATATATTTTTACTGTTTTTTAATATTGAAAGAAATAAGTGTTCACTTCCAACATATGGGTGTTTTAATTCATACATTTCTTTTTTAGCATCTTTAATTACTTTTCTTGCATCTTCATTAAAATTTCCAAACATTTTTATCTTCCCTTCTATATATTTTATGATGATATTAAATTTTTATTTTAATCAATAATATATTATCATTGCTGAAAAGCAAAATATTTGTTCTTCTGAAAATATACTAACTGATACTTGATATTTAATATCTACTACTTCTCCATCCAATGTTTTTAAAAAATCATTGACTGATTTTTCTAGGTCTGATTCATGACTTTCATCAAATATTTTTACCTTCATTTAATCACCAAATATAATATACAATTTCGTAATAAAAAATAATGTCACTTTTTAATTATTTTTTTATTTTGTGGTATAATAAATAAAGATAGGTGTGTATGTATGAAGAAGTTAGTTATTATTTTAAGCAGTTTTTTATTTCTTTTACTTTTATGTATTTTAGTTACTTTTAAAACTATTTATATATATGATAGTAGTAGCTCTAGTTTTGAAGTTTATAGCGATAAAAACATAATTAACGAAAAAATAAATGTTAAAGCACAATATTGCTCATTATTTAAAATAAGATGTGTAGATATTAATGATGTAGATATTAGTAATAATATTAATTTTGATAAAATTGGTGAATATAATATAGTTTATAAATTTAAATACAAAAATAAGAAAAAAACTTATGTAAAAAAAATAAATATTGTAGATACTACTGCACCTATTATCAAGCTTTCTGAATCTAAATTAATGTGTCCAAATAAATATGTTGAACCTGGATATGAGGTTTCTGATAATTATGATACTGATATAAAAAATAAAGTAAAAATTGAAAAAATAAATAATACTTTAATATATACTGTTATTGATTCAAGTGGTAATAAAACAGTTGCAAAACGAGATTTAACTTTTGGCGATAAGGAAGCTCCAAAAATAACTTTAAAAGGCAATGAGACTATATATCTTTTAATTGGAGAAGAATATAAAGAACCCGGATATGAGGTCTCTGATAATTGCGATGATAATCTTAAAACAAAAGTTCAAATAGAAAGTAATTTAAATAATAAAGTAGCAGGAACTTATACAATAAAATATAGTGTAAGTGATTCAAGTGGTAATAAGGTTAGTCAAACAAGATTTATTAAAGTTTACAATACTCAAAGTAATATTACAATTATTCCAACAAACAAGGTTATTTACTTAACTTTTGATGATGGACCTGGACCATATACTGAATACTTATTGGATATACTTAAAAAATATAATGTTAAAGCAACATTTTTTGTGACAAATCAATTTTCAAAATATCAATATGTTCTTAAACGTATTGATAATGAAGGACATACTATAGCAATTCATTCATATTCACATTCATATAAAAATATTTATTCAAGTGTTGATGCATTTTTTAATGATATAGATAAAATGGACAAGATAATATATTCTCAAACTGAAAAACATTCTAAATTATTGCGTTTTCCTGGTGGAAGTTCTAATACAATAAGTAGATTTAATAAAGGAATAATGACTAGTTTATCTAAGGAAACCGCTATTAGAGGTTATAAATACTTTGATTGGAATGTAGATAGTAATGATACTGGAACGAGTAATTCTAATAAAATTTCAAATAATATTATAAAAGGTATAAAAGCTAATAATTATTCAATTGTGTTGCAACATGATATAAAAAAATATAGTGTTAACGCAGTAGAAGATGTAATAAAATATGGTCTTGCAAATGGTTATACATTTTTACCTTTAGATATAACAAGTCCAACTGCTCATCATGGCATTAATAATTAAAAAATCCCTTAAAATAGGGATTTTTTTACTACATCATATCATCTAATTTGGTGTCAACTTCTTTAGCCACTTTATTGAACTTCTTTTTAACTGTTTTCATAATTGGTTTACTATATTTTTGATAAGCTAATGTAGCTCCTACACCAAGTCCAATAAGCGCCATATTTTTACCTAATTTCATATTTCACCTTCTTAGCTATAATGTAACTTGTATGTAATAACATACAATTATATTTTTTCTTTATTTTTTAAAATTATTCATAAAAATTAATTTTTCTTTTAAAGTTGTTTTTCTTTCATATTCATTATCATTTTTTATACTTATTTTAAAAACATTAGGATCTCCAACTATTATAAGTTTTCTTTTTGCTCTTGTTACAGCTGTATATATTAGTTTTTTTGAAAGCATTCTTCCATATGAACTGGTTATTGGGAGTACAACAAGTTCAAATTCACTTCCTTGAGATTTATGTATGCTTATTACAAAACCATGTTTAAACTTATTAAAATCTTTAGGTAAATATTTAACTATATTTCCATCATAATCAATATATATTTCATCTTTTCCACTTTTGCTTGTATTTGCATATATTATATATTTTATAGTACCCAAATCTCCATTAAAAACATTTTCATCTGGCATATTAACTAATTGTAATACTTTATCATTTTCTCTATATATAACATCAAAATATTTAATTTCTCTTTTTTCAGGATCTTTTTTATTAAATACATTTTGAAGTTCTTTATTTAATGAATCTATTCCATTTACACCAGCATACATAGGTGCCATAATTTGTACTTTCTTATAATCATATCCTTTTTTTTCTATTGTTTCAGCTAATGCTATTATCGTATTTTTTAATGAATAATTTGTACATTCTAAAAATGTATAATCATCTCTTGTTTCATAAAAATCAGAACTTAAATTATTATCATTTATTTCTTTTGCTAGTACGGGTATATATGAGTTTTCATTTTGTCTATATAATAGTTTTAATTTTACAACATCAATTATATCACTATTGATTAAGTCTTTTAAAACTTGTCCTGGTCCAACACTTGGAAGTTGATTAAAATCTCCAACTAATATTAATTTTATGTTGTCATTTAGACCTTTAAGTAAATTATCTATTAAAGATATATCTATCATACTTACTTCATCTATTATTATTAATTTACTTTTATCTTTATTATATTCATCTATTTTAAAACTATTTAGTTCTTTATTCCATCCTAAAAATCTATGTATTGTAGTAGCTGGAAAAAGAGTTGCTTCGCTTAATCTTTTACTAGCTCTTCCCGTAGGTGCGAGTAAAGATATTTCGTTTATTAATTCTTCATCATTTAATTTATTTAATAATTTATATAATTGTACTATTGATTTAATAATTGTAGTTTTTCCTGTTCCTGGTCCACCAGTTATTATAAGTAAATTATTTTCTAAAGCTTTTTTTATTGCAGTTAATTGAATTTCATCATATTTTATATTATTTTCTTTTTCTAATAATTCTATATATGTATCTAATTTCTTATATTTGGTTAATGGAATATTTAATAAAGTATTTAATTTATTTGATACCTTATTTTCTGCTTCATAAATATTATTTAAATAATATTTATCATTTTCTATATGTATTTTTTGCTCTATGCTTAATTCATCTAAATAAGTATTAAATTCTTCTTTATTTAGCGCTATTTTTAAATAGTTAATTGCATTTATATATATTTCATTCAAATTTAAATATGTATCTCCATTTTTATATGTAAGACTTTTCATAACATATAATATACAAGATTTAATTCTATTGATATCATTTTCTTTATAATTTAATTTTTTGCTTATTTCATCGATTTTTGTAAATGAAATTTCTTCTATATCATCTATAATTTTAAATATATTACTCTCTATTTGTATTATTGTATTTGATTTATAAAAATTATATATATTTAAAGAATCTTTCATATTAAAACCTAATTCTGTTAAATATACTATTGTTTTATGACTTTCTTCATATTTAGTTAAAGTATTATATATTATATCTATTTTTTTTGAAGATAATTTAGGTACTAAATATAAATTTGATTTTTCTTCTAGTATTTTATCTAATGCATTTTCTCCTAATGTTTCTACAATTTGTGTAGCTATTTTCTCACCTATTCCATTAAATAAATCACTTGAAAGAAACTCAATTATACCGTCTTTATCGCTAGGTTTTACTCTTTCATATTCATTTACTTTAAATTGTAAACCATATTTTTGATGGTCTACCATTTCACCATAAAAAAAGTATGTATCATCTACATTAAGTTCAACAAATTGTCCTGTAAATGTAATTGTTTTATTTATGAATTCTTTTAAGTTTTCCTCATTTGTTTCTTTTATTTTAAATATCCCTATTACAAAGCCATTGTCTGATGTATATATGCTTCTTTTATAATTACCTTTTATATATGTTTCCATGAAACTCACCGTTATAATTATACCACAAAAAAAAGATAAATTTTATCTCCAAACTGAATGTTTTAGTTGATAATTTCTATCTTCAGCTTTTTCGCTCATTATTAGTTCCATACGTTTTTCATATGATTCTAAATAAAGTTTGATTCCTTCGTTTGTATTTTCATAAAATCCATTTGTAATTAAGTAAGAAACAAATGTAGGATATTTTACTTTTATATAATTTTCTGAACCATAAATGTTTTCTTCATTTGATATCTGATGTGCAACAAACACAGCTTTATTTACATCTTCAATATTTTTTTGTAATTCTAAATATGATTCATAAATTTTTATTTCTAAATCATTTTCATCTTTAGAATTTAATATTTTATATGATTCAAGAGTAATCTTCTCTGTACTTCCATTTTTTAATTCAGGATATTGTTTTTCTGTAACTTGTTCTACTGCATCTATTTTATTTTCATAGTCTTTTTTTATATCACTACCAGTTTTAACTAGTAATATTGTACCAGACACTAGACTTAGCGCAAGAATGGAACAGCAAATAAAATCAGATAACTTAAATTTTTTTAATGATTTTTTATTAATTTTTTTTCTTTTAACTTCTATTTGTTTTTCTAGTCCAACACTATTTTCTATGCATTTATTTTGATATTCGTTTAAATTTCTTATATCTAATATTTTTCTTATATCTTCAAATTTTTTTGATAATTCATCATTATTTTTCATTATATCCCCTACTGACTAATTTAATTAGAAAATTTATTTCTCGAGTATAGATTATATCATTATGAAATAATATTGTCAAACAAAAAAAGAATTTAATCTTTTTTTAAATTCTTATTAAATAATAATAAAGCTTTTCTAAATTCTTCTTCATCTTTTAATCCAATTAAAACTTCTTTTTCACTGTTTACAAGTGATTTTCTAATACAAAAATCTTTTGGATCTTCTGTATTAACTAAATATATATACTTATCACTACCATTTTTAATTTCATTAAGTATCAAGTATTCTTTATTATTTTCTAGTATAACACTTTCCATATTAAATTCCCTCTTATCTTGTTTTATTTAAATTATTTTCTATTTCACTTCTTTGTTTTTGTTGTGTCATTTGGTCATATAAATTATATAATGGTTTTCCATTTTCATCTACATAACCTTGTCCTATTAAATATGCATCAAAATTATCATATTTAAAATCGATATTATAGCCTTGTTCAGGAACAAAGTCATATTTTTCTTCATTGTTAGATATTTCATATACTGTTCCAAAAACTTCATCTATGTTATTTTGAGACATTCTATATGCCTTATATATTTCAAAAGTTGCTTGTTCATCATTAGAATTATTTTTAGCGTTTAATATATAGTAAGAGTCTTTTGCAAGTTCTTTTGATACTTCACTTCTTAAATCTGGATACTTACTATCTAATACCTGTTCTATGCCACTTATTTCGTTATTTATTTTAGCTTGTTCGATAGCTTTAGCTACTGGAAATACTGATATCATTCCTGCTACCATTGTACCAAGTGCTACATTAGCTACTATTTTTTTTGTGTCAACCTTACTTCTTTTAACAGAAACTGGAGGTTTTGAAACACTTTGTGCTTTTATTGTTTCATATTCTTTATTTAAAGTAGTAGGCATAGCTGATTCTAAAGGTGTTCCAACACCATAAAGTTTAGGTTGAACTGATTGACTAAAATTCAAATTTTTTCTGTATTCTTCTTCTCTTTTTCTTAATTCTTCTTTTTCTAATTCTTCATTTCTTTTTTTGAACATTTCGCTTAATTCGTTAAAGTTATTTTCCATGTTTGTCACATCCTATCAATACTTTAATTATATCATTGTAAAAAAAAAGTGTCAATTTATATGGCACTTGAAATTATATAAGGATATTGATTTTCCATTAGTTTTACACTTACTTCTTTGTGTAATAATTCTTCACACCCTTTTAATTTGATTAAAAGATAATTACCAGTATGTCCTATTAAATATCCATCTTTATAAACTTCTGGTATAAAGGTAAGTGTTTTACCAATAAATTTATTCATATATTTATTTTCCAATTCTTTTGAAAGTTTTAAAAGTTCCATAACTCTTTGTTTTTTTACTTCTTCTTTTATTTGACCTTCCATTGTTGCTGCTTTTGTACCTTCTCTTTTAGAATATGGAAATACATGTAGTTTAGAAAAATCAACTTTTTTGATTGTTTCTATTGTTTCATTAAAGTTTTTATCTGTTTCATTTGGAAATCCTACTATTACATCTGTTGTAATTGAAATATCTGGTCTTATTTTTCTTATTTTATTTATTTTTTCTATAAAATATTTTGTATCATATTTTCTATTCATCAATTTTAATATTTCATCTGAACCTGATTGTAGTGGTATATGTAAATGATCTACTAATACATTATTATTTTTTATTATTTCTAAAACTCTATCATTTAATTCGGTTATTTCTATTGAGGAAATTCTAATTCTAGATAATTTTTTGATTTTAACTATTTCATTTAATAAATCAGCAAAATCGTAATTATCGAATTCACTTCCATAATTTCCTGTATGTATACCTGTTAACACTATTTCTTTATGTCCATTTAATGTTAAATGATCAATTTCATTTAATATGTCCTCTCTTGGTTTACTTCTAACAGAACCTCTTGTGTATGGAATAATACAATATGCGCAGAAATTATTACATCCATCTTGTATTTTTATAAATGCTCTTGTTTTATCAAAATTATTAAGTTTCATAGTTTCAAATTCTACGTTACTTATATCATAAATATCGGTTTTTTTATTTTTATTTTTCACATACTCATTTATATATTCTGAAACTTTAGATTTATTTTTATTTCCAATAACAATATCTACACCTTCTATGTTTACAGTTTCAGGTTTAACTTGTGCAAGACAACCACATACAACAATTATTGCATCTTTATTTTTTTTAATTGCTTGTCTTATAAGTTTTAAAGATTTACTATCTGCAGTATTTGTTACGGAGCATGTATTGATTATATATATATCAGCAGGAATGTTATTATCTTTTTCTTCTACATAACCTGCATTAATTAAATCTTCCGTCATTATTCTACTTTCGTAACTATTTACTTTGCATCCCAATGTATATATATAAAACTTCATTACAACACTTCTTTCTAAAAAAAGACTATAGATTTTGTCTAAAAGCCTTTAATGCATTCAAAAATTCATCATCTTTTAACTCTGAAATAGATTTTTGACTTTTATCTTCACTTGGTATAGTTGGATAATCAAGTTTTGTTTCTATTCTACCATAAATTGGAGAAATAAATTCACTAACTTTAAATTTTTTATCTTTTTTATTCTTTTTGTCAATATCTATATGTTCTAACATTGGTGTACTAGATTCTGAATTTATATTATTTATTTCTTCTACTGGTTTTTGTATATCAAAACCGGATTCAAAGTTATTTTGTTCTTCCATGTCATCATCAATTGTTATAATTGATAAATCGCCAGTTTTGTTTATATCTGATAAATTATAGGATTTTTTTGTTTTATCAACTAGTTCTTCAAAGAAATCATTTAAATCAAATTTTGTTTCATCTTTACTAATTTCTTTACCATTTGCTTTTAATAGTTCTTGATAACTTATAATTGCATTTTCTTCTTGATCTTGTTCAAATTCTAATATTTGTTTTTCATCACGTTTTGTTAAATCTTCTTGCATTTTTGAAAGTATGCTTTCAAAATCAGTATGTGTATTTTCTTCTTTTACAAGATCATTATTTATTTCTATTTGAATTGGTTCAGATTTAATGAATTGATTTTGAATTAAATTTTCACTTTCTCTTTCTTCTATAAGAGGCTCTTCTTTTTGTTTTGCTTTTTCTTCTAATTTAGTTATTTCTTCTTCTAAACTTTCAAGTTTAGGTTCTTCATGATGATTATTTAATATAATCTCACTTGTGTTTTTTAGTTTTTTTCTTTCTATATGTTTTTTTATTAAATTTACAATCAAAAAAACAACAAGAAAAACTAAAATACAAGCCCCTAAAATTATACCATAAAATAAAATCGAATTTTCCATTAATTTATCTAACATTTTTACATCACTCCATAAGTTCATAATTAAGAACACTTAATATAAATATTGGAACAGTTTCAACCCTCATTATTCTATTTCCTAATGTAACAGACTTGTATCCAAGACTGTTAAACTTTTGTTCTTCATTACTAGTAATTCCACCCTCCGGTCCGACTACTATTGTTATTTTATCATATATATTTTGTGATTGCAAAAACATTTTCAAGTTTTCATTTTTTTCACACGTACTACACACTAACTTTACACCATCTAAATTTAAATCTTCTATCCTTTTTACCGTTGTGATTATTGGGATAGTGTTTCTTTTTGATTGCTCACTAGCTTCTTTACATATTCTTGACCATCTTATTATTTTTTTATCTTCTTTTTCAGATATATCTTTTACTATACTTCTTTGTGCATAATAAGGAATTATTTTACTTATTCCAAGTTCTGTTGCTTTTTGTAAAACAAAATCCATTTTTTGTTCTTTAAGTAAAGGAATTACTAAAGTTATTTCTATTTCATCTTTTAAATCAATATTTAATTCTTTATCTATTTCTATCGTTTTATAATCTTCTGATTTTATAATACATTCATATACTTTTTTTTCAAATACAACTTCTATTTTATCATTTACATTCATTCTCATTACATTTTTTATATGGTGATAATCATCATCATATAATGTAACTTTATTGTTTACTATTTTCTTACAAAAGTACCTTTGCATATTTATTCTCCATAATATGTTATTCCATCTAAATTACATTCATTAGTTGCACAAATTGTATATAATATATCATTATTTTTATTGCTTATAATAACAACCGTGCTATCATTGAATTTATCAGATGTTTGTGGATCTATAGCATTTTCTTCTAAATAACCTAGTTCTTTTAATTTTTTTAAAGTTATTCCTAGTTTTTTTCCTTCTGATAAATCCAATTTAAATAGATTTTCAGCAACAAAATTTCTAGAACTGCCTTCTATATTTTTTATTTGAATATCATATAATGTTTTTTTGTTATCTTTTATTACATTTGTAACTATCGGAATTGTAATAAGTGATATTGCACCTAACAATATTAATACTCCTAATACTTCAATTAAAGTAAATCCTTTCATAATTCCTCCTACACAAAAAATCCCATATATATTAAAAAGCCTAAGAAAAGTGATAATAAAACGATACCATTTATCTGTTCAGATTTTTTCGATTTATATTTTATTCCAAGTGACATTGTTATTAGTATTCCGCCTATTAATCCACCTATATGTGCTGCATTATTTATACCAGACACCATAAATCCAAATATCAGATTAATTAGAATAAGTGGAATTATTTGAGATTTTAGTACAGTTCCTAAATATACTCTATAATTGTATCCAAAATAAAGTAATGAGCCAAGTAATCCAAATATAGCGCCACTTGCACCTGCACTTATGCTTATAGGAAATATCATAGACATTAAGCTTCCACAAAGCGCACTAACAAGGTATATTATTAAGAATTTAATTTTTCCTAAAAAACTTTCTAGTTGTCTGCCTATTACATATAATGCATAACAATTAAATAATAAATGAAATATTCCAATATGTAAGAATGCAGATGTAATTAATCTGTAATATTCTCCACCTAAAATTAAGTCTTTTTGAAATGCACCAAACTTTATTAAAGTAAATGCATCTTGACTACCTTTTCCAAATATATACATAAGTATAAAAACTATTACATTAATTATTATTAACGAAACTGTTATAATTGGTTTTTTTGGTTTAAATATTTCTTCTGCTTTTATTCTTTCTTGTTCATTTTTTTTATTTATTTCGCTTGTTAATTTAAAAAATAATTCCATACCTTTTTCTTTAATTTTGCTTTTTTTGATTATATCTGGAAATACTTCCATAACTGTTTTGTATTGTTTTATATCATCAAATTCTTTTAAATTAACTATATCTATATTCCTATATGTTTCTTTTATATTTACATTTTCTCCTAAATTAATAAATATACTTAATGCATTCATATTAAGTGAAAAGGTTGTTTTTTGTATTTTTTTTACTATTTTTTTTGTTTTGAACAAATCAAAATCAAATTGCTCATTATTATGAATATAATTACTAACAATTCTCACTATTTTATAATCACTATTTAAATTTTCTAGCCAAATTTCATCTTTTGCACCATGAAGAACTATTGGATTATATCCTTTTTCAGTAATAAAATAATGAAGTAATTTCATTACTATTTCGTCACTTTTTGTTATAGCGTCCATTTTATTCCTCCTTAAATTTATTTAATATATTTATAAATTCTTTTGGTAATTCACTAGTAAAACACATATACTTCTTTGTTGTTGGATGTATAAATCCTAATTCTTTTGCGTGCAAACATTGTCCTGTTTCATCTATTAGTTTTCTTTTACCATATACAGAATCGTTTACAACAGGGTGATTTATATAATTCATATGTACTCTTATTTGATGTGTTCTACCTGTTTCTAATTTTAATTCTATTAGTGTTGCATCTTTATATCTTTCGATTACCTTAAAATGTGTTACTGCATTTTTACTGTTTTCACTTGTAACAGCCATCTTTTTTCTATCTTTTTTATCTCTTCCAATTGGTGCATCTATTGTACCTGTATCTTCATTAATTACGCCCCATACAAGTGCGACATAAATTCTATGTGTTGTTTTATTTTCTAACTGACGAGCTAAAAATTCATGGGCATAATCATTTTTCGCAACTACTAATAATCCAGTTGTAAATGCATCTATTCTATGTACTATTCCAGGTCTAAATTCGCCATTTACTTTGCTTAAATTTTTTGAATGATACATAAGCCCATTTACTAATGTTCCAGTAGGATTTCCAACAGCTGGATGTACAACCAATCCATTTTGTTTATTTACAACTATTATATCGTCATCTTCATATACTATATCTAAATCTATTTTTTCTGCTTTAGCACTCAAAGGTTGTTCTTCTATTTCATTTATTTCTATATTATCGTTTTGTTTAACAATGTAGCTATTTTTTATAATTTTATTATTAACTTTTACGTTTTCAGTTTTAATTAGATTTTGAATTTTGCTTCTACTTTTATTAAGTATTTTAATTAGGTAGTTATCAATTCTTTCATTTGCATCTTCTGTTACTTTGTATCGCATGATTTTTCCTCCTTAATACTAAATATTAATAAAATAATTGCTGAAACAACTATACATATATCTGCAAAATTGAATACTGGAAAATTATATTTTAATATAGAAAAATCTAAATAATCAATTACAAATCCTCTAAATATCCTATCAATCATATTTCCTACTATACCACCTATCAGCATTGAATATGTAATAGTTTGAATTTTACTAAAACTTTTTTTCTTACTTAAATATATATATATTGCTACTAAAACGATTAAAGAAATTAGTGATAGGAAAACTACATTTCCACTTAATATACTAAAAGCCGCACCTATATTTTGTACATATGTTATATTAAAAAAATTTTTAATGATTATTATACTACTATATAATTCCATATTTTGTATTACAACAAACTTAATAATTTGATCTAGTATTATTATAAGTAAACTAAATATTGTAATTTTTTTCATTCAATCACCAAACAATATTATATAACAAATTAAAATAAAAAACTAGGTGCTATTCGCACCCATCATTATTTTCTACAAGTAAATAATCATATCCTGATATATTTTGTGTTATTTTTATATATAAATCTGTATTAAATTTTTTATCTGTTTTTGGATTTATTATTCCTTTTTCTACATACCCTTCATCTTCAAGAGTACCTAATTTAACACAATAAACCTGTTTATTTTCAAGTTTTGTAATATTATCGAAAACCCATGATTCTGTTCCATCATATATTTGGTTTAATTGCACATTATAAAGATTATTTCTACTATCTTTTATTGATTTATCAATTGTTACATAAGCAATTGTAGAAAGTATTCCAACAATTACTATTACAACAAGTAATTCGATTAATGTAAATCCATTTTTCATAAATAACACCTATCTTCTAAATATATTTTAACATTTATTTTTTTTTATGTAAATTATAAAGTAAGTTTTCTTGACTTTTATAGTTAATTTTTATAATATTAAGTAAGATTGGTAAAGGAGATTTTTATGTATATAAATGATAAAATATTGATTGGTAAAAATGATAATTATGAAGCTTATATACTTCCTAGGATGGCTAATAGACATGGTATTATAAGTGGCGCTAGTGGAAGTGGAAAAACAATTTCTCTAAAAGTTTTAGCTGAAAGTTTTTCCTCTGCAGGTGTTCCTGTATTTTTGGTTGACGTAAAAGGTGATTTAGCTGAAATGTGTTTACCAGGTATTGTAAATGATAATATTTCAAGTAGAATTAATAATTTAAATTTAGAAAATTTTGAGTTTAAAAACTTCCCCACTTCATTTTTTGATGTTTATGGAAAATATGGTATTCCAGTACGTACAACTATAAATAGTATTGGCCCTAAATTACTTTCTAGAATGCTTAATTTAACTGAGGCTCAAGAAGGTGTCTTAACGATTGTTTTTAAAATTGCAGAAGATGAAAATTTAGAATTAATTGATTTAAAAGATTTAAGAGCTATTTTAGCTTATGTTGGTGAAAGAAGAAAAAATTATGCATTAAATTATGGTAATATTACCTTACAGAGTATTGGTAGTATTCAACGTAATTTACTTACCTTAGAAGATGAAGGCGGAAATTTCTTTTTTGGCAAACCTGCATTAGACATAAATGATTTTATTAAAACTGATATAAATGGTACTGGTTATATAAATATATTACATGCAGCCACTTTGTTTCAAAAACCAACTTTATATGCTTCATTTTTGTTATGGTTGCTTACTGATTTATATCAAAAATTACCTGAAGTTGGTGATTTAGAAAAACCAAAAATTGCTTTCTTTTTTGATGAAGCACATTTACTTTTTTCTGAGATGCCTGATTATATAATTAAACAAGTAACGCAGATTGTAAAACTAATACGTTCAAAAGGTATTGGACTATATTTTATTTCACAAAGTCCAAGTGATATTCCTGATGAAATATTATCTCAACTAGGAAATCGTATTCAACATGTTTTAAGGTATTATACAAAAAATGATGAAAAAGCTATTAAAGCAGCAGCTAATTCTTTTAGAGAAAATCCTAACTATGATACTGAACAAGTTATTAAAACATTAAAAACTGGTGAAGCTTTAGTATCTTTCCAAGATGAATATGGCCAACCTACTGTTGCAGAAAAAGTAACTATACTCCCACCACAAAGTCAAATTGGAACTATTGATGATATTAAAAGACAAGAAGTCATAAGAAATAATCCTTTATATATAAAATATATAAATAGAACTGAAGAAATTTCAGCTTATGAAAAGATCGAACAAAAAATACAAAATGAAAAAATAACTCAAATGAGTAATGTAAAAAATAAATCCAATTCATCTAAATCAAGTAATAAAAAAAGTGGTTTAGAAAAAGCTGCAAATAAGGTTGCTAACAGTACTCTTAATACTTTAGGAAGAAAAATAGGAAATTCACTATTTAAATCTTTATTTAAATAAAAAGATTCATAGAATTTATAATTCTTTGAACCTTTTTTATATTTTTTATCATTAAATAATTCATAAAAAAAGATATAAAATATATATTATTATATTACGTAAAATAAACAATCTTGAAGTAAAATTTTTTTGCTTATCTTTCATATCTTGATATATTTAGAATTACTCCTATACTACATAATGTTATAAGTAAACTAGAGCCTCCATATGATAAAAATGGAAGAGTTACACCTGTCACGGGTATTAAACCGACTACTACCATTAAATTAAGAAGTGCTTGAAATGACAATTGAAACATTATTCCAAACGATAAGTATTTTCCAAATAAATCCTTACAATTTTTAGATATTTTAAATCCAGTTATTATAATTGTTAGAAAAAGGGTTACAACTATTACAATTCCCAAAAAGCCAAACTCTTCACTTATAATTGAAAAAATAAAATCTGTTTGTGGTTCTGGTAAGTAAAAGTGTTTCTGTCTAGAATTTAGAAAACCAAATCCAAACAATCCTCCTGGCCCAATTGCATATAATGACTGAATTATTTGAAATCCACTTCCCAGTGGATCAGACCAAGGATTTAAAAATGATAAAATTCTTGCTAATCTATATGGTGCTATTATTATAAGACCAGTTATCCCAAGAACGCCTATTATTCCAAGGCCTATAAAAAATTTCATACTTACTCCACCTACAAATAATAAACCAATTATTGATATTACAATTATCATTCCTGTTCCAAAGTCTGGTTGTAACATTATAAGTCCAAATACAAAAAGCAAAACACAAAGTATTGGCAATACACCTTTTTTTATATTTTTCATATTTTTTTCATTATTCATTAAATATTTAGAAGTAAATATTATTAAAGCAAGTTTTGTAAATTCACTTGGTTGAATTCCAAATGAACCAATTCCAAACCAACTTCTACTACCATTTCTTACCATACCAACACCTGGTATTAGGACCAATATTAAAAGTATTATACATCCTATTAATAAAATATTAGATTTTTTTAAATAAAATTTATAATTGATTTTACTTACTAAAAACATTAGTATTAACCCTATTATAAAAAATAAAGCTTGGTTTTTTACATATTTTAAGGGGTCATTATATTTATATTCTGCCCATATTGATGAAGCAGAATAAATCATTATAATCCCAAATATTGATATTAATATAACAGATACTACTAATAATATCTCAACACTTCTTTTTTTCATAGCAGCACCCCAACACTAAGTGCAATCATAGAACCAATTAAACCTATTATCCAAAAAACTTTAACAATATCTTCTTCTTTCCAACCCATTTTTTCAAATGTATGGTGAATTGGAGTCATTGGAAAAATTCTTTTTTTAGTTAGTTTATAATAAAATCTTTGTATTACACAACTAAGTGTTTCTATTACAAATACTATACCTATTATTAATAAAAGTAATTCATGTCTAGTTAATATTGCATATGTTCCAAGAGTTGCTCCTAGCGCAAGTGAACCTGTATCTCCCATAAATATTTTAGCTGGTTTATTAAATACTAAAAATCCTAGTAAAGAACCCGCAAGTGCGAATCCAAATAAAGCTATATCGCTATATCCTTCTAACCATCCTGTATTCCAAGATATTAAAGAAAAAGTTATAAAAGCTATTAAACTTAATCCTCCTGCTAAACCATCTAGGCCATCAGTTATATTTACAGCATTACTACTTGCAACTAAAACAAGTAAAATAAATATACCATATAACCATCCTATATTAATTTTTATATTCAATGCATGTATCCATATCAAAGGTTCATTTCCCGCTAACATAAAGATGTAAAAAAATATTACCGCTGTTATTATTTGTAAAATAAATTTAGACTTTTCACTTAATCCTTTATTATTATTCCTTTTAATAATTAAATAATCATCTAAAAATCCTATAAATGAATAACTCAAGAATGTAAATACAACTAATATTAAAGTATAATTAATATTTATTTTTTTAGCAAAAAACATAAATATTAGAAAAATAATTGTAGGTATTATAAATATTAACCCACCCATTGTTGGAGTACCAACCTTTTTTTTATGTCTTTCTTCTAAATAAACACTTAAACTTTGATTTGCTTTTTTATTTTTTAATATTGGTATTAAAATAAATCCTACTATTAAAGAAAGTATAAAACCTATCATCATTGAAAGAACTGATTTTATCATCATTATCATATCTACACCTCTATTCTGTTAACAACAATCTAATACTTGTGCCCTCTAATACTCTTGTTCCAGCTTCTGGAGATTGATAACTAATTTTATTACCTGTTCCAGAAAATTCTAATTCAAAACCTTTTAATTCTTTTTTTGCATCATCTACATTCATATCGGTAACATTAGGTACTGTTATATATTTTTTTTCATTATAATTATATTTTTTTTCTGTAGTTGTATTTCTTTTTTTTATGTTTAAAATACTTATTGCATCTGTTAGTACGTTTTTAGCAATAGGAGCAGCTATAGTACCACCATACTGTGTTACTCCTTTTGCATTATCTACTGCAACATATACTATTATTTCAGGATCATCAGCTGGTAAAAATCCTATAAATGAAACAATGTAATTTCCTACCATATATCTACCATTTTGTACTTTTTGGGCTGTTCCTGTTTTACCACCTACTCTATATCCTTCTATGTATGCAGGTCTACCTGTACCATTAGTAACTACACTTTCAAGTGCTTCTCTTACTTTTTTACTTGTTTCCTCACTTATTACTGTTCTTATTTTTGTAGGTTCATTTTGTTTTACAACCGTATTTGTTACTGGTTCATTTAAACTTTTAACTACATATGGTTTATACAATGTTCCACCGTTTATTGCTGCGCTAACAGCTGTTATTTGTTGTATAGGTGTAACACTTACCCCTTGACCAAAAGCGGTTGTAGCAAGTTCAACTGGACCTACTTTATCTAAATTAAATATAATTCCTGAGCTTTCACCATTTAAATCAATTCCCGTTTTTTTACCAAACCCAAATTTATCTATATAAGAAAATAATTTTTCTTTCCCAAGTTTTAATCCTAAATTTACAAATCCGGGGTTGCAAGAGTTTTCTACAACCTGTAAATAGGTTTCTGCTCCATGTCCACCATGTTTCCAGCAATGAAGTGTTGCTCCCTCAACTGTTATAGCTCCACTATCAAAAAAAGTATCTTTTTCTAAATCGACTACATTTTCTTCAAGTGCTGTTGCAAGCGTTATTATCTTAAATGTGGAACCAGGTTCATATGTTGCCCAAATAGGTAAATTTCTATTAATTTCTTCTACTGTATAGTTTTTATATTCACTTGGAGAAAAATCTGGTTTTGATGCTATAGCTAAAATTTCACCTGTTTTTGGATTCATAGCTATTCCTAAAGCTTGATCTGGATTGTACTTTAATACTGCATTATTTAATTCTCTTTCTAATGAAGCTTGTATTTCATAGTTTATTGTTAAAGTTAAATTTATTCCATCTTGTGGTTGTTCATATACTTCACTTAATTCAAGTTTATTACCTTTTGCATCACTAAAATATTTTATTGCCCCATAACTTCCAGTTAAATAAGTATCATATAGTAGTTCTAATCCACTAAGTCCTTGATTATCAATTCCAACAAAACCAATTGTATGTGAAAGTAATGTATTATATGGATAATATCTCTTTGATTCTCTTATCAAATACACACCTGGTAGTTTTAATTCATTAATTTTATCTGCTACTTCATAACTTAATCTTCTACCTTCTGGATGTACCCTTTCAATTGAAGATTTTTTATTTACATGTGAATACATTTCTTCATATGATACATTAAGTACCTCTGAAAGTTTTTTTGCTGTTTCTTCTTTATCTTTTACTTGATTAGGAATTATAACTAAAGAAACTGTAGTTATATTATCTGCAAGCACTACACCATTTGTATCATATATAATTCCTCTATTGCCCTCTATTGGTAAATTTCTACTCCATAAATCTGATGCATAATTCGATAATTTATTATAATCAATTACTTGTATGTAGAATACTTTGCCTATAATAAGAGCGAATATGGAAATTATTACTAATAAAATTATTTTTATCCTAGAGTGTATATTTTTAAAAAACATATTATTCACCTAGTCAAAGATATGTCTTTGTATAAAAAAAAAGAACCTTATTATTTATCAATAATTTATATCAATTATAATCATTTATTGATATAATAGATACAGGTGATAAATTATGTTATTAGATTCAATTATTAATGAGGTTGATCCATCTTGGAATGAATTCATATCAAATAAAGAAGTACAATTAGAACTAAAAAAATAGAAAATAATATAGGAAATGAATATTATCCAGACACAAAAAATGTATTACGATTTTTAAAAAACAATTTAAATAATGTAAAATGCATTATTGTTGGAATGGATCCATATTTAAGTGAAACAAGTGAACACATTCCATATGCAACTGGAAGAAGTTTTGAAGTATATGGTTATAACAATTGGACTGATACAACTAGAAAGTCTTCAATTAATAATATATTAAAATCCATATATTCAATTAATAATGAAAGTAATATTTCAATTAATGAGATTAGGGAAAAAATTAAGGATAAAAGTTTTAATATATTACCTCCTAACGAGTTGTTTGATAATTTAGAACAACAAGGTGTATTATTTTTAAATTATGGTTTAACTGTAAGTAAAAATAAATCAGGTTCTCATTTAAAATATTGGAGCAAGTTTTCACTTATGCTTACGAAATATATATTAGAACATACAAAAAATGTTAAATGGTTGTTATGGGGAAATGATGTTCAGAATATATATTGTGATATAATTCCAGAAGAGAATCAACTATTAAATTGTCATCCAAGATTAAGCAAATTTTTAAACAAAAATAATTTTTCTAAAATAGATAGTATTGATTTTACTGGCAAAAAAAATAAAACTAGAAAATAGTTTTATTTTTTATTTAAAGTTTTCCATTGAAGTTATTACTCTTCTAACATTCATTTCATTAAATGGTTTAGATAATACATCAACAATAGTATAAGTAAAAGCTTTTTCAATTGTTTCCTTAGAATCATCACCTGTTATTATAGCAACAGGTATTTTAGAAAATAAACTGTTTTGTCTAAAGTAATCTAGTACAGCAAATCCATTAACGTTTGGCATATTTAAATCTAATAACACTCCAAATAAATCATTATTTTTAGAAATTATATCTAATGCTTCCTGACCGTCATCTGCAGTTATTATTTCATATTCATCATTAAACATTTTTTTAAGTAAATTTCTTATTATATCAGAATCATCTACTACTAATATTTTTTTATCTAAATGTTTTTCGTTAACACCGTTTTCTCTTGTTAATTTTTCTTTACCTAGATATTCTCTAACTAAATCAATAATTCTATTTGTTTCATTAATTAATTCATCATAATTATCATAAACATATATATCATTATTTGCCTTACTTTGCATTTCATGATTATAAGAAAGTTCAGCCAATTTTGTAAATCCTAAATATCTTGCATCGCTTTTTAAAGAATGAACCAAAATCGCATAATTTTTCATATCTGATTCTTCTTTATATTTTGTCATGTTTCCTATTTTTTCATCTACTGTATTTAAAAAATCTTCTAATGTTTCATTATATGTATCTATATCTCCAAACAATTCTAAACTTGCATTTACATCTACACCATTATTAATTAACAAATTAACATCTTTCATATTTTCACATCCTATCAAATTAATTATAACATAATTTATTTTTTTTTTAAATAAAATAATATTTGTTTACATTTTTAGTCACTTTATTCAGCTTTATATATATATCTATACATAAAGTTATCTTTTATTACAACAAACCAGCTTTCATAATCTTTTACTTTTTCATAATATAATATTGGTGATTTATATTCTTCTTCTAAATCAATCATATCATCAAATTCTTTTATATCTATAAATGTGAAATTATCAAATTCTATTGGTGAACTTACTTCTACAAGTATTTCACTATATTCTTTAAATAATTTTTCTATTTCTTTTTTATATCTAGATTTTGTATTTATAAATATTACAGTTTTAGATAAATGAATTAATAAAGTTAATGAAGTAAGTAATGTTACAGAACCAATTATAACTGGAATTAATTGTATATTTTCTTTTTCTTTTTTTTGTTCTACTATATTTTTTTCAGTATCTTTATAGTCTTGTGTAATCATAACTACTTTTTCAGTCAAAGGTATTTTAAGTGTAATTTCATCGTTTATTTTATAAGTATCATTTGTTTTTAGTGTCCCATCATTTTCTATTATCATTTTTAAATCTAGGTGTGCGGTTACATTTACATTTTTTTCATTTTTATATTTTTTTACTATTTCGCTATATTCTTTATAATTAACTTTAACATTATCACTTAATCCAAAACTTGAAGTTGATTCAAATTGTCCTTCTTTTTCTTCTGATAAATTATAATCTTTAGAGTATAAAATTTGTTTTCCATACGTATTATTTTCATATTCTATAACTAAAGTGGCAATTATTTTATATAAATATTTTACTTTTGAATCATCATTTCCTAAAAAATTATAGTTGTATCTAACATCAATATAATCAATATCATTTGAAATGGCAGGTTTATTCATTTCTACTATTTCATCTTCCGAGTTATTAAGATATATTTTATAATCTGCTTTATTTGTTATACTATATTCAAAATTCTTTTGCTTTTCTTTTTTTAATATTCCATAACTGATTAAATATATAGCAAATAAACATATAGCACATAATAATATAAAAATTGTTATTCTAACCCATTTTTTTAAAACTTTTCTTTTATGTAGTATTTTTTTCACAAAATCACTTCCTTAATGTGAGAAAACATCATTCAACCATACTGTAGGATATCCTATAAAATGAACTACTGTTTTAACTATTCCAATTATTTGTTCATTAGTAACTTTTTTGCTATCAACAGTTAAGTTGTTATCTCCTTTTGTAGTATACAAGACTTCTCCCTTGTTATTTTTTTCGATATTTACAATTCTATGCGCAACTATCATATTATCTAATCTATAAACTATTATATTATATATTTGTATATTTTCAAGTTCTTTTTTGTTAGGTTTACTAAATATGACAATATCTCCTCTGCTATAAGTTGGAACCATACTATTTGATAATATTGCCATTGGTTTATATTTAAATAGTCCTAAAACAAAACAAATTAGTATAATACTTATACTTAAAAAAGGAAGTAGTAATAACGGATTATTTTGTTTTAATTTCTTTCTTGATAATAATTGTTCTTTTTTTTGATAATCATAACTTATAAATAAATATATTATTGTTGGAAATATCATTCCAATCGCACCATTTAATAACCAATTAAGTGCGGGAAAAATTGGAAATATAATATACATAAGTTCAAGTGGTAGTTTATAGCTTAGGGCTAATTTATATGAACCTATAAAACATAGATATGAACATAGTATATTTGAAAATATAAGGGGTAAAACAGTTGAAGATATATATTTAAATAACTCTCCTATGTTTTTTAAATTTATGAATAATATTTGAAAATTTATATTTACTAAAACAAAAAGAATTGTTATTAAAATATAATCTATTTTTTTTTGGGAATTTGTTATTAAATAATTTCTTATATATTCTTCAAATATTATTATTAAAACAAATTCATATATATTTTTTATAATTGATACTATATCATGTGAATATGGACTATTTTCAAATCCTAAAAACAAACCAATTAAATAAAATATAATTATATACAGTAATACCATTATTACAACTTTTTGAGTTTTGTTTACTTTATTTTTATATCTTTTATATTTTGATTTAAAAAGCAAACATATTATAAACATTAAAAGCCAAAATAAAGGGTTTATTAAAATATAATATATATTACTAAATTTTGGTATTAAAAATATATTTGATATTATTAAATATAATATTATAACTAGAAACAGTATTACACATTTTATATTTCTCATTTAATCACACCTTAATTTTATATAAAAATAAAAAGTACCAACTTTTAAATTTAGTTGACACTAATTATTAATATAAATTATTAATTTTTTTGAACATAATCTAATGTAACAGTTAATGTCTTTGAATTTGCATCAGTTGATACTGTTCCAGTAAAACTAGCATCATATTCAGCTGATATTTTTAGAGTTACTTCCTCTCCAGATTTTAATATACTACCAGCTGTTGGACCATCTATTATATATGATATTGCAGCAGTTTCTCCTGTTATCACTGGAACTAATTGCTCAAGTGTTGCATCTACAGTTCCTCCGTTTCTTACTGTTACTGTATATTCTATTCTGTCACCTGGTGATTGTAAATCTACAGCAAATGTTGCAGTTGTTGCTGTATAAGTCGCTGTTGTACTTTTAGCATTTCCTTGTGTATCAGTTACTGTAATATCTGTAATTGCTACATTCCAATTATTTGTTATTGTTGATGTTCCCCCAACTGTAAGAGTAGTTGCGAATGCTGCATACCCCACTGACATAACTACTATTGCAACAAGCAAAACACCGATTAAAATATTTCTTTGATCTCTTTTTTTACTCATACTATAATCGTTCTCCTATCTTTCTATAAAAATTATAACATATTAATATTTATTTGTCATTATTAAAATAAAAAGTTATTGATAAATCAATAACTTCTAATTAAAATCCTCTTTTTCTTAAAAATGAAGGAATATTTGTTTCATCATCGTCATCATCTACAGATACTCTAGACTCAGTTCTTGTTTCATTTCTTTTATCATAAGATTGATATGAAGGTTCTTCTTCTTCATCCTCAAATCCTGTAGCTATTACTGTTACTATTATTTCATCATTTAAATTTTCATTGATTACAGCACCAAATATTGTATTAATATCGGTATTTGCACTTTTTCTTATTGTTTCAGCTGCTTCTTCAACTTCAAAAAGTGTTAAATTAGAACCACCTGTTACATTTATTATGGCATCTGTTGCACCATCTATACTTGTTTCAAGTAATGGACTAGATACTGCTTGTAAAGCTGCTTCTGTTGCTCTATTTTCACCTACACCAATTCCAATTCCTATTAATGCGTTTCCTCTTTTTTCCATTACAGCTTTAACGTCTGCAAAGTCAAGATTAATAAGTCCTGCAACTGCAATTAAATCTGAAATAGATTGTACACCTCTTCTTAAAACATTATCAACTTCTCTAAATGATTCTAGTAAAGGTGTTGTTTTATCTATAATTTCTCTTAATCTATCATTTGGAACAATTATTAATGTATCTACATGTTTTTTTAATTCTTCAAGTCCACTTAAAGCATTATTCATTCTTTTTTTACCCTCGAATGAGAATGGTTTTGTAACGATACCAACAGTCAATGCCCCTAATTGTTGAGCTATATCTGCTATAACTGGAGCTGCTCCTGTACCTGTTCCACCACCCATTCCACAAGTAATGAAAACCATATCAGCACCTTCTAGTGCTGCTTCAATTTCTGCTTTTGATTCTAGCGCTGCTTCTTTTCCAATTTCTGGTTTTGCTCCTGCTCCAAGTCCATTTGTAAGTTCTGCTCCTATTTGAATCTTAACTGGCGCTTTAGAACTTTTCAAAACTTGCAAATCTGTATTAGCAACAATAAATTCAACTCCTTTTACGCCTGATTCTATCATTCGGTTTACTGCGTTACCGCCTCCACCGCCAACTCCTACTACTTTTATTTTTGCTAATTGATCTGTTTCTAATTCAAACATTTAATTTCCTCCTATTCGCCAAAAAAGTATCCAAATACTTTACCTAACATTGATTCGTTTGAAACATTTATTAAACTTTTTTTTGTAGATGATAATATTTCCATATCGGTATCACTTACCATCGTATAATTTTTCCCTTTTATTTTTAATTTGTTTATGAAATATACTATGTTACCAACTGCAGATGAATATTTATTATTTCTAATTCCTATTAATCTTACATTTCCTATTATAACATCTTTTCCAAAAATATTTTCAGCAACAAGTTCAAAATGACTCATATTGCTTACTCCCCCTGTTATAATAATATATTCCATTTGACGATTTGTCAATTCCAAAAGCTCTTTTTTTGCTAAAGTTAGAATTTCTTCTATTCTAGACATAGCAATTGTAGATACTTCTAGTTGTTCTATATTCTTATGCCCTGGTAATTCATAAATCTCTGAACTACTTGCATATTTTTTATGAGCTAGCGCAAATTTTTCTTTTATTTTTTTTGCTACTTCTAGATCTATTTTATACATATAAGAAATATCGTTATCTATATCTCTTCCAGCCATACCTATAATACTTGTTTTTATAAGTATGTTTTTATTATATACTGAAACTGTTGTTGTTTCAGCTCCAATATTTATAATTGCACCTATTTTTTCTTCCATTCCTTTATTTTTTAGTGCATTAATGTCACCAATACTGTTTAGTGAAATATCTACGACTTCTATACCAATTGCTTCAATCAAGCCAACTACTGAGTAAATGTTTTTCTTTGGGGTTGTTATAAGTATTGCCCTTGTTCTAAGAGTATTACCAGTTAATCCTTTTGGGTCTTTTATTCCTGTTTTGCTATCTACTGAAAAATCTATTGGTACTATAGTAACCATTTCTTTTGTTGATGATATCTTTCCTTTCACTGCTTGTCCTAATACTTTTACAACATCATCACCTGTCACTATTTTATTTTCATTATTTATTTTTATTTCACCATCTATTTTAGTGAATTCTGCAAAATAACTTGGTATTGTAGTAATAACTTTTTTTATTTTTATTCCAAGCATATTTTCTACTTCACTTATTGCTTTTTGCAAAGACATAGTTGCAGAATTTACATCTGTTATTAATCCTTTTTTTATTCCTTTTGACTTAACTGATGAAGCTGCAAGAAGATTTAGTTTACCTTTAAATAATTCAGAAGTAACTACTTTTATTGAATCTGAACCAATGTCCACACTTGTATAAATATGCTTCACCTGTACCATCCTCCTATAATCTATTTATAATTATACTATATTTAAGTAAAAAAAAAAAGAAAAAATTAGAAAATAATCTAATTTTTGAAAATTTCAAAGTATTCTCCCGAATCTAAATATAATACTCCTTTAGAATTATTAAATGTTTTTACTATATTAATGTAATTGTTTATTTTCTCAAATGTATTAAGTGTTAAATAAACATAGTTACCATCATTCATAGTAAATAAAAATCTTGTTTCATCGACTTCATTTTTGTCATATTTGATTTCTGAAACTCTTTTTAATACGTCATAATCAATTTCAGATATTTTTTTTATAAATTTTTCATATAAAGTATCTGGAATCATATTTATTAAAACTGGTGCTTCAAGTTTTTCTTGTACTGTTTTTCCATCTAATAAAACTGTTTCATTACTTGAACTATTGTAAAATAATGGTCTGTTTTCTTCTACTTCTATATATAAAATAGTGAATGATTTTTTATATACTTTAGCACTTTTTATATACACATTTTTTTCTAATCTATTTTTAATTGTTGAAGATAGATTTAAAAATGTATTGGGGTAATTTGATACTTTCGCAATATCAATTATTTCTTGCTCTGTTAATTTTTCATTTCCTGATATATATATATTTGTTATATTTTGTTTAAAAAATGATATTGCAGCAAAAATAATTATTGAAAAAATCAACAAAAACATTAATAGTTTTTTGTACTTTATTTTTACTTTTTTTACTTGTTTTGTTTTTTTGTTATTTTTAGTAGATTTGACATTTTTTTTAGTATTTTGTTTATATCTATCACTTCTACTAGCCATATTATCACCTTTTATTCTACATATTCTTGTTCAACTTTAAGTTCTATATTATATTTTTCTTTTATTTTGTTTTGTATTTCATTTATTAAGGTATATACATCTTTTCCAGTTGCATTTCCTTTATTTATTATAAAGTTAGCATGTTTTTCGCTTACTTGCGCTCCACCTATTATTTTACCTTTATATCCTATTTCTTCTATTAATCTTCCTGCATAATCATTTGTAGGATTTCTAAATACTGAACCTGCTGATGGATATTCAAGTGGTTGGCTCATAAGCCTTCTTGTTTTTCTTTCTTCTATTATTTCCATTATTTGTTCTTTATTAGCTTTCTTTAATATTAATGTTGCTTCTAAACAAATATAATCTTTATTTTTTTGAAGAAACGAACTTCTATAATGGAAATCTAAATCTTTGTTGTATAAGGTTTTTAATTCTAATTGTGGAGTTAATACTTTTATTTCACTTACGATATATCCCATATCACTATTGTATGCTCCTGCATTCATGTAAACTGCTCCACCTATTGTTCCTGGTATACCTGTTGCAAATTCTAATCCTGAGTATCCAAGTTTTGACATTTTATTTGCAAGTCTTATTAAGCTATATCCTGCGCCAACAACTATTTTATTTTCATTTATCATAAGTTCATTCATTTCTTCTAGTTTTATAAGTATACCATCATAATACTTATTTAAAAAAATTAAATTTGAACCGTTACCTATTATTTTATATTTTATATTATTTTCTTTTATAAAATTAATTAAATTTTTGAGTTCTTCAACATTTTTAGGAAATACCATATATTTTGCTGTTGATTCTAATTTATATGTTGTATATTTTTTTAAATCTACATTTTCTAGTATTTTACCACACTTTATTTTTTTTATATTATCTGTTTTCATATTTACTTCCCGTCTATTATATTTCTAATTGTTTCATATATTTTAGTAGCACTTTTTGGGACATATAATTTTTCTAAGTTTTTTTTCATATCTTTTATTTTTTCTTCATCATTTAAAATTTCATCTATTGTTTTAACCAAAATATTTCCATTTAAATCTTTTTCTTCTATTAATATTGCTGCATTATTACTAGATAAATCTAATGCATTTTTATATTGATGATTGTCTGGTACATAAGGACTTGGGATTAATATTGATGGTATTTTAAGAGCAATTATTTCACTTAAAGTTGAAGCTCCTGCTCTAGATATAATTATATCTGTATTTTTCATTATTCTTGTCATATTTTCTATATATGGAACAACTTTTACATTTGATGAAAATTTTATTTTTTTTATTTCTTCATATGAATTTTTTCCTGTAACAAAAAGTATTTCATAATTTTTATTTTTAAATAAATTCATGGCTTTTATTAATATATCATTTATTTTTGTAGAGCCTAATGAACCCATTACAAAAAGTGCTAATTTCTTATTTGGATTTAATCCAAATTCTTCTTTTTTTTGAGCTGGTTTATTTATTGCATCTTCACTACAAGGATTACCAGTAAAAACGCATTTATATTCAGGAAAATATTTTATTGATGATTTTAATGATACGCCTATTTTAGATACATATTTACTTAAAAACAAATTACATTTACCTGGTATACTGTTTTGTTCATGTATAAATGTTTTATAACCTAACTTTTTTGCAGCATAAATAACAGGTCCTGTTACATATCCACCTACCCCTATAACTATGTCTGGTGAAAATTCTTTAATCATATTTTTACATTGTTTGTAACTTCTAAATAAATATTTGATTGTTTTAACATTTTTTAGTAGTTTTTTTCTATTAAACCCATATATTTCTATTGTTTTAAATGGAATATTATATTTTGGAATTATGTCTTTTTCCATTCTATCATGTGTACCTATATATAAAAACTCACTGTCTGGTTCAAATTCTTTTATTTTGTTTATTATAGCAAGTGCTGGATAAATATGTCCACCAGTTCCCCCGGCGCTTATTATTACTCTCACATTATCACCTTCTTGTTCATTATACCATAATAATATTCGTTTTAAAACATAATTAGAACATGTTACAAAAAATGAATATTTGATTTATATTTTTGTATAATATATAATGTTTTTAGTTAATAAGGTGATTAAATGAAGTCAATTAAATTTAATATAGAAAATGAGTTTATTATAAAAAAATCAAAATTCATTACAAAGCTATATTTTGTAACTAGTGAAATTGAAATCAAAAATATTTTAGATGAAAATAAAACTGAGTACAAAGATGCAACTCATATTTGTTATGCATATATTTTAAATAATGTTGAAAGATTTAATGATGATTCAGAACCCTCTGGTACAGCAGGAATGCCTATATTAAATGTTTTAAAAAATAATAATTTAAATAATGTTTTATGTGTTGTAATAAGATATTTTGGTGGTATAAAATTAGGAGCTGGTGGATTAATTAGAGCGTATTGTTCATCAGTAAGTGAAGCATTAAATAAAACTGAAATTATAAATGTTGTAAATGGAAAGAAAATAGAACTTACTTTTTCTTATGATGATATAAAAAAAGTTAACCATATTATTAATGGTATAAATATCGTTGATAAACAATTTGATGAAAACGTTAAATACATTATTATTGTAAAAGAAAAAAATGTTAATTCTTTAATAAATCAACTAACTGAATTATGTAATATAAAAATAAAAGAAAACACTTTAATTAAAGACTAAAGTGTTTTTTTATTTATTATTTCATCATCTTCATTTAACATATCGTTTAAATGTTTAATTTTATCTGATATAGAAGCAAGTTCAATTTTCCTTGTATCTTTTATATTAGTTTGTGGTAAATATTCTAAATCTATATTAAATCCATCTATTTTTAAATCGTTTTTTATAGTATATACTTCAAAGAATTTTTCATCGTTTGTTTCTATATAACAAACAGTATTTAGGTTTTCACCATAATTCTTAACTGTTTTTTGTTCTTTTATACCCTCATGAAGATATGATCTTATAAACTTTTCTATTATTTTTTTTCCTAATTCATTTTTAGGGATTCTTACTCTACTATAATTTATTTTATCATTATTATCAATCATTCCAATTGAAATAAAATTTTCTTTTAATGAACCATTACAATTGTCACCTATTGCAGCATACCAATTTTTTAAATTTGTATTATTTTTATATTTAGCAATAAGACTTAAAATTATTTGTTCAAAAAAATCATAATTTTTATCTTTTAAATCATTTACAGTTACGTTTATGTTTTTTGTTTCACCCATAGGTAACACCTCATATATCCTTAAACATAATATCATATTTTTATAATTTTTAAAAGACACTTAATAAAAAAATCCAATTTTTTTGGATTTTATTTACTTTTACTTTGCTTTTTTAACAAATCTCTTATTTCTTCTAACAAAATAATTTGTTCATCTTTTTTTACTTCTTCTTTTTCTTCTGATTTTTTAATGAATTTTGAAACTATTTTTATAAATATAAATATACAGATTGCAACTATCAAAAAATCAATTACATTTTGTATAAACATTCCATAGTTAATTGTTGCATCTTTTATTTTTATACTTAAATTAGTAAAATCAAGTCCACCAATAATTATACCAATTAATGGCATTAATATATCATTTACAACTGATGTTACTATTTTTCCAAATGCAGAACCTATAATAACACCAATAGCTAAATCCATTACATTTCCTCTTGAAATAAATTGCTTAAATTCTTTTATTGTTTTATTTCCTTTTTTTAATATTTTATTATCTTTTTTCATATGTACCTCCACTTATAAGATATCATATAAAATAGATTCATTCAATATTTACAAAAATTCTTTTAATTTTTCTATTGAATTTTCCTGGAATTCTAAAAAATCTTCTGCAAGTTTTAATATTTTTTTATCTACTTCTTTACTGTAATCTTTTATTTTTCTTTCCATTTCTATGCTACCCATAGAAATTCCTTTTATAAGCATATCTGCTATTGCAGAATCACTATTATCTTTATTTACTTCTTTAGTAACACCCATTGATGACATCATTTTTGTCATCATTCCTTCACCTTTAGGTTCTTCATCATTTTTTTCTAGCAATTCTTTTGCTTTCGTTTCAAATTCTTGATAATCTTTTAATATTTTTTCTGTTGTATTTTTTATTTTATTATTTTTATCTTTTAGATCCTCTAGTAATGTCGTAATTGTATATGTAGCCATAGATGCATCTTTATATATATGTTTTAATAATTCATTGTTATGTTTCATATTTTTCCCTCCAAATATATATTGAGCAAAAATTTAAAATAAAATGCAAAAAAAGAATTAATTTAATTCTTTTTCCAGTATTTTTTCATATTTTGTACCACTTATAATACTATTAATCGTACCATTTTTTAATATATAAAATATAAATTCCTTATTTTTAGTTGAAACTATTTTTTCAAATATGTAATCTAAATAATCAATATCTACAAGTGTTATTAAAGTACACAAATCACTATAATTTAATGTTTTAATATAATAATCAATTACTTGTTTAATATCAATATCATCATAAAACTCAAATAATAACCTAAATATTTCATAATTATTTTGTTCTTTTATATATTTTTTTAGTTCAGCATCTAGTTTTTTCATACTATTTTTTTAATTCTTCTAACTTTTTTTCAATATTTTTTTGATTTTTTAATAATAAATCTATTTTATCATGTAATTCTTCTATTATAAGTTCTGTTTTTAAATCAGTTTTATAATCGTTTTTATTTCTTAAACTATCTTTTTTAGCTTGCCTATTTTGACTCATCATAATTATAGGTGCTTGTAGGGCAGCAATACATGATAACACCAAATTTAATAAAATAAATGGAAATGGATCAACTGCATGCACTAATATAATTCCATTTAAAATAATCCAGAATATTAAAAATATTGTAAATCCTATGATAAAGCCCCAACTACCTGCAAATTCTGTTATTTTATCTGCGACTTTATCTCCAAATTTCATATTTGATTCTTCCAATTTATCTATATCAACGCTTATAGGATTATCAACTAACATATCCATAAGTTCTTCTTCATTTTGTTTATCAATTTCTTGGTTTAATAACATTTTGACAATTTCTTTTTTATTACATTTCATATTTACACCTTACCTACATTTAATTATAGCATTTTTTATACTAGAAAAGAAGTATCATCAATAAATTTATAATTTGTTTTATATTTTAATTGTCTTATTAATCTAAAAACTGCTTCATCTTTTGCTTTTGCCTCTAACATGATATCAATATCTTTATTATATTTTTTTACTTGCTCTAAAAATTTAATAAATTCATTGTAATCAATATAATCACTATGACTTCTATATTCCTTTTTTGTATTATTTTTAGGAGATGAAAAATGAATCTTTGGTATAAGATCTTTCCACGTTTTGAATATTTCATCAATATAATCCAAATAGTTTTCACCATTATTATTGCATTTATAATGATGATAATCAAAAACAAAAGGGACTTCTATTTCTTTACAAATAGATAAAACATCTAAAATATTGTATATTTTATCATCATTTTCTAAAGCTATACTTTTTTTTATACAGTCTGGTAATTTATTAAAATTGTTAATAAATCTTTTTATTGAATTTTCTTTTCCAAATACACTACTTCCTACGTGTAAAATTATAATTGAATTTTTTATTTTAAATGCATTTAACATTTTATAATGATATTTTAAAATATCAAATGTATTTTCTAAAACCTCTTTCTTTGTACTATTTAAAACTGCAAATTGGTCTGGATGTGTATCTATTCTCATATCACCAATTAGTGTTGATATTTTATCAAAATGTTTTTTATATTTTTTTACATATTCAATATTTACACTTTTATGTGTTGCAAGTGGTATAAATTTACTTGTTAATCTATAAAAATGAATATTATTTTTTTTATTATATTCTATTATGTTTTCTAATGTTTCAAAATTAGACAAAATAATCCTATCAAGTTTTTCATAATCTTTATTCTTATTAAATTCTGTATATGTTATATTATGGTAGTTTATGCTATTTTCTAATGTTTTACTAATAGATACATACCCAAGTCTAACTCTCATAAAATCACCATTATTAATATGGTGTTTTTGGATTTAAAAATTCTCAAATTTTTATTATAATTAAGAGCAAGATATTATATAGATATAATTATGGACATAACGGATAGAAATGAAATACATGAAAAATGTTTTGAAATCTTTATTGAACATTTTAATTTAGAAAAAAAAATTAAAGAGTTAAATGAGTTTGAAGAAAAAAATGTATAAAGAACAACTTTCAAATGATAACAAAAATAAAAACCGTTGAAATTCAACGGTTAATATCTATATGGTGTCCCAGAAGGGATTCGAACCCCTGACCGCTGCCTTAGAAGGGCATTGCTCTATCCAGCTGAGCTACTGAGACACTTGTTCTTTAAATAAGAACAAATTAATTATATCACATTTTTTATTTTATTCAATAGTTTTTAAAACAGTTTTGTAAATTTCTTCATTTTCTACATTAAAAACAACACCTTTTACTTCATAATTGTCACATACAGATAAACTAATTGTATATATAACTTCTTCTAAAATATTTTTCTCTTCTATATCACTAAATATATATTCATTAAAATTAAGATGCATTAAATCATCTTTTTTTTCTGATGATATTAGTTCTGCATTACTATTTAAAAAACTCATTAAATTAGTATTATATATTGAATTTCCACTTAACTCATCTATAACGATTTTTATTTTATCCCTATCATCATTTAAATACTTTGTTACTGGAACATAATAATAATTATCATTATTCTTATTTACATAGTAAATTGTAACTTGGTTTATATCTTTAATTGAATTAATATCATATTCCTTATTTATTCCAAAACTTCTATCCAAAGTACTTGGTAAATTGATCTTAGTTTGTGGTAATTTGGTTAATATATTTCCATCTACATATATTATTACTTTATTTACACCATTAATACTTGTTAAAGTATATACTATTGCTTCTACTATTTTTTCTTCCATTTCTTTACTTGTATTTAAAAGTTCTTTAGAAAAATCAACTTTAATTAAATCTTTATCATATTTTAAACTTAATATTTTTGTATCACTTGGTAATACAGATTTGAATCCACTTGGAATTCTATCTTCATTTGCTCCACCATTTATTAAAACCTCTAATAATTCTTTGGCAAGTGATTCAATATCTTTGGAACTCACTGGTACTTCTGTTTTACCAAGCATATTGTAGCTATCTAGTAAAAATACACTTGAAGTTATTAAATCATTATTAACATATTCTAATTCTTGTGGAATATCTTCTAGTTTGTTTTTATCGTTTTCATTATTTGGTATTAAATATATTAAAAAAAGCGTAAATAAAGCAGAAAAAGATATTATTAATTTTCTAATTGATATTTTTTTTAACATAGTCCACCTCTAATTAATCATATGAAAAAAAGCATATAATATGCTTTTATAATGAAATTTCACCAATTTTTAAAAGTTCTATTAATGCGCCAGCTCTACCCTTTACTCCTAGTTTTTGCATAGCATTTGATATGTGATTTCTAACTGTTTTTTCACTTATTTTTAATTCTGTTGCGATTTCTGCTGTTGTTTTATTTAGAACAAGTAATTCAAACACTTCTTTTTCTCTTTTAGTCAAAATACTTTTGGTCATTGTTTCCCTCACTTCCTATTAAGTTGGGTGGTTTATATTCATTCATAATATTTTATGAAACCAAACGACTTTAGTGAGGGATTAATCCTATTATTGTTGAAACTTTACTGAAATATACATTTCATTCTCGTAATTACTTTGCACTGTTCTCATAATATTGTTAGCTAAAGAAGAATCATGTTCTTTACTTAACACTACAACTCTTACCTGATCGCCATTTACTTTAACAAATGATTTTAATTTATATGTATCAGATATTTGTTTTTCTATTTGTTGTTCTTCTCCTTTATTTAAGTTTAATTGTTTTATTTTTTCATAAGCATTATTTTTTTCATCAACTGTAGAATCTTTATTAGTCAATATTGTTTGCAAGTTTTGTATTTCGTTCATCATCTGTTCATCTGATTCAACTCTTAAACTTGTTAAAATAGTACTTTCTGTTACTTCTACTGTAGGAGTTTGTGTTCCTTCAGTAGTTTCTTTACTAACATAATTACTATTAGTACTAAGTAATAATTCACTTGGCATAGTAACATAGTATACACTTAGTACTAAAATTAAACAAAATAGTGTTAAAAACCAGATACTTCTTTTATTAATCATATTATTCCTCCAATACTTTTCTAATAAATAATATTAGAATTAATAATTTTTATTACAAAAAAAGAAAAATAATTTTTTATTTTTCTTCGTACCAACTTGGATTTTTAATATCCAAAGTTTCTTTTAATTTTATAATATTATCTATTTTAAAAATATAACTATAGGGATATATTTCATAATAATAATCTATATTTTCTTTTATTAATGGAATAATATTATCATTATTGCTTATAAAATTTTTAAAGCCTTCGATTTTACTTTTCAATTTTATTATATTTGTTTTTTTCTTTGGCATAAGTGCATTAAGTATTAACATTATATCTATTAATATTATGTTTATTAGATATATAAATGAGTAAGTAAAATTATCTATTTTTGATTCTAATAATATAATTGGTAATAATATAAAAATTACTGAAATTATTATACCAATTATTTTTATATTTAACTTTTTACTTTTTGAGTTTTTAAATAATATACTTATTCCAATACATGGAATTATAATACAAAGTAAAAATAGTTTAATATTTTTAAGATCAATTAATAATTTTAGTATACTCATTATATAAATTATAAAAATCATAAATTTTGTTAGTGATTTTTTAGATAATGATTTACTTTCATACACATTTTCAACTTCATATTTTGATTCTATTTTTTTCTTTACTATGTTCATTAGTTTTGATATTCTGTTTTTAAAATTTTTTATATCTATTTCTTCTTTGTCTTTAAATAATTCTTTTATAAAATAAGATTTGATTTCTTCTTTAGGAGTTTTAATTTTTATTATTTTGTAATTTTTTTTATCTTTAATTATTTTTATATATCCTTCTTTAGCAAGTTGTATCATAAATGGAGTAAAATCTTCATCATTAATATCATCAGTATATAAATAAGATACCTGTAATATATTTAAATTATTTGGTGGATATTTACTTGTAATTGAATTTACTTTTTCATCTTCCCCATATTTTTTCCAAATAAAGTATATTATTATTAAAAATATTAATGGAATAATATTATAAATTAATATTTCATTCATACCTACCATTTTATTCCCCATCTAGTCCAAATTTATCAATATATTCTTGATATTTCATTTGTTTATCTCTTATAGTTCCATCTTTTTTTATTTCTATTAATCTATTTGAAATTGTTTCTATTAATTCTTGATCAAAACTTGAAAATACAATTGGACCTAGATATTTTTCAAGTCCTGTATTTAGTGATGTTATTGACTCCATATCTAGATGGTTTGTTGGTTCATCTAAAAGTAAAACATTTCCTTTTTCAAGCATCATTTTGCTTAAACATAATCTTACTTTTTCTCCTCCAGATAATACTGTTATTTTTTTTAGCGCATCTTCACCAGAAAACAACATTCGACCTAAGAATCCCCTAACATAACTTTCTTCTTTATTTTCAGAGTATAATCTTAAAAAATCAACCAAAGTTATATCTTCTTTAAAATAGTCATCGTGATTTTTCATAAAATATGAAACTTTTGCATTATTTGAATACTTAACTGTTCCACTATCCTGTTTTATTTGTCCACTTATTATACCAAGAAGTGCGGTTTTCGCAATTTCATTGTCACCAATAAGTGCGATTTTATCTTCGGGTCTTATTGTAATATTTATATTTTTTAATATTTCTTTTCCATTTAATGAATAATTAACTTTTTCTAAAACAATTCCTTCTCTTCCTATCATTTTATCAAATTCAAAATTAATATATGGATATTTTCTTGTAGAAGGTTTTATATCATCTAAAACTATTTTTTCAAGTGATTTTTTTCTAGAAGTTGCTTGTTTTGATTTTGATGCGTTTGCACTAAAACGAGCAATAAAGTCTTGTAATTCTTTTATTTTTTCTTCTTTTTTCTTATTTGATTCTTTCATTTGTTTTTGAATTAACTCACTTGATTTTAACCAAAAATCATAGTTTCCAGCAAACAAAGTTATTTTTCCATAATCTATATCTACCATATGTGTACAAACTTTGTTTAAAAAATATCTATCATGTGATACTACTAAAACTGTATTTTTAAAATTTATTAAAAACTCTTCTAACCACATTTTGCTTTTTAAATCTAATCCATTTGTTGGTTCATCAAGTAAAAGTATGTCTGGATTTCCAAATAATGCACGGGCTAACAAAACTTTAACTTTTTCTTTATCTTTTAATTCAGACATAGTTTTTTCTAATAAATCATTTTCTATTCCAAGCCCTGAAAGTAATATTGCAGCATCGCTTTCTGCTTGCCAGCCATTCATTTCATCAAATTTTGCTTCTAATTCTGCAACTTTTATACCGTCTTCATCGCTAAAATCTTCTTTCATATATAATGCTTCTTTTGCTTTCATTATTCTATATAGTTCTTTGTTTCCCATTATAACAGTTTCTAAAACTGTATAATCGTTAAATTCATTGTGATTTTGTTTTAATACAGATATTCTTTCATTTTTACCAATTATTATACCTCCTTTGGTAGGCTCTAAATCACCACTTATTATTCTTAAAAAGGTTGATTTTCCTGCTCCATTTGCACCTATTATCCCATAACAACAATCGTTTTTAAATTCTAAGTTTACATTTTCAAATAATGTTTTTGTTCCAAATCTAATTGATAAGTTTTCTATTTTTAGCATATTTTTTCACTCCCAACCTTACATATATTATCATATTTATAAAATAAAAACTAGATAATTATCTAGTAAAAATATGAGTTTCTTTTTCTATGTAGTCATTAATATATGGTACTTCAGGTATTTTTAACTCTGTTTCTTTTAATTTAATAAATAATTTTCTTATATTTTTTAATGTTTTTATTTTCTCACTAACTTCATCATATTCTTTGATACTTAATTCATGTACTTCTTTATTAAAGATAAAATATAATAGTGATAAATAAAATGAAATTCTATCATAGTTATAGTCTATTTCGTAACTAGCGCATCTACTTAAAACAAATCTATTAGTTATATATGGAACCTTATCTCCTGGAACATTATTAAGTGAACAACTATCAAAGTCTATAAAATAATGATTTTTATTTTTATCAAATATTATGTTATCAAAACTAAGGTCTGATACAACTATTTGAGCTTCATGAATTTTTTTTAAAGTATTTGAAGCTTGATCTAATATCATAAAAAAATCATTTGCCTTATTGTTTACACATTTAAAATCATATAATGGATATGAATCTTTAACATAATCTGTATATATACCCCTAAATTTTTTATTTAATTTAATTTTACCTTTTGGTAATACTACGTTATCTAATGAATAACCATCTAACATATTTGTTTTTAATTCTTTTCTTTCTAAAAGATATGATTTATTTGTTCTATAAAGTTTGTAAAAATTTTCTTCATCATGATATATATACCCCTCTGTATTTGAAGTAGTATAAAATGGCTTAATATTAGGTTTTGTTATATCAAATGAATTAAGTGTTTTTAACATATAAAATCCCCTCTTTAATTAATGTTATGTATGATATCACATTTTATTTAAAAACACAAGAAAAACACACCTATGTGTGTTTATATATATAACTCTTTATATTCCATAGAATGTACAGATTATAAAGAATATTATTCCCAATACTAAAGTTAAACGACTCATAAATAACTCTCCGCCACGTTCTTTACGGTTAGCGAATAAGCTGTCATTTCCACCTGTAATAGCATTAGAAGCACTCTCTGCTTTTCCACTTTGTAAAAGTGCGATTGCTATTAATAATATTGACACTATAATGAGTACTACTTGCATAGACATCCTCCTTAGGCATATAATATATCACATTTTTTAATATATTGCAAGTTTATATAATTTCAGTTTTCAAACTAGGGTTTTTAAGGGCTAAAACTAATTTATCTATTTCTTCTTTTGTATTATAAAAGTAAAAACTAGCCCTACATGTATTCTTTACGCCTAACTCATCTTTAAGAATTTTAGCGCAATGATTTCCTGCTCTAACACAGATTTTATATTTATTTAGATATATAGCAAGATCTTGTGAAAAAACATCTTTAATATTAAATGATATTATCCCATTTTCACTCTCCTCGTTATATATTATGATATCTTTTACTTCTTTTAATCTTGAAATTGCATATTTTTTTAATTCTTTTTCGTATTCGTGTATTTTTTTCATACCTATACTCTGTATATAGTCAACTACTCCTCCAAAAGAGATTACATCTGCAATATTAGGTGTTCCTGCTTCTAAAGTATAAGGTAAATCTTTATATATTCTAACTCCATTATTATCAAATGATGCATTCATTCCACCACCAAACAATAACGGTTTCATATTATTTAATAGACTTTCTTTACCATATAAAATTCCTACTCCTGTTGGGCCACACATTTTGTGTGCAGAGAATGCTAGAAAATCAATATCAAGTGTTTGAACATCTATTTCCATATGAGGTACGCTTTGTGCTCCATCTATTACTACTAAAATACCTAATTTATGTGCATAATCTATTATTTTTTCTATAGGTCTCGAATCTCCTATAACGTTTGTTATGTGAGCTATAGAAATTACTTTTGTTTTTTCTGTTATAGCTTCTTTTATACTTTCAAATGTAAGTTCATAGTTTGAATTTAGTTTTGCATATTTAATATTAAAATTATTTTGTTCTTTTAATTCAAACCAGGGTAATATATTTGAAGCATGTTCACTTTTTGTTATTATTACTTCATCACCTGGATTTAAAGTATATTTAAAGTATCCAAATATAATTCTATTAAGTGAATCTGTGCATCCGCTTGTAAATATTATTTCATTATTACTTTTAGCATTTATGAATTTCTTTACTATTGTACGTGTTTTTTCATACATTTCATCTGTTTTTAAACTTATATCATAGTCTCCTCTATGTGCATTTGAACAATATTCATAATAGTAACTTTTAAGATAGTCTAACATTATTTTAGGTTTTAATGTTGTAGCAGCATTATCAAAATATATTAGATTTTCTTTTGTCATTGGAAAATCTTCTCTATTCATATTTCACCTCCAATATTTTTCTATTTTTTCATTTATTTGATTTTTTAATTCTTCTATTTCTATATTACTTAATATAAATCCTTTTATTAATAGTTTTAAGGCATTTGTTTTATTTATACCTCTACTTTCAAGATAAAACATTTCTTCATCACTAAATTTACCTATTAAGGCACTGTGTGATGCATTTACATCATATTCATCTATATAAAGGTTTGGATCTATTTCACATTTATTTTTAGTTAAATTTATTATTCTATTTACTTGATCAACTTGGCATTCTTTATTTCCATTTGGAACAAATGATGATACATTAAATTTAATTTTTCCATCTTTAAGTGCTACTCCATTATTTTTTATATAACTTTCTGTATTACTTTGATTATGATAAACTGTTATATCATATTTTTCTTTTGATGTACTTATAGTTTTAAAGATATAGTTTATTTTAGATTTTTTTTCATTTAAATTTATTATTATATTTTCATTTATTGTATCAACATCATTAAATTTAAGTACATTTAAATTTGATTCTTTATTTAAAATATATTTTGTTCTTATTTTTGCTTGATTACCATTTTTTATTTCATATAGTTTTAAATTCACATCATCTTTTAGTTCTATTATTATTTCTAATTTTGTAAGGATTGAAAACTCATAATCTATAAATAAGTTTGTATCTTTTAATATTTCTATTTTTAATGTTTTTATTAGGTTATCTTTTATTTCATATTCTATAGAATTATTTAAGTTAATAATTTTTATTTCATCATTAACTATTTTTATTTTATTCATTTTCACTGTTTTCCTTAATGATACACGTACTATTTATTTGATTTTCTTCTATATTATCATAACCATTTTTTTCTATGTAATCAACAAGTGAATTATCACCACTTTTTATAATTGTTCCATTTTTCATTATATGAACATGGGTTGGTATTATATAATCAAGTAATCTTTGATAATGTGTTATAACTAAAAGTGCAGGTGAATTTTGTTTATAATAGTCCATCACATTTTGACCGACTATTTTTAAACTATCTACATCAAGTCCTGAATCTATTTCATCTAACATTACTATTGATGGCTCTAGTGTATACATTTGAAGTATTTCATTTTTCTTTCTTTCTCCACCTGAAAAGCCTTCATTTATATCTCTATGTATCATATTTTTATCCATCTTTAATTTTTCTACATTTTCATCTAATTTTTTTATAAAACTAAATAATTTAAATTGTTCTTTTTGTTTTGTATGAAGTGCAGTTCTTAAGAAATCTGCATTTGTAACACCTTCTATTTCTGGTGGTAATTGCATTCCTAGAAAAATTCCTAAGTTAGCTCTTTGTGAAACTGTTAATTCATTTAACAATGTTTCATCAAAATATATATTTCCAGATTCAACTGTATAGTTAGAATCCCCCATTATTACTTTTAAAAGTGTTGATTTTCCTGTTCCATTTGGACCCATTATTGCATGTATTTCTCCACTCTTTATTTCTAAATTAAAATTATTTAATATTTTCTTATTTTCAACCGTCACATTTAAATTTTCTATTTTTAAAGTATGCATATTATCATCTCCAGCAATTATTATACTAAATAATAAGGCAAAATAAAAGATTATAATATTAGATATTTTTAATTTTTTTGTTTATTTTTTTTGTTTTTTTACATAATAAAAATGAATATTCGCAGATATTCACTTTGTAAGAGATCAATTCTCTTTTTTTTTATTATTTTTTATTATATAATATTAATGTAGAAAGAAGGTATTTATGGACTGTATTTTTTGTAAAATAATTGATGGCAGTATTCCTTCATATACTTTATATGAAGATGATTTTGTAAAATGCTTTTTAGATATTAATCCTGATAGAAATGGACATTGTTTAGTTATACCCAAAAAACATTTTAAAGATATTAATGATATTGATGAATTAACTCTATCTAAGATTTTTGAATGTGCGAAAAAAATAAAAAAAGTTTTAGAAAAAAAATTAAATATAGATGGTTTAACTTTTATACAAAATAATGGAGATGTACAAGAAGTAAAACATTTTCACCTACATTTAAAACCATTTTATAATAAAAAACAAGATATTAAAGATGTTAAAGAAATATATAAAATTTTAAACTCTGAAAATTAATTTTAGAGTTTTTTATGTTTTAAATATTTGATATATTTTTGTACCAATTACTTGAAGAAAGGGTGCTCTATAAATAAAGTTTGGATTTTCTACTTCAATTGCTTTAATTATTTTATTTGAAATTGAATTTAATTTATGTTTTTCAAGTATTTCAAAAAATAAATTTTCTTTTTTTCTTATAATATTTAATTGTTCTTCAAAATAACTATTTATACTCATCCAATCATATTTATTTTCAAGCATTACTTGATTAAAACCAGTATGATACATACCTGGTTCTATTAAAGATATTTTAATATTTTTAGAAATCAATTTAATTTCTTTTTTTAATACTTGGGTAAGCATAATTATACTAGACTTAGTTGCACAATATGAACCCAAAAATTTTAGTGGAAGTATACCTGCTAATGACGAAATCATTATTATTTTACCACTATCTTTTTTTATCATATTTTTAATAACTATTTGAACTATTTCAAAGTTTGAAAACACGTTTACTTCAAAATTTTCTCTTACTTTGTCCATTTTTATTTCTGAAATTGAACCACCATTTCCTATAGCAGCAAAACTTATTAATATATCAACATCTATTTTATTTAATTTTTTTATATCTTCTTTATCTGTTACATCTAATTTTATACAATAAATGTTTTTATCATTTTTGTATATTTTTTTTATTCTTTTACATTGAGTATTTGTATGTACTGCTACATATATTTTATAATTTTTAGTTTTTATTTTTTTTATTACATCAGCGGCTATTCCACTTCTTGCTCCAGTCATCAAAATTGTTTTCATTTTATCACCACTTTTAATATTTACTAAAAAATATTTTTTATAAAAAAAGATCAAATTTTAGTTTGATCTTATATAATTAGTTTACAGCTAGTATAACAACTATATTTTCTTTTGTATCATTATTATATCCAAAATAATATCCAGACTTATCAATATCTCCACTATACTGTGTTTCAATTATAGGTGTTGAACCAACTTTTAGATTAGAATAATCTTCTAAATTATTATAACTGGTTTCTGGAAAGACAGTTCCATTCCAACCAGTAGAAGCTGTGTCTGGAGCATTTTTAATTACTTTTTCATTTATATATGCATATGTATTTGAAATATATCTTCCACTTCCATACACATAATTAGTTCCCTTTATTTCTCCACTTTCTACTATTCCAGAATATATTGAAATTCCACTGCCTGCTAGACCACCTACATAATTATTTCCTTCAACATTTGCGTTTACTATTACACTTGTAACCTTTGTATAAGATTGTGATGAACCAATTATTCCTCCGGCATAGTTACCAGTACCCTTGATGTATCCACTTACTGTTACTTCTTTTATAGTTGAAAATTTATCTACATATCCTACAATACCACCTACGTAATTGTTTCCAATTACATTTATATTTTCTACATTTAATCCAATAATTGTTGCATAATCTGAACTACTTATTCCACTAATATATCCAAATAATCCTACATAATCATATCCATATACTCCTATATTACTTAATGTGTGTGCTCCACCATCTAATACACTTTTAAATGGTTGTTTCTTTGTACCTACCACATAATAATGTTTATTATTATAATTTAAATCTGTTGTTAATTTATAATATTTTTTTTCTGTTTGTGTTTTTGTTACAGCTGATAATTTTTTCATATCATCATAGTTTTCTATCAAGTATGGATCATTTGATGTTCCAGTTCCATTTTTAAAGTTTAAATTTATTTCACCTTTTTTCAATACTATTTTATTACTTGTATCGCTTTCATAATCAAAGTAATATCCAGAATTATCATTATCTCCACCTAACCATGTATCTATATAATCATTATATAGATTTAAATTTCCATAATTACTGTCGACATATGTTTTACCAACAAGTGTCGGATTTTCATTTTGTTGAGTTAATGTTACATTATTACTATTTATATATGAATTTGAAATATACTTTCCACTTCCATATACATAATTAGTTCCTGTTATTTTTCCATATTCTACTATACCAGAATATGTTGCAAGTCCACTGCCTGCTAGACCACCTACATAATTATTTCCTTCAACATTTGCGTTTACTATTACACTTGTAACCTTTGTATAAGATTGTGAAGATCCTATTACTCCTCCAACATAATCACTAGTGCCTTTAATATTTCCACTTACTGTTACTTCATTTATTGTAGTATAACTATTTGCATAGCCTGCTATTCCTCCTACGTAGCTATTTCCAGTTACATTTGTATTTTCTACATTTAAACCTACTATTGTTGCATAATTTGTTGAATTAATTCCTCCTACATATCCAAATAATCCTACATATTTATCATTTTGTTTGGATATTCTCAAATTACTTATTGTATGTGCATTACCATCGAACTTTCCTTCGAATTGATTTGTACTTGTACCTATTGGTTCAAAATTACCATTTAATATCATATTTAAATCTTTATCTAAGTATACTGTTTTTTCTTTAAATGTTTTTCCACTATTTACCAATGTTGAAAATGCTACTAAATCTTCTACACTTTTTATATGACATTCTTCTTGGTTATCATAATCTTCTTCTGTTCCACTTCCACATATTATTCCTAGATTTTCATCTTTTATTTCATCATCATCTTTTTTATCGTCATCTTTTTCATCATCTTTTACATAACCACAACCTTCAGTTACATAATTACTACATTTTAAACAACCTTTTAATTCTCCATTATTGTCTTTAATTACTTTTCCTTCACATGTTGAACCATTTCCTGTATCTTTTACTGAATTTATAAATCCTTTTTCTACTAATGTATTTAAAGATATTTCATCCTGAAATAGAAATATCTGACTATTTGTATAATATAATTCTGCTGCTTTTTCTAATGACTTTTCTTCTACTTTATATTTTCTTATTTTTACTGTTTCTATTATATTTATTACTACTACTGTTGTTATTAACGCTATTATTACAAGTATTACTATTACTGCTAATAACTCTACTAATGTAAATCCTTTTCTTTTCATACTTTCTACTCCTTATTTTTCTATTAAAATTATATAATATTAAATATTTTTTTTCAAGAAAAAAACTACTGATTTAAAACCAGTAGTTTAAAAATTATTTTAAAGCTTCTTTTCTAGATAAGTTAAGTCTTCCTCTTTTATCATATCCTAGTGATTTAACTACAATTTCATCCCCAACTTTTACCATGTCAGAAGGTTTTTCAACACGTTCATTTGCAAGATGTGAAACATGTACTAGACCTTCACATCCTGGCCATAATTCAACAAAACATCCAAAGTCTTCAACTTTAACAACTTTTCCAGTATATATTTTTCCATCTTCAACTTCTCTTACAACTGCTTTAATCATTTCTGCAGTTTTTTCAATTATTTCTTTATCGGTATGATAAATAATTACTCTACCATCATCTTCTAAATCAACTTTTACTGCATTTATATCTGTTACTGCATTTACATTACTTGCTTCACAAATGATTTTTGTAATCATTTCTCCACCTTTACCAATAACTTCTTTAATACGGTTTGGATTAATCATAAACGCCATTGTTTTTGGTGCATATTTGCTTACTTCTTTTCTTGGTTCTGGAATTTGTGCAGTCATAACATCTAATATTTCAAATCTTGCTTTTTTAGCTTGTTCCAAAGCTTCTTTTAGTATTTGCTTAGTTATACCTTTAATTTTAATATCCATTTGAAGAGAACAAATTCCTTTTTTAGTTCCACCTACTTTGAAATCCATATCTCCCAAATGATCTTCCATACCTTGTATATCAGTTAAAATTGTATAGTCATCTCCTGCTGTTATTAATCCCATAGCAATTCCTGCAACTGGTGCTTTAATGGGAACACCTGCTGCCATTAAACTCATACATCCTGCACATATTGTTGCTTGACTTGATGAACCATTACTTTCAAGTATTTCTGATACAACTCTTATAGTATATGGAAATTCATCTTCAGATGGAATTACTTGTGAAAGTGCTCTTTCACCTAGTGCTCCATGTCCTATTTCTCTTCTACCTGGTGCTCCATATCTTCCTGTTTCACCTACTGAGAATGCTGGGAAATTATAATGTAACATAAATCTTTTTTCATCTTCTAAAGATAATCCATCAAGTATTTGATGTTCTCCTAATGCACCTAGTGTTGTAACTGCTAAAGCTTGTGTTTCACCACGAGTAAAAAGTGCACTACCATGTGTTCTTGGAAGCAAATCAATATCTGTTGAAAGTGGTCTTATTTCATCCATTTTTCTTCCATCAGCACGTGTATGTTCTTTAACAACAATTTGTCTAAATATTTCATATTCTATTTCTTCTAAAACTAATTTTACTTTTGTTATTAATTCTTTTAATTCAGTATCTTTTAATTCTAAATTTTCATTTTCATATTTTGATACTATATCTTCTTTTACTTTATCTATTGCAGCATATTTTTCTAGTTTTTCTTTAATTCTCATTGCCGAATTTAATTTTTCTTCTGCAAGCATTCTTACCTCAGTTTTAAGTTCATCAGTAATTTCTAGAACTTCATATTCCATTTTAGGTTTTCCAATTTCTTTTATTATTTTTTCTTGGAATTCTACAAGTTCTTTAATTGCTTTATGTCCAAACATTAAAGCTTCAAGCATTAATTCCTCACTAACTTCTTTAGCTCCAGCTTCAACCATATTAATTGCTTCTTTTGTACCAGCTACTGTTAAATCTAAATCAGATTTTTCTAATTCTTCTGGAGTTGGATTTATAATAAAATTGCCATCAATATGTCCTACTTTAACACCAGCTATTGGGCCATCAAATGGTACTTCTGATATAGAAGTTGCAAGTGATGAACCAAACATAGCAGTAAGTTCTGGTGAATTATCTTGTTCTACTGATAAAACAGTATTTACAACTTGTACTTCATTTCTAAAGTTTTCTGGGAACATTGGACGCATTGGTCTATCAATCATACGAGCGGCAAGTGTTGCATTATCTGTTGGCCTACCTTCTCTTTTTATAAATCCACCTGGTATTTTACCTACTGAATATAGTTTTTCATTATATAAAACCATTAGTGGAAAAAAGTCTGATAAGATATTAGCAGTTTTTGATACACATACTGTTGATAGTATTACTGTATCACCATATCTAACTAATACGGAACCATTTGCTTGCTTTGCTACTTCTCCATGTTCTACTATGATTTTTCTTCCTCTAAAATTTAATTCAAATGTTTTTTTCATATTTCCTCCTAACTTAAACCTCTAATAACATTTATTGTTTTATTTGTTTCTTCTGCTATTTTATGATAAAGTTCTCTTGTTTCTAAATCATATAATTTTCCGTTTTTTTCATAAATAAGTACTTCTTTTAAGAATATTTTTTTATCTAATTTGTTTATATATAAGTTTCCTATAAATATATTATCTAATTGCATTTTACACCCTCAAAAATAAAGACACTCAAAAAAGAGTGCCTACTTATTATCATTATTTTCTTAAACCTAAACTTTTTACGATCTCACGATATCTTGTTACGTCAGTTTTGATTAAGTATTGTAATAAACTTCTTCTTTGTCCTACTTTTTTAAGTAATCCACGACGTGAATGGAAATCATGTTTATGTTCTTTTAAATGTTCAGTTAAAGTATTGATTTCTTCTGTAAGAATAGCTATTTGTACTTCTGCTGAACCTGTATCATTTTCACTTTTTGCATATTTTTTAACAATTTGTGATTTTACTTCTTTACTTAAAGCCATTATTTATTTCTCCTTTCATATATTCGCTCATATCCTAGAAAAAAGTCGGAGACTCTAAATTCCAAGATGCAAGTACGTATATAATATACACTATTTATTTTTTTTTGACAAGTGTTTATTTAAAATTAAAATAAGTTTTTGATTTATCTAGCTTAATATTTTTTAAATATACCATTTCATCTATAGTTACAAATTCATATCCTTGTTTTTTTAATTCATCTATTGCTTTTAAAACACCATTTACTGAGGTTTTAAATATATCATGTAATAATATTATATTTCCATCTTCTGCATGTTTTATTATTTCTTTGTATACTCTATTAGAATTTTTATATTTCCAGTCTAATGTATCAACATTCCATAGTATATGATTCATATTTGAAATACTTCTTATTTTTTTATTGATGTTTCCATATGGAACTCTTATAATTGTTGGTTTTGTACCAATTACATTATAAATTGCCTCATTTGTTTTTTCTATTTCTTTTGTTATTTCTTCTTCATTTAAATAAAGTAAATTTTTATGACTGTATGTATGACTTCCAATTTGATTTCCCATTAAATATGCTTCTTTTAAAACATCTTCATATTTTTTTACTCTATTTCCAACAACAAAAAATGTAACTAAAGCATCTCTTTTTTGTAATTCTTTTATAAAGTATTTTGTATTATTACTTGGTCCATCATCAAATGTTAGTGCGATTAACTTTTTATTTTTATATTTATTTAAATCTCTTTTTGTAGGTGTTAACACAGGGATTACTATATCATCCATTTTATATTCTTCTTTTAAATAGGTTTCTATTTCATCATAATTGATTTTATATTCTTTTATTTTGTTTAAGTAATTATATTTTATAACCAATCCACTTTTACTTAAAATAAAATTGTTTTCTTCATTTATTTGTTGTTTATCCTGATTTATCGTTTTTGTTGTTAATTTTGATATATAGTATGGTGTATTAAATATATCTTTTAATTTTAATATTTCTTTTGTATCTGTTTTAAAAGATATTATTTCATTATTTTCTACATAATCATCTTCATAATATATAAATGAATTTAGTTCTACAAAAGTTATATTTTTATATTCTTGTATTTCATAGTTTACTATCATAGATTTTATATTATCACTATTTTGATTATATTTTTTTTTATTTTCTTCTACAAAGTTATTTATTTTTAAATCTATTTTTTTGTTTTTTATTAGTGGATAGGAAAATATAAATTTATAATCGTCTTGTATTATGTATTTTTCAGTTTCTCGATTACCATGAGTTAATAAAAATATATTTAATATAATAAGTATTATAACAAGTATTTTCTTTTTCATTTTTTCACCTATCTATATAAATATAATTAATTTAAAAAAAAAAAGAACTCAATAATGAGTTCTCAGTGCGTGAATAATTTATATTCACATTATTATATTGTACCTATTTTTTTATATTATTCAATTTTTTTAACATTTTCCAAGGTTTTATTTTTTTATTATCTTTTTCATATATTTTATAAATAGCAATAGGTTCTTTATTTTTATTTTCAAATATAATTGGTTCATTATATATATTATCAAACATTTTACCATTGATTACTTCGTTTTCATTTTCTACAGTTATTCTTTTATATGGTGGTAGACATAAATCTATTGGTAATAATTTATAATCTTTTTTTTCTACTTGTTCTAATGTTACTGCTTGATTTATATCAAAATTTCCTTGTTTGGTTCTTCTTAAATTTTCCATTACTCCAAATGTATTTAATATTTTAGCTAAGTCATTTATTAAACTTCTTATATATGTTCCTTTACTTACTAAACATTTTATATCAAAATAGATTTTATCGTTATCTCTTTTTATATCACTTACAAGTTCAATTTGTTTTATCGTAACTTCCCTTTTAGGTAATTCTACTTTTTGATTATTTCTAGCATATTCATATAATTTTTTCCCATTTATTTTTACTGCAGAATAAATTGGAACTTCTTGCATGTATGTACATTGCATTTTATTAATTGCATTTTTTATTTCTTCATCTTTTATATTTATTTTTTCTTCTTCTAAGATATTACCTGTAATATCTAATGTATCTGTTTTTATTCCAAGAATTACTGATGCTATATACTCTTTATATTCTGATGTTATTATTTCTGATAATTTAGTATAATCTCCAAGTGTTAGGACAAGAACTCCAGTTGCTATTGGATCAAGTGTACCTGTATGTCCTACTTTTTTTGTATTAAATATTTTTCCTACTTTATTTACAACATCTCTACTTGTACAATTTTTAGGTTTATCTATTACTAGAATACCATTCATTATTTCACCATTTCCATGTTTTCATTTAGTATTTCTTCTACTGCACTTGAATCTTTAAATGGAATTTTTTTATCTTTTATTATCATGTATTCCTCATGTCCTTTTCCAAGTATTAATAATGTATCATATTCTTTTAATAGGCTTATACCTTTTCTTATAGCTTGTTTTCTATCTAAAATTATTTCATAGTTTTTTGCTTCTACTCCACTAATCATATCATTTACTATTTGAATTGGATCCTCAAAATGTGGATCGTCATTTGTTACTATTGCATATCTACTTAGTGAAGTTACAAGTTTTAACATAATAGGTCTTTTTGTTCTATCTCTATCACCTGTACATCCAAATACTGTATATATATTACCTTTTGTTACTTCTTTCATAGTATTTATTATTTTTTCTATAGCGTCTGGTGTATGTGCATAATCAATGACTATACTACTATTGTTATATCTTATTGTTTCCATTCTACCACTTGGTGTTTTTAATTCATAAGATATTTTTTTTATTTCTTCTTGTTTTATTCCAATTAAATCTAATATAACTAGTGTTATAAGTAGATTATATATATTGTATTTTCCTATTAATTTTGTTGAAATATTATATATTTCATTATTATGTTTATATTTTAATGTGGTTCCTAAATTATTCATTTCATAATTTTCTATTTTATAATCTCCACCATTAAATCCATATGTTATATTTTTATTTTGCCTTAATAAATAATAGTTTTTATATTTATCGTCATAGTTTACGATTGCTACTCCATCTTTTTTTAGTTTTTTAAATAATTCTTGTTTTGCTAGAGCATAGTTTTCCATTGTCTTATGATAATCTAGATGATCTTGTGTCAAATTTGTAAAAACCACATAATCAAATAAAAATCCTTCTACTCTTTTATGTGATAATCCTTGACTACTTACTTCCATACAAACATATTTACAACCATTTTCATATGATTTTAATAATAATTCAAATAAGTCTAAAACATCTGGCGTTGTATTATTTAAACTTTCTATTTTTTTATTAATATAAAAACCTATTGTTCCTATATAAGCTGTTTTAATACCAAGTAGATTTAATGCATTATGAAGTAAATAAGCACTTGTTGTTTTTCCATTTGTTCCAGTAATGCCTATTATTTTCATTTCATTTAGATATTTACTGTAATTTTCTTTTAAATAGTTTATTAGATATGCTCTCGTATCTGATACTATCTCATATTCAACACTATAATTTTTATCTTCTTCAACGATTAGTTTAGAAGCACCATTTTTAATTGCTGATTCTATATAATCATGACCATCACTTGATATGCCTCTAAGAGCAATAAATGTATCACCTTTTTTTACTTTTCTTGAATCAACTTTTACATTTAATTCCATGTTAATCACCATATATATTTTACTATATATAAATATTAATAACAATAATTATTTTTATAACAAAAAAATACCAAGCTTACGCCTGGTATCTATTTTATCCTTCAATTTGAACATATTTTTTATTAGGAAGTTCTTTTTTATTTTCCTTCTTTGGAACTTCTAGTGTTAATGAACCATTTTTAAAGTTTGCCTTGATATCCTCTGTTGTAATTGAATCTCCTACATAAAAGCTTCTTGAACATTCACCAAAATATCTTTCTCTTCGAACAAATTTTCCTTTTTCTTTTTCTTCGTTTTTAGAACTCATTGTTGCATGTATAGTTAAATATCCATCATCTACTGCAACTTTTATATCATCTTTATTGTATCCTGGTAAATCTACAACTATTGAATAATTGTTTTCATGTTCTTTAATATCTGTTTTCATAATTTTACTTTCTTCGGCGTGAAAAAATGGATCTCTAAACATGTCCTCTAATAAATCAAATTCTTTTCTTCTAGGTATCATCATCATATATATCAGCTTCCTTTCTTTATTTGTGTTGACACCATTTAGGTAGCACATCATACAACTTAATACCTTATAAGAGTTATTATCTCTTACATTTTTAATTCTACCACTTTTTGTTAGCAAAGTCAATATGCGAGTGCTAATAAAATTCAAAAAAAATCCTTTGACATAAAATCAAAGGTTAATATACTTAATGGCGGAGCAGGAGGGATTTGAACCCTCGCGTCAGTTACCCGACCTACACCCTTAGCAGGGGCGCCTCTTCAGCCTCTTGAGTACTACTCCAACGCAACAAATACATTTTACTATATTTTTTTGTTTTTAGCAATATTATATTATAAAATATTTTGTTTTTTTCTAATCGCTTGATTTATATGGATTATAACACAATCCATTTTTTGTTTTTACTACAGTTTGATTATAAGGTATTTCATACTTTTTAACTTTCGGATTAAATTCTTCATCAAAAATGCTATTTTCTATTATTTGATATCCCATTTTTTTATAATAATGCTTTAAATAAGTTTTTTCTATGCTTAACATATTTGGAAGTAAACAATAGAAATGACCTCTTTGTGCATATAGTTTAATTGCTCCTATATAATTTATCAAAAATTCTTCCTCATCAAAGCTTGGTTCACTTTTTTCTTTTACTTTATTATATAAATCCATAAGGTTATTTTTCTTAATCCATTCAAATGCAGTTTTCTTATGCCCATTACTCCATGGAATTTCTTCTTTCCAATCTGGATTTACAATAATAAATCCTATTTTTATATTTGGATCAACCATATTCTTACACCTCTTGTTTCTATAGAATAACACAAAATTGCGCTAATTCCAATATTTTTATTATAATTTTTATGAATAAAAAAGTTTCACTATAAAGTGAAGCTTTATTTCATATATGGAACTCTATAAAAATCTCTTAATCGTTCTTCATATGCAGCTTTTAAATCTTTTTCTAAATATAATTTTGGTTTATCAACTCCCATTATTTGTAATATTTTTTTTGTAAATAATGGATTCAATATTAAAATAGGTCCTGTTAAATAAGTTCCAAAAAAGTTGTTTTTATTTATACCCTCTAATTTTGATTCTTTATTTATTCCTATACCCTTTTCTACTTTTAAAAAATAATTATCTGTATTATTCCCATACATCATTGTAAATTGGCTTTTAAATCCGACTATCTTTATGTTATTATACTCGCCAATAAATAAACTATTATGTCTATGCATCATATTTCTTTTAGCGTACACATCAAAAATTCCTAAGGCTTCAATTTTTATTCCATCTTCATTTTCAATATACTTTCCAAGAATTTCTAATGCATTTCCTGTAAATAGAAATACTGTATTTTTTTCTATTAATTCCTCTATTCTTTTTTTATACGGCATTAATTTTTTTATTACTTTTTCCTGTCTATTTTCAGTCATTGGACCAAGATAAATAAAATTTATATCTTGAGTTACAAAACTCGGTTCCATATCAAAAGATGTTTCTATATATTTTACTTTTTGATTTGATAAACACTTTTTTAAGTATTTAATATTACTGATGTCACCATACAGATTACAAAATTCTGGAAATAATATTTCTATTTTCATATTATACCTCTTCCTTGTCTATTATTTCTTTTAGTTTATCTTTAACTTTATCTCTTAAATGTACAGTATAAACATCATATAAAATATAAATTGAATCTATATTTTTTAACTTTATTTTTTTTGTTGCATCTATTTCATCTTTCATGTGTTCTATTTTTCTTTTTGGTATATCAGCAAGTCTTAATCTAACATATGTATCTAAATGTCTTACTCCAGTAACAATAATTTGTTTTATACTATCATCATTTAAAAATTCAAAATCCGTATCATAATGCCAACTTATATTTTCTGAACTTTCAATTGAATCGTGTAAATCATCAAGTATTAATATAACTGCTTTATTTCCTTTTTCTTTTTTTATGTACTCAAAAACTCTTGAACAAGCAATTGGATTCATTCCTTTAGCTAAATGTGATATAATTTTTATTTCTTTATATTCTTCTTCTAGATATCTTGATTCTACTATTTTTTGCTTTTTTAGTGAGTTATTTATTTGTAAATTAGTTAATCCAAACTCTCTAAGAAGTGATATTGTAGCTACCATATTATAAATATTTATAATATTATTTGTTATTAAATCGTATATTTCTTCCTTTTCATTATTTTTTAAATGTAATTTATCTTTTTTAAAATCAATTTTTGTTACTTCATAATTTATTTTCTTAGGAGAAGAAAAATCACATTTTTTACAATGAGCTCTCCCTATATGATGATACCTAACAAAATCATATTGGAGTTTTGAATCACATTTTGGACATGTTGGCATATCATTTACAATGTTATGACATACTTTTTCATCTGTCGTTAATTTATCTATTCCAAAATATACTCTTTTATTAGTTGGAGCAATATTACAAGAAATAAGGTCATCTGCATTTAGTATAAGCTTAGTTTTCTTTGGAATGTATTTTGTTAAAATATTTGAAATAAACTCAGAATGTGCATTTCTAAGCATTGAATCTCTAAATAAATTTGTACAAATTAAATATGTTGGGGTCAAATATGGATAGATTTTAACTGAGCTTCTTTCATCTATTTCTAATACTGCTAGATCTTTTTTTGTTTTTCCTAGAAAATTTGCACCATTTATTAATGTAGTAGCAACTCCTACATTTACATTAGCTCCTAGTTTATTATCAATAAAATCATATCCATTATCTCTTAATACATCTTCTATCATATTGCATACAGTTGTTTTTCCATTTGTACCAGTCACTGCAATTATAGTTCTAGGTTTCTCTATTTTTCCTATAAAGTCTGGACATATTTTAAGTGCTATCTTACCTGGCAAAATCGATCCATTTCTTCTTAATACTTTTGTTGCTATAAATTTTCCTGTTTTTGCGCACCATAACGCTATATAAAATTTAAATGACTTCATTATTTTAATTTTTCTATTATAGATTCTTTTATAATATTTAAACCTTTTATAAGTAAATCTTCTTCTATTAGTAATGATGGCATTATTTTTAAAACAGAATCATTTCTACCGGCAAGTTCAATAATAAGTTTTTTCTCAAAACATTTATCCAAAACTGAACGAGCTAAAACACCATCATTAAATTCTATTCCCCAACTAAGTCCAATTCCTCTTATTTCCATTTTTTCTTTTAATAATGGTTTTATTTCTTTTTCTAGGTATTCTTTTACTATCAATTCTTTTTGTTTTACTATTTTTGGAATATTTTTTTCAACTGTCATTTCTAATGCAGCTTTGGCGGCTATAATAGAAAGTTGACATCCTCTAAATGTTCCATTATGTTCACCTGGTTTAAAGACGTCTATTTCTCTTTTTAATAAAGTAAGTGCGAATGGTAGCCCATATCCACCAATTGATTTAGACATACAAACTATATCTGGAACTATATCAGCTCTTTCGAATGAAAAGAAAGTTCCACTTCTTGAACATCCTATTTGTACTTCATCACAAATTAGTAATATATTATATTCTGTACAAAATACTCTTAAATCTCTTAAAAATTCTTTACTAAATACATGTATTCCACCCTCTTGTTGTACTGTTTCTATTATAATTGCTGCTGGGCAAGAATAACCAGAGTGATCATCCTCTAATAGTTCTCTCATATATTTAATAGTATCAAAATTTCCACCCATTGAGTATGGAGCAGGAATATGAACTGTATTATTAAGTGAAACGCCTGCTGCATTTCTTGCTGATGCTTCTGTTGTTAAAGACAAAGCACCTAATGTCATCCCATGGAATGCACCTGTAAATGCCCAAATGTCTTGTCTACCAGTATACTTCCTTGCAAGTTTTAAAGCAACTTCTATTGAATTTGTTCCAGTAGGTCCTGGAAATAAAACTTTGTAATCTAAATTACGTGGTTTTAAAATCTTCTCTTCAAAATAACTAATAAATTTTTCTTTGGGAAGTGTGTACATATCTAATGAATGTATAATACCATCTTCCTGTAAATAATCAATTAATTTTTCTTTTATATAGTCAGGATTATGACCATAATTAAGTGCCCCTGCACCATCAAAAAAATCTATATATTCATTTCCATTTATATCTTTAATTATAGAACCTTTCGCATGAACCATTTCAACAGGCCATTTTCTACAATAACTTCTTACGTTTGATTCATATTTTTCAAATATATTTTCCATATTAACACCTCAATTATAATTTTATTACAAATAAATATTTATTACAAGATTATTTGTTTAAATAAAAAAAATCGTTAATTTTTATTTTAATTTTCATTTTAATAAACTAACAAATTTAAAGTCTAATTATATGTAATATACTCTATGTTTCTTTATAGTTGTAAGATAAAATAAGTAAAATTATGATTAATAGAGATTAAAATTCCTACACTATTATTGGTTCTACCAGTAGTGTATGGTAATGAAATGACATTTTATTTATGAAAATGCTTGTACAAAGAACAAAGGATTTTTTAATTCTATCTCTAGTAATAATTATCTTCCTTTTACTATTCTTACTATTTATAGTATTAATATAAAAGAAATCCACCTAACTCAGCAATGATTTAGGTGGACCAAAACAAATTGGCAACACTCAACATGCGAATATTAAGTGTTCCTTTAATATTTTATGAAATTTCTTTCATCTATATACAAAATAACATAAAAGTAATTTTTTTGACAAGGTGTTTTAAATTTTTACTCAAAAAGATCAAGTTTCTTATCAAACAAATGTAGAATCATAATAATCTACAACTTTTATCAAAAATTATTGATATAAAAATTCTCTATAACAATAATGTAATTAAAAGAAAATAGCAGTAATAATTTAAGTGCTACTTTTTAAAAAAATAATTTTATATAATATAAACTTAAAACTATCATTTTTAAAATTTTATTCTAAATATACGATTTAATTTTTAATTATAAGCTTACTACTCTTTTTTATATAATTTAACATTCTAGTTATTATTGGCTTAAATAATAGATATAATACATATCCAACAATCCCTCCAATTATGTTTGTTATTATATCTGTTATATCAGATGACCTAACACCATTTATTAAAGGTTGCAAAAGTTCTATAATTAAACTTAATAAAAATGTACAAAATATCACATTTAATAATTTAGTTTTTTTATTTCTTACTAACGGTATTAAAAATCCAAAAGGTATTGTCATTATTACATTTAACCCTACCTGTCTAATAAAATCGCCTCTACCATTTAAGACATCAATAAATGGTTCTAAATTCATTTTAATATATGTATGATTAAATATAAATGGTAAAGATGTTATAATTGGCATTAAAGTAAAATATAATACGAAAGATAAATATATATACATTAGAGTATTTACAAATAATATATCTTTTCCTTTTTTATTCCAAATTTTATAAAAAATGCAAATATATAAAATTATTAAAACAATAAAATCCAGCATTTCCTTCATAACATTTCCTACTTTCAAATTACTTATCTACATTTTATCAACAACAACGATTTTATCTTTTAATAAAATCTTTTTAACTATATAACCATATTCCTTTAATTCTTTTTTATAATTAAGAAATGAGTGATCTATACTAAATCCAAGAATTCTTTTTATTTCATCATAAGATAGTTTATATTCATTTTTGTTATTGCCTTTTATATATTTCCATAATGGTTCATATTTACTCATTTTAACACCTTATATGTATACATATATCTTTTTCTTGAAGTTTAAATGTTATAAACTCTTCTGTGCTACTTCTTATAATTAAATCTTTTGCCACTTTTATCATTTCCGTGGTCTTAATTTTTAATTAGTGTATGTTTACGTATACTTATATCATAAATAATTAATAAATTAACAAATTGTAATTGAATTACTTCTTTTTTTGTTTTCTTTATAGTATTCTTCAATTCCTTTTTTTACAGCCAATTTTGCTACGAAATAAAAACATACTAGAATTAAAACAAATCTTCCTATTCCAATACCTAACCCTAAAAAATTGTGCATAATGTTTCCTCAAATTTCAACTACAAATTACTATTCATAAAACTAATAGTAATTATAACTTCAAATGCATACTTGCAATTTTATATATTCTAATCCTTAAACCATTTTACTAATAGTGGCTTAATTAATTCGTAAATGAATATTGCCATAAAGTTTATTAAAAATACTACTAATATTAAACTAATATCTATTGATGTTATGCTTATTAATTTCCTAACTGGTGTAACGAATACTATAAGTTCAATTAAAAGTATCAATAATAATCCATAGTTCATTGCTTTATTAGAAAATAGTCCTTGTTTAACAACAGATTGTTTTAAATTTCTACAAGATATAGAATAAACTATCTCTTGAACTACCATTGAAAGAAGTGCTAAAGACATAGCGGTTTCTTGCCCATACACTTTTAAACTAATAAAGTAAGTAAGAACTACAAATATAGTTTCAATTATAGCTGAAGATGCGATGCAGGATTTTATAAATGGTGTAAATAATGGTTTATTTATTCCTCTCGGTTTTTTATCCATTATGCCATTTTCACTCTTTTCAAAAGATAGGCATATACTAGGAATAGAATCAGTTACCAAATCAATAAATAAAATATAAATTGGTAATAAAATTGTCGTTTTAGAAAATAGTCCTATTATAATAGTAAATATTTCAGCGAAATTACTTGATAATGAAAATACTATATTATTTCTAATATTATTATATATTCTTCTTCCTTCTTCAACAGCGACAACTATTGTTGAAAAAGAATCATCCATTAATACTATATCAGAAGCTGACTTTGTAACATCAGTACCAGTAATACCCATTCCAACACCTACATGAGCATCTTTAATAGCAGGAGCATCATTTACTCCATCTCCAGTCATCGCTACTATTTTCCCACTATTTTGAAGTGCAAAAACAATTCTTTCTTTATGATACGGATTAACTCTTGCATACACAGAATATTGTTTAACGATATTTTTTAGTTCCTTATCATTATATTTATCAAGTTCACTTCCAAGTATTGCTTCATCATCATTACTTATAATTCCAACATCTTTGGCAATAGCAGTTGCAGTATCTATAGAATCTCCCGTAATCATTATTGGTCTAATACCAGCATTTTTACATAAAATGACACTTTTCTTAACACTTTCTCTAGGTGGATCTATCATTCCTAAAATACCAGCAAAAGATAAATTACTTTCCCCTTTTTCTAATTCTTTAATATCTTTTGGTATATAATCTAACTTTTTATAAGCAAACCCTAAAGTCCTTAAAGCATTTTTAGAAAAACTCTTAACTTTATCTAAAACTTCTTGTTTTTCAGTTTTAGATAGATTTACTTTTTCAATTAAAGAGTCCATACTACCTTTGCATAATATATATACATCATTATCAATTTTATTTAGAGTAGTAAACATTTTTCTATCACTATCAAAAGGTATATCTAATATTCTCTCACATTTCTTTCTCAATTTAAGAGAATCAATTTTTTTATTATATAGATAATCATATAAACAAGTTTCTGTAGGATCACCTACATATTTATCTTCATAAATAAGGCCATCATTGCAAAGAGCACATATATAATTAAGCATATTTTCATCTATTATATATTCTTCTTTAACCGTCATTTTATTTTGCGTTATAGTACCTGTCTTATCAGAACAAATAATATCTATTGCTCCAAGTGTTTCCACAGCTTGCATTTGTTTTACTACTGTTTTCTTTTTTGCTAAATTAGATATTCCAACAGATAATGTTATTGTAATTACAGTTGGTAATCCTTCTGGAATAGCAGCCACTGCTAATGATGAACATAGCATTATAATTTCAAGTATCGTGTATTTATTAATTAAAGCTAAAATAAATATAAAAATTAAAATAATAAATACTATAAATGTAATTTTTTTAGAAAGTTCTTTTATCTTTAATTGTAATGGTGTTTCTATTCTATCGATTTCATTTAATGATAATGCGATCTTACCTATCTCAGTATTTTTTCCTGTACTTATAACTATACCAGTACATTTTCCATTAGTAATGCTTGTTCCTAAAAAGAGCATGTTTTTTTGTTCTTGAAGAATTAAGTTTTCTTTTAAAACATTGGCACTTTTTTGAACTGGAACACTTTCGCCAGTTAGTGCTGATTCATCTACTTTTAAACTTTCACATGAAAGTATTCTAATATCAGCAGGAACAGTTTCTCCGAATTCTAAATATATTATATCTCCCGGAACTAATTCTTTGGTGTTTATTACTATTATTTTGTCATTTCTTTTAACTTTACAAGTACTAGTTTCATATTTTTTTAAATCTCTTAATATTAAAGCAGCTTTTTCTTCTTGTATAAATCCAACAATAGCATTTATAAAAACTACAAAAAGAATTACTATAGTATCAGTATATTCGTGAGAATAAAAATATCCATAAAAATATAAAAGCAATGCAACTACTAACAATATGATAATCATGGTATCATTAAATTGTTTTAAAAATCTTAAAATCCAAGGCGTTTTCTTTTTATTTAGAATAATATTTTGTCCATAATCATTTAATCTTTTCTCCGTTTCTTTACTATCTAATCCATCAATATTACTATTTAAAGTTTTAAATATTTCTTCTTCGTTTTTAGAATACAATTTTATCTCTCCTTTTTACCTATATTTCTAATTCTCAAATGTTTGTTCTATGTCATAAATATTCCACCAGCCTAGTCAAATAAAGAAAACAATATAAGTGTATAATCTTTTTTTTGCATCTTCAATTGCATTTTTTGTTTATATTTTTCTTATATTTAAAAATCATAATTTTATGTCATCTTCAAAAGAATTTGTATATTCAATCTTTACTGTTTTTCCAATTTATTCTTGGTCAGAAAGTCATTTTTACAATTCTAGCATATCATTTTTAATTTCTTCATTCATAATACACCTCATAATTTCAAATTACTATTTATCTATCAATTTAATTATAACATAAATTCTATTTTTAATATTATTAATTATAACTTTCGTTATTTACATATTAAAAATTTTAAGTATAAGTAAAAAAAGATTATCATAATAAAGATGATAATCAAATATTTAAATAAGTATTAGTACTTAAAATATCAAAATAATGGTGTTCCCGAGCAGAATCGAACTGCTGACCTATCGCTTAGGAGGCGATTGCTCTATCCTACTGAGCTACGGAAACATCTATATAAATTATAACACTAGGAAAAATTTTATTCAATAAAAAACAGTATTAATATTATTTAATACTGTTCAATAAAAATACCATTAACACATTTGTTGCATAAACTAACTTATAACCAAATTTTCTAGAAAATTCATAAGTTCCAACTATTTTATCAACAATACTTACTACCCATGACTCAGCATATTTAGGTACTGACAAATTAATTGGGAACATGTGTGATCTAATAATATCTTTTTCCTTGTCTGTTATTTCAAAATGCTCACTAGCATTTTTTACAGCTTTTTTAGGATGATTAAATACTGATAAAAATCTATCTTTTTTAGTTCTATCTTCATCACTTATAAAGAAATCATGTAATAAACCACCTGTAGCAACTTGTTTATAATCCAATTTTAAAATCTTAGAAACTTTATAAGAATAATATGATACTCTTAATGAATGTTCAAAACGAGTTACTCCATGATGTTCTATATTTTTAATTTTATTAAATTCCTCATTATTCAAAATATTATTTATTAAATTTAAGTATTCAATATCATTTTGTACTTTTTGCAATATCGTTCACCTCAGATACTAATACAGTATATCACAAAATTAAAAAAATTATAATGTTTTTTTTATTACATAAATTACTTTTTATTCACTTATTGTTAAATTTTGTGATTCTGGTTGAATTTGTATATATGTATTTCCATCATTTACAGTTATTTCTGTACCATCTTCATACATATAAACTGTTTGTGCGAATCTTGATGTTTTTTTCCATTTTATTTTAACCGCATATCCATCAGTTATGTAATAACCAGTTCCCTCACCTACATTATCAAATTCTTGTCTTCCTTTTGGATCATTTGTAATTGTTGAATTTTTTATTTGATAAGTAATAATATTCTTAGCTGTATATTGATTATTTGTAACTGCATCTGTATGTTCTTTACCATTTACAAATCTTTTATATACTTTAGCTTCACTATCATAAACATAGCTTGTAACGACTGAACTTGAGTAAGCTATTTTAACATTGTTGGCAACTAAAGCATTTTCTTTACCACTTAAATCTATTTCATCTACACTATAATTTAATAATAAATCTTGATTAGTTGTAGTTCTATAATTTAAATCTGTTGCAGCTTTTTTTAACATTTCCATTTTTGTAAATCCAGTATGTTCATACGCTACATTAAGTGATTTATCTCTGAAAAAGTATTTTCCTTCATATGTAAGACCATTTATATTATTTATTCCATATGTACTTATATCGCTTTGTGCTTGTGGACTCCAGCCCCAATGTACATACATTGCATCATTTTCCATAGCATAATCTAAAAAATAATGTCTAGAACTTCTAACAGAACCTATTTTGGCCGTATCTTTATCTTTAAATACTGCCATATATCTTGTCATACCACCTTCTACAATCATTTCATATATTAAATATGCATCTTGAAGTCCAGCATGATTTTGTCTAGCACTTGGATGATTGTTAATCATTACTGCATATGGTCTAGTATTAGAAGATAAATCAACTATCTTCAATTTTTTTTCTTCTTTCTGTTCTTTTGCTTGATTATTATCTTTAGTTCCACAACCACTAAATAAAAAACTAATACATAAAATTAAACAAAGAATCTTAGTTATTTTTTTCATTTTATCACACTCCTACTATAATAGTATATCAAAAAAATAATGATATTACTATCATTATTCGACATTTATTTTTTTAACTTTCTTTCTATAAAGTTTATAACACCGGCTGAATTATCTAAAAACTTATTATATACAACTTTATTATTTTTTATATCTTTAATTATTTTTATATCTTCTTTTGACATTTTTATTTTATAATCAGTATTTTCTTCACTTACAAGGTTATCTCTTCCTAATAAATAGTTTGGTTCTACCTCAAATATATCTAATAACTGTAAAAATATATTAAGAGATGGTGTTCTTGTTTCTTTTTCATATCCACAAACTGTAACTTTTGAAACTCCTAATTTAGTTGCCAAAAATTCTTGAGTGTAACCTTTACTTTTTCTTAACTCTCTTAACCTTCTTCCAGATAACATTTAATACCTCCATTTACTGTAAACTAATTATAACAAGTATTAAAGTTTATATTTTAAAATTAACTTCTAAGTAATTTTTGCACTTGAAGTTATTAAATAAATAATATATAATGTTTTTAGATAAAAGGAGTTAAAATGATTGAACTTAAAAATTTAAGAAAAAAAAGCAATTATTCATATCAAGATATGGCAAATCATTTAAATATAAGTAAAACTTATTATTGGCAAATTGAAAATTGTAAAAGACGTTTAACATATGAAATGTCAGTCAAAATAGCAAAAATATTTAATTTAAAGCCAGATGATATTTTTTATAATGATTTTGTTAAATAATATGAATTATTCATATTTTTTTTATAATAAAATTCATAAAAAAACAGAAATTAATCTGTTTCCTTATTTCTACTAGATAAAAATGTAACTTTTTCTGCTACTACTTCAACTACTTGTTTTTTTGTTTCTTCATCTATTTCTATATTTCTTGATTGTATTCTTCCTTTAATACCAACTAAATCTCCTTTCTTACAGTATTCTACGGTATTTTCAGCAATTCCTTTCCAAAGTACACAAGAAATAAAATCTGTTTCATATTGTCCCTCTGAATTTTTAAAACTTCTAGGAACAGCTAATGTAACATTAGTAACTTTTTTCCCCGTCTCTGTTTCTTTTAGTTCTGGATTTTTAACAATCCTCCCTACTAAAACTGTTTGATTTAACATTATTTCCTCCTTTCATGACTCAATAATAATTCAAATAAAAAAATAAAGCAAAGTCATATTTTTACTTTATCTTGTATGTTTTTTAACAGAATATAAAAATTATATATATAAATTTTAATAATTATTATACTTATTTATTTAAACAAAGAAATTAAATAATAAAATTATTTGCAATCTAAATTATATTTAACATCTTTTATTTCTCTATCTTCTATAGTGAAAACTACATTTGAACTGTTACTACAACCATCTAATTTTGACATATCATAACCATCTTCATCTGAAGCTATACTAAGCATTTCTTTTGTAATTGAAACATTATCTGCTGTAATCATTATCATGTGATTGGTATAGTATGTTTTAGCATATTCAAGCATTATGTCTTCTTTTTTAGTACTTGAATTACATCCTGATATTAATATAATTGGAATTAAAAATAATATTTTTTTCATATTTCCTCCTAAAAATAATTTTTTAATAGCGCATTTAACTCTATGGCATATTCCATAGGTAATTCTTCTTTAAACTCATCTATAAATCCCATTATTAATAATTCTTTTGCTTTTTCTTCTTCGATTCCCCTACTCATTATATAGAAAAGTTTTTCTTTACTTATTTTAGATACTGTTGCTTCGTGTTCTATATTTGAACTATCATTATCAACTCGATTTATAGGAATTGTATCACTTCTAGACTCATCATCAATAATTATTGTATCACATTTAACTATACTTTTTGAATTTATAGCTTTTTTATCTATTTTAACAGTTCCTCTATATGTTGCATCTCCACCATTTGCAGCTATTGATTTTGAAATGATATTGCTTGTTGTGTTGGGCGCTAAATGTATCATTTTAGCACCTGCATCTTGAATTTGACCTTTTGTAGCAACTGCAATCGAGATACAATTTCCTTTTGCTCTATTTCCTACCAAAATACAAGATGGATATTTCATATTGATTTTTGATCCAATATTTCCATCTATCCATTCCATCAAGCCATCTTCTTCTACAATTGCTCTTTTTGTTACTAAATTATAAACATCATTTGACCAGTTTTGAATTGTTGTATATCTACATTTTGCTCCTTTTTTTACATATATTTCAACTACTGCTGCATGCAAAGAATCAGACGTATATGTTGGTGCTGTACAACCTTCCATATAATGTAAGCTACTATATTCATCTACTATTATAATTGTTCTTTCAAATTGTCCCATATTTTTTGAATTAATTCTAAAATAACTTTGTAAGGGTCTATCTATTTTAGTATGAGGTGGGACATATATAAAAGTTCCTCCACTCCATACTGCTGAATTAAGGGCTGTATATTTATTTTCATCATATTTAACTAAGTTATTAAAATACTCTTTAAATAAATGAGGATATTTTTTTAATGCTGTATCTGTATCACAAAATATAATATTTTTTTCTTCTAGTTCTTTTAGCATATTACTATATATACCTTCACTCTCATATTGAGCATGAACTCCTGATAAGTATTTTTTTTCTGCTTCTGGCAACCCTATTTTATCAAATGTATCTTTTATATCTTTAGGTACATCATTCCAATTATTATGAATTTTATCATCCATTTTTTTATAATAATTTATTATATCAAAATCTATTTTTAATTCTGGTCCAAATTTTGGGTTTGATAAATTTTCAAATGCATTAAATGCATTTATTCTAAAATCTGTCATCCAACTTGGTTCTTTTTTTATTTTTGATATTTCTTTAATTTTTTCTATATTTAAGTTTTTCATTAAACATCACCATAGATACATTATACTAAATTATAGAAAAAAAAACACAAAAAATTACTTTTTTGTTGCTTTTTCAATTCCCCACCACGGAAGTAATGCACATTTTTTTCTATTTGGTTGCTTTGCTATATCGTTATATATAACTGCTTGTTGTAATAATTCTTTATCATATTCTTTTTCTTCTATCATATTATAGTAATTTTCTATTATCTTTTCAGCAGTTTTAATATCTTTTCCAATTAAAGTATCTATCATTACTGATGTTGCACTTGTACATATGGCACACGCTTCCCCATCAAATCTAATATCTTTTATAGTATCTCCATCTAGTTTTACCATTAAATTAATTTCATCTATACAGCTTTCATTATTCATATTTATTTTTAAATATGTTTCATCTTTTATTAAACCTTTATTTTTAGGATTTTGATAATGTTCTAGCATTATACTTCTTTTTAAATTTTGATCCATAATACTCACCAAATTAATTATAAACTTTAAAAGAAAAAAAATCAATTATTTATAAAATTGATTATTTTCCATTTGAGCTTGATTATAGTAATTATCTATTTTTTTTAACAACATACTGTTTTCTTTTGAAAAAGTTGGTATATTATCTAATTGGTCAATTCTATATCCAACATCATAGTATCTAGTTGAAACAAAATCAGAAATTAAATTTGTATACAAATTAGGATATTTATTTAATATATATTTTACAGATTCCATTTGTCCTTCTTTTAATAAGTTCATTAATAAAAATTTAACTTCTGCATTAGATAAGTTTTCACTATCAAAATTCTTTTGTGTACCTAACAAAACATCATAACGTTTTCTAGTGGCTAGTTCATCTGTTTTAATTATATTTTTTAACAATTCCTTTTCTATTTGTTCAAAGCTAAGATTTGAGATATAATTCCTTGCTCCACTATTACTTGTAAATCCCCTTGTATATCCTTCATTTAATAATCTTGATAAGGCAGTAGTAATGTGTAGTGGGGTTGAAAATTCACCACCCTTTTCCATTGTTTTTAGACAAGAATAATCAATGCATTGCAATTCATAGTCTTTCATACATATCCTCCTTTAACTATAATACCATAAAAATTTAAAAAAAAGAAGCTTATCTAGCTTCTACAATTAATTTTATAGCAGTTCTTTCTTCACCTTCTATTACTATATCGGTGAATGCAGGAATGCAAACTAAGTTTTTACCACTTGGTGCGACAAAACCTCTAGCAATAGCAATTGCTTTAATAGCTTGATTAAGTGCTCCCGCTCCTATAGCCTGAATTTCTACAGTCCCTTTTTCACGAAATACGTTTGCAAGTGCTCCAGCAACTGAATTTGGATTTGATTTAGTTGAAACTTTAAGTGTTTCCATGATAATTGATTCCTCTCTTTCTATAGTTAAATATATGAACTAGTTTTAAAAATTTTACTAAGAAAGAGAAAAATTTATTTTTTTAATATTCTCGTCGTATTTAAAATTGTAAGTAAAGTTACTCCAGTATCTGCAAATACTGCTTGCCACATTGTTGCAATTCCAATTGTACTTAATATTAATACAATTACTTTTACAGAAATAGCAAAAATTAAATTTTGTTTGATTATTTTATTAGTTTTTTTAGATATTCTTATTCCATCAACTATTTTTGAAAGTTCGTCTGTCATAATAACAACATCTGAGGCCTCTATTGCGGAAGCACTTCCAATACCACCCATTGATATACCAATATTAGATAATGCAAGTGATGGTGCATCATTTATACCATCTCCAACAAATGCAACTGTTTTTCCTGTTTTTATATTTTCTTGCAATAAATTATATTTATCATCTGGTAAAAGTTCATAATAAACATCATTAATTCCAACTTTTTTAGAAATTATAGTTGCAATTTCCTTATTATCGCCTGTAAACATTTTTGTATTTATTTTCATTTTATCTAATTGTTCTATTGTTTTTTTAGCATCTTTTTTTATTCCATCTAACAATTGTAATCTAGCTATTATTTTATTGTTTAATGATAAATATATGTAATTATCTTTTTTCTTTTCTCCACAAAAAGAAGAAGACCCTATTTTTATATCATCATTATTAAGTTTATACATTATTCCTTTACCTGAAACTTCTTCAAAATCTTTTACATAATTATTATTAGTTTTTATATCAAATATTTTAATTATTGATTTAGCTATTGGATGGTTTGATAATTTTTCACCTTTGACATAAAATTCTATTATTTGTTTTTTAGTATAATTTTTATCTATTATTTCAAGTTCATAATTACTAAATTCACCTGTTGTTATTGTTCCTGTCTTATCGAATATTATTGTATTTATCTTTGATAATGCATCTAAGTAATCACTACCTTTTATTAGTATTCCCTCCTTTGAAGCTTTTCCAATGCCTGAAAAATAACTAAGTGGTACTGAAATAGCTATTGCACAAGGACATGAAACTACTAAAAATATTAATGATCTATATATGGCATCTGATATATTAAATTTAAATATAAATATTAACACAATTGATGTAATAATAGCTAGTATTAAAATCGTTGGGGTATAAATTTTCGAAAAAGTTGATACAAATGATTCTGTTTTAGCTTTTCTATCTGTTGCTTTTTCTACTAAATCAAGTATTCTTGATACTGTACTATTATCGTATGTATTTGTAACTTTAATTTCTAATAAGCCTTTAATATTTATTGAACCTGATAAAACATTATCATTTTCTTTAACACTTCTTAATTTGCTTTCTCCTGTAAGAGCTGCAGTATTTAATTTTGCCTCTCCCTTAATAACTATTCCATCAAGTGCGATTTTTTCTCCTTGTTTTATTACTATAATATCACCAATTTTTACTTTTTCAGGATTTACTTTTAATACATCATTTCCATTTTTTAGATTTGCATATTCTGGTTTTATATCCATCAAATTTCCAATTGATTTTCTTGAATTATTAACGGCAATTTCTTCAAGTATTTTACCTATTTCATATAATAATATAACCATTAATCCTTCATGTACATTATTTGTAAAATATGCCCCTATACATGATATTGTTACTAAGAAATTTTCGTTTATTGTTTTTGATTTATATAGTAATTTAATGGAATTTGAAATTGTTCTAAATAATAATATAAAATATCCTAAAATTATAAAGATTTTTGAAATTTCATTTTTAAAAACAAGTATTCCAAGGATAGATAGTATTGTTCCAATTATTAATCTTATTACGTCAAAAATTACTTTGTTGTTTTTTTCTGTTTCAGCTAGTTCTAATACTTTTACATTAGGTTCTACTGATTTTACAATAGATGAAACTGTTTTTTTCACATCTTTTTCTATAGACGTTTCTACTGTAAGTATAAGATTTGAAAAGTTAACTGTTGCTTTTTCTATTCTAGAATCTTTATTTAATTTTGCTTCTATTTTATTTGCACAATTTGCGCAATCTAAATTATTCAATTTATATTTATATCTCATTTATATGTTCACATCCTATCTTAAATATTTTTTCTACATGATCATCAGCTAGTGAATAAAAAATTGAGTTTCCTTCTTTTCTATATTTAACCAATTTTGAACTTTTTAAAATTCTTAATTGATGAGAAATTGCTGACTGACTTACATTTGTTTTTTCTGATATTTGATTTACACATAGTTCATTATCTATAAGAATATTTATTATTTTTATTCTAGTTGAATCACCAAATATTTTATATAATTCAGCCAAATCTATTATTTTATCTTCATCAAGTAACTTCATATTAACCTCCATTATATGAATAGTTGTTCACATATTAATATTATATGTTTTTATGATTTTTATGTCAAGAAAAAAATTATTTCCATCATTATATAAACATAAGTTAGTTTTTCAATATAAAAAACTCGCTTCTTATATTCAAGAAACGAGATTCATATCAAATTTACATTATTTATTTTTTCAAAACTTTCAAATAGTTTTTTTTATATAATTCATTAATTTCATTTAAGTCATTTCGTCTATTTGAAAAATTAAACTTATCAAACGAACATATTATACTTGGTGTGTAATATGTTTTTAAAGTTGTAGGATAAAAAGCATTATTATATATATTTAATAAACCTGTTTTTAATTTAACACATGGCACGATGTAATATGAATCTATTTTGTATGAACGAGATAGCAATGCATTATCATCTAATTGGCTTAAGGTATTCGCATAACAGTATGACCTTTTATTTATTTGTGTTGATGCAGTATTATAATTAACAAATTTATCTATTACTGTTATTTTTGTAGTAATTACGTTACAAAAGTACGCATCATATAGTTTAAAATGCATAGTGCTTGGATCTAACATAGGTACTTCATTTGAACTAAAGATTAATTTAAATAAATTTAAGATATCATTTATATCTCCATATTTTATGATGCTATAATCTTTAAACGAAATAAAATATTTAAATGGTGTTATATCCTTTACATAACTATAACCACACTCTGTATAACTATTTCCATTTTCTAGACATATATATGAGTTTCCAACTTTTTTAAATAATGAAAATAAATGTTTGTAAGATTTTTTTCTTTTATCTTTTTCATAGAAACCTACATTTATCATATCATTATTATAATTATCATCATGTATAAATAAATCTGCTACATATAAATCATCAAGTTCAAACATAATTTATCACCTACTCTAATTTTTGATTGCTTTAAACATTTTTTTCCATAAATTCTTTGAGGAATAATTTAATATTCCAACTTTATATATTTTTAAACCATATTTTATTAGTAAAAATATAAAACCAAGAGTTAGTAAAATTGATATAATCACTTCTATTATTCCTATTTGGCCTAACATTAATAATGACGGTGAAAGAATTGCAGATATAAGTGGAACAAAAGATAAAACTTTTATAAATAATGCTCCTTCAAATACTCCAGACATCATTGCAAGGTAATATCCTACTAATGAAATTATTATTATAGGAGTTTGCAATTGTTGAAAATCTTCTATATTGGTTGTCATTGAAGCTAATATTCCGGCTAATAGAGAATATGCTACAAATGTTATAAGCATAAGTACAAGTGTTAATGGAATAATATATATTAATTTTGAAATAACATTTGAACCTATCAAATTTGTTATTATATTTGTTACTTCATTACCTATTCCACTTGTTATACTTGAACCACCAATCTTATTTCTTATAAAAAGTGCAAGTGCTCCATATATTAATAATAATGAACCTTGAATTAAAACAAATAAATTTCCAGCTATAACTTTTGAAAAGAAATGTGTTGTTGGTGAAACATTTGATATTATAATTTCCATGCCTCTTGTTGTTTTTTCATCATTTACCTCAGCACCAATCATTTGTACTAAGAATATTGTTAATAAGAAGAATGGCAAAATAACTATTGGGAATACAGTAGTCATTATTATAGACATATTTTCATCTGTACTATTTTTCTTTTCATCTAACCATTGTCTATTAATTTCTATTGTTTTATATATATTATTAAGTTCTTCTTCTGATATGGTGGAATTTTTAATAGCAAGTGCTACTTTTGTATTATTAATTGCATTTGTAATTACTTGACTATCTATTAAATCCATATATTCTTTTGTTATCATAGTTACATCAATTGTATTTTGTTCTGATGAATCTATTTTTAATATTATATTGTTTTTTTCTTTTTCATCTTTGTCTAATTTTTCTTTTAAATTATCTATTGATTCATCTGATAGGACAAGTTCATATGTTGAATTTTCACCAAGAGATGTTTCTGCTTGGGATATTTGTGTTTTTAATATTTCATATGAATTTGCATTATCTAAAACATATACTTTAGTTTTTTCTGTAAAGTCTCCACCAAACAGTGATATTATACTGTCAATATTTGCAAGACCAATTACAACGATTGCTATTAAAATATTTGCTAGTAGAAACCATTTTGTTTTAATTTTTCTTTTTAAACTAACTCCTGTTAAATATCCAAGCTTACTTTTCATATGATTCACCTACTTTAGCAACAAATATTTCATTTAATGATGGTTCTTCTAATACAAATTTAGTAATTTCTTTATCTTTTATTTTTTTAAATATTAATGGAGCAACTTCCTCATTTTCTATTTTTAATTCAAGTTCATCTGAGTGTTCTATTATTTCATTAACGCCTTTTATTTTTTCTAATTCTTCTTTTGTAACATTGCCTTTTACAAAAACATTTTTCTTTCTATATTTTTTCTTAATATCTTTTATATTACCGGATAATACATTTTTTCCTTTTAAAAGTATTACTATTTTTTTACAAAATAATTCTACATGTTCCATTCTATGTGATGAAAATATAATAATACTTCCTTTTTTAGACATTTCTACAATTTCATTTTTAAATAATTCAACATTAAATGGATCTAATCCAGAAAATGGTTCATCTAATATAAGTAATTTAGGTTCATTTATAATAGCTGTTATGAATTGTATTTTTTGTTGATTACCTTTTGATAATTCTTTGATTTTTTTGTTTTCATATTCTGGGACTCCAAACTTTTCAAGTAATGTTTTCATTTTTTTTAATATATCTTCTTTTTCCATTCCTTTTAATGTTCCATAATATAAACATTGTTCTTTTACAGTTAATTTAGTCAATAAACTTCTTTCTTCTGTTAAAAATCCTATTTTATCTGTAACTGAGTAATCTATTTTTTTACCATTTAATGTTATGTTTCCACTGGTTGGTTCTATTAAGTTTAAAATCATTCTGAATGTTGTTGTTTTTCCAGCTCCATTTACACCTAACAAACCAAATATTTCTCCTTCTTTTACATCAAAGGATAAGTTATCTACTGCAAGAAAATCATCATAATATTTAGTTACGTTTTCTAGTTTTAACACATTATCTACTCCTTTTCTTACCTTCTTCTCCAATCCATCTTGATGTATCTATTATACTTGTTCTTTCTAAACAAAATAAATCATAAGCTTTTTTTAAAGAATCGTAATCTATTTCTTTTCCATCTGAAAAGTATTCTGTTACAAAGCAATTAAAACCATTTCTCTCTTCTGAAAATATTTCTGAGACTATTTCATCTATTGTAAATACTTCTTCTTTTCTAGCCATTGGATTGTTTACAAAATCACTATAGTAATTTTGAATTTCTTTTAGAATTATATATTTTTTTTCGTTATCTACCTCTATTTTAAACTGTGTTGTTTTCATATACTTCTCCTATCTAAAAATTCTTAATATATCATTATATGTTATAAATACCATTAACAACATTAAAAGTCCAAGTCCTACTGTATGAATTATATTTTCTATTTTAGGATTTACAGGACTACCTTTTATTTTTTCTATTATTAAAAATAAAATTCTTCCTCCATCGAATGCTGGAAGGGGTAAAAAGTTAATAAAACCTACATTAACGCTTATTATTGCCATTAGATAAACTAAATTAATTAAGCCTTCTTTTGCAGTTTCTCCTACCATTGTAAATATACCTATAGGTCCTGATAAATTTGTTAAACTTATCTTTCCTGTTATTAAATACCATATAACAAAGAACATGTATTCTATTAATTCAATTGTTTTAGTAAATGCATATTTAATTGATGAAAAAAATCCTCTTTGTTTTTGATTGATTAATGAAAATCCATATTTATAGTTTGTTGTTCCATTTTCATCTACTGTATCTGCTTTAAATTTAGCAATTTCTACATTTCCATTTTCATCTTTATATTTTATTTCCACTTCTTTTTTTACGTTAGCAATTAACTCTAAACTAAGTATATCTTTTGTTGATGCTTTTTTACCGTTTACCTGTAATATTTCAAAGTTTTCTCTTAATCCTGCATTATATGCTGAACTATTTTTATCTATTACGCCTATATATGTTTCTTTTTTTGGGGTACCATTTATTAAACCTACTACAAATAAAAGTACTATAGCAAGTACAAAATTAAAAAATATACCAGCTATCATTATCGAAAATCTTTGTAACCAAGTTTTTGATTGCATTCTTTTTTCTTTTGGAATATTCTCATCTGGATCTATTTCTTCACCAGCCATTTGAACAAATCCACCAATTGGTAAAAGTCTTATTGAGTACATTGTTTCATCTTTTTTACTTTTCCATTTAAATAATTGTGGACCCATTCCAATTGAAAATTCATAGATATATACTCCTGCTTTTTTAGCAAACAAGAAGTGGCCTAATTCATGAAAAAAAACTATTCCACCAAGTATAAGAATAAAATATATTATTGTCATCATTTTTCCTCTTTTCTAAATGATTGATATAAAAAATATAAATCCTAACATTATAAATAATATACTATCAAATCTATCAAGTACTCCACCATGTCCTGGCATTATGTTTGAAAAATCTTTTTTATTAAAATATCTTTTGATTACTGAAAAAGTTAGATCTCCAAATTGTCCAAGTATTGATAAAAATAAAGTGATCATTATAAGAATGTAAAGTTGTAGACTATTATCTATAAAATTATGATAGAAAAGTGTTGCTATAAAGACACCAACTACTGTTCCACCAATCATTCCCTCCCATGTTTTTTTAGGGGAAATTTCTGAAATCATTTTATGTTTTCCTATTAACATTCCTGTAATATAAGCATATGTATCTGTCATTATAGAAATTAAAAATAAATATATAAGAAGTAATAAACTTTTTTCTCTAATAGAAATTAACAAAGAAAATGATGCTGCTATAAATATTAATCCACCCAACATATAAAATGCATCATTTACACTATATATTTTTCTATCATGATATAATATAGTTGGAATTAAATACATTATAAAAAGTCCGCTAAGTATTCTATAATCTATTGAAAATTCTAACACTGCTTTGCTTGAACTAAATAATATTATTAAACTTAAAAGTATATACGAAATAAATTTTATAAAACTTGGTAATTCTTTTTTTTCTTCTTTTATTTTAATAAACTCATAAAGTCCTAATACTGATATTATATATACTGCAACGTTAAATAAAGTACCACCTATAAATAGTATTGGAATAAATATTAACATTGCTATTAAAGCACTTATTAATCTTGTTTTCATATATCTACCTCACTATTACAATTATAGTATAAATACATTATTTTTACAAGAAAAAAAGAACTAATATTAGATTGAATCTATATTAATTCTTACTTTTTTTTCACCATTTATATAAGCTGCTGCTTGTACTATAGTTCTTATTGATTGAGCTGTTATTCCTTTTCTTCCAATAACTGCACCCATATCACTTTCGTTTACTAATACTTCTATAGTTATAAAATCTTCTTCATCATCAAACTGTCTAACTGAAACACTATCAGGGTCTTTTACTAAACTTCTAATTAATACTTCTGTTAATTCTGATAATTTCATTATTTACTTTCTTTTTTACTATTATGTCTTTTTGCAAGTATTCCTTGTTTTTTTAGAAGATCTCTTACTGTATCAGTTGGTTGAGCACCATTATCTAACCATTTATTAGCTAATTCTTCATCTATTTTAACTTCTGCTGGTTCCATAATTGGATTATATGTTCCAACTACTTCTATAAATCTACCATCTCTTGGACTTCTAGAATCAGCTGCTACTATACGATAAAATGGTTTTTTCTTAGATCCCATTCTTTTTAGTCTTAATTTAACTGCCATGTTTTTCCCTCCATTCACTTGTTTAATATTATCATAAAAAAGTAAAAGTGTCAACATATTTTAGTTGACACTTAATTATATGTAATTTTCATCTACTTTATCTATTTCTTTTTCCATATCTTCTGTTAATTCGTCATCTATTTCTTCCCATGGTTCTTCATCTTCTTCTATTGCTATTTTCATTTTTGTTTCTCCAACTATTTCAACTCCTAATTCTTTTTCTATATCAAAAGTTATTCCATCATCAGTTATTTCTACTTTTGAACAAGTTGGTTGTTTTAATGTTCTAACTATTATATCTGTATCTCCGCTTAAATCAGCAGTTTCTTTTACTTTTACATTAAATAAATCATTATAATCTACTTTTTTATTTACAACTGTTGTTTTGCTATCATTGTCATATGAGTACCATATATTTACATCATATGTTCCATCTACCCCAACTTTTTCGCCCGTTTTATATCCTTTAAATTTATGGTTTATTACCCAACAACCAAGTACAGTAGTTGGTTTGTCTTGTACTTCTATTGAATAATTATTTTTAAAATATTTTTTACCTTTCCCAACAACTGCTTTTGTAACTATTTCTTTAAATGATGCCATATTTTCACCCCTCACTTTAAGATATGCAAATGTACTATAAAAGTTCACAAAAAAAGAACTAAATGTTCTTATCAACTTTTAATTCTTAGATCTTTTATTTACTTTATTTTGATTATAAAATAATTTAACAAGTTATGTAATTAGTTTGATACATTAAAAACAGTATCTAATTTTTGTTTTATTTGTTCTTTATTAAATGGTTTTGCAATATAGTCAACAAATCCTTCACTTACATATTTTTCTTTTGCTCCTGCTACTGCATCTGCTGTTAAAGCAATTACTGGAATTTTAAAATTTAAGTTTTCCTTTAATTTTTTCATTGCTGTTTCACCACTCATATTTGGCATCATTATATCCATTAAAATTAAATCATATTCATTTCCAACAACAACTTTATTTAAACATTCAATTCCATCATAACATTCATCAATTTCAAAATCGAAATCAGAAAGAGCTCTCCTTGCTACTTTGATATTTAATTTGTTATCATCAACAATTAATATTTTTTTGTGTCCATAATCAATACTAGTTACTTTATTATTTACATTATTAAATAATTTTGAAGCAGTATCCATTATTTCTTTATCAGTCATTGGTCTTTGAAATTTACTAACTTTTTGTGGGAGATTTATCACAAAAACTGAACCCTTTCCAAATTGACTGCTAACGTTAATTTTCCCTCCCATCATTTCTGTTAACGCTTTAGTTATTGCAAGTCCAAGTCCCGTTCCTTCAGTTGTTGTATTTTTTTCAATATCTAATCTTTCAAATTTTGTAAATAGTTTTGATATATACTCTTTTTTTATTCCTCTTCCTGTATCCTGACATGTAATTATTAAATTAGATAATCGTTTATTATAATCATTAACACATTTAACATTTAAATTGATTTCTCCTTGTTCTGTATATTTAATTGCATTAGTTAAAAGATTATTAACAATTTCTTTTACATGAACTTTATCACCTATTAATTCATATGGTAAATCATCCGATATATTTAAATTAAACTTAATATCTTTTTCTCCAATTCTAGTTGCAGTAACTTTGCACATACTTGTAATGCTTTCTCTAAAATCATAAGGATTTTCTACAATTTCTAATTTTTCGGATTCTATTTTATTTATATCCAAAATATTTCCAACTATTTCAAGTAGTGTTTGAGATGCATTCATAATATCACGTGAGTTTTCTATTACTTCTGGAGGGCATTTTTCCATATAAGATAAATTATCTTCCGATAAACCAACGATTGCATTAAGAGGTGTTCTTATCTCATGAGACATACTAGATAAGAAATCACTTTTTGCCCTATTTGCTTTTTCTGCTTGATCTCTTGCTAATTCTAATTTTGCAATCATTTTTAAATCTGGATTTTCAATTGTAAAATACATTATCAAACAAGTAATAACCATGGATGGATTGATTATAAAGTTAACGCTTGGAATATAGAATTGAATTACAGTAATTATAATTCCTTCTAATATTAATAAAATAATTGGAATATACTTTTTATTTTTTAAATGTTTAAAATCTATTAAACAAAAAACTATAAGTATTGTATAAATTATACCAAACAACAAAGATGTATAATCCATTGCTAATCCTTTTGTCATCACTCCAGTATCAGTCATAAATGTATCTAATGGTAATAATGATATGATTATAATATTGCAAACAATAAAAATTGAATATATAATCATATTTCTACTTCGTTTTTCTTCTTTATAAAATCTCGATATATTATATGTATAAAAAACAAACATAGATAATGTAGTAATTAACCCTACCAAATATAATTTATTAAATATTATTATCATCATACGCTGATTAACTATATCAGCATCTAATAAAAAACCTAATGTAATACCAGTAATAATGGTAAAAAAAGATACTATCATTAACCATCCATATGTATTATCTTCAATATTATGCAATCTTTTTTTACTAAAAAATATGATCATAAGTATTATCAAAATTATTAAAGCAAAAATATTCAACATACTATAAGCAACATTCATTATATCATCTCCAATTATATACATTGTACCACAAAGTTGAATTGATTATATCATTTTATTAATAAATACTGCTTTTTTCATCAATATGTAGTTTCAAAATTCTATAATTAGAATAATATTAAAAAAAATCTACAAAATAAGTTTAATTTGTAGATTTTATAGTTATTTTTTCTTTATCATTTTTTTATTTTTTGGTGGAAGTATTTGAATATCACCTATTGAAATATTCGTTTCTTCTAAAACAACTTCTACTTCATCACCTGTAATTCCTTCATTAATTATTGCACTATAATCTGTTTTTGCCATTTTTGTTTGTGGTAACTCATTTTTAAATTTAAACATTGTTGGAATTTGTCTTGATGAAACATTAGAGTTTTTAATAAAATATTTATTTAAAATTTCATTAACAAATTCACATTTTTCACTATCACAAAGTTCTTCTTTTGAGTTTAAAACTATTGTAGCCATACTCATATTTCCCATTTTTTCTTCATCAAAATATGGAGATACTACACAATATTTAATTCTTGAATCTTGTTTTAACATATTTTCCAATTCATGTGGCTTAACCTTGAAACCATCAAATCTTGTAAATGATCTATCTTTTCTTTCCAAAAATTCCATTATTCCATCACGATTCATTTTTGCTATATCTCTTGTCAAAATAAAATCCATACTATCATACTCATAATGTGGTACAATTACTTTTCCATCTAAAACACCAGATGTCACTGTAGGGCCAGAAATTATTAACTCACCTTCAATTTCATCTTGTCCATCTTCAAATTTAATTAATCTTTTTGTTTCAGGATCAACAATTCCATAAGTCATACTTGGCATTGGAATACCCATAGTGCGTGGAATATTATAATCATCAATAGCAAATGATGCACAACCACATGTTTCTGACATTCCATGTCCCTTTGTAATTTTACTATTACAATTATGAGCTTTTAAGAATTCATTTACAGCAATTTCATCTTGATATTCCATAGTATCTCCACCATAGGTAATCATTTTTAAAAATTCTAAGTCTATATTGTTTATACTTTTATCTTTCATTAAGTTTAGAAACCAAGTAGGTGTTCCAATTATTGTTTGAGGTTTATATTTTTTTATTAATTTTCCTAAATTAGCTGGTGAAAATTCAGGTATTTGTATTAAATTATTGCCATGACACAATCCTGCATGTGTAACATCAACTACTCCATAAGCAGCAAAATAAGGTAACATGTGTAACGCCTTATCACCTTCATTCATAACCATATTAGCACCAAATGTTTGATGCACATATGAATTCAAATTATCATTTGTTAAAGGAATAGCCTTTGGTTTAGGACTACTTGTTCCAGATGTATGTACTATTAAATCCAATTTATTTGGTTCATACCTCATTTTTTCAAAGTTAACATATCTGGAACTTCGTACAAGATTTTTATAATCTATAACTTTAATAACGGAATCTTTTCTTGCTTCTTTTATTAATTCTTCCATTTTCTTCATATTTGCTAATTTATTTTTTAGACCTTTTAAGCCTTCAAAATCAGCTGTTTCTAACATATAATTTGCTGTTGCTTTTAAATCCATGGAATCTGATGCTGAAACTACAACTATATTTTCAATTCCTAGTTCTTTTAGTTCTTTTTCAATTGGTTTTATCATAGCAAGATAGCATTGGTCTAAAGCAATTATATAATTTGATTTTTCCTCAACAAATAGATCTAAAATCTTTTTTGCACTAATTTTCAAATCTACACTATCTGGTCTAGGATCTACATAATCTGCTACTGCTCCTATTTGTGTTGTCCCATACATTAAATATGCTGTTTCTGGAATATTTGGCATTAAATACATTATTCTATCGTTCTTTTTTACGCCTAAAGCTGTTAATGCTCTAGAAGCATAATCAATATTTTCATATAATTCACCATATAACACTTTTTTACCAAAATAACTTAATGCAGTATAATCTTGAATATTCTTTGTTTTTTCTTTCATATAATCATATATTCCAGTACATGGACTTTTTCTTTTTAAAAACTCACTATCATAATATTTTAGCCACATTTTATCTTTGTGTGGATATCCAGTTTTTAATTCTTCCTTCATATACAATGTCACCCCTTAAATTAAAGCATATAATAGCATAAAAAATTAATCATGTCAAAATCCTCTAGATATACTTATATATTATTTCTAGCATAAACTAAAAGCAAATTTTTTTCAAAATTTATAACTTCAACATTTCAAAAAGATACCAGTTCAAAATAACTAGTATCTAATATTTTTATCAAAAATATATGTAACAATTATGATAGCATATATTATTACTTAATCAAAACAATTTAAGAAAATTGTTTTTTCCCTCTTTGAATAATTAATTCATCATTATTAAAATCTGTTGTAGTAATTAATTCATCATTATTAAAATCTGTTGTAGTAATTAATTTGTTAACATCATTCTCTTTTGTTTCATTTATAAAGTACCACCTTATTTTTTTAATTTTTAAATTAATTATTTTTTAATGTTTCATTTATTGTGATTTCAGATTTTTTTACTTTTTATATAGCAAAATAGGCTTTACCTATTCTGGAATAGTGAAATTTTTAATACTTTGACTTTTTTAAACGTTTCTTCTTAGTATATTGCTTTTTCAGTTACACTTTTTAATGTAATAATCAATTATTTTTTTTTAGGTTTTGTATCAATTTCAAGTACCTTCTTCTTCTGTTCTTTTAAATCACTATAATTTCCAATATATTTAATTATTTTTTCATCTTTTATTTCAAATGTTGTTTGTGATACTTTATCAATAAAGTATCTATCGTGTGATATAAATAATATCGTTCCATTATATTCATTTAATGCTTCTTCTAGCATTTCTCTTGTATCTATATCAATATGATTAGTTGGTTCATCTAAAATTAAAAAATTAGCTTTCTTTTGAATTAATTCAAATAATTTTAATCGAACTTTTTCTCCCCCAGATAAACTGCCTACCCTTTTAAAAACATTATCGCTATAAAATAAAAATTTCGCTAAAGAAGCCCTTAAGTGTGTCTCATCTCCAGAATAGAATTTACGTGCAGTATCTAAAATAGTTGCATTTTCATTATCAAATTTAATTTCTTGTGGTAAATATCCAATTTTTACATTACTCCCTATTTTTATCTCACCATCTAATTGTTCTCCATCACCTATGCCTAGAATCATTTTAATTAAAGTAGATTTTCCTGAACCATTTTTTCCCATCAAACATGCTTTTTCACCAAATCTAATATATAAATTAGCACCATCAAATAACACTTTATCACCAATAATAGCACTTAATTCTTTTATACTTAAAACATCTTTTCCTGAGCGACCTTCAATTTGAAAATCTAAAGGTAATTCTTTTTTTTCTTCGGGTTTATCTAATAATTCTAAATTATCAAGTCTCTTTTGTATACTTGCTGCTCTTTTAAAGAAAGATTCTCCACCTGGAGATGCTAATCTACCGAATTCTTGCAATTTTTTTATAGAAGCTTTCATAGCAGCAATTTGTTTTTGTTGATCTTTAAATTCTGCAAATTCCGCCATAATTCTTCTTTCATTTTCAACTAAATAATAAGAGTAATTCCCAAAAAAAGTTTCAGATTTTCCTCTGTCAATTAAAATTGTTTTATTTGTGACTTTATCTAAAAAATACCTGTCGTGTGAGCTTATTAAAATACTACCTTTATAATTAGATAAATACTCTTCAAGCCATTCCAATGTATCAATATCCAAATGATTAGTTGGTTCATCCAACAATAATATAGATGGTTCGCTTAAAATCAAAGTAGCAAAATTAACTATTGTTTTTTCTCCTCCTGATAAAGTATTATATTTTCTAGTTAACATTTCTTCACCAATTTTAAATCCATTACAAACTTTACTTAAATTTGATTCTAATAAATAGCCACCAATATTTTCAAATAATTCTTGTAATTCACCATAAGTTTTCAAAATAGAGTCTAATTTATCTGGTGTTGAAGTAGAAAGTTTAGATTCAATATCTCTTAATCTTTTTTCAATATTATATACTTGTTGTTTTCCACTTTTTAAAACATCTAATACAGTTATATCATCAGAATACACCTTTGGAATTTGAGAAAGCATACCTAATGTTGCTCCTTTTCTTACTGAAATCATACCACTTGTTGGAGTTTCTTCTCCCGTAATCATTTTAAATATAGTAGTTTTACCGCTACCATTCGGTCCAATTAATGCTACCCTTTCGCCTGTTTTTAATTCCAAATCAAATTCTTCTAATACTCTTTTAAATCCAAAGTTCTTTATAACTTTATTTAAACTTAATTCAATCATTTTTTCACCTCTTTTTTGCGTTATATTATAACATTTTATTAAACATAGTGCAAATTTCTAACTTTTAATTAACTTTTATATTAACACCATTTTCTTTTTTATATATCCTTTTTGAATTAATTTCTATTTTATTTTGTATTTCCTTTTCAAGATCAAACCCTAGTATTTCAGCAATTCCTAATAAATAAATAGCTGAATCTGCTAATTCCTCACCTAAATCATCTTTTTTCTTTCTATATGCTTCGTATGCTTCAGCAACTTCACCATACAAAAGGCAAAATTCTTTACATACATCAGTTGTATTAAATCCATGTTTTATTTTATTATCAATTATTTCTTTCTGAACTTTTTTTAAATCTATCATCTTTTTCTATCTCCTTTTCAAATTTTTGTATAAAATAATAAACTGAATAATTTCTAAATAATTTATACGGCTCATCTAACCAATTATCTGTTTCTTCTTGAAGAATATCAAGACATTTATTTTTAAAAATACTGTGCAATTCTTTATAATTTAACATATATTTAGGCAAATCATTATAAGCCCCATTTTGTACATATATACTCTTTGACAATTTTGCTCCAGACCAGTCTAATATTTGTGGGCAATATAAAATTATCGGTAATTTACTTACATCATACTTACACGACGAAGCACATTTATATAACAATTCCTCTTGATAAAATCCAGAATAATCCCCACCAGTTATTCTAATAATTTCATAATCATAACTAGAACTAGAATTAATCATACCATATACCATTCCTCTTATAAGATTTCTTAATGGAGTATTATATTCTAGCTTACTACTTTCTGATTTGTAAATTGCTTTATATTGTCCATGCGAAGGACATTTAGCTAATATTTCTTTTTTCATTATTTTTGTAGTTAGACCTTCTTTATCAACTAAACCACATTTAGGGCAAGCAATTCTAATTCTTAGATGCTCATTTTTCGGATCTAACATACCTTGTATTTTATTTTTGTTTTTAATAACTGAAGAAACAGCTTTGTAAATTTCAGGTTGTGAATTAAATTCACTTTGATTTCTTATTTGATAATCTATTTTTGTTTTTTTGCTTAAATACTTTAAAACTGATAAAAAATCTTTCATAGAATTTTCCATTTTTTCAGTTCCCTTTAAATCATATTGATACTTTATTCCGTTTATTTCTATCGTCTTACTAGGAGCTGTATCAACTACTTCAAAAAGAACGAATATGTTTATATTCTCATTATACTCCTTCATTTTTTTTGCCAAAGAAAATGCTAACGAAAACACACATAAAGTGCCAAAATGAGGAGATGAATTTGGCTGAGCACCTATACTTATTATAATATTATTTTTTCTAATCTTATTAGAAATGTATTTTATAAGATCTTTTTCAAATACATAAGAAGCACCTCCTAACGGATAATGCACCTTATAATCACAACTAAATTTCACGATTATCCTCCAAATATTTTTTTATTTCTAAAATTATTTTTGCTTGTTCTTTTTTATAACCGTTTGATGTATCAATTACAATTTTATGTGCTGGAGTAATTGTATCAATAAATCTGATCAATTCAGACTGATGATAATTTTTATCAATAAAAATTATCATATTTTTATGAGCTGCACTAGCCCATCCAATTTCAACTGAAACACCCTGTGAATCTTCCACAAACGCAACTATTAAATCAGCTTCATTTACTTTTTCAAAATCTATTTTGGTACATACTTCTCCACTTCCACTTAATTTATCTTCACCATAAGCTTCTTTTTTTAGTGGATAATATGTTTCTCCATATTCATTAAGTAAATTATAAACTCGATCTATTACACTAGTATAATCCTCACTCATTCCATTTCTTACATATTTTGAAATAGGACTAGCTAAATATATTTTTTTCATTTTCTTCCTCCTTTATTAATTGCTTCAATATATTTATAACTTGTTCTGAACCATTATATAAATTATTTTTGTTTAATAAATTTTCTGCCATCTTTTGTTTTAATTTTGAATCTAAATATTCTTTATAGCATAAGATTTTTTCTTTATTATTCATTATTCTAATTTCTTTATTAATATTTTGAATTACACTTTTTTCATCTTTATCTAAAATTTCTTTTAATCCATTTAAAGTTAATTTCTTATTATTCCATGTTATTTCTTTATAATATTTAAAAACTTTTTTAGCATATTCTATATTATAAAATTGACTTATATTTTGAGGAGGCAGAAAAATTGCATTATCCCTCAGAATAGAACTTTCTATGATTGTAGTAAGACCTGGTGAAGTAAAAAACAATTCACAATCTTTTATGTATTTTAAAAACAAATTTTGTTCTAGTGTAATAATGTCAACATTTTTAAACTTATATAGATATTCTTTTAATATTTCTTTTGATGAGGATGATGTTGTGATATATACTTTTTTATTTTTTAATAATTCTAACAAAGGAATCAAAACAACATCAACATAATCTAATCCATCAGTATTAGGAGAATGTAAACCTCCTAAGTTTATTAAAATATAATTTTTTTTTATTTCGTATTCTTTAATATTCTTAAACTTTTCTATATTTACAATCGGATTAACCCAAAATAAATTTTCTACTTTAGAAAAGAATTTTTTTGATTTTTCTGATAGTCCTAGTGTTTTTTGTGCACAATAACGGTCCACTTCATAAGGTATTTTTCCTCCATTTGCATCATCTTCACTCCACATAAATGGTAAACTATCTACATAAACAACATTTACATTTAATTCTTTTAACATATGAGCCATTTTATTTTTCAAAACAACAATTGCATATTTTATATTATTTTTTTCAACAAATTCTCTTATTTCATCTTTATCTAAAGTAAAGCATGTATCTTTAAAAATATTAGGTGTATCAAGAATACTAAAATCAAATTTTTCTCCTGAAGCATACCAATTAAATTCTTCTTTTGCTGTTTCAATGATTGAATTAAGTTTACCAACAGGTCCTAATCCAAAGCAACTTGTAGCAACTAATATATTTTCCTTTTTCTGAAATACCTTTTTAATTGAATTACCATCTATATAATTCTTATAATTTTTATAATCCCATTTTTTTCTATTTATTTCTAAATCTTTAATAATTTTCTTGTTACCATACAATAAGTCATATCTTTTGATTTTTCCAGTTTCAATCATTTCTTTTACTAACCCAGGTCCACCATACAGATCAACAAATTCACAATTTGCATAGCGATTATATAAGTCATAAATCAACATATAGGAACCTAGTGAATATTTTTTAAACTTTTCTTTGTAGGAATTTTTTAAAACACAAATTTTATTATTAAATTCTGTATCTATTCTATATGCTGCTATTTCATCTGTGGTTTTTAAATGTGCTACTGCAATTTTTGCAACACCTTGTTTTATTAATTCAGAATAGTAATTTAGTTGCTCTTTCTTGTTTGACATATCTTGTCTAGCTAAATATTTCCAACTTTCTTTTTCTATTTCTAATAATTTTTTTTTTGCATCTATGCGTTCATAATATTTTATATAAAAATTATTTTCAAACTTTTTTACATTTCTCATTGAAAAAAACACACGATTACTAGATAAAACTTTATCAATAATTCCATTATCCAATAATTTATAATTAACTGTTGAAGTATAAAGTCTCTCATATTTATACATTTTTTCTTTTAAAAATTTGAAAAATATAGAGTTTTCATAGACTAAAGGAAAATAAAGAGTATGCCCTAATTTTTGATATATAGATTCTATATAAGATAAATAGTGTTCTTGATTAAATTTTGTTGTTACAAAAGGTTCTATATTAAGAGAACATTCATAAATATCATCATTTCTTTTTACAAAAGTAGTGAAAAAATTATCATCTAAAAAAGTAACAGCAGTTTTATTAGAAAGATGTATGGAATATATGTTTTCATATGTTTGTTGATAATTGCTCTTATCCATTTCAATTATTTTATCTTTATTATTTATTAATTCTGATAATGATTTAATAACTTTCATCAAAACAACGCCTTATCTACTATTTCAATCCATTTCATATAGTTACTATCTAATGAGTCTATTCCATAACCTTTTAATAATTCTTCTAATTTTTCTTCTTTTTTATTTCTTTTTAAACTTTTAACTAAGTAATAAAAGTCAAAATATTTAGAAGAAATACTAACATCACCTAAATCTATGACACATACTTCTCCTTTTTCATTAATTAAGATATTAGGTAAGCTATAATCACCATGAACCAAAACTTTATCAGTTGGTGCGTTACTTTTTATAAATTCTATTAATTGTTCTTTTGTCATATTTGATTCTTCTTTAATTTGAGAATATATCACATCTATATTATTAAGAGCATTTTTCTTTAAATTTTCTATACTATTTTGATTGAAAGAACAACCATTTATATTAATACTATGAAATTCTTTTAATTTTTTACCTATCAAATATGCAAAATCATCATATTTATGTGCTGAAACACCTTCAATTTTTTCCATTAATAAATATTTTATATTGTGAAGTTCTTTATAATAATATATTTTTGGAACTCTAAACTTATTTTGAAGCCAATCAATTCTTTTAAATTCTTCAAACAAATCATTTCTTGTTGACAAACTTTGAATTTTCAAAATTGCATTGTTCCCTTCAGATGTCTTTACTTCATATACATCTACACTTGAATGACCAACATTATTCTTTTTTATACTTTCTATGTTAATTAATGATAATAATTTTTCATCCATAATATCTGGTATATCATTGTTTTCTATTTTTAATCTATATGCAATTATAATCTTCTTATTTTTATAAAAATTGTTAGCTTCTATAAATTGAGTAAAGCCAAATAAATCTATTGGAATTATTTTAAAACAATCTTCAATTGAATCATATTTTGCCTTTGCTGTAATTTCAGCTTCCAACTTATCTTCTACACTTTTTAAAATAATCCTATTTTTATTTTCTATTGAATCATCTTCTATTATAATTTGAGTTTGTTTTCCTTCTTTTATTTTATTAAATTCTTCTTTTGTTATTTCAATTATTTTCATTTATTTTTTTCACCCTTCCTTTAATATTTTTACTTCTTTTAATTAATTCTAAAAATTTTTCTTCTGAATTTGCATAAATTACATAAGGATAAGTTATTACTTTAGTATTAAAACTTGAAAAGAAATCATCTATTTCATCAATTACTGATCCTTCAAAATCAAAAAATTTTATATTCAAATTATTAAAACATTCTATTATAGCTGTATTGATTAACAATGGTATAGTGCCTCTAATCTTTTCTTTTTGATAAGAATGTAATAAATAAGCCCACTCATTATCATAAATTACCTGTATTCCAGCAATTATTTCATTATTATATATTGCTTTTACTAAAAAACTTTTTTTTGAATCTAATAACTTTTTTGCTAAGATACTTCTTTCTTTTCGTTCTTCTTCTTTTCCTTTTATGGCTAAATCATAATCAAATGTAGAAGCATCATAATCCAAATTAATTAATACTTTTTTTTCAGCACTTCTGATATGATTTTTTAATTTTGAATTAAATTCTATTGTTTCAGCGTTATTTACCAAGATATGGGTATGTCTCATTTCAACAAAACCAGCTTCCGAAGAAATTGAAGAAATTATTTTAAATTCTGGATGCAAAGGAATAAAAGTATAATCATACTTACTAAATATATAGTTAAAAATTAATTTATAAATTTCCTTTTTTTTCATATTATTTGTATTAGATAATATTATTGGCATGCAATACGGAAAAAATCTAAATTTCCTTCTAACTCCATTATTATTTAATGGTATAAGAAATATTGCTAAAGTATTATCTCCCTTACAGACTTTTATTAATTCCTTTTCTTCATAACAATTAAGAGCTTCTAAATCAGTCCAAATAGGTATATTTTTTATGTTATTCTTTAACAAATTTATATATTCCATCTCATTTATAGTAAATATTTTCATAACTAAATTCCTTTCTAAAATAATTATTTTATTATCTTTTCTTTTTTCAAATCAATAATAAATCCAGCAATAGTTCTTTCGTCAATATCAGATAAGCAAGGAGGAACAGAAATAACTAACATTCTATCTATTAACTCTTTTGTATATGTGCATTCTTTTTCTCTCAATGCTAAACTGCTTAAGTTGTTTCTTGCAAATAAATCATTATCATAATATAAAGAACTCCACATATTTCTTAATTCAATGTTTTTTTCCTTAGCCATAGATATTACTCTATCTTTATCTATTGGGTTATTTAGTAAAAAAACTATATTCATTGATGTATCTCCATTTGGATCGTTACTGTTTAAAATACAATTTATATTTTCGGACTCAATTAGTTTCATTATGTTAATTCTTGATGCTTTTTGTTTTAACAATATATTATCTAATTTTTCTAATTGTGCATATAAGACTGCTGCATTAAGATTATTCATACGATAATTTTCTCCAAATAATGCTTCTGAAGAATTCCAAGATGGAAAGCGTTCTCTAACTGAACCCATATCTGTGTAATTTCTCATTTTATTAAATAAATCTCTATCATTAGTTACTACACAACCACCTTCTCCACAACTAATTTGCTTAAACTGTTGAAAACTATAAACGCCAATTTTTCCAAAAGTACCAGCATGTTTTTTATGTAGCATTGAAGCAAACGCTTGACAAGCATCTTCAATTAAAATAATGTTATTATTATCTGCTATTTCACAAACCTTTGTTAAATCAAATGCCCTTCCCTGAAAATGTACTGCAACAATAGCTTTACACCCTTTTTTTATTTCTTCTTTTAATTGGTTTAAACTTAATCCATAATTTAAATCTATATCTATAGGTACGGGTATAGCTCCTAAAGAAATCACAGCCAAAGCTGTTGCTAAAAAGGTATATGAGCTTATAATAACTCTATCATTTTCATGCACACCAGCTCCAACTAACGCAACCTTTAATCCACTAGTCCCGTTTGTAGTCATTAAACAGTAATTCATATCAACTAAATTTTTTATTTTTTCTTCACACATTGAAGTATATGGAAATTGACATTTTGAATATCTAAAAATTCTTCTTTGCGTAATCACATTATTTACGTATTCTTTTTCTTTATCATCATAGAATAAACTTCCATACTCGTTTGGATTAATTATCATATATATTTTCTCCTCTAATATCTTATATTATCATCTTCCATTATTTCTGGATTATCATTAATAAATATATTCAATGGTTCACACCCTGTACAATCTTTACTGTTTACTTTTAACCAATTTTTTATTTTTTCACAACAAGATTCAGCATCACCATCTAAGTCAAAAGGCAATTGATTCAATCTATGAGAGATACAATTACATGGAACTATACGATCAATATCAGGTATATAAAATCTTACATAATCAACAACACTACAAGAATTTTCTGAATTAAGGCATTTTCCATTATTAAATGTATGGCATATTTCTTTATCTGTCTTACCAGCCCAATTTCTAGAGTTTCCTAAAAATTCTATTTTTGAATTCTTTGGAATTGTTTTTTTAAATTCATTATAATATTCTATACTTTTTTCGTTCCAAGTATTTTCTTTATATTTCACAGGAATAATAGACCATTGATTAACTTCAAGAGTTTCTAAAAGTTTATAAATATTACATAAATCATGAATATTTTTTCCACTTACAACCGTATTAATCCTAATATTAATATTAGGATCGTATTTTCTTAATTCTTTAATCCCTTCAATTATTTTATTAAAACAACCCTTAAAATTTCTTAAATTGTCATGAATTTCGCTATTTGAGCCATCCAAACTAATAATACATTGATCTAGTCCATTAGTAATTAGTTTTTCAGCATTTATTTTTAATAAAAAGCCATTTGTTATAATTGATGTAAATAAATTAATATCTTTAGCTTGTTTTATAAAAGTGCATAATTCTTTATGTAAAAGTGGTTCTCCACCTGTAAATCTAATAACTTTATAACTATATTGTTTCATTGTATTTAATAATTTTTTATATTGTTCTTGTGTTATATTATATGAATTAGTTTTTCCAGCGTAGTGACACATAAAACAATGCGAATTACAATTTTCTGAAACTTTGACATACATTATTTTGGGTTCTCTGTTCATTTATATCAACTCCTTAATTCTTTTATCAATTTTTTTATATTTCTTCTCTTATTATCAGTTTTTAATAATAAATATGAATAATTATTATCTATCTTTATAGTTTTGATTTTTTTGTTTTGTACAACTGGTAAATCAGTTAAATTTATTTTAAATTCTTTTTGAAATTCTATATTACATTTGTTTAATTTTTTGCAAATATAACCTGAATTATTCTTATTTACCTCTATAACATATCTGTGATATGATGGCACTGTCGTATCATCATAAATATTTTTAATATATTTTTTATTTGAAAAAGCTTTATTAAACAAAAGAGCATTATTCCTTTGTCTTTTAACTATTTTATTTGCTTTGCTAATTAATTTTTTATAATTAATTTTTATTGGCAAATAATATTCTAATAATGATGTTTGACTATATCTACAATCTTTTATTTTTAAATCAAAATTAATACTTATATCTTTATTTGATAATATTATACCACCAAATCCATTAGACAAAGGTTTAGTAGTTCCAAAAGAAAAGACTAAATAATCACTATTCGAACCTATAACTTCACCATTTTTCTTTATGTTCCAAGCTTGAGATAAATCTTCAATAACGATTAATCTTTCCACCTTAGGTATGCATTGATAATATCCATATTGATGAACTGCAACAAAAATATCAATTTTCTCTTCTTTTATAATTTTATAAAGTTCTTTTTCTTTGAATACAATTCCACGAGATGGTGTTGCTATTATAAGAGTCATTCCTGAATTAATTATTGCTTCTAATATTGAATAACAAACAAATGATGAAATTAAAACTCTAGTTTGCTTCTTTACATCTAATGATTTTAAAATTCCCTCTATCGCCAATGTACCTGAATAGGTTGGTATTGCAATTTTTTTTTCATACAAATTTGCTAATATATTATTTGTTTCCATTTTTATTACCTCCAATAAATTTTGTTCTTTGTGAAGTTTCTTTATAAATGGGGATAATTCATTAAACTCAGTATTTATTGTACCTAATCCACTATCATAAATATATGAATGAAAATCACTTCCACCACTTTCAAACAAACTATAATTGATAGCAATATAATGATATAATGCTATTTTTTCTATTGGCATTTCATTGTGATATGTTTCAATTCCCACAAGTCCACAATCAACCAAATACTTTATAAAATTTTTCATATAGGTTTCATCAAGATTTAATTTAAAAGGATGTGCTATTACTGGATAACCACCAGCATTTTTTATGTACTGAATAGCTTCTTCTATTTCAAAATTATAATTATGATATATAGGTTTCTCGAAATTCAAATATTCTTTTAACTGGTTTAAATTTTCTATAGTTAAATTAGAAGAAACTTGATTTAAAATTAATTTTTTTATCCAGCCATACTTTCCATAATCAAAGTTTTCAAACATTGACATACTAAGGAAAGAAAATTTTTCTAATAATTTTACAACATATTCATAATTATCATTTGCTCTCTGGGAATGCATTTGAAAAATTGCATTGTTTAATTCGTTATTTTCTACATCATATCCATAACCCAAAATGTGAACTTTCATTTTTTCACCATATAAGTAACTTACTGTTGATAATTCAACACCAGGAACATAAAACATATCGCAAGGCAAAATATCTTTTATAACTTTTGAACTATCAATATTATCATGATCAGTAATAGATAAATGTGTTATATTGCTATTCTGAGCAATTTCTATTATTTTCTTTAAATCAAAAATACCATCAGAATAAGATGAATGTATATGCAGATCAACCATAAGCCCTCCTATATCTAGTCTCTATAAAATATATCTCTAGTGTAAACTTTATCTATAATATCATTTAATTCTTTATCCATTCTATTACAAACAATTAAATCACATTTCTTTTTGAATATGTTTAAATCATTTTCAATAAATGCTGTTTCAATGATTTCTATATTTTTTAAAATTGGTTCATATATTATAACGTTTATTCCTTTATCTGATAAAATTTTTATTATATCAATTATAGAACTCTCTCTATAATTATCAGAATTTTTTTTCATTATTAATCTATATATTCCTATTGTATTAGGTTTCATATTTTCAATCATTGATGCAATATGATGTTTTCTGGTATTATTTGAACTAATAACACTAGATATAATTTTTTGTGGAACACCTTTATAATTAGCTAATAATTGTTTTGTATCTTTAGGTAAACAATATCCACCATATCCAAAAGATGGATTGTTATAAAAATCACCTATTCTTAAATCTAAACAAACACCATCTATTATTTTTTTTGTATCCAATCCTTTAATTTCAGCAAAAGTATCAACTTCATTGAAAAATGCTACTCGCATTGCCAAGTACGTGTTAGAAAACAATTTTACAGATTCAGCTTCTTTATAATTCATAAATAACGTTACTACATCTTTTTTAAGAGTACAGTTTTGAATCAATTCAACAAAATTCCTAGATTCAATAATATCAGGACTTACAATAATCCTAGAAGGATATAAATTATCATATAAAGCGTGTCCTTCTCTTAAAAACTCTGGTGAAAATAAAATATTTTTGCGATATTTTTTTTGTATTTCATCCATATATCCTATTGGAATCGTAGATTTAATAACTATATTAATATTACTATTAATCTCTAATATCTTTTCAATCGCACTTTCAACTGAAGATGTATTAAATGAATTTGTTTCTTCAATATAATTTGTTGGTGTACAAACAATAACATAGTCAAATCCAACTAAAACGTTATAATCTAGTGTAGCCATAATATTTAAATTATTATTATTTAAATATTGTTCTATATATTCATCATTGATTGGTGAAATTTTTTTATTTATTTTATCAACTTTATTTTTATCTATATCAATAATTACAACTTCATTTTGTTGACTTAGTAATATTGCAATAGACATACCAACATAGCCAGCACCAATTACACCAATTTTTTTCAAATTATCATCTCCTTAAATCTATAAAAAAAGGGACAAAAAGCAATAGTCTGCCCTCTGTCCCAAAATTTTAGATAAGCTTTTTTGGGCAAACTCCCCAAAAATCATGCTTTATTATACAATCATTTATTTAACTTGTCAATTATTTTACTAACCTAATAAACCTCTATACTTATATATATTTTTCTAGTATAAACTAAAAGCAAATTTTTTTCAAAATTTATAACTTCAACATTTCAAAAAGATACCAGTTCAAAGTAACTAGTATCTAATATTTTCATCAAAAATATACGTAATAATATGATAGTATATATTATTACTTAATCAAAACAATTTTTTTAAAATTTTTGCCACTTTTTGAATAATTAATTCATCATTATTAAAATCTGTTGTAGTAATTAATTTATTAACATCATTCTCTTTTGTTTCATTTACACTTATTCCATTTTGCTCAATCATTCTTCTTCCTTCAGATTTTGATGAAACGATATTTGATAAATTTAATAATTCAGTCAATAGCAATCCATTCTCTAACATACTTTTTTTATTTCAAATATTTCAATATTTTCAGGTATACCACCCTTAGCTACTGTATTATATCTTTCTTCAGCTTGATTAATAAATTCTTCTAATACATCATCAGGTATTCTCATAGCTTTCTCATACATTTTTTCAGGTGATTCATCCACTCCAATATAATTTCCCAATGATTTAGAGATTTTTTCCTTACCGTCCAATATTTTTCAAAATTCATATTTGTTACTTGAGTATTTATTAATTATAATAGAAAATTTATTGTATCAACTAAATCAAATTAATTTTTTTAGGTTTAAATACCCTAACATTACCAAATAATTCAATATTATTTGTTTTTCTATTATAAATCATTACACCATCATCATATATTGCGTATACATTCTTTTTTTTATCATCTGCTACTTTTTGTAATTTAGATAAATATTTTGAATTATTTACTGAATGAACATCAATATAAAATGGATCATCAACTACACCAAAACCATCATAAAAAGAAAAATATTTATAGAAGTTATTTTTTGCTGTAATAAAATATCTCTTTAATTGTAATTCTGTCCCTGCACTTTCACCAATTATTATGCCTTTATAGTGTTTTATATAATAAAGAATTTCAGTGTCATGAACAACTTTATTAAAAAACATTTCTGGATTTCCACCAGGTAATAGTATAACATCAGAATCATCAATAATTTTTTTTAATTTTTCATTAGAATCACTATAACAATTACATATTGTTATATTATTTTCTTCTATTCCAATCTTTTTTAATTCATTTATATACCTGTTATATCTTTTTTCTCCCTTTTTAAAAAATTCATCATTTAATTTCTTTGCATCAATCTCAACAGGAAAAGCCCACGGGAAAATTGCAACTTTAGAATTTTTTTTAATTATTTCTTTTAATCTATCAGTGACTAAATTCATCCCTATCTCAATCCTACTAAAAAAAACACTATACATTTTTCATTATCCTTTCCAATCTTTTTGTAGCCATTTGACCACAACCTACATCAACTTTATCTCCACCACTTTCAAATTTTGAATTATAAATATTTCTTTCATCTAACATTTTATATGATAATTCATATCTTTCTTCTGAAGATTTATTAAATTTACTGCTTTCAATTTGATTATAAGTGCTTATCTTTAATCTATCATCATCCTCTAATAATTCTAATAATTCTAAAAAATCTTCTTTACTATCATTAAAATCATTTGTAATTGTCTTGATCATACTAACATTAGGAAATGTTGTTTCTAAAGCAAAACTAACGTTTTCATATTTGCTGTCTAAATATTTTATGGTTTCAAGTACATTTTGATAATTTAATAGAGGCTCCCCAACACCAATAAAACTAAAGCATATATATTCATATTGATTTAATAAATCTAAGCTTGAAATAATATTATTGCTTGTTTTTTTTCTCTTCAAATGTTAAATTTCGTACAAAACTTTTATTTATTCCATTATAGCACATTTGACAAGATATTGGGCATCCAATTTTACATAATAACCCTCTAATGATATAAAAAAAATTTAGTATTATGTACTAAATTTTTTACATTCTACTATTTTCACTACACAATTCTAAAACTCTCTTCATTGTATTAACTGTTCTAATTGTTATACTATCTTTTATACTAGTACTTGCAGTTTTAATCACCAATTTGATTTCTTATAGTTTTTTAAATTATATGACCAAAATATAACATTATTATATTCTTTTACAATTTCTATGTTTTCAGAAATTTTTCCTAATTGATTATATACATTTATATAATTTGCTGGTGGAATTATAAAAATAATATTATTATAAAACGCTTTATCTTTCATTTTAATCCAACTTGGAATATTTTCAAATATATTATTTAATTCATCAAAAGTAAGAATATGAATAGGAATTTTTAAATTAAACTTGTCATTTATTATTTTTAAAATTTGATTTGTTATATTCTTTTTACTTTCGAAAGATTCTAAAATTATATTCCTACTATTTAAATATGTCATTACATTATTGTACTTTTTTTCTAATTCAATTTTTAATTCATTCATTGATATTTTATTTTTTTCACTAATATTTATTTCTCTAAGCAATACTATATATTTCATTAAAGTACCTTTTTTTATAACACAAATAATTTTACATTTTTTCTTTAATTATGTTTTTACTACATAAGTAAGTTACTATAAAATATATAGAATATATAATAATTAAAAATATAAAAGTAATTATTGAACCATCTAAAATACTTTTTATTCCTAAACTACTTAAAATATATGTACAAAATTTAAGTCCAAATATAGTATGAATTATCGCTAATGACAAAGGTGTTATAAAAAATATTAAAGTTTGTTTAAATAATGCTTTATTTATATCTTTTTCATCAGATCCTATTTGTCTTAAAACTTTATATTTATTTTTATCATCTAAACAATCTGATAATTCCTTTAAAGCTAAAATTGCAGATGAAGATATTAAAAATATTATACCCAAATAAAGTCCAATAAATGTAACAATAACGGAAAGACCTATTGATGCAGCTTTTATATCATTTTTTGTATCTAAATCATAACCATTTTCCGTTGAATAATATTTTAATTTATTTTCTATATAATTAATTTTATCTTTATCTGTAGTAGAATAATTTCCAATCAAGATTTTATTGTTTTCAGAATTAGAATCAATTACATTATTTGGAACAACGAAAAATCCCATATTAGTTGGATTGCCACTAATTTTTACAAATCCTTCTATACTTTTATTTAAAGCTGGAGTTAATTCTTTACCAAATATGTTAATTATGCTTTTTCTATTCATTACCTCATCATATATTTCTTTTTCATAATTTGAAACAATAACATATTCATTATCTTTTAATGTTATTTCATCTAAATTAAATAATTTTGATATTTTATTATAATCACTTTGCGAAATAATTTCTACTTTTGAATTATAATTTGCAAATGGGGATTTATTTTTTAATTCTAAATAATAATTTCCTAATGATTCTTTATATAACATATTTTCATCATAATACTCATTAATAATAGTTAAATTTATATTATTTTTTAATTCTATATCATTATTGATTAGATTAAGCATATCTTCATCTGATACTTTGTTTTGATTATAATAATACTTAATAAGTTCAAAATCTGCTGGTGCATATTTATTAATAGAATTATTAAAATAATTTTTTATAGTAAATGTACTTGATAACAAACACAAGGTAAAAAATAACATAATACAAATAACAGATATAGATACAACCATTGTATTTATTTTACTGCTGATTTGTTTAAAAACAAAAGTATTTAATTTTTTATAATATAATTTATGACATTTAGATAGTATTTTTAAAACCAAACCTGCTATAGAATAAAAGAATAATATTGTTCCAACTATTCCAAGTGATATTGGTAAAAATAATATACTTGCATCATATTTTATTAATTTAAATAAACCTTTAGTTACCATATAATATGCGGATGAAAGCATGAGAATAGATAATATAAATAATATTATACAAACAATAGGATTTTTAAATTTAATCTTTTCTTGCTTTTTACTTGCTTGTAATAAATTTATAAGTTTATTTTTATTTACTATGATTGTATTAAAAATCATTACAATAATATAAATAATACCATAATATAAAATTGTTTTCATCATAGCAGTTTTTGAAAAATTAAATCTAAAATTTGTCATATCAGCTTCAAACATGTTGGCAACAAAAACACTAGTAATTTGAGATAAAATCATACCTAATAATAAACCAATAATTAATGAAATAAGACCTATTAAAAATGTTTCTATTAATAATAAAAATGATATTTTTCTTTTAGACATTCCAAGTGTCATGTAAATTCCAAATTCTTTATTTCTTTTTTTTATTAAAAATCTAGAAGCATATATAATTAAAAATCCTAAAATGAATGATACAAAAACTGATACATATGATAGTAAGCGAGTTAATAAATCTATCATTTCTCCTTGTCTATTTGACACTTCTAACATAGCAGTTTGACTGCCCATTGAATTAAAAATATAAAATATACAAACACCAAGTATTAAAGTTACAAAATAAATTGCATAATCTTTAAAACTTTTTTTAATATTTGAAATAGATAATTTACAAAGCATCGTTCATTTCACCGCCCAGTAAAGTAACTACATCTATTATATTGTCAAAAAATTCTTTTTTAGATAAATTTTCTTTATTTAGTTCACTGAATATTTTTCCATCTTTTATAAATATAACACGTGAAGCATAACTTGCTGTAAAAGCATCATGAGTTACCATCAAAATTGTAGAATTTAGTTTTTTATTTAAAAACTCAATGCTATCTAACAATTGTCTTGATGATTTTGAATCAAGAGCACCCGTCGGTTCATCAGCTAAAATCAAACTAGGATTTGTAATAATTGCTCTAGCACTTGCTATTCTTTGTTTTTCACCACCACTCATTTGATATGGATATTTATTAAGTATTTTAGTTATATTTAATTTTTCTGCCATATCGTTTATTCTTTCTTTTTGTTCTTTATATGGTACATTTTGAATAGATAAAGAAAGTGAAATATTTTCATATCCTGTTAAAGTATCAAGTAAATTAAAATCTTGAAAAATAAATCCTAATTTATCTCTTCTAAATTTATTTAGTTTATTTCCTTTTAATTTTGTAATATCTTCCCCCTCTACATAAATATGTCCTGATGTTACTTTATCTATTGTAGAAATCATATTTAAAAGTGTAGTTTTTCCTGAACCACTTGCTCCCATTATAGCAACAAATTCTCCCTTTAAAACTTCCATAGAAATATCATTAATAGCTTTTGTTAAGCTTGATTTACTTCCATAATATTTTTCTACATTAGATAATTTTAAAATATTTTCCATAATATTTCTCCTTTCGTAATTAATTATATTAAAGTTATAATAATTTGTCGCTTGTTTAATATTACACAACATTACATTTTAGTAATATTAAAATTTATAATACTTATTTTTGCCAAATTCAATAACAACATTTGTATACTTATTTTCTTCACTTTTGATATAAATATTATGACCTAATTTATTGCACAAGTTTTTTATAATATATAATCCCATACCAGTTGATTTAACTTTATCTCTTCCATTTGTGCCAGTAAATGATTTATCAAAAACACGTTTAATGTCTTTACTTGGTATACCTATTCCATTATCATATACTGAAAGTATAATTTTATCTTTTTCTTCATGTGCTGTAATAGTAATAATACTATTGTTATTTTTTTTATATTTTATACTATTGTTTACTATTTGATTTAATATAAACTCTAGCCATTTTTTATCTGTGTATACATTTAAATTATCAATATTAACTTCTAGTTTTATTTGATTTTCAAGTAAATCATCTTTGTTTTTTAAACTAACATTTCTAACTATTTCCTTAAGACAAAATTTTCCAATTATGAAATCTTTTTCTGTAATTTCACTTCTCATATAATAAAGTATTTGATCTATATTATTATCTAATTTTCTAATTATACTTAAAAAATCCATAGAATTTATTTGTTTATGATTGTGACATTTTAATACCATGCTTGATATTGGTATTTTTATTTCATGAATCCAAATTTCAACAAACTCTTTAAATTCAGTAATTCCCTTAGTTTGTAAATTAATGTTTTCTATCATTGATTTGTTTATTTCATATAAAATATCATTAGTTAATATTTCTTCATATGTAGTAGGTTCTGGAATTGTTTCTAATACTAAATATTTTTTATCTAATTTATTTAACATATTTAAAAGATTATTATAATAATTTCTTTTTCTAAAATAATTTAAAAGTAATATAGATAAACCATTTATTAATAATATTAAAAAAATTATCAAAGTTACATCATTATTTAATTTAAATGCTCTAAGTATTAAACATATAATTATTGATGTAATTATATATATAATTATACTAACTATTTTATCTTTTAAGTAATTTAAAAATCTCATAATAATATATATCCTAATCCTTTTCTAGTTTCAATCATTTCTTCTTCAGATAATTCTTTTAATTTTGTTCTTAATCTACTTATATTTACCGTAAGTGCATTATCATTAATATATTCATCATTATTCCATAAAGTTGTCATAAGTTCATCTCTTGTTACTATTCTTTCTTTATTATTTAATAAATAACTAAAAATAATCATTTCATTTTTTGTTAAAACAACTTCTTTTTCATTGTTTTTAATGATTCCTTTGTTAATATTAATTATTAAGTTTTTAAATTTTATTATATCTAATTTTTGTTCACATCTTTTAAATATGTTAGATATTCTAAGTAATAATATAGTTGGATTATATGGCTTAACTATGTAATCATCTGCTCCATACATGATTGATAATGCTTCATCTGCTTCATTAGTTTTACTTGTTACCATTATAATTGGAATATTAGATTTTTTTCTAATATTTTTTAGTAATAATTCTCCATTTAAATAAGGTATGTTTATATCAAGTAAAATAAGATCTGAATTACTTTTAAGTATTGTTTCTAAAGCATTTTCAAAATTGGTTAATATAGTTGCTTCATAAGAAGAGTTTGTTAATAAATTATATAATTCACTTGCCACAATTTTGTCATCTTCAACAATCATTATTTTTTTCAAATATAATCACCAACTTTCTACAAATATTATAACATTAAAATTACTTTTATTATCTTACAGTTTTGTAATATAAAAAGCAGTTTAACAAAACTACCTTTATATTTCTACAATATTAATTTCATTACCATGTTCTTTTATTATTTCAATTAAATCCATTACATTTAACCATACTGTTGCAGTATTATCATTTGGATGTACTCCTATTATATATTTGTCCATCATAAAACTTTTATCTATGAAAAATTTTACTTTCAATTCTTTATCATTTAGTAATCCAAAAGGAGATACGCTACCTGGATTTAAATTTAAAATTTCATTTAAATCTTTTTGTGAAGCAAAGCTTAAAGAACATGTATTATTTTTATTTTTAAATTCTTTTAAATTGATTTTTTTAATTCCTTTAACTGTTATAAGAAAGTAATTCTTTTTATCATCACAAAGAAATAAGTTTTTAGCATCATATTCTGGATACAATAATTTAGTTTTTTTTAAATCTTCCATGTTATAAACTGCTTCGTGTTCAACAATTTCATGCCATATTTTTTTATTATTTAAAAGTTTGTATATATTATTTTTATTCATAAATTTCATTTTTTGTTAAATGTAATATTTAAAGTTATTTTTTTCATTTTTTAATGTAGTATCATTTCCATGCCCAGAGTATACTATTATGTCATCATCATATTTTGATATTAATTTTAAACTTTTTTTCATATCAGATATATTTCCACCTTCTAAATCCATTCTACCAATTGAATTTTTAAATATAAAATCTCCTGTAAACATTATTTTTTCTTTTTCAAAATATATTGTTATACAATCTTCTTTATGGCCTGGTGTATGTATTATATTAAATTCAAAATCATTTATTTTATAAAATCCATCCTTGTATTTATAATCTATTATTTTACTCTTAAAGTTATTTAAAGCACCAACATGATCAAAGTGATAATGTGTTATTATTATTGCCTTTATATTTTTATTGCCAACTTTTTCTTGTATTTTTTCATAATCATCACCTGGATCAATTACTATACAATTATTATTGAGTGTTAAAACGTAACAATTTGTTTGATAATCTCCTACTACTATTTTATCTATTTTCATTTATTACTCCTTTAATAAAATCAATTAATGTTTGTGTTATATCAGAATAAAAATCAACTATTATTCTTTTATTTATTTTAGTTAAAATATTATTATATTCATATTTATTATTGTATATATACATTAAATTATTTTTTTCTATTATAGGATATTTGTATTTAAGTCTATCTAATAAATATATATTATTTCCATATTTTTTTACTAAGTTAAATTTAGAAATCATTGCTTGCTTTCTTGAAGCTATTATATATTCTAAGTTAGGTTCTTTACCATATCTTTTTACATAATTTTCATATATTTTATTAACCATACTTTCATTTACTTCATAAGAAAGTGTTACTTTTTTTACTCCTAAGCTATGTAAGAGCGCTACTGAATATGAATTTGTAACATTTAAAGAAAAATCTGTTTCTATATTTTTATATTTATTTATACTTCCAAGTTCTCCTACTAATAATAAATTACTATCTTCTATGTATTCATTTATTACTCTAGGCATTTTTTTTACAAATATTTTATTTTCTATTTCTGAATATATTTTATTAAAATCAAATTCTTTTAATTTATCGTATATTTTTTCATCTAATACTTCTAAATTTATTTCTTGTTTTTGTTTTAAATCTGGAAGTTTTACACTATATTCTTTTTTTAAATAAGGTATATTATAAATTCTTTTTTCGTTTAGTTTTTCTACTAAATTTCTTCTTAATTCATTTAATTCTTTTATGTTTATAAATATATTCTCATCTGATTCTATACTAAATTTATTTATTTGATATACTGTATCGCCTAACTTTTCTAATTGATTTTTTATTTTATCTTTTGTAATTGGATAATTTTTTGACTTTTCTACAATATTTCCAAAAACTGTAACTGTATTTTTATTATCATTATATGTAACAGATATTTTTTCTCCTATTTTAGCATATACAGAACAATCTATATTTACTTTTCTTTTAACAGATATTTTTTGTTTTATCTCGTTTAGTTGATTATAATCTGATGTTTTTACAACAATTGTTCTATTTTTTATTTTATTTTCTGATTTTATTTTTATAATATCTCCTGCTTTAGCACAAGAAACTTTATTATTATTTTTTAACATACTTGTTACAATAAATCCATAATCTTTTTCATCTATAAATCTAATTCCATCATTTATATTTAAGTCATCTGTTAATTTTATAGTTGCATAATTATTTTTATAATTAATCACTTTTCCAATTTCTATACCTTGATGATTTGGTTTTTGTTCATTAACTATTAGATTGTTTTCTTCATTAAATATAAATCCTTTTGTAAATTCTCTATTAAATATTTTTTTTAATTCCTTTATATCTTCTTCTTTTATATTTATTTTTCCTGTTTTTACATATTCATCTATTACTTTTCTATATAGCGCAACAACTATATATACATATTCAGGTCTTTTCATTCTTCCTTCTATTTTTATACTGTCTATATTTAAATCTATTAACTTATCAATATTACTTAACGTATTTAAGTCTTTCATACTTAATGGATAATGTCCTATATTTAATTTTTTGTTTTCTCTTATTACATCATATGGTAACCTACAACTTCCAGCACATGCCCCTCTATTACCACTTCTACCACCTATTAAATAACTCATTAAACATTGACCTGAATAACTAACACAAAGTGCTCCATGAACAAATATTTCAAGTTCTAAATTCGTATTATTTTTGATTTTTTTTATAGTATCTATACTTGTTTCACGAGCTAGAACTGCTCTTTTTATATTTAGTTTTTCTAATAATTTTACACCTTCTAAATTATGTATATGCATTTGTGTTGATGCATGAAGTTCTAAATTTGGATAAGTTTTTCTAATTAAATCAACCATCCCAATATCTTGTATTATTATTGCATCTACATTATTAACATGAAGAAAATCTATATAATTTAAAAAATCTTCTACTTCATCTTCAAATATAAGTGTATTTACTGTTACATATATTTTTATTCCATATAAATGACATAATTTTATTGCTTCTATTAATTCATCATTATCAAAATTTGTAGCAAATGATCTTGCACCATACTTTTTACCACTTAAATATACCGCATCGCATCCTGCACAAATAGCTGCTTTTAAACTTTCCATTGAACCTGCAGGAGCAAGTAATTCTGGTTTTTTCATAATATCACCAAACTAATTATATAATATAAAAAAAAATTAAACAATCGTTTAATTCTTTTTAACAGTTTATGTATAACTTGGCGTTATTACAACTCTAAATGAGGTGTAATTATTTTCTCTTCCTGGATTTACATTTATATGCCAAATTCCAGAACTTATACCTCTATTAAAATGACCACCTCTAATCATCCATGAAGCTTGTTCCCATGGCATAACTGCAAGTTCATTATACCATCCCCATGTTTCTATTAAACCATAACATTTTTCACCATTGCATCCAGTATTAATATTATTTGTAGTATATAAATTATAATATTTACTATCTGGGAAATTCTTTCCATCAGTAACATATAATTCTTTTCCGTCTAGCGACTTTCCATATACTTTTCCATTAAAGCCACTATTCCATATTCCAACAGCTATATTATCAGTTCTTCCTAATATAGTTTTTGCTTGTTCACTGGTATACGTTATTGCAGAATATCCACTTCGTGCATTTCCTTTTTCATCAGAAAGGACACCCATTACAAATTCATATGCACAACCATTCATATCATATACTCCAGTAATATTTCCAGTAGTTGAAGCTTCTTTTCCAACTGATGTATTGTATGGTTGGGTAATTGAAGAATCTGTTCCATAATCTTTTGAACGTCTATTTACTTCTGAATATCCTGTTATATAACTACTATTATTATTTCTTCTAACTTCAGGGCAACTTCCATCATTTTGACATCTTCCATATAAAGATTGTGATAAAATTGCTACAGTATTCCATTCATCACTTTTCATTAATCTGGATTCATTTTTTATTCCATAATTATTAAATACTTTTGCTTGTTCATATTGAATACTTACATTTTGATATCTTAAACTTGTTACATTTGGTTTAATTGTAGGATTCTCTATTACTATATTATTAGGATATCCACTAATATTTGTTCCATAACCGGTTTGAAATTTTCCAACCCATATTCCAGGTAATTCCTCATCTCCTAACGTAAAACCGTCTTGGGTTCTCCAATTTTCTAAAACATCTCCTGTATAATTTGCATCTCCCGTACTTTTTTCATTTATTTTACTAAATCTTATATCTATATAACCTGGATTCGATATATCTTCTCCATTTACACCATATGATGATTTTACTGTATATTCATATCTTGGTATCCATACAAAATAAGCAAGCACATCATCTTCCACAACTTCTTTTCCTACAACATAATCTTTTTTCTTATCTTCTTTTACAACTATCGCATTTGCCCACTTACTATTTTTATAACTATACCATTCATCTGAAATATTTGCTACATATGCCTTGTCATTTTCATACTTTATAGCTATCATTCCATCATCTAGAATTGGATAGCTAATTTGCTTGTCATTTATCTTTTCAATATACATATTACAGTTTTTTTCATTGTATTTATAACTATATTGATTAGTATCATTATCGAATTTTATTACTATGCATCCAATCATTATAGAACTATCTTTTGGATTTCTTAATTCTTTTTCATCTAATAAGCCAGCTTCTTTTAATTTATCAAGCGTTAAAAAATAAGTTTCTCCTTCATCTGGAAGTAATTCTGTATTAGAAACACCCCAGTTTCTTGAAATTTCTTCTATTCTATTTATTTGTTCATCATAAGCTTTATCTTTAGCTGAATTTATTTGATTACTTATCATAGGTACCGTAATCATTGTTACAATTCCAAGAATTATTAATACAGCTAACAATTCAATTAAAGTAAATCCTTTCATATGTTTACCTACTTTCTTTTTTTATTTTAACACAAATTTATATAAAAAAAAAGAGCTTGTTATGCTCTTGAATCATATTTACCATCTTTTGTAGAAACTACAATATTTTCACCTTCACCTATAAATAAAGGTACTTTAACCATTAAGTCATTATCCATATAAGCTTCTTTTAAAGCATTATTTGTAGTATTTCCTTTAACAGCTGGTTCTGTTTTTGCTACAGTATACTCAATTTTTTCAGGTAATTCAATTCCTAACATTTCACCTTGATAGAAAGTTATATTAACATTTAAACCTTCTTTTAAGTATTTAGCATCATCACCTAATTGTTGTTTAGAAATTTCAATTTGTTCATAAGTTTCCATGTTCATAAAATTATAAACATCACCTGTGCTATAAAGATATTGCATTGATTGTTTACTTATGATGGCTTTTTCTAACTTTATACTTGTATTAAATGTTTTTTCAGTAATAGATCCTGTTCTTAAGTTTTTAAGTTTAGCTTTTACAAATGCAGCACCTTTTCCAGGTTTTACGTGTAAAAATTCTATTACTTGATATATATTATCTTCAAACAAGAAAGTTATTCCGTTTTTTATATCATTAATATTAAACATGATTTTTCCTCCTTATTATTTTCCTTCTTTATGAGGTGTTGTTTTTTTACAAGTTGAACAATATTTTTTAAGTTCTAAACGTTCAGTTGTATTTTTTTTGTTTTTTTCTGTACGATAGTTTTGTTCTTTACAAACTGTACATGCAAGAGTAATTCTTTCTCTAGCTTCTCCTTTTTTTGCCATACTAAGTTTCCCTCCTTTTTAATGCATACTACCATATTATAACAAATTATTTATAAATTTCAAAGAACTTTTTTGATATTGCTCTACTTATTTTCATATTTACGTAGTTTCTACTATTACTTTTACCCTTATAATTAAAAATGTTAGGTGAAATAACCGTAAAAGTTACTTTAGGATCATCATATGGAGCATATGATACAAATGTATGGTTAAGTACCATTGTATCAACATATCCATCGTTATTTGTATCTATTATACTTTGACTCGTTCCAGTTTTTCCTGCTGGTTTATATTTTGAATTTATATATCCTACTCCTGTACCATTTGTTTCCATTACACTTTTAAATCCTTGTTTTACTCTTTGAATATATATGTCAAGTGTATTAACTTTATTTAAAATATTTGTTTCAAATTCATATGATAAGTTTGTAAGTGGTATATCTGTTGGTTCATATACTGCCTTTAAAAAGTGCAACTGCAATCTATATCCATTGTTTGCTATTGTATTTATATATTGTGTCATTTGAATAGGTGTATATGAATCATACTGTCCTATTGCAAAATCTAAAAGTAATGATGGTGTATCACTTTTTCCTTTAAATCCTTCACTTTCGATAGGTAAATCTATACCTGTTTTAATTCCAAGTCCAAATTCAGCAAATGTGTTTCTATATATCTTATATGCATTTAAATCAAGTTTTAATGCTTTATTATATGAATAACTTCCTTTTCCAACTCTTATAGCTGTATGATATTGATATGTATTAGAAGATTGTTTTAAAGCAGTTATATCATTTAAAGTTCCTAGATATTTCCAAGAGCACTTTGGAAGAGTTGATGGAAGAATTAAACAATCATCTTTTCTAATCTCACCTATTTTTAATGCACCTGTATTATATCCTACTATATGAGAAGCACCTTTTACTGCTGAACCCATAACAACTGGGCTTGTACTTATTCCTGGTGTATAATCATATGTTTTATAATTTTCATCTACTTTAGTCGCTTTTCTGCCAGATGTTGCAAGTATTCCACCAGACTTTGGATCTGAAATAACTACAAATGAACCTTCATAATATTCTGTGTTTGGTCCATCTTTTTTTGCTTTAATAATTTCTTCATCCATTATTTTTTCTATTTCTTTTTGTAATTCAATATCTATAGTTAATACTATATCTTTACCTCTTTTTCCCTCTTCTACTAAAACATATTCACCATTTTCTAATTTATATTTATTTTTTGTACCTTTTAATATATCTTCATATTGCATTTCTAAATAACTGATTCCAACTCTATCTGAAAGTAAATAGCCTTTGTCTAAGTAATAATCTTTTTTTTCATATGGTATTCCTGTTTCTGAATTTGATACACTACCTAATATAGTTCTAAAAACATCTCCGTATGGATATACCCTTTCCCAATCCATTTTTACTTCTACACCTGGCATTTCGTTTAGACTTTCTGCGACTTTTGCATATTCAAGATCTGTTACGTTTTCTTTTTTTATGCTTTTTTTTGTAAATGAATATCCTGTATTCATTAGATTATATATATATGCTGCTTTTTTATCTAAATCACTATAATTTATTTTACTAACATCTATTCTTTCAAGTTTATAGTTTTCTATATCTTGAGATGTAATTTTTCTTTCTTCTAACAAAAGTCTTTCATTTTTGGTTATTAAATTATACGCTGCATCATAGTTATTTTTTATCCAAAATTTTTTTATCATTAAATCAGTAGTATTGTAATTTAAATCAAGTATTTGAGCAAGTTTATATGAAGTATTTATTTCATCACTCGTAGTTACTCCCGATTTTTTTTTATAATATATAACTTTTACTGTTTTATTATCTACTATTATTTTCCCATTTCTATCATATATTCTACCTCTTGGAGCACTTTCTCCATATACAATGTTGTTTGTTAATTCTTGTAATTTATCTTTATAATAATTATGTTTTAATATTTGTACGTTAAATAGTCCTATTACTAAAATGAGCATTGCGATTATTGTTATAGCAATTAATATATTATATCTTCTTTCAATAGTTATTATTTTATTATTTGATATTTTTTTCATAATTGTTGTTTACTTCTTCAAAATCAATTATTGAAAAAAAGTTATCTATATATTCTTGTCTATTAAAATAATCAATATAATAAGCATGTTCCCATAAATCTATATTCATTATTGGTATAAGATCATATGAATATGGATTTTCTTGATTAGATGTATTAATTATTTCTAAATCGTTATTGTTTAATATTAAAAATGTATATCCTGATCCTATAACATATGATGCTTGTTTTTTAAATTCTTCCTTAAATTTTTCAAAGCTTCCATATTGTTGTTCTATTTTTTGTTTTAATTTTCCCACTGGTTCTGATTTATTTAGTCCTATATTTTCAAAATATAATTCATGATTTAAGATAGCTGATGATAAAAATAATATTTTATCTCTATTTTCCATAGGAAATTCGTCTATATTTTTTATTGTTTCTTCTAAAGTATATTTATTATTTTCTATTAAATCATTTAATCTTTTTACATAATTTGTATATATTATATAATGTCTTCGCACCGTTTCTTCACTTAAGTATGGTTCTAAAGCATTAAATGAAAATTTTAATGGTTTTGCCTTATACATAATATCACCTATAATTATATTATTCTCTATTTTAACTTTTATACATATATTATATTAAGGTGATTTCATTGAAAGAGTTTATAATTAAACAATATATTGACAAAATAACAAAAAAAGATGTTTATGATTTTGGATTAAAAAACAATATTATTCTAAATAATAATAATTTAGATATAATTTATAATTGTATTAAAAAGGATTGGAAACAAATTGTATTTGGTGATGTTACTCCAATTTTTAACAAATTAAGTTTTGAAATTGATGAAAATAATTTAAATAAAATTAAAAATTTATATTATTTCTTTAAAGAAAAATATAAAAATTTTCTACAATAAAAGAACGCATTAATCTGCGTTCTTTGTTTCATTTAAAACTTTTATTGCTATAGCAGCATCTAAATTACCAACTAAATCCGCATTATCCGAAGATTTAATTGTAATCTTGTATGTTTGCTTTTCACCTGGTTCTATTGTTACATCATGGTATATTACTTCATCAAATTTCAGATTTCCTAATTCTTTTGAATCTATATTATTTACTTTAGTTTTTTTGTTTGTTTTATATTCTACCATGTATATAGCTTTTTCATTGTTATAATTTGAAATTGATGACCATACTATATCGTATTGTTTTTGTTCCTTAGATTTATTCTCTATAGTTACTTTTTTTGTAACTTCTTTTTGTTTTTCATATAAAGGAACGTGCAACAAAGAATTATTATCATTATATTCAATTTGAAGTCCTAAATAATCATAACCTTGACTATTTTTTGTATTTGAATTTAGTTTTACTATAATTAATATTGAAGCTATTACTATTATAGCAATAATTACTGATATTATTATATATTTCTTTTTCATAACGCCTCCTAATAACTCAAGCAATAAGATGTTTTATAAACCCTGTAATTTCCAGCAGCATCTTGTGCTCCATATCTAAAGTAATAACATAGTCCTTGGTCTGGAGCTTCCACTCCTTGACTTGCTGAAGACGTAGTTGTCCATGTACTTACGGTATTATTGCTTGTTGAAGATGATTTTATATCAAGTGATGCTAAAGAAGTTATATTAGCAGTCATATCTGACCTCGAATCATACAAATGTCTTTTTTCTGTTACCTCAACATTATCTGTACATAAATATGATGCTGTAAAACCATTCTCTAATGAATCAAAATAATTTAATTCACAAGTTGGTGCTTCTTTATCAGTTTCACCAACTATACTTTCTTTTTCTATTTGTGTTGTTATAGTCGGAGTTTGAGATGAATCAGTTCCAGTTATTTTAATTAATTTTTGGTTTGGAACCAATTCTGTTGTCGCATTACCATTATCATCAACCTTATAAACTTGAGGATAATATCCTTCCTTATACTTAAATTTATTGCCAAATAAACTTGATTGCCAATTTACAGTTTTAATATCATCTATTGATGCTGATGTTTCAGAAGCAACTGTGGTTGTTGGTAACGTTGTTCCTGCCTCATCTTTTATCAATTGGCTTGCTGAATAAAATGAATTATTTACATTTTGACCTAATCTGTATATCATTCCACCTGCTTCAGATGGACTTGTACTAAATCCGTTTTTATATGTATCCGCATTTTTCAATGTAAGATTAGAATTTGTTAAACTATTAGTAGCATTTTCGCTTGTTATTCCATAAAGTACCAACCATTTATTTGAAGAAGTACCTGGATTATTAATTACTACATTTGTATTAGTATATGAATTATTAACACTAGAACTACTTATTCCATGTAAGAAAGCACTATCTGTTCCATTTATTGTTATGTTTCCAGTAATATAGCTATTTGATACAGATTTTTGACTTAAGCCAAAAACTTCTGCTTGACGACCAGCGGTATTTAATGTTATATCTACATTTGAAAAGCTATTATAAATAGGAGTATTTCTTGCAAACCCAGTTATTGTTTCATTATCACTTGTCGTATGATTAATTATCATTTTTACATTTGCCCCAGAATTATATATTGAAGAACCTGAAGATTGATCGGAGTTACAAAAGCCTGCTATATAATAAGCACTATTCGATTTTATAATTGTATTTACATAACTATTTTTTACTTTTGTATCATATAACCCACCTATTAATCCAGCAACATTAAATGATGTACCAGAAGAGATTGTTCCAATATATGTTGCATTATTAACTATACTTGAGCCTGTAAAACCTGCTATTCCACCAATATGTGAATTACTTGATGAATTATCTGTAAATGTTATATCTAAATTTGCAGTTGCATTCTCAATATCTCCATTGGTAGATCCAACAATTCCACCTACATTTGAACCATATTTCATATTCAAATTCATTGTAGAATTTACATTATTTAATGATGAACTACTTCCATTAGTATTATCACCAACAATTCCACCAACAGATGAGGCATTACAATCAAACTTTAACTTACCATTTGATTTTACATTTTCAATTTTACCGCTAAATGATCCAGCTATTCCACCCACATATCTAATTTCATAAGTTGAATTGCTAGTAATATTTCCATTAAAAGTTGAATCCGATATAGTACCCCCCCCATATCCTAAAATTCCTCCACTAGAATATCCAACTGATATGTCAGCATTAACCTCTGAATTTGATATATTAGCACCACCAGATCCTACTAGTCCCCCTACACTGTCACTAGAAGACTTTATAGTACTACCAGTTAGGACATTTATATTATCAATAGTAGCATATCCAGATGAATTTCCTAATACACCTCCTATAATATTGTACGATGTTATATCATATTTAATATTTAAATTTTTTATTGATGAAGGGGTTTGAGAACTTCCTAATATTCCTCCAGTTCCACCATTGCCAGATTTGCCAATTATAGTTGTATTAACATTTCCACCGTCAACATTTGTATTTATTGCTTGACCTACTACGCCACCTAATATAGCACCTGCTTGTGAAACATTTGAAGTAATTTCTATATTATTTATTTCTGTATTATTGGAAGTACCAATTAATCCTCCAGCATAGGCAGAACCTACACTTACATTGGTATTTGCTGTTATATTATTGACAATTACTTTATTAGCTTCTGTTCCTTCTGAATAACCAATTAATCCTCCAGCATTTGCAGATGGACCATTAACTGTTGCTGTTACTGTTATATTATCCAAAGTAACTTGCTTTTCCTTTGCCTTTGCACAACCTACCAGTGAACCAAATTTTTCGGTTACTCCATTTACTTTTGAATCTAATAACTTAATATTTTTTATTTCTGCCCCATCAGATATGTTAGAAAATAAACCATTGCATGTTAAAGATGGAGAGTCTATATATAAATTACTAATTGAATATCCTTTCCCATCAAAAATTCCTTGAAATGATGTTTCTACTGTATAACTTTCATCATTTTCATTTTTTAATGTTCCATTTATTCCTATCATTGGGAATCCTTTACTAGAAGTTAATTCCGTTTTGATATCATCTATCTTACCATCTCTATTTATATCACCATAAGTTGTACTTGTTGGATTTTTATACGATGAGTCATCATTAAAATCTAAATTTCTAATTAATGTATAAGTTTTTGATGAAGCACCATCAGAACTCTCATTTACAGAAATTGCTAAATCAACCAAGTCCTCTATATAACCTATTTTAATAGAATCATCAGGTTCTTCTTTTTCTATATCTATGACTCCATTTTCATTTATAGTACATTTTCCATTTTTATCTATATCTTGAACTTTTATTTCCTCTTCGTTATAGTTTTTGCTTGCACAAAAAGTGCCTTTTTTTATTGCTAAAGCTGATTTCCCATTTGAATCAAAAACTATTACCCCAGATTCTGGTTTCTCACCATTATATTCTAATATATATTTATCATTTTCATCTTTTTGTACTACATCTATCCTAGACAAAACATCTTTGGATTGAACCTTACCCGATAAATAATATATTTTAGCACTTTCTAAAATTCCATATGCACTCGATTTAAATGCACCTCTTTGTGCTGATTTAGTAATATTTATAACTACTGGTACTGCAATTAATGCAATTATTGCAAGAACTACTATTACTGCTAGTAATTCTACTAAAGTGAATCCTTTCTTTTTCATAAAATTTTAAGTAATAATATACTTATTTCCTCCCTCCTACTATACTATATTTATGATATCAATCATCAAAAATAATGTCAATAAAAAGACATAGGATTATTTATAATAATTTCTTATGTCTTCTATTAAATTTTCATTAATTTTTTTATTTCTTATCATTTCTATTTCAAATTTATATGGTGGATATATTTTTTTGTTATCATCTTCATTTTTAGAAACATATGGAGTTTCTAATATTTTCGGGATATTTTTTAATTTTTCGTGATAAATTATTTTAATTAAATTTTCAAAACCAATTGTTCCATATCCTATATTTTCATGTCTATCTTTATGACTTCCTAGTATATTCTTACTGTCATTTATATGAACACATTTTAAATATTTAAGGCCTATTACCTTATCAAAATCATTTATTATTTTATCAAAATCGTTTAAATCATATCCTGCATCATTTATATGACATGTATCTAGGCAAACCCCTATTTTATCTTTTAATTCTATTCCGTCTATAATCTGCTTTATTTCTTCAAATGTTTTTCCGCATTCACTTCCTTTACCAGCCATAGTTTCTAAACAAATAATCACATTTTTATTTGGATCTAATACTTTATTAAGTGCGAATATTATATTTTTTATACCCTCTGTTTCTCCTAATTTCACATGGCTTCCTGGATGTAATACAATTTTATTAATACCTAAACTTATTGTTCTATCAATTTCTTGTTTAAGAAATGAAATAGCAAAATTATAATTATCATTATTATTAGCTAGGTTTATGATATAAGGTGCATGTATAACCACATTATTTATATCAATATTATTATCAACCATCATTTGTTTTGCTTTACTAGTTAAATTATCATCAATAGAAACTCTAACAGTATTTTGTGGTGCTCCTGTATAAAACATAAATGTTGTTGCTTTATAATCAAGTGCTTGTTTTACACATCCAACCAATTGCTCATTTTTATTAAAATTAACATGTGCTCCAATTATTAAATCTTCCATAAAATTCTCCTTTAATATAAAAAATTATATCATAAAAAAAAATAACCAACAAGGTTATTTATAAAAAGCTAAATTACCAATTAAAGGTAGTTTTTCTTCCTTATCTTTTGCTGCATGAATAATTCCAGTAACAATATAGAATATACATGCTCCATAGTAAGCTAAATTAACGATTGCTAATAAAACTTTACCTAAAAGACTTATACCAGCGGTCATTCCAAAGAATGAAACCTCTGCACAAGTTGCTACAATTATTAAATTAATAATACCCGCAACTATTCCTGCTGCAACACAAGCAATTGTTAAAATAATTCCTTGACCAACATGAAATCTAACTTTAGAATCATTTTTTGAGCCACAGAAAAGTCCTAAAATCCAAAGTATTCCGATGTAAGAAACTATTTTGAATACTTTAGTATCTCCTTCAATAATTTGTTCCTTAGTTAATTCCTTTGTTACTTTTTTAGTTTCTTTTTTTACTGTTTTTTTTGTACTATTGTTTGTTCCACATTCTGGGCAAAATTTAGAATCTTCTGGTATCTTTTTTCCGCATTCTTTACAAAACATATATATACTCCTCTCTTTCTACAATTATACATTTGAAACCCTTTAAAGTCAATAATTGTTTATACTTTAGTATATGTTAACTATCTATTAATTTTCCAATACCACCAAATATTATTCCAATACCTTTTACCATATAATCTCCAATTGTATCTGATATAGCAAGTGTAGCACTCGAAATTTTATTTTCATAGTTTTGTACGGGTTCTAGGTATGATTCTATATCTATTTCTTTTCCATCGCTTATATCTTTTTCAAATTTTTTAATTTGTTCCTCAGTTAGTTCCTTTTTTTTATATTGTCTATATTCATAATATCCTGTTGCTTGTGACAAATATATTGTTAAAAATGTAATAAATGACATTAAAAACAAGTATTTAAAAATGACATTTAAAACTTTAGTTTTCTTCATCTAATACCTCCTTAATTATTGGTCCTAACAAATCTATTGTGTTTTTTACTTCAACTATGTCATTTTCATATCCACCAATATTTATAAATATAATTTTTTCTGATAATTCTTGATTATATGTATAATTATCATTTAATACTATTCCACGTGTTAAATCTGGATATTTTTCTTTTATTTTTCTATTAATTAGTTCGGTTAAATTATAATTTAACATATAATTTTTATTTTTTCTTCCTACTACAAATTTTACTTTTGCATATTTTTTACCATTTAGTTCTAAAGTTGTAACTTCTTTTTTTTCATCATCTCTGTGTAAATCTATAAATAAATCAATATTTTCATTTTGTATTATATTTTCTATTAATATTTTACTTGTATCAAAACTTTTTGATAAATCATTATTTGTTAAATCAGATACTTTTTGTTTTTCCACTATTACATCTATTCCTATGCTTTTTAAATTATTTGAAAGCAATAACGAAGCGTTACCAACATTTATTTTTATATTTTGAATAAAATCTTTATATTGTTCCAAATCATGTGTATTGTATAAATATACTTTATATTTATATGAACTTAATTTTAATTTATCTTTTAATATAATTTTATTTTCTGTTTGATTTTTAAGTATTCCGACTGGGTCATTTATGTTTATAAATTTTTGTAATATTTTATTTAAATAATTATCATCTTCATTATATATAATATGAATACTATTATTTGAAAGTATTTTAGATATAGCATTTTTATTTATGGTAACTAATTTAAAGTTAGATGAAATGTATGAAAACAATAAATAAATTAAAATTATTATAATAATAAATATTAAATATTTAAATTTTAATTTGATTTTTCTTTTACTTTTAAATTTCATTTTTTCACCTCTTTAATGATTATATATAATTATATGCGTACATTTTGTCAAAAAAAATATCAAATAACTTGATATTTAATTTACTTCATCATGAAGAGCTTTATTTATTCCATTTCCTATAACATCAGATAATTTTTCTATAACAAAGTCAATTTCTTTAGGTGTTACCATCATATTATAACCTATTGGGGTCAAAACTTCATATATTAATTCTTTAAATTCATCGTCAGATAATGTTCCAATTATCCCAAATAAATCTTTTTTATCGGATTCTTTTATATTAACATCTTTTTTTAAATAATTAACACCATTTGGAACTAATTTACTAATTGGATTTTTTAGAAATTCTTTATTAAATGCATAATGTTTATACATATAATTTATTGTATCAGATACAATTACATTTGCATCCACAACAGTTGGTACACCTATTGCGACAACAGGTATATTTAATTTTTCATAACTAATTTCTTTTCTGCTGTTTCCAACTCCACTACCAGGATGTATTCCTGTATCAGTCATTTGTATTGTTTTGTTTACTCTTTCAATAGAACTACTTGCTAAAGAATCAATTGCTATTAAAAAGTCTGGTTTTAATTTTTCTACTAAACTTAAGATTATATCGCTAGTTTCTATTCCTGTTTGTCCCATAACACCTGGATTTATCGCACTGACTTTCATAAAACCTTCAACATTTTGAAGTTCAAACAAATGAGATGTTACTATAATATTATTTATTGATAATGGACCTAAAGAATCTGGAGTTGATTTATCATTTCCAAGTCCTATAATAAGACAGTATGAATTTTTTGTGATTTTTAAATTTGCTAACATTTTTTTTAATTCCTTAGAAAAAATTTCTTTTACTTTTTCTTTATTTGTAAAATCTGTAACATCTTCAAATTCTATTGTAATATAATTACCTTGCTTCTTATTTATTAATTTCTCCGTCTTTTCATCAACTTTTACAGTAGTGATTTTAATTTTATCTTCTATATTAATAACTGGTTTTATATTATTATTATCTTTTATACTTTCAACAAGTAGATCTGTTCTTATGTTATATTTTTTTAAATCTTTTTCTCTATTCATACTATTCACCTCTAATATTTTTATCATTTTTAAATAATTTATTAAATTTATTTGCTTTTTTATCATTTTTTTGTTAAAATGTTATAAGTATTAATGACATGGAGGTGATATTATGCCAAATATGAAAAACGCTAAGAAAAAAATCTTAGTTGATGCTAAGAAAAAAGAAAATAACAATAATTTTAAAGCTAGTATGAAAACAGCTATTAAAAATGTAGAAAAATCAGTAAAAGCTAAAGACAAAGATAAAGCTGCTGAAAATCTAAAAATAGCTATTAAAAGAATAGATAAAGCAACTTCTTGTGGTGTTGCTACAAAAAATTACTGTGCACGTAATAAATCAAGATTAACTAAAAAGGTAAATGAAATGTAATTATTTTACTTTTTTTTTATTTTAAATAATGTTTGAGTTTTTTTTTGATATACTATATGTAGGTGAATTAAATGAAATTAAAAAAAGTTATAAAGTTTACATTTTTAATAGGTATTATAAGTTGTTTATATTTATTTAGGAATAATATTTCGGATTATATTTTAAAGAATTTTGTAATAAACAACAAAATTATAATTAGTGAAGCAAATACATATTATAAAGATTATGAATATAATTATGTTCACACTGTAACAAATTTTGAACCTAACAATAAGCAGGATTTATTAAATATTTTTTATACTATATTAAATAATGGTTGGACTACTTTTCAATTCTATTGTAATTCTGATTATAAAGATTGCTACAACGATATAAATTATATTACAAAGGAATCTGAAGATTTATCAATTATAAATAATATGGTTAATCCATTTAATAGTTATAAATATTTAACATTTGAAGTATCTAGTTTAGGTAAAGTAACTGTTAACATTCAAAAATTATATACTGATGATGAAATAAATTATGTTAATGAACAAATGGATAAAATTATTGATGAAATAATAACTAATGACATGACTACTAAAGAAAAAATAAAAGCATTTCATGATTATGTAATAAATATGCTTAGTTATGATACTTCATTAAATATTGAGGAAAATGGTTCAAATAAAGCATATGGCGCATTAGTAAATAAAGAAGCTGTATGTTCTGGTTATAGTGATTTAATGGCAATTTTTTTGGATAGACTTGGAATTAAAAACTATAAAATAATTAATGATGAACATGTATGGAATCTTTTATATTTGGATGAAAAATGGCAACACATTGACTTAACTTGGGATGACCCTACTACTTCTAATGGTAAACCTATATTGATTCATGATTTCTTTTTAATAGATACTTCTGAACTTGAAAGAATTAGTAATAAACTTAAAAATAATCAACATGTTTTTGACAAAAATATTTATATTGAAGCAAAATAAAAGCACTTTAGTGCTTTTTTAAAGTAATTAAAACAGTCGTTCCCTTATTTACTATTGATGTATATTTCATTTTCCCACCATGTGCTTCAACTATTTCATTTGAAAGTGCAACTCCTAAACCTGTTCCATTTTGTTTTGTCGTAAAGAATAATTGTTTGATTTTTTCTAATGTTTCACTATCCATACCAGGTCCATTATCATGAACTAATAGTTCTACTTCATCCTCATTATTATTTAATTCAATTTTTATTATCCCATTTTCCTCAATTGCTTCTATACTATTTTTTATTACATTTATAAGTACCTGAACAATTCTGTTATAATCCCCATTTATAAATATTTCATCATCAGTATTTTTATATGTAATAATTATGTTTTTTTCTTTTGAAAGAAGATGAAAGCTGTCTATAACATCTTCTATTAATAAATTTATATCCAATATATCTTTTTCTATTGTCACTTTGTTTAATGATAAGAAATCTTGTAGCAAAACTAATGTTCTATTGATTTCTTCTTTTATTATAGGAATATAATTTTCATTATGTTCTTTATTATTTATTTGAAACATATCTAAATATCCTTTACAAACAGCTATTGGATTCTTTATTTCATGTGTTATTTTAAATATACTCTCACGTAAGTTTTTTAAATTCTGTAAGTCTTTTAAACTATTGTACATATTAGTTATTTGCTCTGATTTTTTAAATATATTAACAACTAAACATATTAAAAAATAATAAAGTAAACATATAACTATAAGTTGCCATGAAAGTGTAAATAAAACGGTTTTATCTGTTAAAAGCCACAAAAATGAAACTACTGTATTGGTAAATACAAATAATCTTATATACAAGAAATCAAATCTTTTATATTTTTGTTTTAATATATACAAAATATAATAAATAACATATTCTATTAAAATTATATATAATCCAAAATTATAGGAACTGTAATAATAAATACCTACCAAAGATAATATAAGTATACCTAATTTTCTATTTAATAAATACGCAAATATTAAAGGTATATGAAACATTAGTTTTGGAACCATTGTTGAATATGAGTACCCATATTTTATAAGTAAATAACATGAAGATATGAGCGCAAAATCTAAATAGAATTCCTTTTTTTTTAAAGAATAGTTCTGCATACATATTGCATAAATCAAATAACACAATAATGGAAACAATACAAAAATACTATTAATTAAAATAATTTCTAACATATATTCCCCCACACTCTAACAAATAAATTTGTTAATTAAATGGTATCATATATATTTGTCATATTTTGTCGAATAAAGAAAAAATGTGAAGAATTTTATCACATTAAATCATCAATACATTTTTTTAATTGTTTTGCATCTTCACCAAATATTATTTTTAGCTGATTTTCTACTTCTACGATACCTTGAGCCCCCATCTTTTGAATACCTTCTTTATTAACAGTATCTGTAGTTTTTAAATTAACAATAAATCTAGATTTTTGAACATCGTAACTTACGATGTTATCCTTACCACCTAAATATTCTACTAACTTATTTATTTCAATTTTAAAATCTTTCTTTTTTGATTTTGTAATAGCAATCGCTATTATTATTAAAACAGCTATTATAATTATATACTGCAAATGTTCCATTCTATCACCAGTTTAATTATACTACATATTTATATATTTTATCAACTTTTTTATTTAATGAATATTTATTTTAAAAATTGTAAATTATTATAACAGGTGATTCAACTTGAAAAAGATATTAAAATATAAAATAGATTATTTTTTTGTTATTTCAATTATCTTATTTATGATATTAAGTATTTTAACAATTTCTAGTTCAAATAAATTGCTTACTAATGTAAATAATCTTGCTTTGAAACAATCTGGTTGGTATTTAATAGGAATTATTTTATTAATTGTTGTTTTTATAAAAACTGATTTTATATATAAACACATAGAAATATTTTATATAATTGGAAATATTTTGTTGTTAGGGCTTCTTTTATTTGGACCTACTATTAATAATTCTAAATGTTGGTTTTTAATTCCTGGAGTTGGCACTTTTCAACCTAGCGAATTTATGAAAATAATTCTAATTATTATGTTAGCTAAAGAAATTGATAAATTTAATACAAAGTATAAAAAAGCAACTGTAAAAGATGAATTATTTTTCTTACTTAGAGTTGGAGTTATTGTTCTAATACCTTTAATTTTAACTTTTCTTGAACCTGATACCGGTGTTGTTTTAATATATTTACTTATAACGATCTTTATGTTATTCACATCTGGAATTAGATATGGATGGTTTATTGCTTTATTTTTACTAGTAATTAGTATTGTAGCTTTTATATTATTAATGTTTTTTTTGAACAATGAATTATTTATTGATATTTTTGGAACCAGTTTTTTCTTAAGAATTGATAGATTAATTGATTGGAACAATAACAGTGGTTATCAATTAACTAACGGTATTGTATCTATTGGTAGCGGTGGATTGTTTGGTATGGGGTTAAATAATACACCTATATATTTTCCAGAACCTCAAACTGATTTTATCTTTGCTGTATTTTCTAATAATTTTGGTTTTATTGGATCTGTTTTATTTATAATTTTTATTTCAATTTTTGATATTAAATTAATAAATCTTGGTAAAAAAAGTAAAGGCGGAATTAATTTTTATATTATTTCTGGAATAACAGGAATGATTTTATATCAACAATTTCAAAATATTGGTATGACTTTTGGATTAATTCCAATTACTGGGATAACTCTACCTTTTATAAGTTATGGTGGGTCTAGTTTACTTAGTTATATGATTATTATGGGAATCATTCTTAATATATCAAGCAAAAAAAAGAATGACTATTGCCATTCTCCGCTATAAAAATAATATTTTCCATCACTTTGTTTTTTAAATGTCCATTTATATGTTTCAACTTCTTTATTATCAATCATTTCGTTAATAGTTGATTTATATTTTTCTGAATATTGTCCTGCATCTTCTGTATATAATGTTTTTGTTTTTGTATCATTTTTATCTACTAAATAAGTTTCGATTGTTTCAAAATTAGAATCGCATTTACCTTCTACTTTTTGTGCGTAAGAATATACATATATGTATTCTTCATTAGGATCTTTCTCTGCTTTATATATTTTTGATACTACATCTTTGAAATCGCAAGAATCACCACCACATCCTGAAGAAGCTGTATAAGTATTATCTTTTTCATTATAATCAGTAATTACACAACTTTCAGCTGAAACTATATTAGCATTTGAATATGCTGTGTCTGGACCATATATTTTTTTAAAGTTTTTTTCAATTTCACTTGCTGAATATACATTAAAGTATTCATTGTTTTTTTCTGTACTTGTATATTTTACATATGTTGCTGCATCAAACATCATGTCTGCTCTACTAATCTGTGATACATTTATATTTTTATATGACCATGTTGATTTAATTGCAGCACTTCTTACAGAAGCATCAGTTGGATAAACTAATGAAGTAATTATAGGATCAGACAAGCTTATTTCTATATTTTGTTTAGCTTCATTATTTTTATCTTTGTCTGTTACTGTTGGATTACTATTATCCTTCTTTATAAATTTGTCATATACTATAAAACTTATACATCCCACTAATAATACTACTAATAATGTGATTAAAACTACTACACCTGTACTAACTTTTTTTTCATTTTGAACTTCGTTCATTCTCTCACTCCTATCTATAATACATATTATATTATTTATAATTTTTTGTCAATGAGTAACTTTTATGTATGCGTAAATATATAGTAAAAAAGAATGACTATTGCCATTCTCCACTGTATAAATAATATCTTCCATCGCTTTGTTTTTTAAATGTAAATCTATAAACTGATAATTTGTCCTCTTTTACTAATTGATCTAATTCCTTTTCACATTTATTATCATCACATGTTGATAATCTATTTTTTGCAGTTAATGAATTTTGCATTGTGTTGTAATCTTTATAATTTAAATACTTATAAACTTCAATTTTGTTACTATTCATATCATCATTTATTAATGCAGTAGTTAGATAAACGTTTATTAAATCGTTGTCTTTTTCTACCTTTGTAACTAAAGAATAGTAATACAAATCTGAATCACCACCACAAGAATATAAATAATACCAATATTTTTTTCCAGATTTATCATAATCAGATGGATAACATCCTCCAATTTTTGAATCATCCAAAAAATTCCCACTTGTATATTCAACATCTACACCATATAAATTTTTATATGCTCTCAAGAAATTTTCTTCCGTTATATATCCATCATATTCTTTATATCCTTTTTCACCTGAGTCAGTTGAAAATTTAACTGGTTCATAAAAATTATTATTTGATGCAATCAAATCCATTTTTTTACTTCTACTCATTTGAGAAACATTAAAATTTTTTAAAATGAAATCATCTGCAGTATTTGATTTACCATTCACATAAGAGATTGGAAAAACTAATTCTTTTAATAATTCCTTTTCTTCTTTTGAAATTACAAAGTTATACATAGACGCTGTATAAGTTGTTGAATTATTTGTCATATATATTTGATCATCTTTTACTAAATTGCTTACTTCATTTTGATTCTTATCTTGTGTTTCATTATTTTTATCCTTATCCGTTACCGTCGGATTACTATTTTCCTTCTTTATAAATTTATCATATACTGTAAAACTCATACTAGCTATTAATAAAATCAATAAAACGATTATTAATACTACTTTTACTGCATCTCCTTTTTTATTTTTTATTTCGTTCATTCTTTCACTCCTATCTATTTTTTATTTGATATTACTTTAAAACAATTTTTTTATTTCCTGATGTTGTTTTTAACACAGCAATTTCTGTTCCATCTTCATCTGTCGCATTAGCTATTGCAGTTACATTTTTATTACTTAATATTAAATCTATTTCTTTTGTTGATTTATCAATTGCATATAAATCACCTTCACCACTTAAAAGAAAGTATTCAATATGTTCATTATTACTACTTGAAATATTATTACCACCTGCAGTTGCCCAATATTTTATTGGTTTTGGAAATTTTATATCCTGATCAACATACCTTGCAGTTGTTTCTGTTTCAAAAATAAAATCCCAACTTCCACATTTGAAACAAGTATTTAATACCATTTTATATGAATCAAAATCTACATCTGCATTAATATCTATTAATTCATATTTTTCTCCATTAACGATTAAATCATCTTTGTTTTCTATTTGCGAATCATTTTTTGTATTATCTTTCTCTTCTGTTTGTGGATTATTTTCTGTATTATCCTTCTTTATAAATTTGTCATAAACTATAAAGCTTATGCATCCTACTAATAATACTACTAATAATGTAATTAACACTACTTTTAATGTATAAATTTTTTTATTTTGAACTTCGTTCATTTCCTCACTCCTATCTATAATATAGATTATATTATTCTTAATTTTTTTATCAATAAGTAATTTTATATATTTACTCATAAATGTATAGCAAAATATATGAATTCTTTATTTGATATTATTTTAAAACAATTTTTTTATTTCCTGATGTTGTTTTAAAAACAGTAACTTCATTTCCACTTTCATCTTTTCCAACACCCATTGCGATTACACTTTTATCACTTAATATTAAATCTACTTTTTTTGTTGACATATCAAATGAATATAAATCGCCCTCATCACTTAAAAGCAAGTACGAACTTATCCAAGACCAAGCCCAATATTTTATTGGTTTCGGAAATTTTATAATTTGATCATTATATGTTGCAGTTGTTTCTGTATCAAAAGCAAAATCCCAACCAGTTCCACATCCTAGACAAGCATTTAAAGTCACTTTAAATGAATCAAAGTCTGCGTCTGCATTAATATCTATTAATTTATATTTTTCTCCATTAACGATTAAACCATCTTTGTTTTCTACTTGCGAATCATTTTTTGTATTATCTTTCTCTTCTGTTTGAGAATTATTTGCTGTATTATCTTTTTCTTCTGTTTGTGGATTATTTTCTTTATTATCTTTCTTTATAAATTTGTCATAAACTATAAAGCTTATGCATCCTACTAATAATACTACTAATAATGTAATTAACACTACTTTTAATGTATAAATTTTTTTATTTTGAACTTCGTTCATTTCCTCACTCCTATTCTATAATATAGATTATATTATTTCTAATTTTTTGTCAATTGTTATTTTAAATTTGAAGTGCAACAAAGTTGCATTGAAAAAGACATATGAATAATCTATAATATCTATTCGCAACAAACAGAAAGGAAAATTCATATGTCTGACACAAATAATACACTAAAAAAGAAAGAAAATCAATACCATCATTTAACAGAAAAAGATAGAGCTACTATTCAAACTTTAATAGAACAAAAAGACGAAAATGGTAAACGTTTATTTAATAATACTTATATAGCTAACTATCTTGGCGTTCATCGTTCTACTATTTCTGGAGAACTTAAAAACAGAAAATCTTATCGTTTTATGGTTAGATCTGGTAGAACTATCGAAAAGCCTTATAATGCTACCGATGCACATAATAATTATTTATTTAAACGTGGTTTATCTAAAGGTGAATATAAGCTACGTAAATATACTAATATGGCTAAATATATTGAAGATAAAATTAAAATAGATAAATGGGCTCCTGATGTAATTGTTGGTTATATGCAAGTTCATAATTATTTTAAAAAAGATGGTTTCTGTGAAATTACTGCTCCTACCATTTATAACGCTATTAGATATGGTATTATAAATGTTAAACTTGAGAATACAAGAAGAATGAAATATAAACCTGAATATGAATATAAAGATAAAAATTCTCTTCCTATTAGTAAAATACCTTATAGTATCGAAAATAGGCCTGAAGAAATTAATAATCGTTCTACTTTTGGTCACTTTAAAATTGATACTGTAATTGGTACTAGTCGTGGTAAGCATGAATGTCTTCTAACCATTACAGAAAGAAAAACAAAATTTGAAATTATTTTTAAAATTTCTTCTAAAACTTCTGAAAATGTAGTTAATAAAATTAACCAAATTAAATCATTCATGAAAAAACATTACAATAAAATATTTAAATCATTTTCTACAGACAATGGTTCAGAATTTTCTGACTTTTTAGGAATAATAAAAGATTCAAAAACGCAAATATATTTTTGTCATCCTTATTGTTCTGGAGAAAAAGGAACCAACGAAAAACAAAATAGTATGATTAGATATTTTATTCCTAAAAAAACTTTAATAGAAAACTATTCCTGCGAAGATATCAATAACATCGCTAATTGAATGAATAATTATCCTAGAAAAAGTTTAAATTATAAAACTCCTCTAGAAGCTGTTCTAGAAGAGTTTAATGATAAATCTATTATTAATAAAATTTATAAATTACAAGAAGTTGTGAATACCATTTAATTATTCGTTTGTTGCACTTGACTTTTTAATTAATAAATTTTTTGTCAATGAGCAATTTTATATATGCGTAAATATATAGTAAAAAAAGAATGGTCGTTTAAAAATTAAACATTAACCATTCAGGTTTAAATATCATAAGTATTCCAATAATAAGCATTATGATTCCACCTATTAAGTGAGAATATTTTGTATATTTTGTTGAAAGTGCTTTAATGTTAAGAGTAAACATTGCTACAAAAAACACTATGATATCATCTATTAAGAAGAAGAATATGTAAATAAAAATATATATGCATTTTTCAATAAAATTAACATCATTTAAAGCTAAAACATTTGTAAATAAAACTGGAAGTCCGGCAGAACATGCAAGTTCTATAGCATTTACAGAAATAGCTAACAACATTACTCCTAACATTGCTAAAATAAAACTTTTTTCTGATGTATATTTTTTTATTTTAGATATAATTTTCTTTCTTTTAGAGTTATCAACAACTTCACAACCAGCATCCTTTTTAACTATCGATTTTATAAATCCTTTTAAATTTATGAATGCACCTATTAACGCTACTAAACCAATTAATAATTTTAACCAACTAATCGTTGTAAGTAATTTGGTTGCTACTCCAAGCCATACAAACATAAATACTAAATATATCAAAGCTGATGTAACTAAGAATGTAATACCAAGTGCCCACATTCTTTTTTTATTTTCCATATTAAATAACATTGTTATTAAAAATATCAAAACCCACATTGCACATGGATTAAATCCATCAATAGCACCCATTATTACAGAAAGTATTGGTAATGATACTTTTGCAGGATCTATTTCACCAAACACTGTTGATATTTTATTAATTTCTCCATTTTTAATTTTAAAGTTTGAAACATCTTTTCCATCTATTATATCTTTAATAACATCATATTGTTCTTCAGATGTATATTTTTCTATTAAATTTTTTATTCCATCTTTTACGCCATCATTATATCCTATATAATAATAATCCCCTATGACTGTAAAAGGAACCATAGGTGAATCAATATTTAATTTTTCTTTTATCTTAATCATTAATTCTTTGTTTTCTTTTACATCATTTATTTCATATAAATTAATTTTCAAATTTTCATATTCTTTTTGAATTTCGTTTAAAAATTCTATTTCGGCTTTACAATGACTACAAGTATTAGAATGAAATAAATATACATTTACTTGTTTTTTTTCTTCTGCATTTATACTTGGTAATATAAATAAGAAAGATAAAATAAATAAAAATATATATTTAATTTTTTTCATTTCTTAACTCCTCTATTACTTTTACTATTTCTTTTTTCGATTTTTCACCATTTAAACGGAATATTTCTTTTCCTTCTTCATTTAAAAAAATCATAACTGGTATTAATGTACCAACATTCCATTTTTCAACTTCTTTTTCATCTAAATCATAATCATAATCAATAAATTCTATTTCTGGATATAATTCCTTTATTTCTTTTATGGTCTTTTTCATAACTAAACAACCACTACACCAAACTGCATTAAATTTAAGTATTTTCATATTTCACCTACTTTAATATTAACTTTTTATAATTTTTATCGAAGGATTTTAAAAATAAATCTAACTCCTCTTTAGTTGTATAATTAGATATACTTATTCTTAAACTTGAAAGAGCTCTTTTTTCATCATTAGTTACCGCAAATACTGGTTTAGACATTTGACCTGTTGAACATGCACTTTGTGTTGATATATATATATCATCCATTTCTAATGCATGTAACATAGTTTCTGGTTTTACACCTATTACACTAAAATTAAGAACATAGGGAATTGAATAATCATTACTATTTATATAAACGTTTTCATACTTTTCTAATCTTTCTTTTAAATAATTTCTTTTTTCTAAAACATTTTTATATTTTTCATCTAATGAAGTATGTTCTAAACGTAGTGCTTTTGATATAGAAACTATCAAAGGTGTTGCAGGTGTACCACTTCTAAATACTGTTGTACTTTTCCCACCATGAATTATTGGTTCAAGTAATACTTTTTCTTTTTTTATTAAACAACCTATACCTTTAAGTCCATATATTTTATGAGCTGAAAAACTCATTAAATCAATATTTGTTAAAGGAATATCTACTTTTCCTATTGATTGAGTCATATCAACATGAAAGAAACATTTTGGATATTCTTTAACTATATTAGCTATTTCTTCTATTGGTTGCAATAATCCTATCTCACTATTAACAGAGGCTATACTAACTAAAATAGTATCTTCTCTTATTAATTCTTTTAAATTTTCTAAATCTACTAAACCATTTGAATTCAATTTTACAAAATCAACTTCAAAACCATTTTCTGTTAAGAAATTTAAAGGGCCATATATAGATGAGTGTTCTAAAGGAGACGTTATTATATGTTTTCCTCTATTTTTATATTTAAGAGCAATTCCTTTTATGGCTAAGTTATTTGATTCACTAGAACCACTTGTATATATTATTTCACTAGGTTTTACATTCAATATTGAAGATATTTGTTCTGTTGCATCATCTATTAATTTTTTTGATTGCATTCCAAGTTTATGTAATGAATTAGGATTTCCAAAAAAATCTAATGATGCTTTATTAAAGCTTTCTAACACTTCTTTATTAACTGGTGTTGTTGCACTGTAATCTAAATATACCATCTTTTCACCTCAATCAATACTGATTGATATTCCTTTCATTATTACATTAAGATTATAACACAATTTAATCATTAAAAAAACTAGAAATAACTAGTTTCTAATTTTTTCAAATAATTCATTAAATATATCTAATAATTCATTTTTTTCTTCTTCTGTCAATGAAATAGTTGGATCCTCTTGTGAGTCAACAGTACCTAAATGATGGCCTACTATTTTTCCATCTTTAATAAAATAAACATCTGGGACATATAATACTTTTTGACCGTTTTCATCTTCAGATAAATATTCATTTAATATTTCTTTTAATTTATTATACTCATCATTATCAGACTTTTTTACATTTCTTGGATTAAAGTAATAAATTGTATCTATGTTATTATTTTTTGCTGCTTCAAATAAAACTGGTATCATGTTTCTACACCAAGGGCATCCAGGAAATCCAAAATATATTACTCCTGTTTTATTTTGTATAATATCAAATACTTCATCCAAAGTTACATATTTAATTGGATTATTTTTTGAAATATTTATATTTACATTTTCATTGTTTAATGCCTCATATTCTGCTTTGAATTTTTCACCATCACTTTTTAGATATTGATATATTCCAAATGTCATAATTCCAACTAAAATTGCACCTAACAATATATCAATTACCACCATTAACTTTTTTTTATTCATAATTCCTCCTACTTACAACTATAGCCTTGTTTTTCTAAATTCTTTACTTGGTTACTTTCTAATTCTTCTAAATTAAATTCTTGCTTTATTTCATTTGTTGTATTTGAATAATCAATTTTATAAATTAACTCAAAGCTTGATTTATTTTCATTTTTTTCTATTTCTACATTTTTATATTTACGTGATTCGGATATTAAACTTTGTTTATAAGAATCTAATGTATATTTATTAGTAGTCTCATATTTATAGCTAATTTCAATATTTGTAATGTTATTATCTTTATGTTTTATAGTTATTGTGTTTGTATTTTTTGTATCGTTAAATTCATCTTCTTTTACACATTTTACTGTCAAATAACCTTTCATTGCTTCGCTTGAGCATGCAGTTAAGAATAATACCATTAATAATAATATTTTTTTCATTTTACACCTCTATTAACGAAAGTGAAACTTTATTTTTTTCTTTTGATATTTCATATACATAACAATCTACTATATCACCAACATTAACAACTTCCATTGGATCTTTTACATATTTATTTGATAGTCTAGAAATGTGCACTAGTGCATCATTTTTAAGTCCTATATCAATAAATACTCCAAAAGGTGCAACATTTCTTACTGTTCCTTGTAATTTCATACCAATGCTTAAATCTTCTATATGTAATATATCGCTTTTTAAAATTGGTTTTGGCATTGTATCTCTTGGATCTCTATTTGGTTTTATTAATGATTTAATTATATCTTCTAATGTGTAATAATCACTTTTTAAAATAGCAGCTAAATTATTTATATCTGCTTTTTCTAATTTTAATTTAAAATCTTCTTTACCAATATCATCTATTTTTAAATCTAGTTCTTTTAATAATTTACGTGTTAAATCATAACTTTCAGGGTGAATGGAAGTTTCATCTAAAATGTTTTTTCCATCAACAATTCTTAAAAATCCAATTGCTTGTTCATATGTTTTATCTGAAAGTAATTTTTTTAATTCATCTCTTGATAAAATTTTTCCTTTTTCATTTCTATAGTTAATTATTTTTTCAATATTTTTTTTATTAATTCCTGATACATATTTAAATAAAAATGGACTTGCTGTGTTTACATTTACGCCTACTGAGTTTACTGCACAACTTACTACGAAATTAAGGGATTCAGATAATTGTTTATTTGGAACATCGTGTTGATACAACCCTACTCCTATACTTTGTGGATCTATTTTCACAAGTTCTGAAAGTGGATCTTGTAAACGTCTAGCTATACTTATCGCACTTCTTTCTTCAACGTGTAAATCTGGAAATTCCTCAATAGCAAGTTTTGATGCTGAATATACACTAGCACCTGCTTCACTTACTATTATATATTCAACTTTTCTATTTACATTTTTTATTACATCAACTATGAAAGCTTCACTTTCTCTAGATGCTGTTCCATTTCCTATAGCAATAATATCAATATTATATTTATTTATAAGATCAATTGTTATTTTTTTTGCTTCTTCATATTTATTTACAGGCTCATGTGGATATATTTTTTCTATTTTTATTCTTTGTCCTGTTTGGTCTATAACCGCAAGTTTACATCCTGTTCTATAAGCTGGATCTAGTCCTAATATCATTTTATCTTTCATAGGTGGTTGTAATAATAATTTTTCTAAGTTTTTACTAAAATTATCTATAGCAACTTCACTTGCACGTTCTGTTAATTCACTTCTTATTTCTCTTTCAATACTTGGCTTAATTAATCTTTTATAGCTATCTATTATTGATAAAATAACATATTCATTTACAAATGAATCTCTTTTTATTATTTTATTTTTTAAATATTCAATTATTTTTGTTTCATCTATTTCTATTGAAACTGTTAATACTTTCTCTGATTCTCCTCTATTTAAAGCAAGTATTCTATGTGGTTTTATTTCTTTTATAGGTTCGCTATAGTCATAATACATTTCATATATTTTTTCGTTATCTTCGGCATTCTTTTTTAATTTGCTTGTTATTTTTCCATATAAATATGTATTTGTTCTAATCCATTTTCTATATGATGCATTATCACTTATGTATTCTGCTATTATATATTCAGCACCAGTCACAGCTTCTTCTACTGTTTTTACTTTATCAGATAAATGAGGAATTGATAGCTTATTTATATCTCCATTTTCTGGAAATGAAAGAATTTTTTTTGCTAATGGTTCTAATCCATTATTTATAGCATCTGTTGCTTTTGTTTTTTTCTTTTCTTTGTATGGTCTATATAAATCTTCCACTTCTACTAACTTTGTTGCAGAAAGAATTTTTTGTTTTAATTCATCATTCATTAAACCTTTTTCATCTATTAATCTTATTACATCTTCTTTTCTTTTTAATAGATTTACTTGATATTCATATACTTCATTTATTTTTCTTATTTGTTCTTCATCAAGTGCTCCTGTAGCTTCTTTTCTATATCTTGCTATAAAAGGAATTGTATTTCCATCTTCTAATAGTTTTAATGTAGCTATTATACTTTTTTCATTTATATTTAAATCATTTACCATTTGTTTTATTATTTTTGTATCCATATTATTTTTCCACTTCTATATTTTCTAATTCTTCTTGTGATGAATATGTTATAGCGTTAACTATTTTTCCATCTTTCATTATTATTAAATTTGGAAATACAGGAGAATCTGAAAAGTAATCTATAAATAATTCATCTGATATAATTTGCTCAAATTCTGATTGCTTAGTTACATCTAATTTTTTTATATCAATATTTTTTTCATTCATTAACAAAACTAATTGATGTTCAAATTCTTCTATCTTGAAATCATCGCTTGTTATATATATATAATTTGTTTTATTGTTACTTTTTAATTGTGTATATTGTTTATAGTTTATTTTGTCAAATGTTTTTTCTTTCATAAACACAAATCTTATTAATATAAATATAAAGACTGCTATTAATAATAAAATACTATATCTAATTATTGTTTTCTTCATTCTATCACCCTATAAAGTATACCATATTACTGTATTTATTTCCACTAAATTATTTGTCGTGTGATAATAGTTTTGCTTTTTTTAATATGTTATTACCGTATTTTGTTTTTAAATTATCAATTGTTTTATCTAATTTTTCATTTTTACTTTTTTTATTAAAGTCATCAAATATTGATGCTTGATAGTTAAATGATGAAGTTAAATTATCAAGTCTTATTCCTATCAATCTAACTGGTATATCTCTCCACATTTCATTTAATATTTTAATTGAAGTTTCATAAATTTCATTTGTTGAATTTATTGGATTAGTTAATTTTATTTGATGACTATATTTTTTAAAATAAACATCTTTTACAACTACTACTACTACGTATGCATATTTATTTAAATTTCTTAGTCTTAAACCAACCTTTTCTGATAAATATAATAATTTATCATATAGTTCTTCTTTATTATAAATATCATGATTTAGTGTTATTTCATTTCCTATTCCTTTGTTTTCTGGTGGTATACTATTTACTATTTGGTTATTTATACCATTAGCACTTTCTATCATTTGCTTAGCTTGATTCTTAAAATATTTGTATAAAAATGTATAATCTGCTTTAGCTAAATCTTCTATTGTGTTTATATTTATTTTTTTTAATTTTATTTTTGTTTGTTTTCCAATTCCAAATAAATCTCCAACATCAAGTGGCCACATCTTAGTTTTTACTTCATTATCATATAGGGTATGTATTTTATTAGGTTTTGTAAAATCTGATGCCATTTTCGCACATAATTTATTATTTGCTATTCCTATATTTACTGTAAATCCTAATTTTTCATATATCTCTTTTTGAATTTTTTTTGCGAAATCTAATTCATTTCCATATAGTTTTTTTACTGATGTATAATCTAAGTAGCATTCATCTATAGATGCAACTTCTATATCTGATGTATAATTTTTTAATAGCTCAAATAATTTATTTGACATTTCTTTATAAAAATCATATTGCATAGGATAAGTTTTTAATACCCTACATTTTTTTCGTGCACTGTAAAGTGTTTCACCTGTTACTATGCCAAGTTTTTTTGCCGGTGTAGATTTAGCCAAAACTATTCCTCTTCTTGTTTCCTCATCTCCACCTATTACTGCATAGCTATTTCTTATATCATATTTATATCCATTATTTAAAAGGTAAATTGCACTCCATGATAAAAAAGCATTGTTAACATCTATATGTAATATTACTCTTTCCATGAAATCATCTCCATATATAATTATAATACATTTGTTCGTGCTTTGACAATTAAAAACTTATAAATTTTAAACAATATTTATAAGTTCTATAATTATTCCAGAAATTACTCCTATTATATATACAAGGCCTAATATTTTTAAATTTTCTTTTAAATTTTTGTTTACTTTAAAAAGTACTAATATAGCAACTCCACTTCCCGTTAATAAACCTGACATCATTGCTCCAAATGATATAACATTTTCCAAATATAGTTGTGTTATTACTACGCTTGAAGCACAATTTGGAATTAATCCTATTAAACTTGATAAGATAGGGCCTAACACTTTTTTTCTAAATATTAAATTTCCTAATGTATCTTCACCAACATAGTATATAATGGTATTTAATATAAAAGATATTATTATTATAAACAATGTAATATTTAATGTATGTTTTATTGTTGATATAAGTACACCATTTTTACAATTACAATGTTCTTCTTCACAGAAATCATGAATATGATTTTTTTCTTTTTTTCTAAATATTAAATCTATTATAAAACCACTAATCATACCTATTAATATTTTTATACCTAATACTTTAATAATTAACTTTATATCAACTCCTTCTGATATTAATAGTGGTAACATTTCATCTGAGGTTGATAAATATATAGATATAAGTGTTCCAAGAGTTATGATTCTTGTAGCATAAAAATTTGTTGCAGCAACGGAAAAACCACATTGTGGGAATGCACCTAACATACTACCAATTATTGGACCAAATTTTCCTGATTTTTCTATTATTTTTTTATTCTTACCACTTAATTTGTGTTCTAATAATTCTAGTATTAAAAAAGCAATAAATAAAAAAGGGATTAGTTTTATTCCATCTAATAATGTATCCACAATCACATCTAACATATTTTTTCCTCCAATTAAGTTTCAAACAATTATTTATATTATACATAATTTTTTTAAAAAAATAAACAAAAAAAATCTAAGTAAAACTTAGATTAATAATCATATGGTGACCTGTACGAGATTCGAACTCGTGAATGCATGCGTGAAAGGCATGTGTGTTAAGCCACTTCACCAACAGGCCAAATAAATATGGCGCCCAATGTAGGACTCGGACCTACGACCCTACGGTTAACAGCCGCATGCTCTACCAACTGAGCTAATTGGGCAAATAAGATATGGCGCCTGATGTAGGACTCGGACCTACGACCCTACGGTTAACAGCCGCATGCTCTACCAACTGAGCTAATCAGGCAACTGTTAAAAATAAATATGGTGGGCCTGGCAGGACTTGAACCTGCGACCCCACGCTTATCAAGCGTGTGCTCTAACCAACTGAGCTACAGGCCCATAAATAATATGACTATTAAAGTATACATTATTTTTTATTTTTTGACAATACTTTTTTTTAATTTTTTTCATATTATTTAAATTTAAACATTTACCACATTATAATTTTATTGTTTTTTATATAAAATATTATAAAAACTGCTAACTTTTATTAGCAGTTTTCAATTATAATTCAAATTGTGAATTATATAATTTTGCATAAAATCCATCTTGTTTAATTAATTCATCATGATTTCCTTGTTCTATTATATTACCATCTTTCATTACTAATATTAAATCAGCATTTTTTATTGTTGATAATCTATGAGCTATAATAAAACTTGTTCTTCCCTCTGTTAATTTGTCCATAGCTTTTTGAACTAATTCTTCGGTTCTGGTATCAACATTCGATGTTGCTTCATCTAGTATTAAAAATGGTGAAGATTGCAACATCCCACGTGCTATTGTAAGTAATTGTTTTTGACCTATTGAAATACTATCATTTTCACCCAACTTTGAATCATAAGAATTTGGTAATGTTCTAATAAAATGATCTAATCCTATTTTTTTGCAAACTTCTTTTATTTGTTCATCATTTATATTTTTTGTGTTATATTTTATATTTTCCTTTATTGTACCTTCAAATAACCAAGTATCTTGCAATACCATTGTAAATAAATCATGTATATTTTCTCTTGTTAAATCATGTATAGATACATCATCTATTTTAATATCACCAGAATTGATTTCATAGAATTTCATAAGTAAGTTTACCATAGTAGTTTTTCCTGCTCCTGTTGGACCAACGATTGCTATTTTCTGACCAGGTTGTGCTACTGCTGAAAAATCATTTATTATTGTTTTTCCATTTTCATCATATTTAAATGAAACATTTTCAAATTCTATTTTTCCTTTTACTTTTGTTTTATCTAATTTCTTTGTTGCATTTTTTTGATTTGACATTTCAGTTTCATCTAAGAATTCAAATACTCTTTCACTTGCTGCTGCTGTTGACTGAAGTTGAGTGGTTGCTTGAGCAATTTGAGCAAGTGGAACTGTAAATAATCTAACATATGTTATAAATGCAACTATAACACCAAATGTAATATGTCCATTTAAAGTAAGAAGTGCTCCTACTATACAAACAGCAACATATCCAAAGTTTCCAATAAAACTCATTATAGGTTGCATAAGTCCTGATAAAAATTGACTTTTTTGGTTACTTTTACATACTTTTTCATTATATTCATCAAATAATTTATCTGATTGTTCTTTTCCATTGTATACCTTAACTACTTGAAGTCCAGAATATATTTCTTCAATATGACTATTTAAATTTCCAAGTTCTTCTTGTCTTTGAATAAAGTATTTTTGTGAATTTTTAAGAATTAGCATCATTCCTAAAAAACCTATAAGGCTTGAAAGAATTGCAGTTAAAGCTAAAACCCAATTTGTTACAAACATCATTATAATTGTTCCAACAAATAATGTAATATTACTTACCAGTGATACAAGTGATTGGTTCATTGATTGTGAAATAGTATCTACATCATTTGTAACTCTAGATAAAATATCACCAGATTGATGATTATCGAAATATTTAAGTGGTAATTTATTTATCTTTTTACTTATATTGGTTCTTAATTTTTTAGCGAATTTATTTGAAACATTTGCCATACAGATTGATTGTATATATGTAAATAATGCACTACATACATATAAAAATATTAATAATAAAGTTATTTCTTTTATCTTGCTTATATTCATGTTTGGTTTAATTAATTCTTGTATAGATGTAGGCATTTCATCTATTTTTTTATATAAATCATTTGCTGTTGAATTTTCATTTAGTGTTGATAATATTTTAGCAAATTCAATTTGTTCTTCAATAGTTATTGTTTTTCCATCAATTACTATATTATCATTTATACCACTTTTTATCTTTTCTGTTATAGTTTTCATATTTGTTGTATTTATAACTAATCCACTTTGAATGTTATCTGTCAAATCAGATAATCTGCTTGGGGTAATTATTGATAATATCGCACTAAGTATTGCTACTATGAACGCAAAAAATATTAATATTCTAAAACTTTTTAACTCGTTAAATAATCTTTTCATAGCTAATGTAAAATTATTTGCTTTGTCTGGTACATTCATTCCAGGAGGACCATTTTTTATATGTTTTTTATTATTCATTTTCTAATTCCTCCTTTGATAATTGTGAATATGCAATTTCTTTATATACATCACAATTTTTTAATAATTCTTTATGTTTTCCAATTCCTACAATAACTCCTTTATCAAGTACAACTATTTTATCAGCATTCATTATTGTTCCAATTCTTTGAGCTACTATTAGTGTTGTTGCATCCTTAGTATATTTTTTTAATTCTTTTCTTAATTGTGAATCAGTTTTATAATCAAGTGCAGAAAAAGAATCATCAAAAATATAAATCTCCGGTTCTCTTGCTATTGCTCTTGCTATTGAAATTCTTTGCTTTTGCCCACCAGAAATGTTAGTTCCACCTTGAGCTATATGTGAATCATATTTATTATCTAATTTCATTATAAATTCTTCTGCTTGTGCAACTTTTATAGCTTCTTCTATTTTTTTATTCGTAATTTTTTTCTTACCTTTTCCAAATGTAACATTGGATTTAACTGTACCATTAAACATTACTGCTTTTTGTGAAACATATCCTAATTTATTATATAAAAACTCTTGTTTATAATCTTTTACATTTATTCCGTCTATTAAAACTTCTCCATCTGTTGCATCATAAAATCTAGGAACTAAATTAATAAGTGTTGATTTCCCACTTCCTGTTGAACCAATAAATGCTATAGTTTCACCGGTATTAACTTTAAAACTAATGTTTTTTAATAAGTATTCATCTGCATCTGGATATTTAAATGAAACTTTTTTGAATTCAATTGTTCCTTTTTCTCTTGTTGTATCTTTATCAATTAAACCATCTTTAATGCTTATATCTTCTTCCAATACTTCGTTTATTCTATTCGCAGAAACTTGTGCTCTTGGTAATATCATAAAAATCATAGATAGCATCATAAATGCCATAATTACCTGCATTGCATATGATGAAAACACAATCATATCTCCAAATATTGGAAGTTTATCTACCATTAAAGCATCTTTTATTAAATATGCTCCAATAAAATATATACTTAGTGTTAAACCATACATAACCAAATACATTATTGGTTGCATAAATGCGAATTTTTTTTGATTAAATAACATTATATTTGTTAATTCATTATTTGTATTTTCAAATTTATTTTCTTGGTATTTTTCTGCATTAAAAGCTCTTACTACTCTTATTCCAGTTAAGTTTTCTCTAGTAACTCCATTTAATTTGTCTGTTAATTTTTGTACTTTTTTAAATCTTGGTATTACAAATGAAGTTATTATAGCAACTGTTGATAGTAAAATTACTAACCCCACTGCAGTTACAGTGCTCCATTGCCAACTTTTATTAAGAATTTTTGTTACCGCCCAAACTGCTGTTATAGGCGCTTTTATTAATAATTGTAACCCAATTGAAATAAGCATTTCTATTTGAGTAACATCATTTGTTGTTCTCGTTATTAAACTGCTTGTCGAAAATGTTTTTACTTCATGTAGTGATAGATTTTCTACTTTATCAAATATTTTTTTTCTCAATTTTTTTGAAAAATTAGATGATATTTTTGAAGCTAAAAATCCTGTAAATACAGCTGATAAAAGGCTTCCAAAAGCACATGTCAACATATAAAGACCATTTATAATAATATCACTCATTTTACTGCCTTCTGTTTGTACTAATACTGTAATTTTTGACATGTAATCAGGCATTTTTAAATCAAGCCAAACTTGTATAAAAATTAAAATAAAGCATATTATAAATATTCCTATTTCTTTTTTATTTAAAGTTTTTAATATTTTTATCATAAAAATTCCTTTCTTATATACATTTAATTTGAGAGATTTTTAATCATTTTTTCTAAGGTATTTAAAAATTCATCTATTTCTTTTTTACTTATATTTCTTGTTGCTGTTTCTTCTAATTTTTTTAATTCTTTTTTTCTTTTTTCAAACAATTCTACACATTTTGGATTTAAAACCACTTTTTTTGTTCTATTATCTATCTTATCTGTTACACGATTTATTATTTTATTTTTTTCCATTGTTTGTAATACACTTGATACTGTTGCTCTGCTTGAATTTAAATGTTTCTCTATATCCTTTTGATAAATATCATTATTTTGATTCTTAAGTAAAAAATCCATTATTTGCATTTGTGTTGGACTCGGAATTATTTTTTCTTTGTCATTGATTGAAAAATTTCTTAGGATTAAATTATCCAATTGTTTGATTTGCTTTAAAATCATTTTCTCTCTCCTTATATAATTGTCCAACGTTTGTCAGGCATCTTACAATTTATAATTATATACTTTTTTACTTCTTTGTCAATATAATAAAACACTAAATATTAATGTTTTATTTAGTGTTTTTATTCGTTTCCTTTTAAACTACTTACCATATCTATTTTATTAATTTTTTTTGATAATCTTTTGGATACTAAATATGATACTAAGAATGTTCCTATAGTTGCTACTAAATATGTTGAAATATTTATATGTACTCCAAAGTCGAAGTTATCATCTAAACATGCTTTAAACAACCATGATGTTAAATAATATCCACTAGGCAAACCTATTAAAATTGATAAGAATGTTATCCAGATATTTTGTTGAACAAATATTTTACGTATTTTTTTATCTTTAAATCCTAAAACCTTCAGTGTGGAAAATTGATATTGCTTTTCACTATATGAAAGTATTCCCATGTTATATATTATGATAGCGCCAAGTAAAATCGCAAAGCAAATAATTAACATTATCATTTTTTTCATTGTTGAAAGCATAGATTCCATGCTTTCTTTTAATGAACTTATATCCTGTATTAATTCAACATTTCCAACTTGTTTTATATTTTTTAAGTCGTAGTTTGTATATAAAGAGTCTGGTTTATATTTTATATTTAAACTTTCTAAATATTGTCTAGTCATAGTTATATTTTGATTTTGAGGATCTTTATTAAACCCAACAATTTTTGATTCATAATATGTTTGATCTCCATATATATGCCATACTATTACATCCCCTATTTTATATCCTTCATTAAGTGCTAATTTATTTGTTATATATATTCCATCATAGGAATCAATATTTATAAATTTATCATTTTTATCTTGAAATCTAACTAAATCTTTCGCATCTGTAACAAAGATAGTATTTGATTTTCTTTCTCCATTCTTATCTTTAATTTCAATTCCCAATGTTTCACTTGTAGAATCTCCATAAATTTCTTCTAATTTTAATAAATTTTCATTATCTAAATTTTCTTTTAGTGTTAATTTATAGTCAAAATTGTATAAATCTTCAAATTGAAGTTTTATAAAATAGTTCATACTATTTAGCATTCCAAATGCACAAACTATTAAAGTACAGCATCCTACTATTCCAACAACACCTGTTATTGTTCTAAATTTATTTCTTATTATATCTCTTAAGTTCCATTTACTAGAAAAACTTAAGTTTTTAAATAAACCTTTTGTAGTTATATTTAAACTACCGTTTTTTACTTTTGGAAGTTCTTTTCTTAATGATTCAGCAGGTATTTTTTTTAATTCTTTTCTGCAAGTTAAATAAGTTATAAATGATACTACAAGTACTACGACTAAAGCTACTATATAGCTAAATTTATTTACTATTGGAACTCCATTTGGAACTTCGAAGAATGACATTTCAAGTCCTAAAAATACGTTTCCTATAAAGAATCTGCCTAAAAAAATACCAAATATTGAAGCAATTAATGAAACTAAGAATCCATAACTAATATAATGAAGTGAAATTTTATAGTTTTTAAATCCTAATGCTTTTAATGTTCCTATTTGTAATTTTTGCTTTTTTACTACTCTTGTCATTGTAGTAATAACAGATAGAAGTGCAATAAACAAGAATAAACCTGAAAATATTCCAACATATGAAGCTCCTTCATCAATTTCTCCTTGATACATAAGGTATGAAGAAGTATCCTCAATTTTGATAATTGCTAAAGCATCTTTTACATTATCTTCTATATCATTTTTTACATTGTTAACATTATCTTTGCTATCTACATCAACCATTATATAATTATATGGTATATAATTTTTGTAATTAAAATCTTTAATATATTGATCAATCAATTTGTCATCATTTATTTGTAAATTTTCCATTACCATACTTTTTATATAATTTTCTGGTATTTCATTATATGATAAATATACAAATCCAAATACATTTCTATTAGGAACCAATTCTGATTCATCTTTTACATCATATATATGGTCTGGTACATTGATTAATCCTAATATTTTTTCTTCTAAAATAAAGGAATCATATTGTATTTTAATTGTATCTCCGACATTAAGATTGTTTTTTTCTGCATAAAAATTATCTACCCATACGCCCTTTTTATTAGCATCAAATTCTTCTCCAGTTATAACATAAAATTTTGAAATATTGTTTGATTCAATAAAACTAATTAAATATGTTTTATCGTTATCATCTGCGTCTATTCCAGTTACAACAAGTTTTCGTTCAGCATCTGTTACATTATTTAAAGTTTTAATTTTTTCTAAATCCTCTTTAGTTAAATTATTTCCTATCACATTTAAATCTTGTAAGTTGTTTTCAGAATAAAATTTATCAGCAGCATTAATCATACCATCCATGTATGACTCAATACCAACATATACCATTACTCCTATTAATACCATTAAAAATATTGTAATAAATTGTGATTTATTTTGTAATACATCTCGAATCATTTTTTTCTTTAACATATTACCACTCAACCTCATCTATGTTTTTTGGAGTTTTATTTATTTCATTACTTTCTACTTTTCCATTTTTTAATCTTATTACTCTATCTGCTATTTGAGCAATTAATGAGTTATGTGTAACAATAACTACTGTATTTTCACCGTTATTAGCATCACATTGTTCTTTAAGTAATTTTAAAACTTCTACTCCAGTCTTTGAATCAAGAGCACCTGTTGGTTCATCACATAAAAGAAGTATTGGATCTTTTGCAATAGCACGTGCTATTGATACTCTTTGTTGCTCTCCACCTGATAATTGGTTTGGAAATTTATTATAGTGTTTTTCAAGTCCTACATCTTTTAGTATTTTTTTTGCATTTTTAGGTTTTTTTACAATATCATTTACTATTTGAACATTTTCTAATACTGTAAGTGTTGGCAATATATTATAAAATTGAAATATAAATCCTACATTTTCAGCTCTATAATCTGTTAATTGTAAATCTGTATAATCTGATATTACTTCATTTCCTATTTTTATCTTACCACTTGTTACTTTATCCATTCCACCAAGTAAATTTAATAATGTTGATTTTCCTGCTCCACTTGGACCTAATATAACAACAAATTCACCTTTATTTATTGTAAAGTCTACTCCATCTAAAGCATTATATTTTTTTTCTCCAACAATATATGTTTTTTTTACATTTTTAAAACTTATTAATTCTTCCATACTATTCTCCTTATTTTATAAATATGATATTTTTTTCACATTTCAAATCAATTATATATTTATCATATAAATAAGTCAATGAAAATATGATATTTTTTTCATATTTTGTTGTAAAATATATTCTTGGGTTGTATAATGTTATCTAAGGAAGTGATTTTATGTCCGAAATTAGAATACCTACTCAAAAACGCTCAATTGAAAAAAAAGACAAAATTGTTGCAAAAGGTTTTGAATTAATGTGTGAGAATGGTTATTTCAATACTAGCACAAATGATATTGCTAAATACGCTGGTGTTTCAACGGGAATCATCTATCAATATTTTAATGATAAAAAAGAAATTTTTATTGAAGGGGTTAAAAATTATTCTGATACTATAATGTTTCCAATTTTAGATATACTTAAAAATAATAATTTAAAATTTGATAATTTAGGTACTTTATTAGATAAACTACTAGATTCATTTATTAATAAACATACTTTATCAAAAAAAGCGCATGAAGAAATGATGGCACTTTCACATTTAGATGAAGATATAGCTCAGATATTTCATGATAAAGAAATAGTTACAACAAAAAAAATAGTTGAAGTTTTAGAAAAGAATAAAATTGACTCAAATAATTTAATTGAAAAGGTTCATATAATTATTGGTATTGTTGAAAACTATTGTCACGAAATTGTTTATCACAAACATACTTCACTAAATTATAATTTTATGAAACAAGAAGTAATTAATGTAATAACAAATATTTTAAAATAAGTAAAAATAGATTATAAAAAAATAGATTACAAATGAACTGCACCCTTTGGAGTAGACACAAATAAAAAAATAGTTCAAATAAATTATAGTATAATACACCTTCGAAAGGAGGTGTTTTACTATGGCTAAAAAAGGGCAAAAATTTAATAAAATAAATCTTGAAACAAAACTTGAAATATGTAGAAAGCATTTTGAAGAATATGTCCCTTAAACTCCATTAGCAAAAGAATATGATTTGCCTATCGGAACAATAAGATATATATTTAATAATTATAGAAAAGGTTATGGATTTGAAAGAAAAAAAGGAATTGAAAGAGGCAAAAAAAGAAAATCAATCACTTTAGAAGATTGGAAAGAAAGATATGAAATATTAAAAAAATACCAGGCCTTCCTCAAGGCACAACGAGAGAAAAAGTAACATTTATAAATTTATACAAAAATAGTTTTAAACTTACTAATATGTGTGCCGTACTTAATATAAGTCCAAAAACTTATTATAAGTATAGAAATAAGGAAGATTCTGATTATTATGATTATTTAATAATAAAAGAAATATTTGATGATTCTAAAGGTACATATGGATATCGTAGGATTGTTGAAGGTCTACTCTTAAAATATGGTGTAGTTATGAATGGAAAGAAGGTATTAAGAATAATGAAAAAGTATAATTTAATGGCTGAATATATAAGAAAGTCAAAGAAAAAAAATAAAAATGAAAGAATAGAAGATAATGTTAAACCAAATTTATTAAATAGAAATTTTACTACTGATGCTTTAAATAAGGTATGGGATACAGATGTAACTTATCTAATATATAAAGGATCTAGGGCATATTTATCTACAATAATTGATTTATACGATAGACATGTAGTTGCATATAAAATTTCTAAAACAAATGATAATAAATTGGTAATGGATACTTTAAATGAAGCAATAACAAAAGAAAAAGATGTAAATGGATTAATCCTACATTCTGATCAAGGATTCCAATATACATCTTATGAGTACAAAGCTATATGTGAATCAAATGGCATTCAAATTTCTATGTCTAGAAAAGGAACTCCAATTGATGGCTCTCCTATAGAAAGCTGGCACGCTCTTCTAAAAAAAGAAACTTTGTACAATAATAATATTACATCTTTACAAGAATATATTCAACTTGTAGAAGAATGGATATTATTTTACAACACCACTAGACTAAAGTCAAAAATTAAGAAAAAGAGAAAAACTTACGCAAAAAGAGAAAAATAACTTTTCTCTTTTTAATATACTATTTTTTTATTTGTATCTCCAAAATGGGATTCACATCACAAAATCTATTTTTTGTTGTTTTTATTTATATATTTTTTTAAATCCATAGATGGTTTAAAAGCAAAAATAAAGGAATATTTTTCTTTTTTCTTTTCTTGCAATTCTCTAATTTGACATTTTAATTCTTCATACTTTATTTCTATATTATTTTCCTTGGCATATTTCTTAATTTTAGATAACATTTTGGTAGAATATATATAATCAATTATTATTATTCCACTAAAAAACCCAAGTATGAATGAAAATGACATATTATTATGAAACCATTCTATTTTTTCTATAATAAAACCTGCTATAAAATAATAATATATTGCACCTATAATTGTCCATATAAGTGAAAATAAAGGGCAAATAATTCCTTTGTAATTTCCCCATCTATTACTATAATCCCATAATTTAACAGGCTTATTTACAAATGATAATCCACCTATTAATTCGATTAATGTCATAGAAGCTCCCATAAGCAATATTATTATTATACTTGGTAATTTTAGATTGTAAAATATCAAATATATACCTGTAAGTGCACATAATCCAAATCCATATATTGGTAAGTAAGGGCCTATTAAGAATCCTGGATTTACCCATTTTCCATGGACTATTCTTCTAAAAATTAATTCTACTACCCATCCTATTGTACTCCCAATGTAAAATATAAATATAAAATTAAGTATTAAATTCATTTTTTCACCTGCTAGTCATATTTCATCTAAAATATAACATATATTTTTTTGATTTTCAATAAAAAAATTGAACTAAAAATAGCTTTTAAGTTCAATTTTATTTTTATTTACATTTTACATTTTCATCTTCAGAAGTCATTTTTTGAATAAATTCGTCTTTTGTAAGTCCAGTTATTTTATTTTCTGAATCTGATGAATTTAATACAGATTCATAATTTTTAATTGTTATGTTTTTTCCAGAGCATTTTACATCTATTTTTTTTGATTCATCCTCGGCAAATGAATTAAATAGTTGCATCAATCCACAATATTGTGAAGCTGTTGTATCATCCTCAAATTTAATTGTAGCATCTACTGTACTTACCTTGTTATCTTTCATATTGGCAGTTACTTGTAATTTCATTTTTTTGCCATCTTCTTCTGTTGTTTGTGTACAAACTACTTTATTGCTTCCACATCCAGTAAATAGTAGTAAAGCTCCTATGCCTAAAACTAAAGTTTTTTTCATTTTTTCACTCCTTTTCTATTACCATTATACTAAAGAACAAACTTAATGACAATATTTTTAATTATAATGATACAATTAATAGTAAAATTGTATGTAAAAGATACCAAAATTAATAAACATTATTAAACCTATACAAATATATTTATAATTTAATTTAAACAAACAAAAATGAGAGTTTTCGCTCTCTTCAGGGGGCCGCTAAAATATGTTTTTAAGAACTATTAAAAATTTGATAAATATTGATAAAACCTAATAAATACTAGGTTTTATTTTTGTAATATTTTAAAAATTCTTAATTCATTTTAAATATTATGGTATGTAGTTTGGTATGTAATATTTAAATTGTATTCTTTTTGGTATGTAAAACTAATTACACTATGACACTTATATTTAAGTGCCAACTTGGCACACAAAATTATCTTCCAAACTATTTTCAAATAAATCAGATGAAATAATAAATATTATATATAATTTGATAAATAAAAACCAATGATTAATTATCATCGGTTATTTTATTAGTTCAAGGCCTATATTATAGTATTTATCACTTATTTTTGATTCAATATTGTATAAATTTGAAATATCTATTTCTTCTTTTGCTTTTGCTATTATTAAAATATTCATATATTCTTCTTGATATTCATTGTACAATACAGATAATTCTGCATTATAATTCTTATCAATAGATTTTAATAAATAAGAAAAATTGGATTTTTCTAATAAAAAAATATTATCAATTTCTTTAATATAATAGCCCATCATCACTGTTCTTTTTTCTGTTGAATCTTCATTTGATTGCAACAAATTCAAATAATATTCTCGTATTTTTTCTGAAAGTTGATTTAAATTTTTAACTCTTTTTTGGACATCAATCATTTTATACCATTCATACTTATGATTTTGTATTTTTTCTAATTTATGATCTACTTTATCATTCATATAAAATTTTATAACAAAAAATAAATTAACTGCTGAGATAATTATTGTCGCTATATTTGAAAAATTATCAAGAATAGAGTTTTCTATAACACATTTTATTACTGATTCACTCATAACGATAATCCATCTACATCATTCAAAGCATCTTTAATTCCATCATTAATATTTAATTTCAAATTATTATTTACTTTAAATGAATATTTTTCTTCAAATTTTTCTTTGGTTTTGCATTTTCTAACACTCTCTCCAAATACAGCTAAAAAGAAAGAAGTAGAAATTGAAATTATATTATCAGGAAATATAACTTCATACTTTTTATCATCATTATCGCAGCTATCTAATTTAAAATATTTTCTTATTTGATTACCTAAATCTCTACCAGACAAAACTAAATATTTAGACATCTTATTTTTATCATATAATCCAATATTAATTTTTTCCATTATTTTTCCTCCCTCATTTTTATAAGATACATTTTATCAAGATAAAACTCTATAGATATTATAACACCAGGAAATCTATTTTTTAAAATTTTAACATAATTTGAATCTGGTCTTTTATATAAATCATTTTCTTCATTAAATGCTATTACTTGAATCTCTTGATTATTTTTTTTCATATTCTGTAAATTATATGTGCCATCAAAAAGAATATGTGTATTACCCGATACTATTGTCATTTTTGGTTTTTCATTATTGAATGTCTTACCAAGATTAGAGAAGCTATCTATAAATTTAATTGTACCTGTTCCCCTATCTAGATTATTTTCATCTGTTTCACTGCTGATTTTGTATTGCAGTCCAAACACTGTTACAGATGCTTCTTCATTAAAACCAACATTAAACAAGCTTTTATGGGCTTTTAAATGATTATTAATTTTTCTTTTGGTTTCTTCACTTTTACAATTGTGAATTAAATTTTCATAGATTGTATTACCAATGCTAATAAAAGATAAACACCCTTTTCCATAGTTTCCAGGAGTTGCTTGAGTAAAATGTCCACTTACATACCATTCTCCATTACTACCACTATGCTCCTTGGCATTGCCAATTATTTCACCAATTAATCTTGTAAAATAAGAGATACCATCATCATTAAGTAAAAATCCCGTTCGTAATAAACAATTATTAAAATATGTTAAAGTTTCATTCGTAGCATAATTTGAATCATGCATAGTTATTGTAAATGGATCCAATCTTTCAACTCTCGGATCTTCTACTTTACTTAACGATAAATGTTTTAATAATCCACTATTCCAAAAAATTTCTCCAGCATTATATGATGATGGTACATTACCAGATAATTTTACCGAATGATTAATCTTTTTTCTATAATTCAATCCATTTAATACAATTAAATCTGTTATCACTGATGCCTCTAATCCTAATTTCTTACAATTGGAATAGTTCATTACAATTCTATTAGTATTTGATTTAAAAAATAAGTAATTAATCTCTTTCAATGTTTCTATTGAATTATCAGGATTTTCAATAAGGCTAAAATTTTCCGGAATATTAATATGTGTTTCTTTCACATCACAGTTATTAACTCTCTTATAAAAATTATTATTATCAAATGTAATTTGGGATTTTTTTAAAATAAACTTATTGGATTTAGAAAAAAAATTATTATTTTTATGTTTACATCTCCTTTTTTTCTTATGTCTAGCTATTTTTTCACTTCTATTTTTTAAAAATAATATTTTCAATTTTCCCATAATTACACCTCCTGATACACACATGTATTATATTATAACATATTTTCAATGTAGCAACTGGTTTTTATTACAACTCGTTACCTACACAAAAATTATATTCACACTCATTATTAAATGAATTAGTCAAAATAGTTGATGTTACCTTTTCAAAATATCTTCTTCTTTTAATTTTATGATTTATTTTTTCAAATTAAAAAATGCCAATACAAAAACTTATAAAATAAGCCTGTACTAGCGCTTTCTTTTTATCAACACAATTATAACAAATTTTGACTATTTTGTCTTAAATATCTAATTATTCACTTTTTTTAGAAATATAGTTTAAATATGATTTTATTAAATCAGCATCCATTAAATTTTCAGGTACTTCATCAGGATTAAAAAATTGTAATCTTTTTGTTTCTGAATCACCTTTTAAATTAGATGCATCTTCCATTGAAACATCTGCTAAATATAATGAAGTATTATTATATACTATATCTCCATTAGGATAACTATTTTTTCTTGATTCACCAGATAATGTATCTATTAATTCAATATTATATGGATCTAATTTAATACCTGTTTCTTCATATGCTTCTCTAACTGCTGTAAATCTTAAATCTTCTCCTAAATCTTGACATCCTCCAGGTAATCCCCATTTGTTTCTATCAGTTCTTTCTTGTAATAAAATTTGTCCATTTTCATTTCTAATTATTATCGCAGCTCCTGTTTGGATAAATGGAATATGATTAATTCTTTCATCAAGTGCCATTCTAAATAAAACTGGGTATCCACCATATTGCGAACTTAATTCTAATAATTGTTCTTCATCTAAATTCATTATTAAATTTACGAATTCTTCATGAGTATATTCTCTCATCTTTTTATATTTCATTTTAATTGTCTCCTTCATTTAAAATAAGATATTTATATATTTCTCCCCAGTTATTAACATTAATAACATTTTCTTTTTCTACTCTATTTGACGCATTATTTTTAAAGTATAATGCACATACATTATTATCTGCTGCATTAATACAAATAGTATCATCATCGTCTATCATATAATCTACATTTTCTTCAATCAATCTATCAATTTTATGATGTTCATTATTAAATATCTTAATATTTTCTAATCCAAGTTCTTTGAATTTTTTCTTTGCAATTTCTGTTTCAAAATCATTTCTTGAAGTAACAACAATAAATTCAAATCTATCTTTTAATTTGTTAAGAGCAATATCTGCTCCTGTCATTACATTTGCAGAATTTAATACTTTTTCAGCATTATTATTATAAAATTTTTGAAATTCTTCTTGACTCCAATTATATCTTTTTTGAAAAATTCTTTGTGAATTATCTATAATTGTATCTTTTTTATTATTGTCTGTATCATAAATTTCAGTATAAACTCTATATAAGTTTTCAGAGTCAAACACAACTCCATCTAAATCTAAAGCAATTTTTTTCATATTAAAATCCTCCTACATTCATTATACCACAAATTATTATCTTTACATAATTTGTAATTTTAAAACTCTAACTAATATTTTTGATACCCGACAGTCCAGGTGCAAATTTCGGACGATTGAGGTACAGTTTAAGTTGGTTTCAGGCCGATTTCAGGACTATTTTGGTACTTGCATAAGTCGTGTCAAGTGGTATAATTTAGTAAAATGAAATAATTATATTTAATTTTTGTTAAATTTTATTTTAACTGTTTAAAGGGAGATTTTTTCTCCCTTTTTTGTATGCTTAAAGGAGGTGATTTCTATGTGATTAATAAATTTTAAATCTAATAGAAAGGAGGAATTTTATGCTATTACATATTGATTATGATGATATGTTTGTTTTATCTAATGAACCTGTAGTTAATCAATCATTATCATTAGAAGCGTTAGGTCTTTTATATACACTATATTCTAATAGAAATAATATATCTAATTTTAGATTAGAAAATTGCAATAAACATAACACTAAAGAACAAATCGAAAAAGCCCTAAATGAACTAATTGATAATAAATATATAATTAAAGATTATAAAGGTAAAAAAGATATCTACACTGTATTTTATCATCAACATAAAAAAGATAAAGAATATGAAAGATAATTTTTAGAAAGGAGTTATAAATTATGAATGCAGAAGAAACATTAAAAATAATTGCTAAACCATGGTGTAATTTTAAAGATTTACAACTATTATCTCAATTAGGTGAAACTAATACATTTAAACTTAGAAAGGAAATTAAAAAGTCTCTTGAGAATAAAGGTTATGTATTACCTAAAACACTATTACCTATGGTTGAAGTAGTAAAATATCTTAAAATCGATATTGATTATTTAGAATCAAGAATTAAGAAAGGAGTATAAACTTGAAATCAATAAATGACTTACAGAATATATCTTTCAAACAAGATATAATTGATGGATTATTTAAATACAAAGGACTATATGTATTAGTTGCTGCTGCTAAAGCCGGTAAATCTTTACTTGCTTTACAAATATCAAATTCAGTAACTAATGGATTGCCTTTTCTAAATATGAAAACTATGAAGTCCCCTATTTTCTATATCAGTACTGAATTATCTGAAGAACAATTAAGTAAGCGAATAAAACAAACTGGTTATCAATTATTAGATGGTCAGTTTTTTTATTTGGTTAAAAATACAGAAAATAAATTAGATATCAAAAATGATTTATTACTTGAACTAAAAGAATTTTCTGAAGAGTATAATGGTAGTTTAGTAATCATTGATATGATGGCTGGAATTAGTTATGGTAGTTCATATGATTTAAATAGCTATACTGAAATTAGTAATATAGTTAGGGATACTTATAGAATGTTAATTAATAAATTTAATTTAACTTTTTTATTAATACATCATTTAAATAAAAATGGTAAAGCTCTAGGTAGTACTGGTATTGAAGGATTTGTAGACGGGATATTATATTTAAATGATAAAGGAGATAATAAATATATTTTAAAAATATCTAGTCGAGATTTTGAATCTAAAGAAATAAATTTATCTAGAAAAGATAATTTAGAATTTGAAGTAATCGAAGAAGAAGTTGATGAACTTGATATAAATCTTAATACATTTTTAAAATATGTAATAAAAGAAAAAGAAGTTTCATTTACTCCATCTGAAATAGTTTCCAAATTAAATCTTATGATATCCCCTACTAAGTTTGGAATATTAATAAACAATAACTTAAAACGGTTAGAACAAGAAGGAATTTATATTTCTAAAAACAAAACTGCACTAGCAAGAAACTATAAAGCAATATTCATTGATCCAATGAATAATAATTAGGGGATTGGGTCTTCCCATAATAGAATTTGGCCTGTGTGGCCTATAATTCAGTACTTGCTAATATAAAACTTTTTTAAGTACCCTACTAATTTTAAGCGTCATAGTGTAATTTTACCTATGACGTTTTATCAAATTTATCAAACATTTAATAAATAAAAAGTTGAAACTGTTTTTGCAGTTTTGACTTTTTTTATTATTCAGTAATAGAATGTTTTTAGTTCTTAAAAACATTTTATTGCGACATATTTAACTTGCAAAAAGGAGGAATAATTATGGCAGTTAAACTATTAGACAAAGATGAATGGACAAAAGATGGTCGTAAATGGATTTTTTATGACTATGTTAAGAATTTAGATGGTTCTAGAAGAAAGTATAAATCGAAGAAGTTTTTTACTAAAACAGAAGCGTTAAAAGCTGAAAGAGAATTTTTAACAATTAACGCTGATAGAAGTGATAAAGACCGCAATATGACTTTTAAAGATTTATATACACTCTTCTATGCATACAAAGAAGATAAAGTAAAATATACTACTTTAAAGACTTATCGTGATAGAGAAAAATTTTTTAAAGACTTAGATAATGTTAAACTGAAAGATTTTAATATTGAACATTTTGAAAAATGGAAAAAGCAAATAAATTCTTATGGATATACAACTAATCATAAAAATCATTTATTTAAATTCTTTAAAGAATTATTAAACTTTGCTACTAAGTGGTACAATTTTAACTTTACAGCAACTTATAATAAAATGACTAATTTTACTGACCCAAACGAAATACCAAAAGAAATGTTATTTTTCACTTATGAAGAATTTAAAAAATTCATATCGGTAGAAGATGATATTCTATTTAAAACATTATTTGAAACTTTATATTATTGTGGACTTCGTAGGGGTGAACTTAGAGGGCTAACATGGAAAGATATAGATTTTAAAAATCAATATTTAAGTGTTAACAAAAATATTGTAGCAACTCAAGGTGATGAAAAGAAACCATATATGGTAACTACACCTAAAACAAAATCTAGTATAAGA